>Ga0207951_100074_pt1 | contig 77941 bp, 75 predicted proteins | sample Subbio12Aug_8Bad_FD_184830 | JGI IMG/M metagenome (GOLD analysis project Ga0207951, IMG submission 184830) | Serpentinite rock and fluid subsurface biosphere microbial communities from McLaughlin Reserve, California, USA - CR12Aug_8Bad (SPAdes) | ecosystem: Environmental > Terrestrial > Deep... | reverse complement strand
ATCCTCCTTTATATTCAAAGATACTTACTAAATCCCCTGTCGTTGGCGAATCTTTTATAGCCCATAAATAATATTTATTACTTTCATTGCTTGCTCTCCTAATTCTTAGGAAGTTATATCTTTTCAAATCAGTAAAATTTATTAACTCCCATCGTGATCCATTAAAATGAGCAATTACTCCTGTTCGGTTTTCATCATCTCCCGAATAACCTGCGGCAAAAATATTTGATGGAGAATCTCCCCATATTTCCTGGAATCCTATGTTTTTCTCACGTGTTGTCTCGAAACGTGTATGTTCTTTTAAGATGTTTCCGTCATAGTGCCATATTCTTCCGTCCCGACCGCCAAACCAAACATTATTTTTTCCAAATCCCCAGACCGAGAGAGGTGAAATTGGTCGTGATATACCGTCAGTTTTCCATCGGAACCCATCGTAAAAGTAAATTGTTTTATCCAAATCACCGCCCGGTCCAACTATCCAAACATCATTGGCAGCACTTCCCCAGATTCGCGCAAAGCTCATGAATGGAATTGCTAAGGTATCAATCTCCCACACATAATCTCTTCTTCCGGGCTGTATTTCCGGCTCTGTTATTCCATTGCAAGAATTAATGTTAACAAAAATTAAAAGAATGAGAATGGCAGAAATAAATTTTGTAAGTGAGTATGTAAAAGAATTTAAGATAGGTCTTGCAGCAAAAAATAATTTTACAGTTTTCATATTCCCCCACAAAACAGATTAAGAAATTAAAAGAAAGAAAAAGAAGAACAAATTAACATACTTTCAATTCACAGCGGTAATATAGAAAAAAAAATCAAAATTGCAAGTAAGATCAACGAATGGTGAATGTTGGTATTTGAAAGTTCTAAAATTGGAAATAAATAAACGGCTGAATATCTGCAGACTTAAATTGTGCGGCAATCCATATTACTATCACGAGTAATAGAACTTTGCCGAACAATGGAAACGAAGAGATAAATTTAATGCCAACCTTTTCAAGTTTGGACGGGAGGAAATGGAAAAGGTAACCGGTAACGATTAATCCGAATATAAGAGGAAGCTGCTCAACAAATTGTATAAAAACCTCACCGTGGAAAAACGTGGCTATCTGGTCGAGCATATCAAGTACTGTTTGGAAATTCCTGTTCTTAAAAACCATAAATGAGAATGCGACTAAATGGAATGTAATAAACACCTGAAAGAACTTGTGAAATTTTGTGTTGTAAATTTTTAGTGCGGTTAAAATTTTAACACGCGGTTTTTGTATTAACATTGCAAAGGACATCATAAAACCATGTAATGCACCCCAAAGAATAAAATTCCATCCGGCGCCATGCCATATTCCGCAGATTAAAAATGTAACGAATACTGCAATTACATTGCTAAAAGTGCGGAGAGTTCTGTATTTCATCTGAATCGGTCTGAAGAGATAATCGAGCAGCCATTTTGATAATGAGATGTGCCAGCGCCGCCAGAAATCTGCTATACTTGTTGCCTTAAACGGATAATTGAAATTTTCCATCAACTTGAATCCGAATAGGAGAGCAATTCCAATTGCTAAATCCGAATATCCGGAGAAGTCGCAATAGATCTGCAGAACATAACCATAGATTGCAAGAAGATTTTCAACACCGGTATATCTTAATGGAAAATCGAAAATACGATCGACAAAATTTATGCTTATGTAATCTGCTACCACAACTTTTTTAATTAGACCGAGACAAATAAGAAAAATTGCCCTTCCAAAATCTTCCCTGGAAATAAAAGGTTCCTTTTCAATTTGCGGAAGGAAGTCTGAAGCACGGTCGATCGGTCCGGCAAGTATGTTCGGGAAGAACGAAACATATAATAAAAAATTGCGGAAACTTCCGGTTGGCTTTAATGTGTCGAAGTAAACATCGAATACATAATTGAGCGACTTAAATGTATAAAATGAAATTCCAATTGGAAGAAAGATATCGAGCGGACTAAAATCTTTATTTGCAATATCACTAAATATCTGTAAAATAAAATTGGTGTACTTAAAATATGCGAGGATACCAATGTTTATTAAAACCGCAAGGAAAAGGTGAAGACGCTTTATTGAAAAATTTTCTGTTGATGCAATCCATTTAGCAAAGAAAAAATTGATTACGGCAGAAACTATAAGAATTGAAGTATAATAGCCGGTTGACTTATAATAAAAGTAAAAAGAGAAGAATATTAAAAACCCGATTCTTAAAGATGTCTTTTTCAGAAGAAAATTATAAATGAGGATAAAAAAGAAAAATAAAATGAGGAACAATCCGGTTGTGAAAATTAAGGGATCATCCGGATTGAAAGAAAGAATCTGCAGAATTTTATTTACATCTATATTCAAAACAGGATTAAGATTATTTATTCAATTTAGAATCGAGCATTTTCTGCAAGTCGCCAACACATTTAAGTCGCAGCAGCTCATAACTTTTGAATTTTACATTAAATTTTTCTTCAACAGCAAGAATAATATTTATATGGTTCAATGAATCCCAGCCCGGAACCTCCGGCGCAATGGTTTCATCTTTAAGATCAAAGTCGTCTAAGTTAAGCTGCTTTAGAATTACTGCCTTTAGTTCTTGTGAAATCATTATCTGCTCCAGACTTGGTTATCGGCTTCACTAATTAATCTTTCTTTGTTTGCTTTACGGCTCGGTTTACCTGATGAACTTTTAATAAGCCATCTTGGCGGTACAAGGTAAACTTTATGAATAATTATGTCAATACTCATTCCCGCTTTTAGAATATTCATTCTAACTTTATTTTTTTCTTCATCGGTCTGAGCATTTGTCTCGGAAACAACAGCAACAAATTCAGTTCCCATGTTAAGATCTTCTACGCCAAATGCTATTGTTCTTCCGGGTATAAGTCCTTCTACTCCATTCATAACATCTTCAATGTCTTCGGGATAAATGTTTTTACCGGCGACAATAATTATATCCTTCTTTCTACCGATAATGTAATATTCACCTTTCCACCGGAATCCGTAATCGCCGCTATAGTACCATCCGTTAGAAACAACCTCGGCGGTTTTTTCAGGATAATTTCTGTAACCATCAAACATCGAAACAGAAGTAACAGCAACCTCGCCAACAATTCCGTCTTCTATCTCATTCCCTTTTTCATCAACAACTTTTAAATCGCATTCGTTTATTGGATGACCGGATGAAACACAAACTCTAACAACAGATTTGTCATTTGCGGGTTTCATAAACCCGCGTGATAGTTCGTTTCTATCAACGCTAAGTTCGGGAATCGGTTTGCCGGGAGTTGTAAGCGTTGCACCAAGAGTAACTTCTGCCATCCCATATAATCCGGCAAGTGCATTGGGGTTTAATCCGTATTTCTTGAAACGGGCTATAAATTTCTCGTGACTATCGTGACGTATCGGTTCGGCAGCGTTAACCATAATACGCAAGCTCGATAGATCGAGCCCTTCCAATTCCTCTTCATCAATTTTCTCTGCAAGAACATTGTATGCAAAGTTAGGAGAAAATGTTGTTGTAGCTTTTTCTTTTGAAATGACTTCGGGAAGCAGAACCGGTGCAAGAACCCATTCGAACGGATCAATTTGAATTGTTGTAATTCCATAAGCGAGAGGAATCTGGTATGCTGCTATCAATCCAAAATCGTGATACAACGGTAACCAGCTAACTATTTTATCTTTCTCGGTTAATTGTAAAGCGCAGCCTAAATTTTTAACATGGTTTAATATTGCGCGGTGAGAAAGTACAACCGGTTTCTGCAATCCTGTTGTTCCGGATGAATGTTGAAGTAACATCGGATCAGTATCTTTTATTTGAGAGGCAATCTCTTCAACTTCATTATCAAGTTTTGAATCGACTTCACCATCTAATTCCCATTCAAGTGGGAAATAGACCGCTTTAATTGTACTGCCGGGTTTTTCGATTAATGGTTTTATTATTGGTTCAAGTTCGCGTTCGGTTAAAATGTAATCGAGCCCTGAACGCTGAGCCATTCCTTCAAGTCCCTGTCTGAATTTATCGGGATGAAGTCGGGGGTTAGGATAGGCAAGAACAGCCGGTAATGCAGCCGCTCTTGAAATTCCGAGATAGAGTGGATAAAACTTAGGATTATGCCGAATAATTGTTGCGCAGACTTCGCCCGGTTTAATTCCCAGTTCTCTAATTTTAACAGAAAATTTCTTTGCCGAATGAATCAGGTTTTTGTAAGTCCATCTGAATGGTTCCTGTCCCGCTACCCAATGAACAATTGCATCACGATCCGGTTTTCTTTCCGAATTTAATTTCCAACGTTTCCATAATGTTGGAGCCTCGTCAATTTTAAAATTGAATTCACTCATCATTTATCCCGAGAATTGATTTTGTACTAATTTATCAAAGTTGACCATTGTAAAGAACTAAAACTATCTATCGCCACAAAATGCACGAATTTTCACAAATTCAACCAAGCTATTTTTGTGTTAATTAGTGAATTTCGTGGCCCGGTTACAAGTAACTCAACTTGCTCTTATTTATATCTATCAAATTCAGATATAAGCGATTCAAGGAACAGTTGTGCAATTTTAGCAGCGCCCTGATCATTAAAATGAATATAATCTTTAAATGCCAATGGCGGGTTAGCATTTACCCATTTAGGCATAGAGTTTTCGCCGCCCATAGCATCGAACACACTCCATAATGCAACATCGGCTTGCTTTGCTATATTTTTTTGTGTTTCTAACAATCTCAAAATAGTTGGATCGGTTACAAAGTTAGAACCTTTCTTCATCGACTTATCGTGAACGCTTATCATTATAATACTTGTTCTTGGAAAAGCCTGTTTAAGATGGTTAATTACTTTTAACATTTCACGTTCGTACCACGAATAATCTGTTTTACTGGAACCGGCTATGTTTAAACCGAATTCTAAAATGATAAGTTTGTAATCAAGATACTTTGCAAAATCTTTTAGCATCGTCTGGGAGATCTGTCCAATATCTACTCCTGTATTTCCTCTTAATGGTAAGTTATCAATATAAAGACCGGATTCATTTTCAAGACTAACACCGTAAAAGTAAGCTTGATCTGCTAACGGGAATTCTAATTTAACAACTTTAGCTTTGCCGGTTGGTTTCAAAATAAGTTCTTGAATTCCGCTTCCTGTTTTCAATTGAGCAGATTGTTTTGCTCCGCCATCAAACGTATAAAAAATTTGAGAGTTTTTTGCATTGGCGTAATATAACTTAACAACGCTGAAATCTTTTAAGGACCTTCTTGATCGTGTAGTTTCGTATTGAACCCATGCATTACCCTTAGGTATTGCAATCTCACCGCTAATACCGAGTGGTAATCCCTTAGGATTGTTTGTGTAAAGAGCAGCGCTTTCCCAGTTATCGGAAAAACTATGTTTGGTTGTTGTTCTAAAAGTTATATCCTGAGAAACAATACCAAGCCAGCCAACTCCGTTGCCCCCAAATCTTTTTTGAAGCTCATCGCGGATATCTGCCGTAATTAAATCTCCTTCAATTGCTGAATCGCCGTAATGTGCAATGCGGACAGGTTTTGTTTTGCTGTTCTTTAGTGCATCGAAGAAGAAAGAGAGCTGTTTAGTATTACCGATTAATGGTGTTCTTACACCCTGAGCCGGTGAATTATTTAAAGCCACATTTTCCGTTTTTAATAATCCGATCAGGTTAATTAAAGAAGCCAATGGATTTATTTGTGCGGCAGAAATAGTGGATTGATATTGTGTTTCAAAATTTATGTTGTCGTTTAATTGAGTATTCCCGTTTTCCGTTTTGATATCAGAAAAAATATCAATTTGCCTTATGTTTATTCCGGCGATATAGTAATTAATATTAATAAACGAGATCAAGTAAAGAATAATAATCACTAATGATATTAATGATAGCGGTTTCTTAATATTGTTTTCAGAATTCATGGTAATTCCTTCTTTTAATCTGCAAAGACAGACTACATTTTATATTTTATTAAAATTCGTTCAACTTCTCTTGCCCAGATTCTATACCCCTCGGCATTAAAGTGAATACCATCCCAGGTTAATTCGGGTCTTAAAAAACTATCTCTTGTTGATGTTTTAGAATTAAGATCAATATAATCAATATTATTTTTTTTAGCATAATCAGAGAGAAGAATGTTAAGCTTGTCAACTTCGTTGTTCCTTCCTGCATTATTTTCAGGAGTTCCGCCCCATCCTTTTCCCCAATCTCTACCCGCATATGTAGTTGATTGAATTACTATAATTATTCCGTTTGATTTAAGGCTTTGAATTAATTTAACATAATCGGAAAATATCTCTTCAACGGGCGTCCATCCGTAAATATCGTTAAGTCCACCAAGCACAAATACAATTTTAGGTTTTAGCTTCAGTATATCATTAACTCTTACGTTATAACCCTGAATAATATCTCCCGGAATGCCTCTTCCAACGGCGTTCGATCTTCCAAGTAACTCGCCCCAATTTGCCCCGGCAGTCAATGAATTGCCCAGCATAATTATGTCCGCCTGGCTGGTTTTATATAGGCCGAACATTTTTGTTTGTAATTCATAATTTGGATTGGTTCTGTATTTTAAGGTATCCTTAAATTGTTGGCCAGAAATTACGGGGACAATCAGGAATGACAGAATCAAGATTGGTAAATGCTGTATAATGGAATTTTTTCTAAACATTACAGTCTTTCTATATGAAATTTTATGCGATAAGGCGCATGCAAAATAAGTTTATTAATTAAAAAATCAAAAGCGATAATAAGTTTCTAAAATGAAGTGAGGTAAAACACCATGAACAACAGGGTTAGGTTAGGGGAGTAATCTCTAAGTCCAAAATTGTTAGGAGTTTTCCAGTTTTTTTTCGTACTCAGAAATTCTGAATTTGAGATTTTTCTCCAGAGCAATAAGTTCCGATATCTTGGCGGCAAATTCTTCTTTTTGAGCCTCAACACCGGTGGTTTCGAGTTTTAAGTCGCGCAACTCAGCTCTTACAACAGCTAAATTATTTTTAAGTTCGTCAAGTTCTTTCTGGGCTTCTGCAATCTCTTGGTAAATTCTCTGTTTGTTATCTTCAAGGTTTTTATAGTTTTCACTTCCCTGGGTGAATAAAAGTCTGAATTCCTTTTCAAAAATTTCCTTTTTGCTCTGAAGGTTTTCGGTCTCGGATCGTAATTGCTGAAGGTTAATTTTTTGTTTGTTTACTTTGTCTTTCAGTGAAGATAATTCCTCGTTAAGTTCGCTTTGTATTTCCTTAAGATTAGCAATGGATTGTTCGGTGCTGCTTCTCTCTTTTTGTAAAATTTTTGTCATTCCCCCGTATTCTGCAATTTGAGAAGTCTTTTCCAGAAGGATTTTTTCTTTGATTGAAATATCCTTTTCTTTATCAAAAATCTCTTGTTTTAGAACTGCCAGTTTATTCTTTGAAGAACTGATCTCCTCTGTGAATTTTAAAAGGACCTGTGCAAGATTATTTTCTATTTGTAAATGACTCTCTTCAATATCAAACTTTCTTTTTTCTAATTCCTCTATTGCCTTTTGTTTCATCGAAATAAGTTCGTTCAATCTTTCTTCGTCACTACGCTGTTGAAAAATCTTATCCTGTATTTCACTTCTAACTATTTCGAATTTTCTAACCTCTTCCAGCAACAAAGTTCTTTTTTCTGATAATTGTTTTAATTCGTCTTCTGTTTTGTTAATCGTCTCTTTATGATATTTGAATTTATACTCGGACTCATCGAATTCTTTTTGCCTGGATCTAATCTCTTCAAGTATCGAATCCCTTTTCAATGAAAACTCTGTAAATGCCTTCTCTTTTTCTGCAAGCTGACCTACAAGCGCAGAAATTGATGTTTCGAGATTCGCTTTTATTTCTTCACTTAAACTTATTTTTTCGTCCAGAGACTTAATAATTGCATTCTTTTTGGATTCATCTGTTTTAAGCTGATTCAGTCTTTTAATGAATTCATCTTCTTCTTCTTTAATCTTGAAGACAGCATCTTCAAGATTACCGCCATATTTATTAAGGACTTCGTGAATCCTCTCCTCTTCCTTTTTCAAAACCCCAAGATTATTTTGCAGAGAGTTATATTGCTCACTAAGTTTGTTTAACAGTAATTTCTTTTCTTCAATTTGCTGCAGAAGTTCTTCAGAAACCTGACTTTCTTTTCCTTCTTCTAATAATTGATTCTCTAAGTTTTCTTTTTTGGTTTTTATTTCCTGGTCTAAGTTTTTTAATTCTTTACGCAGGTTTTCGTTCATCTTCGATAATTCTAAAAGATCTTTGCGGGATTCTGCTATTTTATTGTCTAATTCACTTAGACTTTGATGTTTCTGAACGAATGAATGAAGGGTATTTTTAAGTTCGTCGTTCTCTTCAATAAATTTGTCAAGCTCACTTTTTCTTTTAGATGAGAATATTCCCATTCTCGTGAGTCTCCTTAACTTGGTAAGTAAGATTTTAATTTGCTAAAGAGCATTTATATAAAATCTATAAAGCTCTTTTACATATAAGCTTTCCATTAAAGATAATAAACTTTATAAAAAGAAGCCTCAATTAATTAGGGTTCCTTCAAACTTTATTGCCGTTTCATTCCGCTTCACTAAGAGCACTGTCTGTATCTTTAATTGTTCTTAATGAAATAATATATGAGCTCACACCAATAGCAATTATGATAAGGATAATTCTAACAGAAGTTTTTTCCGTAAAGAAAAAAGCGGAAGAACCGATTGTTGCAAATAACATAGAAACGGCTATGACTTTCGATTTAAGGGGCATACCGCGCTTTTCGCGGTAATCTTTTATGAACTTACCAAACCGTGGATGATTAATTAGCCAGTTATAAAATTTTTCTGAACTTCTTGCAAAAGCGGCAGCCGCTAATATGAAAAAAATAGTTGTGGGCATAAGAGGTACAAAAATTCCTATAATTCCCATTGCAACAAAAAACCAGCCGAATCCAATCAACAAGTATTTAAATAATTTTTTATAAGCCATTTGTTAATTATTCCGATAGAATTTTTTCAAGATATTCTCTGTAGAACGATTTAGGAAGACCGGTTACTATCTTTTTCAGCTGCTCTTTATCAATGAATCCTTTTAGGTAAGCAATCTCCTCGAGGCAAGCTACTTTAAGTCCCTGTCGGTCTTCAATTACACCGAAGAAATTTGATGCCTTTAACAAAGCTTCGGGTGTTCCGGTATCAAGCCATGCAACGCCTCTTCCAATCTTTTCTACATGCAACCAATTCATATCAAGATATTTTCTGTTAACGTCCGTTATTTCCAGTTCGCCCCTGGCAGAAGGGTTTAACGACTTAGCAATTTCAACTACTTTGTTATCGTAAACATAAAGTCCCGGAACAGCGTAATCCGATTTAGGATTCTCCGGTTTTTCTTCGATACTAATTGCATTGCCCGAACTATCAAATTCCACTATGCCATATCTTTGCGGGTCGTTAACTTTATATGCAAAAATTGTTGCACCCGATTTGGCAGCTTCAACGGTTTTGTAAAAGAAATCAAGTTTTCCATAAAAAATGTTATCGCCTAAAATCAATGATACGCTATCATTACCGATAAAATGTTCGCCTATTATAAATGCTTCGGCAATTCCGTTGGGTGCTTTCTGAATTTCGTAATTGAAGTTTACGCCAATTGATGATCCGTCTTCGAATAGTTTTTTATAGAGAGGAATTGTTTCGCTGTTGGAAATAATAAGTATGTCCCTTATGCCGGCAAGCAACAGAACAGAAAGGGGGTAATAAATCAACGGTTTATCATAAATAAGTGTTAATTGTTTGCTGTAAATCTTTGAAATTGGATACATTCGCGAACCGGAACCTCCGGCAAGCACAATACCTTTCATTATTATTCCATGGGAAAGTGATTAATTATCGACCGTAATATAAGCCGTTTTGAGTAATAATTCCTTTTCGTTGAAGAAGTTGATTTTGTATTCACCCTTTTTTTCGAAACGGTATCTAAAAAAAGTGTCGTACCACTCGTAATTGATTGCAAACTTTTTTGTATCGATAAATTCATCGTATGGGGAATCGGGTGTCTTTTTTCTCCAGATGTTAACCAATAATTTATTGGATTTAAGCGGCATATTATTAATTAAGTAGATATACGCTTCGCCATTGGTTTTAAATAAGGAAATTTTTTCAAGAACACCGTCCGGTACTCCATTAACAACTCTTTCACAAAATACAATCCTAAGATCCGGAGTAAAATAACCGGGTTGGGTAATATCAACTTTTTTACTTTGCGACTTTTCAATTCTAAGAGTAGAAGAAGCAAGTTTCTTTTTGTTAAAATCGCTGAATGAAATAGTATAAATTCCCTCCTCAGAAATTTTATGGTTAAACGCAATCCAGTTTTTGTTTTTATCCGGTCTTAACATTTTGTTGAAATTATTTTGATCGAAACGGGCTTCGCTCTTTTGAATAGAGATGAAAATAATATTGTTGTCTATTTCATCTCTGCTTGTTCTAAGCAGAATTACAAATGATTGGTTAATAGGGATTTTATTCCCTATGAATAGATCAATCGGTTCACCAGATTCTGTATAACCTCTGCAGAAGAAAATTTGTTGTGCCCAAATTATAGAGGGGAGAATTATTATAGCAATAATTTGTCGGATTAGATTGTACATCACAATAATTTTTTGATATCAAATATAAAATTAAAGAGAGGAAAATAAATAGAATAAGAAAGCCGGTTTTGCAACCGGCTTATATTTACTACTTTGTAAATGTTTCAATATTTATCATGTTCGATTGAACTTCCGTGTCATTTTTTGCAGAAATGGTACCAGTATAGGTTTTTACCGTTCCTTTATTTATTGCTCTTACTCTATAATTGGCAGGGCTCCCGCTATAAAGATTAACCTTAAGACTGTATGAACCCGCTGGCATTGTCTTTAAGCTATAAATATTCTCAATTGCATTTCCAACAGTTTCTTGCCAATCTCTATCAAGTTCAACAGATTGATCGGAGGAACTTTTACTGTTCCAAAAAACATGCATATTACTCGGTCCATACAAATGAAGATCAACATCAGATTTATTGGTTTGAGAATTTACCCAGGTTAATGTTGCTTGAAAATCTCCTGTTCCATAAGTAGAAGTTGGTACCGCCCAGCCCTGAGAAGTACCTTCAACCCATTGTCCTCCCGAAGGCATAGTTAAAGTTGTCCAACCCGAACCGCTTGATAATGGTCCTGAGAAAATAACAGATTGAGAAATTGTTCCTGAAGCGGGAACAGTATATGTTTCAATTTTGGGTAATGTAGAAAGTGTACCTGGTGTAGTTCTAGAAATCCATATTTGATAAGTTGCTTGAATTAGATGAATACGTGTTGGTGGTCGAGGTCCACAAGTGGGATTTGAACCGGTTGAGCCGGTTGAACCCACAATACTACCACTATACCAGGCAGCTGCTTGCCAACTGTACTTGAAATTAGTAACAGAAGCTACTGTAAGAGTATAATAATAATTGATATCATTTGTGGTAAATTCAAAACCTCCATCTGAATCATCTGCCATTGTTTTTGGAGCGGACTGTCCAACTTTTGCAACTACAAAATACCCCAGCTCTCTAACATTGGCAATTACAAGTTTTTTATCTTTATCAATAGAGGTAATTGGAATTATTTTCCATGAGTTATTTAGGACATCGAAAAACAGAAGTTTTAATTCAGTAGGATCCGTTGTGTTTTTATATGGAAAAGTTACTTCTACCGGACATCTAAAAATAAATCCTTCCGGACCAAGTTTTGTATAATCTCCTCTAAGTTGAGTAGTGCCGGAAACAGATTTGGGTGGTGTAACCGGTACTTCAATTGAAAATGTAACATTTGCTGCTTGACCATTTTGGTTTTGCGGTACAACGCCTGGTATTACATTAATTTGATAACCTGAATTGGTTTTAACAGTTCCCGTTTGTAAAGTGCCAATTGTTCCAATTGCACTTTCTTCTTTAGGCGATGCTGGTCTGTTGGATCCTCATCCTTTTTTATGCATGAGGAGCTGTTGAGTAGTAAGAATAGACATGTCAGTATAATTGAATAAAGTACTTTTTTCATATTTGCTCCATTAGTTAAGTTCCCCTCCTTTCTGTTTATTAAATAAATTAATACGGCAAGAGCTTTTTTATAAAATAGGAAAAGAAAAAATTAAAAGATAGAATTAGTTTTGATGGGTGACTTATATCAATTATTTCTGAATTCTTTTTCTTCAGGAATGTTTGATAGATATTCCACAATCGGTTGAATTAACTGCCGGGCTTTTTTACTGGAGAAAAGTAAAAACTCCTCTTTTTTATAAATTCTGGTTAATGCTTTAACAGTTTCAGCAATAATGTGTGTAAGGTTGGTTTCCTGAATTACAAGATCTGTTGGCAATAAAAAAATAGTATCAAAGATAGCTGCCTCACAAATTTTCATTAGCTCATTATAGGAAAGGTCATCAAGCCGGTAAGAAGTTGGAATAATACCGGCCTTTTGTCTGAACTTAAGTTCAAATTTCATCCGCTCCAGAAGCAAAGCAAGCGCAGCTTCAACTGTTATTCTTATTTCTATCATAATATGAGTGGGACGCATTTTTGTGCGTCCCCGTTTAATTATTGAACAATTTCGGCTTGTAATACAGAAGTTACTTTTTGAGCGGCTTCCTGTAGTGAGAGGGCAACTTCAAAGTTTAATCCGGAGTTTTCGAGCATAACTTTAGCTTCAATGGCATTAGTACCCTCAAGTCTAACAACAACCGGAACTTTAACATGTATTTCGTTAACAGCATCAATAACCCCCTGTGCAACCCTGTCGCATCTAACAATTCCGCCGAAAATATTTATCATTATTGCTTTAACATTTGGATCCGCAAGAATAATTTTAAATCCGTTTGAGACAGTATCTTTATTAGCACCACCACCCACATCCAGAAAGTTTGCAGGTTCGCCGCCGGCAAGTTTTATTATATCCATTGTTGCCATTGCTAATCCCGCACCATTTACCATGCATCCAACATTTCCGTCCAGCTTTATGTAATTCAAATTATATTTTGATGCTTCAATTTCAAGCGGATCTTCTTCATCTAGATCGCGATAAGCGGCAATTTCCGGATGACGGTATAATGAATTGTCGTCGAAATTCATTTTTGCATCAAGGGCTACTACTTTATCGTCATTAGTAATTATAAGCGGATTAATTTCTAATAAAGAAGCATCTGTTTCTTCATAAGCTTTATAAAGTTTTGTAATGAAGGGTATAAAACTCTTAAATGCATTTCCTTCAAGTCCTAAGCCGAATGCAAGTTTGCGTGCCTGATAAGATTGAATTCCGACCGATGGATCGATCCACTCTTTAATAATTTTTTCCGGAGTTTCCTCAGCAACTTTTTCAATTTCAACTCCGCCTTCCGTTGAAGCCATAATAACATTTTTAGATACACTTCTATCCAATAAAATACCAAGGTAAAGTTCCTTTTTATAATCAAGACCTTCCGTAATGAAAAGAGTTTTTACAATTTTACCTTCCGGACCGGTTTGATGAGTTACCAGTAAATTACCCAGCATCTTTGCGGCATATTCTTTTGCTTTTTCAACCGAAGTAGTAAATTTAACTCCACCTTCAAGAACTAATTCCTGTTTGTTATCGGGATTATATAATCTTCCTTTACCTCTTCCGCCGGCATGAATCTGAGATTTAACAACAAACTGGTTTATCCCCTGTGATTGTAACCTTGTAATAGCTGAGTCAAATTCGTGAATATCTTTAATTGCAATACCATCCTGAATTGGTACGCCATATTTTTTAAGTAACTCTTTAGCCTGGTATTCGTGTATTTTCATCTTTTTTCCTAAGAAATTTTTTGGTTAGTATATGATTCATGCCAAAATTAAAGCATTTGGGTATGAGATTCAATTTAGTGAACGATGATTCCGCTTTTTTTGTTCTCGAAAATAGAATTAAATCAAATTTCATTACAAATATGAATAAAAATCAAAAGCTGTTTTTATCAATCGGCCTTATTGTAATTTCTGCCTCCTTTATTGTGTGGGCAATATTTGGATTCGAAATTTTTACTAAGACTCAAGTACTTGTTGAAACAAAAGACGAACTTTTTGGCTGGAGTGAAAAAAAGTGGATTGATAAATTTATCTGGGGCTTAGACTTAACATTATTAATATCCGGAATTACAATTTTGTTAGGCGGAATATTAATGTATTTTTTCAGGAACAGAAAAATATCACCATAAAATAATTACTTCGAAAGGGTAAAACGATGAAGAGAATAATAAATATTTTTTTGGGTGTTTTAATTTTGAGTACAACAATGTTTGCTCAGGGCTTCAAAGTTAAAGCCACCGGAACCCAGACTTTTAATTTTGAGGACAAGAACGGACGAAACCAGGTTACATTTTTTAGCGCAACTCCACTTGAAGACATTACCGGAACTGCAAATGGAATTATGGGTACAGTTGCTTTTGATGTAGCTAATTTTGCAAAAACATTGAAAGGAAATTTAATAGTAAAAGTATCTTCTATGAATACAGGAATTGAATTAAGAAATCAGCACATGAAAGGTGCTAACTGGCTTAATGCGGAGAAATTTCCGGAAATAGTTTTTACGATTAAAGAAGTGATGAACGTGAAGCAGGTTGATAATAACAAGCTCGAGTTTAAGATAAAAGGTGATTTTGCAATGCATGGAATAACTAAAGAAGTTATAGCAGATGGCGAAGCAACTTATCTGGATGAAAACGAACAGACTCAAAGACGGGCCCCGGGGGATTTGCTTGGTGTGAGAGCAAAGTTTAATGTTAAATTATCCGACTACGGTGTTAACAATCAGATTATTGGTAACAAGGTTGCTGATAATATTGAAGTGAGTGTTAATATCGTCGGTTCGAACAAGAATTAAATTTTAGAAAATGTCGCAAGAGTAAATTTATTTCATCTGAAAAATAAATTTCGGGTATTTTTAACCAAAGTAAAAAATGCATGGTTGATGATTTGTCTTTAACAGAATTTACTTTTGCGGCATTTCTTTTTTCTCTTCAAAGAAACTATCCGGAATACCTTTATTAATCTGGTAATTTGAATAGGTCATTAACACTTTACCGCTAATAGATGCATCTCTTCTAATATTTTCGCGGTATCCTTTTTTTTCATCGTTAAGGATTTGGCCTTCTCTACCTGGGATGTTCCCGGTATTGAATGAGAATACCGCGCTACTGGGTAGAACCAACTTGTCCTTATAATCAAGGTCAATATGGAGAGTTCCGGATCGTTTACCAGTTGTCTCTACTTTTTTTATTACTTTCAGATTTTGATCAATCCATAGAGTTGAAAGAATTACATCAACTGAATCGCTATTGGGAATAATTTTAATGATATCGTAAGTATGACTATCCTCGGTTTCAGTTTTAACATAGATTGCAGTAAAATCACCTTTTAAGAACTGAGCCGGCGAAAAGTTCAAGCTTTGCTTCGGAATCATTGCAAATCCTTTGGAATCGATCTTAACCTTATCGGGTTGCTTAAAATAGTATTTAGCTTTCATATCCGGAATTTTTACCATGCTGAAATCGAGTTTAATTGTTACATCAACTTCATAGTCCCGGATCTTCTCAAATTTATCTATAACCGAATTAATTATTTTCATCGGGTCTTTCGGTTGTGCAGATATAAAAGAAACAATTAGTAGACTAATGGCAAAAATCTTTTTCATGAACATATTCCTTAACTAAGTATATCCTTCTTTATAAATAAATATGTTGTTACAAGATAAAGTCCAAGTATGTGTACGCCCAATATAAGTGCCGACTCCATAATTTTCTGATAATCAACCGGGTCATTAAAAAAATTGGACCAATGAATCATGTGTGATGTAAAGAAATAAGGAGAAATATCTTTTAAGAAATCTATTGGTAATGCTGATAATATTATGAAGATAATTATAACTGCCATAGTAGCAACAATTGGACCGATAGCATTTTCTACCATTGAAGAGAAGAAGTAAGACAGAGCAAATACTGTAGACATACTTAACATTGAATAAGCGTAAGCACCGGCAAAACGCCAGAGCACATCATCACGGGAAAATATTATCAACTTTCCGCTGAATGAAAGGAGTTCTCCCGTACCAAATATTAAGCAACTTACGCCAAGACTTAAAAATGCCAACCAGGCAAGAAGTAGGAAAACATAAATTAAACCGGCGCAAAACTTTGCCGAAACAACTTTAAGTCTGGATACGGGACGTGTTAATAACATTCTATAAGTGCCGGCAGTTGCCTCGCTTGCTAATAAATCTCCGCCTACAAGAACAATAAGAAAGGGGATATGAATAAACAATCCGCCTAATACTAAATTTGCAACAAGATATCCATTAAATAAATTTCCCACCATTATAAATGAATCCTGAAAACCTCTGGTCATAGCTTTAATATAATTATCGCCGGTAAAGTAAAGAGCTATTTGTACAATTATTACTAATGTTCCAATTGCAATAAACCCAATATAAGTTCTCCACTTTTTGAAAATCTTTTGCAATTCAATCCAGATTAGAGTTATCATTTTCCGTTTCCCTCCGTAATTTTCAGGAAGAAATTTTCGAGCGACCTGACCGGAATAATTGAGCTAACAGAAAAACCATTTTCAACAAAAAATTTATTTAGCGCCGGTATATCGTTGTATATTAATTCAAAAGATAATTCCCGGTTTGTTGATGATACCAGTTTCTCTTTCCAGGCAGAATCCTGAATAATTGTTTTGGCAGTATCAATTTTATCAACTTCGAATGTAACGGTAAGTTTATCCATGTTCAGCAGATCATTAACGGTTCCTTCCACCTGAGCAGAACCTTTATTGATAATAATCATTCTTGTTGCAATCAATTCTACTTCTCTTAAAATATGGGACGATAGGAAAACGGTTTTATTTTTTGTCCGGCTAAGGTATAGAATTAATTCTCTTATTTCTTTCATACCTTGCGGATCGAGCCCGGTTGTCGGCTCATCAAGAATTATCAGCTCGGGATCATGAAGAAGTGCCTGGGCTAATCCAAGTCTTTGTTTCATTCCATGTGAATAAGTTTTTACTTTACTATTAGCGCGTTTAGAAAGGCCCACAAGTTCAAGCATTTCCATAATTTTCTTTTTTGATACATCGGCACCGGAAAGTTTTCCAAAAATTTCAAGATTCTTGTACGCTGATAAGTATAAATAGAAATCGGGCTTTTCTACAATAGCACCAACCTTTCGTAGAATTTCTTCGCGTTTTTCTTTTATGGAATAGCCGAAAATTTTAATTGAACCGGAAGTTGGTTTAATAAGTGAAAGAAGCATTCTTATGGTTGTGCTTTTACCGGCTCCATTTGGTCCTAAAAATCCGAAAACATCTCCGCGGTAAACATTTAGATCCAGGTTATTTACAGCAGTAATATTTTTAAATTTTTTTGTTAACCCTCTTACTTCAATTATCTGCTCCGACAAAAAAACTCCAAATTTTATTATCGTTAAACGAATTCTTGTAAATATTGTTAGTTCAAATCAAGAAATATTTTCATATAATTTAGCATTCTAAAAATATTAAGCATCATTCCTTTTCATGCCAAACTTAGAATCGATCGGAATAAATTTGGCAATGATAAACGAAGGAATTGTAGCAATAAGAACCCAGATAAAGAAATATTTGTAACCGATTGCTTCCTGAATAAATCCGCTGAACATTCCGGGCACCATCATGCCTAACGCCATAAATCCCGTTGCAATTGCATAATGAGAGGTTTTGTATTCGCCATCGGAAATGTAAATCATGTACATCATATAAGCAGTAAATCCAAATCCGTAACCAAATTGTTCAAGTGCAACACAAGCATTGATTAATAATACCGATGTTGGTTGAACGAATGACATATAAACGTAAACTGCGTTTGGAATATTAATAGCAATTAACATCCACCAGAGCAATTTCTTTAAACCACTTTTTGAAATTAAAACACCGCCGAGTATTCCACCGAGTATTAGTGCAATAATTCCAATTGTTCCGTAAATGAACCCTACCTCTGAAGTTGATAATCCCAGTCCGCCGATATCTCTTCCATCCAGCATAAAAGGGGAAGCCATTTTTACTAATTGTGATTCACCTAAACGATACAACAATAGGAAGCCGATAATAATAAGTACTTTCGGTTTTTCGAAGAATCTTATAAAGGCCCTGAAAAATTCATTTAATGAATCTGTCCGGTGATATCTTAAAACAGATTTATCAGTAACCGGTTTGGGTAATACCATTTTGTGATATGCAAAAAATACAACAAAGAGTAACGCAATAATCACAAATGTAAAAATCCACGCAATAGGAACCTTCTCGGAATTAACTACAAATGTAGCTTCAACCTTTTGTTGAAGATTTGGATCGATCTGGATTATTACAAATGCCGGCTTGTTCCAATTCTTCGAAGTAAATTTTAGAGATTGACCTTCGATAATATTAATTGAGGTATTGCCTTCAACATTATTCAGCTTAACAAAATATTCATCACCGTCATCCGGTTTTTTGGATAAATGAAGTTTTAAAATTCCAATATTACCTACCAATTCATCGTTAGATGTTGTATCGGAAATGGAAATTAATTCCTGATTAAAACCGTTCATAATATTGAATTTATGTCCGAAGTCCCTGTAGAAATTTGCGGCATCTTTTGTAATTGGTCTGGTTCCAATTTCCAGATTAGAAGGAGATGCAACTATTCTAATCCTTCCCTCAAGAGGTTTAATTTCTGTTGAATCCAGTTGAATAGTTTGCTGGAAAAACTGATCAGGTCGTGTTGATACTTTGAATTCAGCGGGGCCAACTGAAAATGTAGTTTCAAGAAATCCAGCTAAAATTACAAGCAACCCTTGTCCGGCAATCATTGCAACTCTATAAAACGTACTTCGTATTCCCACAAAAAAGGATTGCTTATTTTCAGGAAGTGCCAGCATATAAAAACCATCAGCAGATATGTCGTGTGTAGCAGAGCTGAAAGCTAATAACCAGAAAAAAGCAAGTGTAAATTGAAAGAAATCTGGCAGAGGGATTGTAAATGCAACTCCAGCCATTCCGGCTCCAATTGTTAGTTGCATTGTAGTAATCCAGAATCTTTTTGTCCGTAGTATATCAACAACCGGACTCCATAGTGGTTTTATTACCCAGGGTAAATAGAGCCAGCTTGTGTAGAGAGCAATGTCTGCATTGGAAATTCCGAGCCGCTTGTACATAATTACCGAAACCGTAATTACAATTACATAAGGGAGTCCTTCAGCAAAATAGAGTGTTGGTATCCATTTCCACGGATTAATTATTTTTTCTCTTTTTTCTAAAAGTGTTTTTTTAACTATCATATTAATCCAGTCTATTTAGGAAGAAAATTTTTTAGCAATGAATACCGCGCCAATTTCAGGGGGATATTTAGCTTTAATAATTTTTATTTCAGGAAAATTTTTCTTTATCTGCGCTTTCAGTTTTCTTGAATAATAATTCGATTTTGATAATAAGCTCCCCTGAAGACACAAATTAATTTTTTCGGATTTAATTCTTCTTGTTAGTGCTCTTATGTGAAGTATCAGCTCTTCAATTTCTTCGTTAAGAATTTGAATACATTCGCTGTTCCCTTTGTCGGCAAGGGTTAATACCAATTTGGCAATTTCCGCAATGTTGAATTTGGGCGAGTGAATTAATGATATAAGCTGGTTACTTTCGTTTACCTTATATTTTGATGAAAATACTTTTGATAGAGCTGTGGATTTTTTTCTTCCATCAAAAGATTTTGAAATAGACGATAGAGCTTTTCTACCAATAGAATAACCGCTTCCCTCGTCACCGGTTAATCTACCAAATCCACCGACCCGCAAGAAATTATTCTTCTCATCCTTTGCAAACAAAATAGAACCGGTACCTGCTATTAATATAGCGCCGGTATTCCCCGAGAAGGCACCTTCAAATGTTATTTCAATATCAGTAAGAATTTTTATTAGGGGAATTGGAATGTTTTTTATTCGTGCAGACTTTCTAATTGATTTCAACAGTAAATCGGAATTATTTTTTCTCCCAACTCCAGCAGTTCCAATAACACATAAAGAAATTTTTTTACTTCCACTTACATTTTTAATAAGAGAGATTATTCTTGAAGCAGCAATGTCGAATCCGGTAATCAATGGATTAGATGCTTTGCCTTCGGAAGATTTTATGATGTTAAGATTTTCGTCGGTTAGAATACACCTGGTTTTAGTACCGCCGCCATCTATACCAATATAATATTCCATTCAACCTGATATTTATTGAAACTAAGATATAGAAAATCATTAGAACTAAAAAGATGGTTTTTCTTGAAAAGAATTTGATTTATAACCAACCGAATTGAAATTCATTGCAATTGATTTCGTGAAATATAGTTGTTAGATTTTATCTGGTTCTTGTACTAATTTCAGAAAATCTCCCGTCCTGTTATAATTGAAAATTCTTGTTTTTAAAAAAATAATTTTCAGTTCATTCGACTCACCAACAAAGAAGGAGGATAAAATGCCTTCAAGAAAATTAAAAGAATACTTAGACCAGAACAATGTAAAGTACGTAACAATTAAACATTCTGTTGCTTATACTTCCCAGGAGATAGCGGCCTCTGCACATATTAAAGGGAAAGATCTTGCTAAAACGGTTCTTATAAAAATTAATGGTAAAATGGCAATGTGTGTTTTACCGGCATCTTATAAAGTAGATTTTGAACAACTTAAGAAAGCGGTTGGCAATGAAAACATCCGTTTAGCAAATGAAATGGAATTCAAAGACAAATTTCCGGAATGTGAAGTTGGAGCAATGCCGCCATTCGGTAATTTGTATAACCTTGATGTATATGTTGCAGAAAGCTTAAAAGATGACAAACAAATTGCATTTAATGCGGGAACACATACCGAACTTATTCAGATGGCTTTTAAAGATTTTATGAATCTCGTTAAACCTGTTATGATTAAATTTTCGTTCCCTACTAAATTGTGATAGTTTCTTTTTAGTACAATGAATTAATTTCATTTGAAAAGTAAACTAATGTTAATACATTTATAATCATTTTGATAGTTCAATTATTATGAAAGGAAAAATAATGAAGCTAAGTAAAATCCTGGGTTTATTACTGATTGCTTTAGTGCTTTTAACGGGTTGCAGTAAGGATGATAACCCTTCATCTTCCGAAGGCGATAATCTTGTGGGCACATGGGTCCTAACAAAAATTATTCTTACATCACTTGGTAATACTGAATTAAATCCCGCGCAAGTCGGTTTCAGCGGGACAATAATAATGCGCAGTGATAGAACATTTTCTGCTACATTTACAGATGCTGACGGACCAAGCACCGATACAGGTACCTGGAGTGTTTCCAACGGAAAGATATCCATGAAAAGCTCCTCTGGCGAAACTCGGGTTTGGCCGTTTGGTATATCCGGAAATAAATTAACGATCGAAACAAATCTTGATGTACCCAATTTGGGTAATATCCCGGTTCGATTAGAATTTACAAAGCAATAATTTTATAGGATTGTAAATTTAGTTCAGCTTCTTTACAGTCCTTCCTTTTTCACTTTAAAAACACTAATAAAAACTATATCTAGAAACTGTGTTTAAGCTTATCGCTTCTATTAACCTTAAAAATGTAAAATATTTATGGAGGTGTTATGAAAAACCAGATTGGTATTTGGCTTGATAGTAAAAGTGCATTAATTCTGAATATCACTGAAAGTGAAGAAAAATTAATTAAGGTAAAAAGTGAAATTGAAAGCAAGGTTAGATTTTATGGTGAGAATAAAAAATATACTCGAATGGGTAATCTGTTTATTGATCCTGAAAAAACTAAGGAACAGAGACGTCTTCACCAGATGAAAAATTATATGCAGGAAATTATTGGTCATTTAAAAGGAGCAACAGATATTTACATCACTGGTCCGGCGCAGACAAAATTATTTCTAAGTCAGGAATTGGAGAAAAAGAAATCATTTTCAAAAAAGAATATTGCAATTGAAAACTCGGATAATATGACGGAAAAGCAAATTTGTGCAAAGATCCGGAAATATTTTGCTCAATCATAAAATAATAGAGAAATGTAAGTAGATTCTACTTGCTAATAAATTGTAATGCGAATAAGTTTCGGACACTAATATTCTATTTTTCTCTATTCTTATAGGAAACCAATATGAGTCTAAGTCAAATTGCAAGATCAATTAAAGCATCACCCACCCTGGCATTAAATGAAAAAGCGGCAATCTTAAGAGAAAAAGGAGATCCGGTAATTCATCTTGGAGGTGGAGAACCTAAAAGCAGAGCACCGATGGATGCTCTTTTAGCAGCAGTAAATTCATTAAATACTGGTGAAATTCGTTACGCTCCGGCTGATGGAATTCCCGAATTGAAAAAAGCGATTATCCGTTATACAGAAGAGTTTTACGGAAGAAAAGTTAATCCGGAAAATGTAATTGCATCGGGCGGCGCTAAGCAAGCAATTATGGTTGCGATGCAATCGATTCTTAATCCGCAAGAAGAAATAATTTTTCCCGCACCTTATTGGGTAAGTTATCCTGATATGGCAAGATTATGCGGTGCAATTCCCGTTCCTGTTCTTCCGGAAGATGGAACATTTTATCCACGACTTAAAGATATTGAACAGAGAGTTGGAAGCTATACACGGGCAATTATTATTAACAGTCCAAACAATCCAACCGGTGCAATGTATTCGGAAGAATTTATTGCCGATATCGTTGATTTCTGTGAGAGAAAAGATATTTATTTAATAATGGATGATATTTATCATCGATTGATATTCGATGGTAAAAAACCATTTAGCGCATATAACTATACAAAAAAATCTGTCGAAGAATCGAAATTGATAATTATTAATGGTGTATCCAAACAATATGCAATGACAGGTTTTAGAATTGGTTGGGCGGTTGGTAATAAAAAAGTAATTGAAGCGATGGCAAATATTCAGGGTCATCAAACTTCCGGTCCTTCTGTTCTCTTGCAGAAAGCTGCAGTCGGTGCATTAAATGGAATTCAATCCAGTGTAGAAAGTTTACGTGTTACTCTGGAAAATAATCGTAATATTTTGATCGGCTTACTAAAATCATTTAATGGAATAAAAGTAACCGTTCCTGATGGTACATTTTATTGCTTTGCAGATTTCAGTGCTTACGAAAAAGATTCGCAGAAGTTGTCAACGTATTTAATTGATAAAGTTATGGTTCTTACTGTTCCGGGAAAAGAATTCGGTCTTGATGGATTTTTAAGAATCAGTTACTGTGGAGCCATTAAAGAAATTACCGATGGTATTGAAAGAATGAAGTGGGCACTCGACCCGAATTCTCCAAATGAACTTTATATTGGCGACCGCAAACTAGTGAGGGATTGGTCATGAGTAAATACCTAGATTTCAATACACCGGCAAGTAAGCAAGCTCAGGAACTTGCATCAGATTTCCGATTAAAAAACCAGGGACTTACATACCTTGATAGAGTTTACTGGAATTTACCTGAAGAAGCACTTTACGAAGAAGCGATCTTCAGGAATGAAGGTAAATTAGTTAAAGGCGGAGCTCTTTTAGTAAATACAGGTAAACATACTGCTCGTGCTGCTGCCGATAAATTTGTTGTTAGGGAAGAATCCACTCAGAAAGATATTTGGTGGGGAACATATAACCGTCCTTATGCTCATGCCAAGTGGTCCCAGATGATGGGTCGTTTGCAAGCGTGGGCACAGGGTGAAGAATTTTTTGTTCAGGATGTGTATGCCGGCGCAGATCCGGATTATAAAATGCCCGTTCGTATAATTACGGAAAAAGCTTGGCATTCATTGTTTGTGCGGAATATGTTTATCACTACAAATGATAGAGATGAATTAAAAAAATTCGTTCCAGAATTTACTGTAATTGCTGTCCCCGGGTTTAAGGTAGATCCTATTACAGATGGAACACGCTCTGAAACGGCAATTCTTCTAAATTTCGATCAGAGAACAGCAATTATTGCAAATTCACTTTATGCGGGCGAAATTAAAAAATCAATTTTCACTGTTCTTAATTTTCTTCTTACTTATCAGGATGTTTTACCAATGCATTGTTCTGCTAACGTTGGTGATAGCGGTGATGTTGCTCTCTTCTTTGGACTTAGCGGAACTGGTAAGACTACTCTTTCTGCAGATCCAAAACGGAGACTAATAGGTGACGATGAACATGGATGGAGTTCAAACGGTGTATTCAATTTTGAAGGCGGTTGCTATGCTAAAGTAATACGGCTTTCTGCAGAGCATGAACCGCAGATATATGCAACTACACATCGATATGGAACAATACTGGAAAATGTTGTCTTCGATCCAACCTCAAGGAATATTGATCTTGATGACGATATTATAACTGAGAACACCCGTTGTTCATATCCAATTGAATTTATTCCTAATGTAATTGAAGAAGGGTATGTTCGAACACATCCTAAAAATGTTATCTTCCTAACATGTGATGCCTCCGGAGTAATGCCGCCAATTGCACGTTTAACTCCCGAACAAGCGCAATATCATTTTATTAGTGGTTATACTTCAAAAATTGCCGGTACCGAAATTGGTCTTGGTATTGAACCGCAAATTACTTTCTCTGCATGTTTCGGTGGTCCATTTATGGTTCGTCATCCTTTCGATTACTCCGAAATGTTGAAACAAAGATTACTTAAGCACAATGCTACTGTTTGGCTGGTTAATACCGGTTGGGTTGGAGGAAGATTCGGAGTTGGTAAACGTATTAGTATCCGTCATACACGTAATCTGCTTAATGCGGCACTTGATGGTAAGCTTGATAAAATAAAATTCCGTAAAGATAAACTTTTCGGTTACGAAGTACCGATGAGTTGTCCTGATGTTCCGGAAGATGTTTTGTATCCGGAAAATTCATGGGGCAATAAAGACGAATACTGGAAAAAATACGATGCTCTTGCAGCAAGATTTATAGAAAACTTCAAACTGTTTGAAAATGGTTGCTCTAAAGAAGTAATTGCTGCCAGTCCAAAAAGGCTGTAATCTTTTTTATTAAGTGGTTTCATCAAGCTTAAGGTGGAACCACTTAACTCTCCTTTATAATTTACAATTAATAACGTATTTTTTATAAGAAGCATTAACATATTCAAAAGGGTAATCAGTTGACGGTATCAAAAAGAATTAGCAAGATTAATATTTCATCAACAATGAAAATTGCCCAGGAAGCCAAAGAGATGCTTCATAAGGGAATTGATGTGATTGACCTGAGCGTTGGTGAGCTGGATTATCCTACACCGCCTAATGTTAAAGATGCTGCAAAAAAAGCAATTGATCTGAATTTTACAAAGTACACTACTAATTCCGGAACGATTGAGTTGCGGGAAGCAATTGCAGAAAAATTGTGTAAAGAAAATTTTCTTAATTATTCACCATCGGAGATTATAGTTTCAAATGGTGCAAAACAATGTGTCTATAATGCAATTCAGTCTGTTATAAATGATGGCGATGAAGTTATTTTCTCATCTCCATATTGGGTTTCATATCCTGAGATGGTTTCTCTTGCACATGGTAAAAGTGTTGTTATAGATACAAATGAAAGGGATAGTTTTAAAATCAGTCCCGGGCAATTAGAAGAAGCTATTTCAGCAAGGACAAAACTAGTAATTCTCTGTAATCCATCTAATCCGACCGGTGCACTATATACTAGGAATGAATTGGAGAAAATAGCTGAGATTATTGAGAAACATAATTTTTATGTTATTGCTGATGAGATTTATGAAAAAATGGTTTATGATGAGAATGAGTTTGTTAGTTTTGCATCCATAAGTGAGAAAGTTAAAAGCAAAACAATTGTTATAAACGGACTATCAAAATCCTATGCAATGACAGGATGGAGAATTGGTTACGCCGCCGGTCCGCAACATATTATTAAAGCTATGAATAAGATTCAAAGCCACAGCACTTCTAATGCATCATCAATTTCTCAGGCGGCAGCAGTAGAAGCGCTTCTGGGTCCGCAAACTTTTATCGAACATATGAAGAATGATTATCAAAAAAGAAGGGACTTTTTCTTTAACGAAATTAATTCAATAAATGGTCTCCAATGCTTTAAACCGCATGGTGCATTTTATCTCTTTCCAAACATTACTTATTTTTTTAACAAGTCAACTAATATTTTCCGCATAGAACATTCCTTTGACCTGGCGATGTATTTATTGTATGAAGCAAAAGTAGCTGCAGTACCGGGAAGTTCATTTGGTTCCGAAGGATATCTAAGAATGTCATATACTGCATCAATGGAAAAATTGGGAGAGGCTGCAGAAAGAATAAAAAACGCTCTGGGTAAGTTAATTTAATTGTTTAAATAAAACTCGAGCGCTCTAAGTACTTTTTCTGTTTCCATTTTTTGACCAGTCCATAATTCAAATGAGTGCGCTCCCTGTTCAACAAACATTTTAAGCCCTGTTATTACTGTTGCCCCTTGTTGTTCGGCAATCTTTAAGAATTTAGTTTTAACCGGAGTATAAACAACATCGAACACAATCTGATCTTTAGAAAATGACTCCGGTATCGTTGTCGCGGAATCATCAATGTCTGGAAACATACCAATTGTAGAGGTATTCACAATTAATTTTGAATCCTGAAGCACTTTAACAACATCGGGCGGAACAAGATGATAAGCTTTTATTTTATTAAAAAGCATTTTGGAGGAAAAATATTCTTTTAACGACTCCGCAATTTGTTCCGTTCTGTTGATTATATTAATTCGTCCAACTTTAAAATTTCTTATCAAAGCATAAATTACACTTCTCGCCGCACCTCCGGCGCCTATTACAGTTACATTTGCATTCTGAAGATTGTCACGATATGGATTTAATGATTCTACTACACCGATTACATCTGAATTAAAACCCCGCAAAACACCGTCATCGTTCACTACGGTATTAACTGCGCCAATTATACTTGCTTCCTCAGAAACATCTTTTAGCAATGGAATAATTTTCTCTTTCAACGGCAATGTAACATTAAAACCTTTTATTCCAAGAGCAATAATTCCTTTTAAAGAATCTTTAAGCAGACTTGTCGGAACATCGAAGGGCAAATAAATATAATTAAGTCCGGCAAGTTCAAAAGCAATATTATGCATCAAAGGAGAGTAAGAATGCTTAATCGGGTGTCCGATTATTCCGAGAATTTTTGTATTGTTATTGAATTTATTTTGTGTATTCATAAAAAACTAGGATTTATTATCATCAAGTAGTTTAGTAAAAAGTTTAGATGATTTTACTTCAGGGTAATCGCGAGTGAATTCATTTCTAATATTCGGATCCAGTTCAAATGTTTTTTTAAGACATTCAATTGCTTCTTGAGTTTGACTGAGTAAAAAATTGATTTTGGCTTTTCCGTAATATGAATTAGCATGATTCGGTTTTAATCTTATACACTCATCGAATGCTTTGAGTGATTCCAGCCAGGAACCCATTTCAAAATATGTTTCTGCTAATTTATACCAGGCACCAAAATTATCGTTGTTAAGTTCAATAGTTTTTTTAAAGCTTGTAACAGAATCGTTTAACTGTCCAAGTGAGTATTCAAGATCTGCTTTTGCAAACCAGGCATCTTCCGGATTACTTGTAAGAGAAATTGCTTTGTTAAAATCTTTCAACGCCAGCTGAAATTTACCGATTGAATCGTAACAATAACCACGTGCAAGAAAAGCCTCGTAGTATTCAACATCCAGTTTAATTGCTTCTGTATAGCATTTAATTGCTTGCTGGTAATTTTCGAGCTCTTCGTATGTTTGTCCCATATTAAATAATATAGTCTCGTCGTATGGATCCAGATCATAAGCTTTTTTATATGCGCTTAAAGCTTCGCTGAATCTTCCGACTTTTGAATAGGAATAACCGCAATTGAACCATGAACTGGAAAAGTCATCCTTTAATGCAATTGCCAGTTCAAATGAATTGATTGCTTTTTCCCACTGTTCCATTCTAAGATGAACAATTCCTTTATTATACCAGCCGGTAAAGTTATCGGGGTCGTTGTTTAAAAATTCTTCGTATGCACCAAGAGCTTCTGTAAGTTGATTTGAATTCTCGTAACAATATCCAAGTTCATACCATGCTTCTAAATATTCAGGTTCTAAATCAACAGCTTGCTTAAAATAGTCAATTGCTTCGCTGTAATTTTCTCTTTTTTCGAATAATATTCCGAGATTAAAATAGATTTCGGAATTATTCGGTTCGAATGTAAGGGCTTTCTTCAAAGATTCTATTGCTTCTTCGAACATACCCAGATTGTCTTCTGCAATCGAAATGTTTATAAATGTTTCCACATCATTTGGATTCAGTGACAGAGATTTTCTGAAACAATTATAAGCTTCATCAAATTGAAATGAATTATTTAGAAAAATTCCTTTGAATTGCCAAAGCTCTGAATTGAATGGTGTTATTGAAATAGCTGCGTCAGTTAATATTAATCCATCTTCCAGATAATCGTTTTCTAAACAGAGTTGAATTGTATCTTCTATGTAATCAATATTTGCAAGTATCTGTCCGTTATTTATATGTTCGTTCGAAGTTTTTATTCTTGTTTTAATCTCTTTTTCATCAAAATCTCTATCCAGATTCTCATTCAAATAGTCTTCGGAAAAACTCATTTATACTCCTAATTAATTCATGGGAAAATGTATTACTAAGAGAAGTGAAAATCAAGTTGATTTTAATTTTAGAATTTACCGCAATAATTAGACTAATTTGCTTCTTGCATCTCAAATTTTTTGAAAGATATTTCCTTCATTCCATTGGATAATGTGAAATTGAAAAATTCCGGCTCTTCTCCAAATTTATCTTTATATGCTTTAGTGATTTGTTTTATAAATGATTTGGATTTGTCTTTTTCAACAAGATGAAAAGTTGAGCGCCATGGTGAACAGCTAATCATTTTTGAACCGAGAACCCCGGATAATTCAGATGATTTCTGAACAAGAAAATCACATTTATCACAGCTCAATTCGTAATCATTGGAAATGCTCCAATGGGATTGTGTTATACAATTCCCGAATTCTTCAATCATATTCTTTTTAAGATATTTTAGTGCTTCTTCGGCGCGTATCCTTTCGTTAACATTATACAGGACCCGATTGAAAATTCTCTTGGGCAACATATGATAATGACGTAATAAGAAACTCTGCTCCACATCGCGTAAATTCTTAATTCCCCAGATATAAAGTCTAAGACCCTTTACTCCCACATCACATTCTGAAATCCTCTCGTTGCACGTATCTGCAATAAATGGAATTTTATCTTTTGTGTTAGCTATAATCAGGTTAAGGTTATCATAGTTATAGGAAACGGATTTATAGACCATGTTCCTTAAATCAATTGAAAATAATTTATTCTCTGCAGCATATTTTACCGTATAGTGATGCGCAATATTTGAAATCTTGCCAAGATTCTCCAATTCACATTTTCTTACATAACCAAGCAAATCGTTGTTGGCAATGGTTAGATTAAGTATTTTTTTAATAGACATAGCAAAACCAACTTCATTTGATGCAAGACTACCCAGTCCTAAACATTCGGGGATGTCTGAATGAAAAACAAGATCAAATCCGGAAGTTAATAAGCCATCATTGTTCAATAATTTTAATAAACACATCGGATGCCTGAAATGATAATCCTCCTGATTATTCATTTCGTGTATTAAAAAACCAGCCGATTTTTCTTTAACCAGATCACTTAGATTAATTCTGTTATCGTTTCTTTTTCGAGCGAGAATTAAAGAGTATTTGTTAATTGCGGCAGATAATAGAATCCCATCATTATAATGAGTATGATCACCCAGTAAAATTAAACTTGCCGGTGTAAGGAAAATATAAGTACCTTTTAAATCGCCATAGAGTTCTTCAAATTTCTTTTTTGCAGAAATAATATGTTTTCTTTCACCATTCATTCCATTATTTTCCATTGTATCCTCCAATTCAAAATAATGCAGAGCAAAGAATATTATTGTCTTATTAAAATTAAAAAAATACTTTGGAAAATTCAGCTTACTTGCTTTTTGGATAATAAATCTTTAACTCTGCTTTGTAGATTGTATTAGGATGCGGTTGCTCTGCTTACTTACAAATTAGTCTTATTTTGATGTAAAAAGATATTTAACAACAAATCATAAGCCCCAGAATTTAATTGCTATACCGCATATAAAAATTACAAAACCCGCCGATGCATAAGTATATTTTTCAAATTTACCTATCTTTAAAAAATTTAGACCATATATGGAAGTAATAACAACTATTATCATTGTAGCAATGGTTGCTATTCCAAATACAGTGGTTACTAAAATCATTCCGATAATACTGTTAACAGCAGCCGGATACATTAATATTGGAATTAATACTTCACATGGTCCGAAAACAAATATCAGAAAAAGCAACCAGGGAGTAAGTCTTTTATCAACACCCTTTATTTCACGAGAGTCGGAATTTACATTCGTAAAATTACACGACGGATCAAAATCGCATGTGTTAGAGAAATGATGATTATGAGGAATTTTTCTAATTATTTTCTTAATTCCGTAAATAAAATATGCAAGTCCACTGCCTATTAGAAGCCAAGCAGCAATTTCACTTCTAATCGATTCAACTGTTTCAAGATTACTTATTGTGACTCCAAGTAAAAGCCCGATAATACCTAAGGCAACCGAACTCAATATATGGCCTAAACCACAGATGAATGTAATTATTATAGTTTTTTTAATGCTCCAGTTGTATGCTTTTGCCAGGGCAATGAAGGGTATGTAATGATCGGGACCTAATATTGTGTGGATTATTCCTACAGAAGCAGAAGTGAATAATAGAAGTATTAATTCGTTATTCATATTACTCCTATAATTATTACATAAATTATAGAATCCGTTATCATAAAATTCGTATATTGTAAAAGACTTGCAAGTCATTTTTATTATTTGTTGATCACCGGACTTAGTATGCATGAGCTTTCTTTAGCTAAAGAAATAATAAGTCATGTTGAAAGAATAATCCCCGTTGACGACTTACCCAAAATTCAAACCATAAAAATCCATGTGGGAGAATTCAGCAATATAATGCCGGATTCATTACTGTTTGCATTTAATTCATTAATAGAGGGCACTAAATTAAACAATGTAAGACTTGAACTGGAAATCGTTGCACTTAAGGTGAAGTGTAATACTTGTCAAGAGGTTCATTCAATAAAGATGAATAATTTTGTATGTCCAAATTGCAATAGCAATAATCTCCAACTTTTTTCAGGTTCTGAACTTTTTATAGAAAGCATACAGATGAATGACGATTAAAAAGAGGTTAATATGAGCGTGTTAAAAATTGAGAAAAAAATTTTAGAAAAGAACGATCAAATTGCTGAGCGTAATAGAGGGATTTTTTTATCGCACAACATATTTACAATGAACATGCTCAGTTCTCCAGGTTCCGGAAAGACAAGTTTAATTGAAAAAACAATTTTAAAACTTGACGAACAAATTAAGATAGGTGTAATAGAAGGCGACCCACAAACTGATCTTGATGCACAGAGATTGAATTCCTTAGCGATTCCTGTTGTACAGATAATTACAAATGGCGGGTGCCATCTGGAAGCGAATCTAGTGAATGATGCCTTTTCAAAAGGGAATTTTACAAATGTTGATCTCCTGATAATTGAGAATGTTGGAAATTTGGTGTGTCCCGCCGGTTTTGATCTTGGAGAGAATTTTAAAATAGTTGTTGTAAGTGTAACAGAGGGGGATGATAAACCTTTGAAATATCCTGTTGTATTTAGAAACTCTTCCGTGATGATTATTAATAAAATTGATCTACTGCCGTTCGTAAATTCTTCTATTGATCAGTTAAGTAAAAATGCATTAAAAATAAATCCATCCTTAAAAATATTTGCTACCTCATGCTATACAGGAGAGGGGCTGGATTTATGGTGTGAATGGTTAAAGAATCAACTTAATAGATGAATTCCCGATTAGTCATCCATATTAATGGAGCGGTGCAAGGAGTTGGATTCAGACCGTTTGTATATAGAACGGCAATTGAGTTATCATTAAACGGTTATGTTAAAAATGTTTCAAGCGGACTTAAAATTGAAGTAGAGGGGGATGAGAAAAATCTTAATACTTTTCTCTGTAAATTAAGTAAGGATAAACCCCAACTGGCAATTATAACAAGCTTAGAGTATTCTTTATTAGATGCGGTTGGGCATAGTAAATTTATTATTATGGAAAGTGACTCATCAAGTTCTCCTTCCACAATTGTTCTACCCGATATTTCAACTTGCCATGATTGTTTAATAGAACTATTTGATTGCAATAACCGAAGATACTTGTACCCATTTATAAATTGTACCAATTGCGGACCCAGATTTTCTATCATAAGAAATTTACCTTACGATAGAGCAAATACCTCAATGAGCGACTTTGTAATGTGCAGTGATTGCAGAAGGGAATATGAAAATCCTTCCGACAGAAGATTTCACGCGGAACCGATTGCATGCCCGGTATGTGGTCCTCAAATAGAATTATGGGATAAATATGGCAGTATAATTGCAAAAGGTTATGAAGCATTACTTACCGCTGTTGATATCATCTTTCAAAAAAAAATAATAGCAGTAAAAGGAATAGGAGGATTTCAGCTTATTGCAGATGCAAATGATGAAAAAGTAATTAAACAATTAAGAGAAAGAAAGAAACGTGATGAAAAACCTTTTGCGGTAATGTTTCCCAATATTCAAAAGGTAAAAGAATGTTGCATTACTTCAGAAGAAGAAGAAAGTGTTTTAATCTCTCCGGAAGCACCAATTGTACTCTTAAAAAAGAAAAAAAACTATCATGAATTTATTTCCTGCTCGGTGGCTGTTGATAATCCATATCTTGGAATTATGCTTCCATATTCCCCCTTACACCATGTTATCATCAATGAATTTAAGAAACCATTAATTGCAACCAGTGGAAATCTTTCTGAGGAACCGATATGTATTGATAATTGGGAAGCTTTAACAAGACTAAATGGTATTGCTGATTATTTCCTTGTTCATAACAGAACAATTTTACGTCATGTTGACGATTCAATAGCCCGAATAGTAAAAGGTAAAAGGACGATTCTACGACGAGCTCGCGGATTTGCTCCTTTACCAATTAATATTAGAGACAACAATCCCGAAGGGAGTAATTCAAAAATTCTGGCTCTTGGAGGACATCTTAAAAATACAATCTCATTAAAATCCGGAAATTCTATTTTTATCAGCCAGCATATTGGAGATCTTTCTACAGAAGAATCATTTAATGCTTTTAAAAAAGTAATTGCTGACTTTCAAAACCTATATGAGGTTAAACCCGAAATAGTAGTAACCGATTGTCATCCCGATTACATATCAACTAAATATGCTCTGGAATTAGGGATTGAGCATAAGAGTGTACAGCATCATTATGCACACATTGCGGCTTGCAGATTAGAAAACGAAATTGAAGGCGAAGCTCTCGGTGTATCCTGGGATGGAACGGGATTTGGAGAAGATAAAACAATATGGGGCGGTGAATTTTTTTACTCGGATAATTACGCATTAAAGCATATAGGGCATTTCAAAAAGTTCTGGTTGCCCGGCGGTGAACAAGCAATTAAAGAATCATGGCGATCTGCTATCGGTGCCATATATTCTTTTTTTGAAAATGATACAGAACAACAATTGCCACATTCATTAATTAATTTTATTGATGTAAATGATCGGAAAATGGTTTTGCAACAACTTAAAAACAAATTCAATACCTATCATACTTCAAGCGTTGGAAGATTGTTCGATGCCGTTTCAGCATTATCAGGATTATGCAATAGATCAAATTATGAAGGCGAAGCTGCGATGAAGCTTGAATTTATTGCCGATATAAACGAAACCTCTTATTATCCTTTCGGATTAGAAACAAATAATTTAATTGAAGTTGACTGGCACCAAATGTTAGCCGAAATACTAATTGACATTAAAAATAAAGTAAAGCATTCTGCAATCGCCGCAAAATTCCATAATACACTTGCAAGAATTATTCTTGAATTTGCAAAGAAGACCAGAATGAATAAAATAGTTCTGAGCGGCGGGTGTTTCCAAAATCTTTTTTTGATGGAACAGATTATTGATTTATTGGAATCTGATAATAAAAAAGTTTACTGGCACCAGCGGGTTCCCCCCAATGATGGAGGCATTTCACTTGGGCAAATTGCTGCTCTAATAAATTATATGGGTGGTTTTGAAAGGAATAATTTCACGATTGATGATAAACAAAAGGAGAATTAAATGTGCCTGGCATTACCCGGAAAAGTAATTTCGATTGATGAAAGTAATCCGAATTTAAGAACGGCAAAGGTTAATTTTAACGGTGTTGTTAAAGATGTAACAGTTCAATGGATTGATGACTTAAAAATTGGAGATTATGTTCTTGTTCATGTAGGATTTGCATTAAACAAAATTGATGAGAAAGAAGCGATTGAAACACTTCGAATAGTAAACGAGATGGTGGATTCGACAAAAGAAGAGGGCGGTGAATAGTTGTTATGAAATATGTTGATGAATATCGGGATGCTGAATCAGTTAGACTTTTGAGTGAGAAGATTAATTCTATTATTAGCCGTAATTGGAATATAATGGAAATATGCGGAGGACAAACACACACAATTCTTAAATGTAAAATTGAAGAATTATTACCACCTCAAATATCATTAATTCATGGTCCGGGCTGCCCGGTATGTGTTACTCCAATTGAGATGATCGACAAAGCAATTTTACTGGCGGCAAGACCTGATATTATTCTTGTATCTTATGGAGATATGCTAAGAGTTCCGGGCACTAATTCAAATTTGCTGGAAGCAAAATCAAAAGGCGGGAATGTAAAAATGATTTATTCTCCTCTTGATGCAGTTAAAATTGCTGAACAGAATCCGGATAAGAAAATAGTTTTCTTTGCAGTCGGATTTGAAACTACCGCACCGGCAAATGCTTTCACAATTTTTGAAGCTGAACGTCGTGGATTAAAAAATTATTTTATGTTGTGTTCACATGTTCTGGTTCCACCGGCTATTGAATGCTTACTTAAATCAGGTAAGAATTCTATACATGGAATCTTAACTGCCGGGCATGTTTGTACTGTTATGGGTTACGAAGAATATATCCCTTTAGCAGAAAAATACAAAACACCAATGGTTGTTACAGGATTTGAACCGGTTGATATTCTATCAGGATTATTAATGGTTATTTACCAATTAGAGAACGGTAATTGTTTTGTTGAAAATGAATATGGAAGAGTTGTAAGGAAGGAAGGAAATATTCACTCAAAGAAAATAATATCAGATGTTTTTGAGATAACGGATCGAAATTGGAGAGGAATCGGTGTTATTCCACAAAGCGGTTTGAAAATTAAGTCGAAGTATTCACACTATGATGCAGAAAAAGTATTTAATATTAATGCAATAGAATCTAATGAATCAAATATTTGTATTGCAGGAGAAATTTTGCAAGGATTAAAAAAACCCGGGGATTGTCCGGCGTTCAGAGAAGAATGTACACCGGAATTTCCTCTTGGAGCACCGATGGTCTCTTCTGAAGGAGCGTGTTCTGCTTACTATCGTTATACTAAATAATGTTGAGCACATTATGAAGGAAAACGCAAATTACATGGGTTCGGTATGCCCGATTCCCAAAACAGAGTATGATGGAATTTTGATGGCACATGGCGGGGGCGGTACACTTACTCATCAGTTAATCCAGAAAATTTTCATTTCACAATTCGGTAACGAAGTACTTGATGTACTTCACGATAGTGCCATGTTTAATGTGGAGAGTAAAAGATTGGCATTTACAACCGATTCATATGTTGTAAATCCTGTTTTTTTCCCGGGCGGGAATATTGGAGAGCTCGCAGTTTATGGCACAGTAAACGATCTTGCTATGGCCGGCGCGAATCCTCTTTATCTTTCTGTGAGTTTTATTTTGGAAGAAGGTTTTGAAATTGAAACTCTGTGGCAAATTGTTGTTGCAATGAAAAATGCATCACGAAAAGCAAATGTTAAGATTGTTACAGGTGATACGAAAGTTGTTGACAAAGGGAAGGGCGACGGTATTTATTTAAATACTTCTGGCATCGGGATAATTCCCGATGGTGTTAATATTAACCCGAAAAATGCAAAACCGGGTGATTTGATTATTCTAAGCGGAAAAATAGCAGAACACGGAATTGCAATTTTATCTGCACGCGACGGACTTGAATTTGAATCTGAAATCGTTAGCGACCTGGCTCCACTAAATACTTTGGTGTCGGTAATGCTTAATGAATCAAAGAATATTCATGTTTTGAGAGATCCTACAAGAGGCGGACTGGCAAGTACACTTAATGAAATTGCCACTCAATCAAATGTAGGTATTAGAATTTATGAAGATAAAATTCCTATTGCCGGTAATGTAAAGGCAGCTTGTGAAATATTCGGTCTTGATCCGCTTTATATTGCAAACGAAGGGAAACTGGTCGCGTTTATTGATCCCGAAAATGCTGAAAGAGTATTGAATAAAATACATTTATATGAGTTTGGCAAGGATGCATCGATTATTGGTGAAGTAACAGACAATAATCCAAAAACGGTTGTAATGAAAACAACTATCGGTACAAATAGAATTATTGACATGATTTCGGGAGAGCAATTACCCCGCATATGTTAATGTTGTTATATGTGCTTAATAGTGAATCTATTCAAACAAGAAAAAAATTGAATCCGTTTCTTCTTCCGTCTCTTCAATCTCTTCTCTTATCAATGGGATTACTACTGTAAAAGTACTTCCTTTACCGGGAACGCTTTCGACCTTAACTGTTCCGCCATTTATCTTAACAATTTCTTTTACAAGATTTAATCCGAGACCGGTTCCTATCTGTTCCATCTCTTTTGCTTTTTTCCCCCTATAAAATTCATTAAATATTTTTTCAAGTTCATTTTGTTCAATGCCTATACCGTTATCCTTAACCGAAAAACCGAAACTTTGTTTTTTGATAAAGGGTTCTATTCGAACTTCACCTCCCGGGTTTGTGTATCTGATTGCATTTGAAATCAAGTTGCTTAGTACAATTTCGAGACCGGTTTTATCAAACTCAATAAAATGTTTGTTATGTAGGCGGATTAGTTTATAAGTAATACTTTTGTTAACGGCATTTATCTGATGATTATTTGATATTGACTCAATCCAGGCAGAATACTCAACGGTTTCTAATTGAGGTTTCTCAAGTCCTAGATTGATTTGAGTAATCGAAATAATTTCTTTAACCATATTTAAAACCTGATCGGATCGTTTTTCTGTTCTTCTTAGTAATTCAACTATCTCCGGTTTAAGCTGGTCTGAATATAAATTTTTAATTACATCTAACTGGCTTTTAATCGCAATCATCGGGGATTTCAATTCATGCGCAGCAAATCTAAATGCTTTATTTTTTTCTTCGATCGACTTCTCCAGCATTTTATTTTTTTCATCAATAATTCTTTTGAGAGAACGGTAGCCGATCATAAAATTATTTATAATATATATACCCGAAAATGTAATTGCATAAAATGCAGTTAATGCTGTTATCAAAAATGCGGTGGAAGGCGGATTATCATATATGTTATAAATATTGGAAATACCAAGATGTTCTAAAACTGACCAGATGGTTAGCAGTACTGATGCAATTGCAGCATTAACATATGGTAAAAGCACGCCCGGAAAAAGAATTCCTGATAAAATTACCTGCACCAGGTAAATAAAATAAAAGGGATTTGCTATTCCGCCGCAATAATGAATAAGCACAGAAATAATTAGAAGATCTATTACAATCTGAATTTCCGCGAATGCTAATTCAAAAATTTCATTCTTCCTGGGAAGATGATTATAAAGAAAGAAATAAATCAGATTAATTATAGAAATGATTGACGCTATAAATAGAATTTCATTATAACCGAGATTATAACCCATCATATCCCTACCGATTGGAACGGAGACTAATATACCGAACACTGCAAGCCAGCGAAGATTTACATACCAGCCCATTCGTATACGAAGCGAATCCACGGTATGAAACGGTAATACGATGCTTGCTTTCAGATTATTGATAGATTGGTTCAACCCAGCCATAAAAGCTAAATTTAATTGTTGAAAAAATTCAGGATGCGGCAGTTAATCTCTTTAGATATACTTTCAGCATAAACAGGTGGTTCAATATCTATAGCAAAATATTTTATCTGTTTGTTGCAATGTATTTTTATGAACTCATCTACTAATTTAATTGAAAAAGAATGTGTGCTTATTGCAACTTTGTCAATTAAATCGGATGATAGCCAGTCGAAGTTTTTTACCAATCCTTTTGAAGTAATTGCATCGATAAAAACAATTAATTCTGCTTTTGTGTTTATAAATTGATCTAAAAAATTTTCGGGGTTAGTTCCTGCAAAAATAAACTCAGATTTATTAAACGGTTCAGTTTCTCTTAGAATAGTTGTAAATAACATTCCCGCATAATCATCACCGCGCAATTCGTTGCCCAATGCAACGAATAAAATATTCTCGGGTAGAATATCTGTAAGATCACTTTTAAAATGATTAAAATTCATCAGCAACTGTAATTTTATGTCTACAAAGGGGACATACTTCTTTTAAATAATCTTCTCTTCTTATTTTCGATTTTACTTTGGACTTCCCCGGTTCAATAAACTGTTTTTGAGTTTCTAATAAAAAGTTGGGATGGGCATACGATTTAGCCCCTAATTTTATTTTAATCCAGTGTAAATGATCTCTGCACGCAATAATTCCGCCGCAGCATTCACAAATGGATAAATCTCTTTCAATCGATTCGAACATTTCAGGGGCTGTTAGTGAGAATGTAGCAAAGGAATGTTCATTTGTAAGTTTAACGCCTCCATTTGTAATACACTTTTCTTCACACTGTCCGCAATTTATACAAGAGCAGTAATCAATTCTAAGTATTCGTTTACCAATCTCTTTATTATCAATAATTTCTATTGCTGAAGCCGGACAAACCTGTGCACAAGTTCCACACCCGATACATAATTCTTTATTATATCTTGGCTTGCCCCTATAAGCAGAATCTGCAATAAAAGGTTCGGACGGAAATTTTGTTGTATATGGAGCTGAAAAAAATGAAGTCAGTGCTTCTTTTACTTCTCTTAATTTAGGCAAATACATTTTATATTCTCCTAAAAGGAAAATTCTAGAATTTTTATTTTGTTGATGATTCTTTCAGTTCTTTATCCTCGGCGTAAATATCTACAATTGATTCACCGGTAAGTTTTATACCGGCTCTGTGAGCTGCTCTTGATATTGCATGAGCTCCAACCGGTGAGGTTAAGAAAATGAAAATAATTCCGATGATGCATTTGATGCCGAATGCATTAAATCCTTGAATTATCAAGACACCTAATAAAATACCGGCAGTGCCGAATGTAACACACTTTGTTGCTGCTTGAAGACGATTATAGACGTCTGGCAACCGGACAAGTCCTAATACACCGAAAAAATCGAATGCAATCCCGGCACAGATTAAAATTGTTCCAATAATTTCGTTAATCATCTAAGGACCTCCCTTCAAGAATTTTGGCGAATGAAAGCGTTGCAATAAAGCTAAGCAGTGCCCAGATAAGTCCTATATCCATAAAGAAGGACTCGTTATAGAATAACCCTAATAATGCAAGAATTCCTATTGTAAGAACACCAAGTATATCAACTGCAACAAGCCGATCGGCGGCAGTGCGCCCGATTATCACACGAATCAGCACAAATAAAATGCTGAACAAAAGAACATTAATTAATTTTATTAGAGTTGTTAATTCCATAATAAAAAAGTTGAAATACATGAACAGGGCAACAATAATTACACCGGTAACCCATCTTATGATTTTCATTCGAACACCTCCGTTAAAAGCTTCTCGAATTTTGCAGATATAGTTGCCGTGTTTTCATCAATGTTATAATAATCTTTGGTCACAATATCAATCCAGTGTATATATATTTCATTCTTATCAGGATTAATATCCACAGTCATTGTACCCGGTGTAAGTGTTATTGAATTACATAGGATAGTCTTGGCAGAATCTTTAGTCAATTTGGTTTTTACTTTTACAATTCCCGGTTTAATAGGGAGATCTGGATGAAGTACAATGTAAGCAACGTGAAAGTTAGCTTTAATCATTTCCCAAATAAATCTTAAGAAATATTTTGCAAAAGCCAATATTCTTAAGAACAAATGCTTTGTTTTTTCAGTTGTTATTAAAAATTGTCCGGCAATTAAGCTGACCAATAGAGAGAGTAATAATCCAACAAATACTTCCTGCCAGTTTTTCATATTTGTAAGTGCAAACCAAACAAAAGCGGAAAGAATAAAAACAACTAACCGGCTGCGAGTTTTTATTTTCATTTTCATTTTCCCATTACTAATTGAATGTATAGGGTTCTATTTTGAAGAACATCAACAACCGGATCGAGAGCAATTTCTCTTATACCGGGAATAATCATCAAACTGGTTGCAACACACAATACTGCAAGCGTTATCATAGCAAAATTCATTTTCCAATCAATTGATTTACCGTTTACATCTGCTTTCTTTTCGCTTCTGAAACCATATCGCTGAACTTTCATAAAAGATGCTAAAGTAAGTATGCTTCCAATAACAGCAATAAGAGCATACACAGGTTGATTTGCTTCTATTGCAGCAATAATAATTATCAGTTTGCTGAAAAATCCGTTGAATGGAGGAATCCCGGAAATTGCAAGAGAGGCAATCATCGAAGTGTTTGAAGTCGTTGGAATTATCCTGGTTAAATTGCCAAGTTTCCTCAAGTCGCGAGTACCGGTTACTGTTTCAACGGCACCGGCATTATAAAATAAAAGTGATTTGAACAATGCATGATTAAGAAGATGAAAGACACCACCAAGTATTCCCAGAGTTGTTGAAAGTCCGAACCCTAAAAAGATGTATCCCATTTGACTTATACTATGGTAAGCAAGAAGGCGTTTAAAATCCCATTGACCTACAGCGAGAAATACACCCGCAATCATTGATATAGAACCGATAATTAAAAAGATATTCAGGAAAAATTGTGGTGCATCGAAAATGTTGAAAAAGATTCTAACAAGTACATACATACCAAGTATTTTAATGAGTATTCCTGAGAGCATAGCAGAAATTGGCGCAGGTGCAGACGAGTGTGCATCGGGTAGCCATGCATGGAACGGCATTGCAGCAGCTTTTAATCCGAATCCCGCTACGAATAACCCGCCAATCCATAATTTAATGCTTGAATTTATGGAAGGGAGCTGCTCACCTATTTTTGCTAGAGTAAGAGTTGAAGTAGCGCTGTATGTAACAGCTATTCCGAGAAGAACAATTGTGGAAGAAACAGAACCCATAACCGCATATTTAAATGATGCTTCAAATTCTTCCGCTTTCCCTCCATATGCTACAAGTGCATAAGCAGCAAAAATTGAAATCTCTACAAAGACAAAAAGATTAAATAGATCACCTGTTATTATTACTCCATTCATTCCGGCAACAAGAAGCATAAAGAGTGAATAATATTTCCAATCGCCCGATAAATTCCTTACATAGGAAATCGAAAAAATTAGTGATGTAAGAGAAATTATACTTACCAGTACAAGCATGAATGATGTGAGTGCATCTTGAACAAGGACAATTCCCACCGGTATTTTCCATGAACTCATGTAATAAGAAAGTGTTTCTGTATGCATGGTTATATAACTGAAAAGCGATAGAATTAAAAGTGAAATGACGGCAATTATCGAAAGAATAATTGCCCAGTCGTCCTTTTCTCCGGCTATAAGAGTAATTAGAAAGGCGGCTAAAAGGGGAATGATTATAAAGTATGGAATAATCATCCTTTCAACCTCCTTATTTTAGTTATATCGAATGTTTTATACTTTTCGTATAAGCGAAGAGCAAGTGCAACAAGCATTGCAGTTGTACCGAGTTCAATTACTATTGATGTAAGAACCAATGCCTGTGGTAAAGGATCGACCATTTGTGATACTGCCTTTCCTTCTGAAAGAATAGGGTATATAGAATTGTTTCTATATGCAAATAAAATGAGCATTAAATTAGCAGCATAACCCATAATTCCGATCGACAAAATTATTTTGATTAGATCCCTTTTGGTAAGTATTCCATAAATGCCCACCAAAAACAAAATGAAGCAGAGAAGATAAACTATCATTGCTCATCTCCTTTATCAAAATTGTAAGCAGCTAATGCCAGCACAACAAGAAAGAGAGACATTGCAACTTTTATTCCAATAATAATATTTAACGGAAGAATAGTACCGGAGCTCAGCATATTAAAGAGCGTTCCTTTATCAATAAAGTTGAACAAGAAACTTCCTCCTACTGCCATGCCAATTATTCCAACAATTAAAAAAAGTGTTATCGAGGATGATTCAAAATTTTCAAGTAATTTTATGTTGAGCCACTTTCTTGTAAAATCTTTTCCATAGGCAAGCAATACATTAAGGAGTGCCAGTGCAATAATTACCCCTCCGCCAAATCCACCTCCGGGAGTAAGATGCCCGTGAAAGATTATATAAAATCCGTAAAGTATTATAAGCCAAACGCTTATACGTGTAACTGTTTTGACTATTAATGTCATTCCCGGTTCTTTATTCATTAGAGGTCTCCCTGTTTTTTTCTTTCGATCTGATTTTCAATATTGATAGTGTTCCAATAATGGCGGTAAAAAGAACCGTTACCTCGCCAAGGGTATCGTAAGCGCGATAATCTAATATTATTGCGGCTACCAGATTAGCAGCCCCGGTTTGAAGTGCACCGTGGAATAGGTAATATTCAGAAACCGTCATTAACGGCTGACCAAATACCGGTAAATTCTGAAAGACCGGTAAACTTAAAAGAAACAATAAACCCAATACAACTATCGTAACTATAGAGATTAGTAAATTATTTTTTGTCTCTTCGTGTTGATGAAATTCCTTTTTAACAAATGCTCTAACTAATATTATCAGTGCAAAGATTTCGAATAAGAACTGAACTACAGCTAAATCCGGTGCCTGGAGAAACAAAAAGGAAAGTGATACACCTAAACCGACTACACCAATAGCAATTATTGATGAAAGAATATCTTTAATCTCAAGAGCAGCAATCGAAGCAATTATCATAACACATAGTATAAATATCAACCAGATCTCTATCGGCATAAATCCTCCAAAATGTTTAACACGTGCTTTCTACGTTTATATCAATACAAGATTCTAATTCATATCAGTAATAGAAAGATTAAAAGTCCGGCAACTACATATAATAAGTACAATTGGAGCTGGCCCGGATGAGCTTTTTGAAATAAATCGGATAATTTGAATGTCCCTTTAGTTCCAACTTCATATAAGTCGAAATATTTTTTATCAGCCCAGTCGTAAATACTTTTTAACGGTTTCATATTTCTTATTTCATTATAAAATTCTGTTCCGGCAATACGGAATTTTTCTTCAGGCAGACTTCCACCGAGATAAACATTATCGTATCTGATCTTAGGAGAAAAAAGGAAGAACGAAATACCAACAATAAATGCTATACCGAATAAGAATAAGATTAATGTGGGATTGTATAATCCAATAAAGTCCGGAATAATTAAATTCATTTCTGTAAGTGCCGGATAAATAAAAATGCTAAGAGGAATTTGAAGTGAAAGCAGACCGAATGAAATACAAAGAAATGCCAGAATTGAATTTGAAAATAACTGGTTGAAAGGGGCTTCAGTAATCTTATCGAAAGTTGAAATTCGCTTGCCGAGATAGACAGCATGAATAAATTTCATAAAACTGGCTAATGTAAGTGCACTCCCAAAGAGAGCAAGAATAATACAGATGAGAAGTAAAATTTTTTCTAAGGAGGAAATTTCTTTTACCTGGTTAAATAAACCCTGATAAATCATCCATTTGGAAAAGAATCCGTTGAATGGTGGAATACCTGAAATTGAAAATGCAGCTATTAATGAACAAGTGAATGTAACCGGCATTTTTTTACCAAGTCCGCCAAGATCATCAAGTTCGCTGGTTCCGGTTTTCTTTTCTACAGATCCGAATGATAAGAAAAGACATGATTTATAAATCGTATGGTTGATCATGTGGAACAATCCACCCGCAAATGCCAGAACGTTTCCGCTACCAACTCCCATTATCATATAACCAACCTGACTGACCGCATGATAACCCAGCAGCTTTTTACCGTTGTGTTGATTCATTGCCATCATAACAGCGGTAATTACTGTTAGTGCACCAAGTGAAATAATTATTAGATTTATTGAAAAGTCGATATTAAAATAACCGGTAACAATTTTTGCAAGTAGAAAGATCCCTAGAAATTTATCCAATGATGCCGGAAGAAACGCGGCACTTTCTACGGGTGCATCTTTTGAAAAATCTGGCACCCATGTATGGAATGGAAATCCACCCGCTTTTGTGAATGCTGCAATTAATAAAAAGAAAAATGAGATATAAGCAGACAAACTGTTTAATGGTAATTGAGAATTGTTTAATGACCAATTTATTGTTGGGTTAAGATATGCAAGCAGAACAAATCCCATTATTAAAAACGCATCGCTTCCGCCTATAAGTATAAATGTTTTTTTAATTGTCTTAGGAGTATCGGATGTTTTGCCAAGTAATCCTAATAGATATAAGGTAAGTCCTGATAACCCCCAAAAAATCATAAAACTGATAGAGTTAATACTTAGTATAACTCCATTGCAGAAAGCTACAGTAAGCGGGTAAAGAATAAAATATTCTCTTTCAATCTCTTTGTCTAATCCTTTTAGTGAAAAAATCAAAATGATGAAACTCAGTAATTGAATGAATGAAAGTGTTAACAGCCCGAGTTTATCTACCGAGAGAATGATTGACCCGAAAAAGGATGCCGATTCAGCTTTTTGAGTGTAGAGGATATAGACAATATATATTGAATACCCGATGCCGGCTAATGTAAAAAGCTTCTGAAGATTTCTGGGAAGGATAAAATTTATGATTGAGACGACAAGCGGAATAATAATCAGCATTACAAGGAAATTAATTTCCATTTATCTGCCTCCTTAAATAGTCGGTTTTTTCTCTCGATATTTTTAGTAAATCTATTTTGGTTGGTTGTCGGGCTGAATCTACAACTTTGATTGATCGTTCTGTGCAACAGTAACAAGGATCAACAGCAGCCAGAGTAATTAACGCATCGGCAATAGGAATTCCAATGCACGATGCTTCGAAAGTTGGTATGTTAACATAGCTGGGTGCACGTACTTTGTGTCTTACTGGTCTGTTTGTACCATCGCTTCTGATATAATGAAAAACTTCGCCGCGAGGAGCTTCGTATCTTCCAATTCCTTCGCCCGGAGAAATTTCTTTTACGTCATTAAGAATCGGGCCATTAATATTTTTTAACTTATCGAGACACTGTCTTACAATTTTAATCGACTCTAAAGTTTCTAACACCCTTACAACAAGTTTATCATATACGTCTCCATTTTTCATAACAATAGTATTGAATTCTACAAGGTCGTAAGCATCACCCGGATCATCCTTGCGAACATCTGCCGTAATACCTGAGGCCCGGGAAGTTGGCCCAACCGCACAGAACCTTACCGCTTCTTCATAAGAAAGAACTCCAACTCCTACAAGTCGCGAACGCAATACAGGGTCGTCGTTGGCCGCATTAGCAATCATATCCATTTTAACTGCAATATCATCCAATATATTATAAAGCTTTGGTATTGAAGACGGATCAACATCTTTGGCAACACCTCCAACGCGCATCATTCCATAGTGATTTCTATTCCCGGAAATAATTTCAAACATTTGAAGAACCGGTTCGCGGTATTTCCATGCCCACATCCATAATGTATCGTATCCAATAAAATGTCCGGCAAGCCCTATCCACAAAAGGTGGCTGTGAATTCTTTCGAGCTCACCGATTAATGTTCGAATGTAACGGGCTCGAAGAGGAATATCGATGTTATCTATATCTTCTATAGCATGAACACACGCCAGCGGATGAGATGTTGAACAGATTCCGCAAATTCTCTCTACTAAATAAATTGATTGAGTAAATGTCTTTGTCTCCGAAATAAATTCGTGACCACGATGCATCCAGCCAATATCGAGGTCTATTCCTGTTACTTTTTCACCATCTACTTTTAATGTGAAATACTCAGCTTCTTCTAGAAGAGGATGGAATGGTCCAACCGGAATTATATTCTTACTCATGATTCCCTCCTGAATCTTAGCGGTTGATTAATTCCAGCGGGATTATCTTTTGTTAATAACAGCTCTAAACGCGGATGACCGATAAATTTAATTCCCCATAAATCGTACATCTCTCTCTCTATCCATTCAGCTCCTTTAACTATCGGTGTAATTGAATTCATTTCCGGATTTTTTTTGTCGGTTATTATAACACGCGGACAGAAGTACTCTCCTGATTCATCATGCGAGAAATGATAAAGCACCTCAATTCCGTTATATGTTTCCTGAGCAGTAGCAGTAGATAATCGGCAGCCGATTTTATTGAAAAGGTAATCGGCTATTTCTATTACGTCATCATTCTTTACGTTAAAATAAAATCGTTTTTTCTTTTTAATCAGTTTCGAAATCTTTGTGTTATGAAGAGAGACAAAATTTTCAACATTATCCATTTAGAACCTCCACAAGTTTTACAACACCTTCGATCATGGCTTCGGGTTTAGGGGGGCATCCGGGAATGTACAGATTAATTGGAATTGTATCTTCAACTTTACCGGGCACATTGTAGCTTTTTTTGAAACAGCAGCCGGAAGCGGGACAGGTTCCAACGCCTACTACAAAGCAAGGTTTAGGTGCTTGATCGTATAAGTATTTAACTTTTGGAGCAACTTTATTATTAGCAACACCGCTTACCAGTAATACATCTGCATGGCGCACAGAACCGACAAGTTTTATTCCAAATCTCTCAACATCATATTTTGGAGTTAGTAGGTCGAGTATTTCTATATCGCAATTATTACATGGTGAAGCACTAACATGAAAAACCCAAATTGATTTTGAAAGCCGCTTGTTATACCATCCCATTTATTTACTCCACTTGATATTTCCTTTCTTCATTCTTCAATTCAATAACCGAATACCGCTAAAACGACAGCAAGAAGAGCAATTACAGAGGCATATTTCCAGAAAAAGTTAAGTGCCGTATCGATGCGAATACGCGGATTTGTATTCTTGATCACAATAATTAATAGAACGATTAATAAGTATTTAAGAATAAACCAGATTATTCCGGGTCCTTCCGGATTAAATCCTCCCCAGAAAAGTAAAATGAGTAGGAAGGGAAAAGTTACATAGAGCATAAATCCGTTCAACTTCCAGAAGGCGAGAAGAGTCCCGCTGTATTCCATAAATGGACCTTCAACAATTTCGGTTTCGGCTTCGGGAATATGAAAAGGGGGAAGTGCCATTTTTGCTTGAATGCACAACAATCCAACAACAAATGCAATAAATCCACTTAGCGAACCGATGTAGGAACCGTTTTGTAATTGTGATGAAACAATTCCATCCAGTTGAAGTTGGAAACCGGATTTAATAATCGGTACGAGGCATATTAATATAAAAGCTAACTCATCTGCCAGAAGAAGTTTTATCTCTCTACCGGCTCCTAAACTTGAATATACATTTCCGGTTGAAGATCCACCGAGAATTATCATAACAGAATTTATCATCAATAGATACATTACAACAATCAGATCGCCACCAAAGCTGTTATTATAAAAGAGAGAAGTTCCAATTATTGAAGAAACGAGAACAATCATTGCAAACGCAATGAATGGTGCGATAATGAAGATTGTTATTACCCCTTCCTTAACAAGCATCGTTTCTTTACCGAGTAGTTTGAAAAAATCATTAAAGTTCTGAAAAAGCGGGGGACCAACACGGAACTGAAACCGAGCCGAAACCTTTCTATCAACCCAACCGATTAGTAAGCCCAGTATGGAAATAAATAACAGACCCGGAAAAATCAGTAGATAAAAAATGTAATCTATTTTCATATTCTGTTCTCCTTGTACCTCCAGCTATGGGATCTAACTGCTAATCTTTCACCGATAAAGAAAAGATTGTTTTTAGGATCTTCACTATCCATCTCGGTAATCATGAAAGTTTTATCGGGGGCTGTTATTACACATGCGGGTTTGTAATCGGGATTATGTTCCAATTGATTTAGGCAATAATCACACTTGGATGTAACGTAATTGATTATCTCGGGAAAGATCGTTCCAAACGGACAAGCCAAAACGCAGCTTTTGCATCCAACACATCTCATGTTGTATCTCTTAATCATTCCGTTTTCCTGGTGTTCAAGTGCTTCTTTGGGACATGCTTCAATACAGAAAGCTTCTTTGCATTGTCTGCAGTAGGCTGAAAATTCTGCTACTTCAAGAAGGGAAAATTGTCCTTCGTTTTCTCTATGGAACATGTATTCGCATTCAATCTTATCTGGAGAGATTCCGGAATCGATTAAAACTGGAATATCAATTAGTAATCTTTTCATTCCCAGATTGCCTCCTCATTTTTTATTTGAGCATATGTAAAAACCGGTCCATCTTTACATGCATAATAACCACCTATTACACAATGGCGGCATTGCCCAAATCCGCAGTACATTTTCTTTTCCATAGAGAGATAAATGTTATTTTCACTATATCCGTACTTTAATAGGTCCATTGTTCCAAACTTCATCATAACTGGTGGTCCGCAAACAATAACAGGATTGTCTTTCGGATCAATTTTAATTTTTTTCAGTAATTTCGTTACCAAACAGACTTCTTCATCCCAACTATCACCTTCGGGAACAATGTCAACTGATCTGTAAATTTTCACCTTATTGTATTTTTTCCATTCAGCGAATAATTCTTTATAGATGCAGTCTTTAGGAGTCTTTGCCCCGGCAAGAAATGTTATGCTGTTATATTGATCAATATCATGCAATAGAGTTAGGAAAAGAGATCTTAAAGGTGCCAGTCCGCATCCTCCACCTAAAATCAAAATATCTTTATTGTGGAATTTTTCGAGTGGATATCGTGATCCGTAAGGTCCGCGAATTCCTACCGTATCACCGATTGATGTCTTATGAATATATTCCGTAACAAAACCTGTTTTCATTATTGTAATATCCATTACATCAGAGGTGTAGTGTGAAGATGATGGGGTAAATGGTCCTTCACCAATTCCCGGTAAACTTAATTCAACAAATTGACCAGTCTGGAATTCAATTGGTATTTCAGGACGGATTTGTAAGGTTCTAATTAGTGGAGATTCTTGGATAATATTATAGATAGTGCCGGGAATTACTTCATATGCGTTGTGCATATAACCCTCAAGTACTTTGTTTTGTAGTTAAGGTATTCATTGAAATATTCTGTATTACTTCTCTAAAATCAATTTTTGCAGCGCAAGCCTCTGTGCATCGGCCGCATCCTACGCATCCCGACTCGCCAAAGTTTTTTTTCATATAATCGAATTTGCATAGATACCGGTTTCTGAATCGTTCATACATTTTGGGTCTGGGTGAAGCACCGCCGGCAACTCTTGCGTATCCGTGTAGCTGACATGAATCGTATGATCTTACTTTTATAAAATCTTTTCCTGTGGACTCGTCATTTAAAATAAGACAGTAACAGGTTGGACAAATATTCGTGCAAGCACCACAACCAATGCATTCTTTTGATTCTTCATTCCAGTGAGCTAAATCTTTCTCTCTCAAATCATTTTGATTCCTTGGAAGAAATTTTTCGTTTTGATTTATAAGTTTTTCAATGATCTTATTTCTTCGTTGTGATATTTCAAAATGTACGGTTTCATTGTCATCAAGCAGTCCATAATTCTGATTTATTAATTCAAAGAGTTCTTTCCCCTTGTCAGATCCTATTGTAATTAAATAATAATCGTCAACAGGCGACAGGTTAAGATCGAATCCACTTTCCGTAAAGGGTTTACCGTCTAGTAAAGTGCAATGACAGGAGGAATGGGTTTCGGTACAATCGGTAGTTATTATATATGTTGAATCCCGTAAATTTTTGTAAGCAATGTCAACAAAATCGTTATTAACAAGAGCTTTATCTAACAGTTGAATCGCCTTCATATCGCAGCTTTTAATTCCGGCAATTATTCGCTTTACTGCTTTTGTAGATATTGGAAAAACCGATTCGCGTGGTTGATATAATAGTACTTTTATTGGATCAACGGTACGGAAAAATCCAAGATCATAATTATTCAACCCGTTTAGTCGGGTGAAAAAAAACCTTCTTTCAGTTCCATTTACCAGAACGGGAATTAGCACTTCGATGTTGTTATTACCTTTATCAATATTATCTAAAAATGAATGGAAATCGGAAATCTTAATTAACATCTTTTGCTCCGTTGTTTAGTTGAGGTAGGCAACTGATCTCTTGGATAGATGTAAAGTAATTGGAGAAGAAATGAAAAAATTCGATAGGGGGTTTAAAATATCTATCGATAAAGGAGATAATAAAAAAGTTATTTGTAAAAAGGTATAAGTTAAAGTGAACCACAATAAGGTATCTATTAATAGTTTTTCAAAACTTGAGAGCAGAATAAAACTTTTTACTCGACACTAAGAGGAATTAATTTATTATTAATAAATTATTTCATTGTCAACTTATACTCTATTGCAACATAATTCTAAGTTTATTTTCAATCAATAAAAAAAATATTTTTTTCAAATAGAATTAAGAGAGATTATGACTTGTAATCTTTTTTACTTTAAAGAGCAGTTTTGTTTTGAATAAAAATGTAATGTGATAAGAATAATTAAAGCAGAGCATTAAGAGGGGAAATAATAAAATGAAGTATTTGTGTTAAAAATAAACGGGATGTTTCTATCAAAAGAATAAAAACATTAAGAATAAATACGATGGATTAATGAAGAGCAATTGTTGTTAGTCTTCACGCTTTTTAGTCTTAGAGATTACATAAAGCACAATAATCCCGACTAATGTAGTGAAGAAGAAAATGCCAACTGATGAATATACAATTTGTGATAGAGTCATTTCATTTCTTTTCTTTATTTAATGGGCTGATCCCAGCCGAAAGATCAACCCATTTGTAAAAACGACAATTGAAGATATTACATTTGTAAATAAATCAAAAGTTCTAATATCTCGCTGTGATATAAAGTAAAAAAGAAATTTCTGAAATTTATCGTGAAATTTTTTTACAATTAGAATGCGAAGAAGTGAATTTCTTTGAGAGAAGGGAGGTCAAATTGCATTGCAATCTTATGCAATCAGGTGATTATCTGCTTATAAAAATTAGTATTAATTATTAGCTTATAATTGAGAAAAAGCAGTACTGCATTCAAAAACAAATTGTTTTGTTAATTCAAAATCTTTTTTTCCACTTTTATTTTCTATACCAGTATGCACATCCACGCCGGCGGGATTGGTAAATAAAATTGCTCGTTTTACATTATCCGGATTCAAATCGTGTGATTTTCCTGTAGCTCCCGATGCACCTGTATCAGGATCGAATGTGTCGGTTATAAACATATCTACCCAGTGTGAAAGAGTTTTGACTTTATCCTCGAGCTCTGGAAGATTATTACCCTTTACGACCAGACTTTTTATCACTTCAATATCGGGACGAAGCTGTTTTATTTTAATAAGCTCTTCAAGTTCAATATGACCATGCAATTGAACAATTTTTACATTCAGTTTATTGCAAAAAGCAATTATCTCATCTGCAGCATCAAGATAGGTTATAAGAACTGCTTTATGAGGCGGAGTAATATTTTTAATTATTTCTGCTGCTTCATCTTCTGAGCAATCCTCCTTATTAATAGGCAGACGGAGTGGGAATCCCAAATACTCAACACCAAGATCCATTAGCATTTTTGCTTCTTCATTATCAATTATTCCGGCAACTTGAATTATTTGTTTCATCTTATTCCTATTTTTGGTAAGTAAATTTATCATTTTATATTATGATTCATTACATCATTGATGGAAATAATCTGATAGGTAAAGTTCCCCGCCTCAAAGAACTTCATTTTAAAGATAAGCAACTCAGTCGATCCGAGCTTGTTTCTATTCTTAACCCCTATTTTGCCGGAAAGAAAATAAATTTAACACTTCACCTGGATGGATTTAAAAATTTACCGCTCAATCTTTCCAAAGGTAAAATTATATATTCAGATCAAATAACATCGGATGCAAAAATTAAAGACGAGATTTCAAAATCCAGAAATCCAAAACTTATTACACTGGTTACCTCTGATAGATTGCTATCAGATTTTGCACGTGCAAACAGTTGTTCTGTTATTAAATCAGAAGAATTTGTAAAAATGATGAAAGTAAAAAATGAGAGGAATGAAGAAGTTCAGAAGATTAGGAACCTTGAAAACGATAAGGAGTTTTTCAAGAAGATATTTAAAGCGAACGATCTGTAATAAATAGAGGCGGTTAAAGTGACCGCCTCTTTAATTTAGTAATAATTACTTTCCATTGTAAGGAACACCCTTAGTAATCCATTCCGGTGCAGGTAATTTTTTACAGTAGTGATCCAGATACTCTTTCATTTTGATTGAGTAATCGAGTTTGTTTGGGTATTTAACCGGATGATGTTTTTCACCTCTGTACTGAAGGAAAATACAATCCTTTCCCAATCTTCTCATTGCAAGATAGATCTCTATACTTTGATACCATGGAACAGCATCATCTTCGTCGCCGTGCATCAGAAGCAATGGTGTATTAATTTTATTTGCAAAGAAGACCGGGGAGTTTTCAATATAACTCATAGTTTTTTCCCATAGAGTGCCGCCAATACGGCTCTGGGATTTTTCATATTGAAACTGTCTTGCCAGTCCTGTTCCCCAACGGATTCCGCTGTAAGCACTTGTCATGTTACCTACCGAAGCACCTGCAATTGCACATGCAAAAAAATCGGTTTGCGTTATTACATATGCTGTTTGATACCCGCTCCATGAGTGCCCGTGGAGTCCGAATCCTTTAGGATCAGCCCATCCAAGATCGATAAGCTTCTGACATCCGGGTAAAATACATTTTATTGCTGAGTACCCGGGACGCTCTATATCAAACTTCACATCAGGCAAAAATATTATATAGTCGTTACTTGAATAGAATGGAAAATTAGGACGATGATTTACAACCATCTCATTAAATTCATGTACTCTCTGAGATGAAATTTCATAATAGTAAACCAGAACCGGATACCGTTTATCCTTCTGGAAATAACCCGGAAGTATTACTACACCCTGAAGTGGTTTGCCATCCAGACTATTCCATTCGATTAACTGCGAGGTGCCCCATACAAACTGATCAAGCTGGGAATTAAGGTCTGTTAATTTTTCTGTTGATTTGAAATCTAAACCTGTTACCCAGATATCGGGATACTCATTAAATGTCTCTCGGGAATAGAATAATTTACTTGAATCTGTCGCTTTTCCTATAATATTAAACTTCTTCGGCTCTTCAATAATTTTAGTTACACCCGTTCTGTCTAAACTAAGTTTATAAAGGGCGGTAAATTTTTTTAGCTCGTGAAAAGCGGTTAAGAACAATTCTTCATCCGAATCAAACCATTCCTTCTCTTTATCGAGGTCATAGACTCTGAAAGTATAATTGTTTCTGCGTCCTAATCCGTCCGTGAGACACTCTGCTTCACCTGTTGAAGTATTGAATTTCCATATATCATACTTATCATAGATTAGCACGGATTTATCGTCATTCAGCCATCCGGCTACTCCGTATCCTGATGGTTCATCTGGCGTGTCATTATCTTCATCGTAAAATGGAATGTTCAGTTTATCAGTAAGACAGACAGACGAAAAGGTTTTCAGATTTTTCAAATGCCACTGTTTCTCTTTGTATACGGCAGCAAATTTTCCGTGTGGAGAAAGGGAATTGTTTCCACGAAAATTTTTTTCGATTATTTTTTTGTTACCTGTTTTCAAATCAATCGTATAAAGATCGTAGATATTTCCGATCCATGTTCTTTCTTTCAGATATTCTTTGTCAGTAAGAATTAGAGCGTTATCCGGATTTTCGTTTCTTACTAAACGTGAGTAGTCATCTTCAACCAAATACACAATCTGCTTATTATTATAATCATATAAAGTCTGATAAAAAGTTTTTTCTCTCTGTTTCCATTCAATTTTTTCATTTGATTTAATAAGTGGATCGTTCCAGTGCCATACATCCACTTCCTTCTTTGCAAGGATCGGTTGGAAATCGTATGGATTTTTTCCAGTTGAATCATTTTTTGCAGGAGGATCTTTTTGTAATGCTTTTTTAATTCCGAAAAAGAGACGGTCTCCGTCCTTCGACCAGTTCAAACGATTTTCCACAGGGATGTAATATCCCCCTCGCAGATTATTAATTCCTCCCAATAATTCAACTTTTCCATTCTCCCATATTTTCAATTCGCAACTGTCTTTTTTCTGATCCTTTCTTAAAAAAGTCTTGAGATATGCAAGTTTGTTTTTCTTATGCCAGGTTAAATTTTCGATTACAGAATTTTTCGAAGTGTCCGCAACAATCCATTCACCCTTCTTTAAGTCCCGGAGATACAAGCCGTTTTTATTTATTGCCGTATCGAGCAGAGAGAACGCAATGTAATTAGAGAGTGAATCGAATGCAAATGATGAAACGAAATTTATAGTATCCTCCTTTGAACTCTTTAGATCTTTTAATACGAGAGTTGTGCCAATATTTTTTTTCGTTTTACCATTCTTGCTTGTATCTTTTTTTTCAAAATGAAGGAAAGCAAACCATTTAGAGTCCCGTGAGAAAGAAGCAGATTTTACCTCATTCCATTTTTCTGTTTTTCCCCCTTTAATATTAACCAATCCAAGTCCGGCTTTTGGTTTCTCCTTTTCTGCTTTTTCGTATTCAAAAAAGTCGGGTTCAATAAATGTGTAAATAAAATTTTCATCGCGGGAAAATTCACCCCTTGAACCATTCGGGATTATTAATTCTTTATCATACTCTGTAGAACTGATAATATAATCCCAATTCCCTCTGTCGGGTTTGGCCGCGTATGAAATGAAATTTCCTTTTTCGGAAATCTTCAGTTCTTTGATCTGCTTGAATTTCATTACATCTTCTAACGTCATTGCCCTTTTATTCTGAGCAGTGATGAATGCAGAAGAAAATAACAGAAAGATAATTGTCAGATTTTTTAAAGCAGTTCTTTTCATCAATCACCCTGTTAATTGTTTGGAAACACTTAAATAAAAATAGGAAATGATATATGCTGTTTCCAGAATTTTCTACTGATTGACTGGTTATAAATTCTCCAATCATTATTGATAACAATATAGCAGAGTTCAATTATTGCTTATTAGTAAATTAATTTTTAAGATGAGGATGTAAAAAATGAAAGGGGATTCCTACGTTTTCAACTGTACGCTATTTCATAAAGACCAGCATTATTTTTCTACTCATAGGGGTTCTAAGCGGACTTTACCTGCTTATTGAAAGGTATAATTCAGGTGTCTGGCCTCATCCGGATCTTGTTTCCGCTCATACACACATCATACTTGTCGGCTCAGTTATGATGATGATAATGGGTGTAGCTCTCTGGTTCTTCCCACGACCCGAAAAGGAGGATAAACTTTACAAACCGGGACTTATTCTGGCTACGTATTATGTAATGACTGTTTCAACTTCAGTTCGGTTTTTGTGTCAAATCCTTTCAGCATTTATAATTATCAGCGATCTCTTAAAATTACTCCTGGTAATATCATCAGTCGGGCAGTTTTTAGGGATGATTCTATTTTTCATTTCCATGTGGGGCAGGATCAGATCGGTGGGCAGTCATCTCCGCGAATCGAAAGGGGAAAGATTTTGATTTTCTTTTTCCGAAAATGAGATGTGTTGAAATTACTTCATCGATTCAGTTCTAGATTAAATCCCAAGAGGTCTAACAGTTGGCGAATAAAAAAACCCCGATTTCTTTCGATTTCGGGGCTTTTTGAGCTGGCGGACGGATTTGAACCGCCGACCGGCTGATTACAAATCAGCTGCTCTACCAGCTGAGCTACGCCAGCATTTCAAATTTTGAGGCACAAATCTAAAATAAATTAACATTCGATGCAAACTTTTGTAACTTATTACAGAATTTTTCCGGATTTCAATGTTTTCCAAGAATCAGCTTAAATATTATTCCAATCTGAACCAGAAAAAATATCGTGTGCTTGAGCAAAAGATTCTGGTTGAAGGGCAAAAATTAATTATCGAAGCACTCCACTCAAAATTAAACTGCGAAGTAATTCTAACCACAAATTCATTTAGAGAAAGCAACCCTTCTTTTTTCAGAAATAAGTTTTTGAATGATATTAAAATTGAGCTAATCAGTCATAACGATCTGGAACGAATTTCCGATACACAAACACCGCAAGGAATTATAGCGGTGTTTGAAATCCCCAAGTATAAACTCCAGAATCTTGGTAAGGAAAAAATAATTATTGGATTGGAATCTATTGCTGATCCCGGAAATATGGGAACAATAATTCGTAATTGCGATTGGTTCGGAATAAATTATATAATTACATCCAACGATTGTGCAGAGAGTTATAATCCTAAAGTCATACGTTCATCAGCCGGTTCGGTTTTTCATATTAATGTAATTGAGTTCGAAAATTTTTATGAAGAATTAGATCAACTCAAGAAGAGCCAATACAAAATTTTAGTTGCGGATTTAAAGGGAGAGGATTTATATTCTTTCAGCAATTCAGATAGAACTGTAATAGTTTTTTCTAACGAAGCTCATGGACCATCCCAGGAATTGCTGAACAGGGCGGATCATATATTAACAATTCCAAGAAAGGGAAAAGCTGAATCGTTAAATGTTGCAAGTGCTTCGGCAATTATTTTAGGTGAATTTTCGCGGAAATGAGTTGAAGGAATTATAATTTGTTAATTTTTGGTAATTGGGAGTGTAAAAATAAAATTAGAACCTTTGCCGGGGTCACTCTCTACGCGAATTTTACCTCCATGCTTTTCAACAAACTCTTTACATAGAATTAATCCGAGTCCGGTTCCAGCCTCATTATCAGTTCCTGTTTTGGTAATTGTTTCATCAAGCCGGAATAATTTCTTTTGAATTGATTCGTCCATACCAACGCCAGTATCCACAACACTAATTTCAACCATATTACCAAGTGTTTTAGATGTAATTGTAACGCTTCCATCTCTTTTAGTAAATTTTAGTGCGTTAGTAAGTAGGTTTCTAAGAATAGTATTTAGCATATCTTCATCGGCATTAACAAAAACCGACTCATCAATTTTATTTATTAAACCGACATGTTTTTTTGATGCGCTTGGCTTTAATAAATCGATGTTTTGATTAATAGAATTAAACAGGGAAATTTTTTGAGGATTGAATTCAATTTTGCCGGTTTGAGTTCGCGACCATTGAAGTAAATTCTGCAGAAGCAAATGTGAAACCTCGGCGGATTTATGCATTTCGGTTACATAATAAATTTTCTCTTCATCAGTTAAGTCGCCAAAATCACTCAATAAAAGTTCTGAAAATCCCAGTATGGTGATAAATGGATTTTTTAGATCGTGAGCAATAATTGAAAAGAATTTATCTTTAGTTGCATTAAGCTGATTAAGTTCATCAGCATATTTTTTGATGGCTTCTGTATTCTGCTTTCTTATAATAGCTTGTGTAATCTGTTCCGAAACGAAGATCAGCAATTGTTTTTCCCGTTCTCCATAAGCATTTTCATTTTCATAATCCTGAACAACCATAACACCGATAACTTTTCCATTTAATTTGAGAGGAACGCCAAGCCATATTGCTTGTGGAGCACCTATCAATTCCACTTCTCCCTTTTCTCTTAGCTCCAGATCTTTTTTTGCATCGATAAGCTTAGCTTCACCTAAACGTATTATATATTCTGTCATACCGCGGCCGAATTTTTTTGGTAGTTGTGGCGGATCATATTCATCAACAAAGTAGGGAAATGTCAACAAGTCCTCTTTGTCATCATATAAAGCAATATAAAAATTCTTCACCGGTAATAATTCACTGATTATTTCGTGTAAATTTTTATATAACTTATTAATATCCTCTGAAGTCTGAGCTGCTTCAGAAATTTTATAAATTACATTCTGAAGCTTTTCTGTATATAATCTTTCAGTAATATCTCTTAATGTAGCTTGTAATAATTTTTTACCTTGAAGAATTACAGAGTTAAGAGTTACTTCAACATCAACCAGTTCTCCATTTTTTCTTTTATGCTGCCAGTAAAATTTTTGCGGTTCGCCGGAAAGGGCAAGTTTTATTTTTTCGTTTGATTTGATAGTTGAATTACTACCATCAGGTTGATATTCAGGAGAAAACTCTGCCGGATGATGTCCTATTATATCTTCCTTTTCGCAGCCGAAAATTCCCAGTGTGGCATTATTGCAATCTTCAAAAACATCGGTCATTAATAAAATTCCGTCTGCAGAATTTTCGAATAATACCTGGTAACGTTCTCTCCCCTGAAGAATAGCTTCTTCGGCTTGTTTTTTTGAAGTAACGTCATCGTATATAGAAACAATTTCTCCTGAAGGTAATTTATAAACATAATTTTCAAACCAGCGCTGAATCCTGTTATCCTTGTAGAAATTCATCGGATAAAATTCCGGAACTCCGGTTTTCCAAACACGTTTTAGAACATCCAGGAGACCGAATTCTTTAGTGCCCGGGAAAATTTGAGTAATACTTTTTCCGATGACCTCTTCTTTTTTAATACCTAAAAAGTTCTCGCTTGCCCAATTATAATCTTTGTAAACAAAGTCATTGCCATCATTAATTACTTCGTAGATTGAGCATCCGCTGCTCATGTTATTGAAAAGTTCTTTAAACCGGGTTTCATTATCGCGGATAGATTTTTCTGCTAACTTAAGGTTTGTAATGTCTCTTGTAATTCCGAAAGTTCCAATTATCTCATTCTCCTGGTTAAAGAGAGGCATCTTAGTTGTAGATACCCAGATTGTACTTCCGTCTTTATATGTTTGAACTTCTTCTTTCCCAATAATTGGTTTGCCTGTTCTAATAATTTCCTGCTCATCATTAAAAGCTTTTGCTGCATGAACCTCGTCGAAAAGATCAAAGTCTGTTTTACCTATTATTTCATCTGGATTAACATACCCATGTTTCTTTGCTTTATAATAGTTAACTATAAGATACTTACCATTTATATCTTTAAAATAAATGCTATCCGGTATGCTATGCATCATAGCTTTTAGCATTCGTTCTTCAGAAGCAAGTTTGGATTTAATTTCTCTTTGAGCTGTTTGATCTTCGGCAATAGCAATAAAATGCTTTATTCTATTGTTGATGTCTTTAATAGCTGTTACAGTTACTCTTCCCCAAATTATTCTGCCATTTTTATTTATGTATCTCTTTTCAACCTGATAAGTTTTTCTCTTTCCCGCTAATATTTCTTTAAATAGTTTGATACTTATATCCTTATCATGAGGATGAGAAAGGTCGGTATATTTCATCTTGGAAAGTTCTTTTTTACTATAACCAAGAGACTGGACAATAAAATTATTAGCGCCTACTATTTTTCCGGTATTACTAATAATTATTATTCCAAGATTTGCATTCTCCAATGAAAGATTAAACTGGCTTTCGTTTTCAAAATCGGGCGGAGTATTTTGTAAGGAGTCTAATTTTTTAAGAATAGATTTGTATTTTCTTTGCAGCGATTCAATTTCCTTGAGAAGTTGAATCTTAGTTTTTGAAGTCATTTAATACCCCGGAATTCAAACACAATTTGTATAACCCGACGGTTGAATATAAACAAAATGTCCTATAAAAAGGGAAAATTAAGATTAAGTTGTAAACAGTTTTTAATTAATCCTTTTTCCGGAAAATATACTTTCAATTCCCGCTCTCTTTAGTTCCATCGAATTATTTGGAAAGATCATTTCGTTATCCTTAATTTTACCAATCAAAAAATCCGGATTGCTAAATGAAACTGTTGCGGAAAACATTCCTTTTATTTTCCATAATAATGCTGATTGGATGCTCTGACAATTTACAAGAAAAGGGAAGTCCAAAGTATGTTGCAGAGATAAAAGAATGGCATTCAAAACGAATTGAAAACTTAAAAAAAGAGAACGGCTGGTTAAACTTAGCAGGTCTATTCTGGTTAAAAGAAGGAGAGAATAAATTCGGGTCGGATAAATCCAATGATCTGATTTTTCCTGAAAATAAATCACCCAAGTTCATGGGTTCTTTTATTCTGAAAGATTCAATTGTAATATTGAAGGTCAATTCCGGAGTTGAGGTTTTTCTGGATAATTGTGAAGAGGTTAAGGAAATGGAATTAAAACATGATCTGCAAAAGGGAACAACAATTCTGGATCATGGTTCATTAAGGTGGAACTTAATAAAACGGGGAGACCGTTACGGAATTAGATTGCGCGATCTTGACGCTCAACTTGTAAAAAATTTTACCGGCGTTGATACTTATCCCGTTAATGAAGACTGGAGATTGGAAGCAGAATTTGAACCTTATAATCCTCCCAAGGAAATCGAAATTCCGACAGTAATCGGGACGATTGAAAAGGAGAAATCACCGGGCTCCTTAGTATTTAAGAAGGATGGAAATCAATACCGGCTTGATGTAACAGATTCCGGAAACTCATACTTTGTTATTTTTGCTGACAGGACAAATAGTAAAGAAACTTATGGAGCAGGAAGATTTCTATCGGTTAATAAAGCAGACTCAACCGGAAGAATTTATATAGATTTTAACAAGGCATATAATCCACCGTGTGCTTTCACAAAATTTGCTACCTGTCCATTACCACCACAGCAGAATTTTCTTAAGCTTGAGGTTACTGCCGGGGAAAAGAATTTTGGAGAAGGGCATTAAGGCAATTGATAATTTAGAATAGACAATTGATGGTTAAAGGATTGGAAGTTTTGTAATTCTTTTTCTTGAACAAAATTAAAAGGCTACTATGGAAATAATAAATTACTTGATCGATCTTTTTCTTAATCTCGACGATCATCTTCGCGAATTAATTTTGCAGTATGGCCCTTATACATATGGAATATTATTCTCGGTAATTTTTGCAGAAACGGGATTTGTTTTCACCCCGTTTTTACCCGGTGATTCTTTATTATTTGCTGCCGGAACCTTTGCAGCAAAAGGTTCATTTAATCCGCACTTTCTCTTTTTACTTCTTACGACTGCGGCAATACTTGGCGATACTGTAAATTACTGGATTGGTCATTACATCGGATTGAAAATATTCGACAGGTTTCCTAAAATATTAAAAAGGGAATATCTTGACAGGACTCATCAGTTTTACGAGAGACACGGAGGTAAAACTATTATCCTTGCACGATTTGTCCCGATAGTTAGAACATTTGCACCATTTGTTGCCGGCGTGGGAAGCATGACCTATCCAAAGTTTATTTCATACAATGTTATAGGGGGAATTGTATGGGTCGGAATTTTTATTTACGGAGGTTATTTCTTCGGCAATATAGATTTTGTAAAAAATAATTTCTCGATTGTTATTATAAGTATAATATTAATCTCGATGCTTCCGGGATTAACAGAATACATACGTCACAAACGAAACTCAAGAAATAGCGTTGCGGAAAAATAGAATTTATTCCACCAAATAAATTTCTGCTCTCATTGGCTTAACTGTAATCTTAAAATCATTCAGTATTATTCTGTTACCGGATAGAATATTCTTTAGAGAAGTTTTACCGTTAAACTGGTGTTTAATTAGACTCATATCCACATTATTTTCCGTATCGTTACCATTACAAATAATTAGAAATTTTTTGCCCCCACCTTCTCTAAAAAAGTAATAGACATTGTTTACCGGCGGATAATGAATCATTTTTCCGGAGGTGAATGCTTCGTTACTTTTTCTAATTTCAATCAGGTTCTTAAGAAAATTAAAGAAATCGTTTTCATAAAGTGTTCTGCGGGAATGTTCAAATGCATTCCGTTTATCATCCTTAAAACCTCCTGGGAATGGTGCCCTTAAAACACCATGACCTCTTCCTCCTACCATACCTATCTCGGAACCGTAGAAAATAGAAGGGATTCCGCGAGTTGTCATCATTATTGTATATGCGAGCTTTGCCCTTTCAATATTACCCTCGGCAAAGAACATTATCCTTTCCATATCATGGTTATCAACAAATGTAACAAGCTGATTCGGGTCTGTGAAGAGAAAATCTTTAGCAATAACATTAAATATTCTATACATGCTTCCTTTGCCTGAAACAAAATCAATTAGGGCATCTCTCAAACCGAAATCGGTTAGAGCTGGAAGGTTAGTATTAAAGTTTTTCTTGAGAAAAGTATTTTTCTGATATGCTGCTAAAAAATCGCTTTCACCTGTCCATACCTCGCCAACAATGTTCAACGTCGGGAATTCATCAAGGATTGTTTTTGCCCAGCGCGAAATAAATTTCTGGTTGTTGTAAGGTTGAGTATCTTCTCTTATTCCATCAAGCCCGGAATACTCTATCCACCAGATAGTATTTTGAATTATGTAGTTCTGAACGAAAGGATTTTCCTGATTAAAATCGACCATGTCTTTAACGAACCAGCCGCGCTCAACATGTTTTATTGTTGAGCTATCTGCATATAGATCTGTAAAAATCATTTTATTATGATTGGCCGGAAGATGATCTTCAACTGTTCCATTAATCCAGTTTTTCATCGGAAGGTTTTTCATCCATGGATGGTGGTTGCTGAAATGATTGGCAACATGATCGAGTATTACTTTAATTCCGCGCTTATGTGCTTCTTCAACATATTTTTTATAAAGCTGATTAGAACCGAAACGAGGATCGATATTATAAAAATCAGTTGCCGAGTAACCGTGATAAGAACGGAAAGTATTATTTTCTACAAGGGGAGTTGCCCATACTGCAGTAATACCAAGGTCTTTAAGGTAATCGAGTTTATCTATTATTCCCTGAAGATCGCCGCCAAATCTCCATTCATTTGGAATTTGCTGCATTGAATCGTAATAACCGGGTATTGAATCGTTTGACACATCACCATTGGCAAAACGGTCGGGCATCAAAAGGTAAATAACATCCTTATTAGAAAAACCCTGATGCCGGATTCCCTTCTCTCGTTGAAGAACGGGATAATCATATTTTATACTTTCCTTACCATTGCTAAGTATTAACTCGTAATTACCGGGTTTAAGGTTTTTAGGAATTTCTATATCGATAAATGCATAAGATTGGTTTTCTATTTTATGAACCTTATTTACTTTTATTTTCTTATCCGAAAATCTTGCGTTTATGTCATTCAGATTATCACCGTAAACCATTAATTGAACGCGATTCCATTTCATACCAGTCCACCAGGTTGGCGGTTCAACTTTATTTATCTTCATATTTTGCGAGAAAATTTGCCCTGTGAAAACCAGCAGAAACAGAAAATATCTTTTCATTAAATCCTCGGAATATTTTTTCAAAAAATAATCTTAATGCTCTTATAAAACAAAGGCATTAAGACCGATTACGAAATTATTATTTGTCCTGTAATTAAGACGCCATGTAAATTCAACTACAAGAGGGAAAAGACTATGCCCTACTCCAAAACCAATTTCATAAAACGGATGTTTAAACTCTTCGAATGGCTGCTGTAAAATTGATTTACTTTTATCGGAGATTAAGAGCAATGCTGAATTAAAATGTGTTGTAATATTTAGAGGCAGATCTTTAAGCACGGGAATTTTAAGTAACCGGAATAGTTCGTCGCCAAAACTATACTGTGTTGTTAATACAATCCCTTTGTTGCCGTAAGCTTCACCAATCCGCATAGTACGGAATGAAAATGCCTTACCGCTGCTTTCAATATTTCCCGGAAGCGAATACATCATCTGATAAGGCATTGCATCATTAGAATAAATTCCTTTTAACAGAAAATTGAAAATTGTTGACCGGAATGATGGAATAAAGCCGGATAGATTCAATTCGTAGTACTTAAAATCAAGTCCGCTCTTAAGCAGCGATTGATCGGAAATAATTGCCTTACCGCCAAATGAAATATAAGTCTCTCCGAAGTTTACTCTTCTTCTATAATAACCATCTTCTAAAAACTTTCTAAAGTCGAAAGCAAACTCGGCTGTTATTGCATTTATCTTTGTTTCATATATTAATTTGTTCTGACGGTATGCTTTCGATTTATTGAATAATGAAAAGTTGGAATTGCTGAATGCATTGTTATCGGTTCGGTTTATAAATCCTATACCGCCTCTCAAGATAGGAAAAACATCACCTGTTATTTTAAGTTCTATCCCTTTTGTATAGTAGTAATCGCGGAAATCATACTTACCCAATAAGCTTGCTAGAGTAGAAGTCATCTTATCATACTTAACCGACTCGCCGAATAGATCAGTCAATTCGTTATATGCTCTTAAACTTAATGTAGTGGTTCTATAATCTCCCAGAAAATAGCGTGCTCTTATATCCGACTGGAATTTTTTATCCGAAAATCCATATACAAAACTCGAACTCATATTTAATCGTTTGTCAAGCTCGTTATAGATGTTGAATGAAAAGTTTAATGCATGTCCGGTGATATGATTAAAACTGTAGAGAGCTAAAGGACCGGAGATGGAATAATTATCAGACAGATAAAGAGTTGTGGACAGAATAGAAAAGTTATCCCAGAATGTTCTCGGAATAGATTCAAGACTATCAATCCGGCTATAGGCTTCTACCTCTGCAAGTGTGTTCGGAATAGATTGAATTGATTGCCAGTAAGTTGAATCTTTCTTATCGGCATCCGGCATAACCTTAATTACAACCATATCAAAAAAATCCTTGTTCAGATTACCATTAATCTCGTAATCGTGGAAAATTGTATTAAGCTCGAATCCGAATTTGGCGAGTCCCAGGAAATTTCCTTCTACAAAAATTCTGTAATCAATCGGCATAACAATCTGGTTTTCGAACGGAACGAACTGCTGAAAGATATTTATTAGTGTAAATAATCCGCCAGGATTCGCAGCTTTGTTCAAATTAACATCAAGCTTAACAAGGTTAAAGGATTTATCCTCAATAAATATTTTTCCGAAAAACCCAGGATCTGCTTTGTCAATCGGTTCAAAGAAAATTTGAAAAACATTTTTGTTATCCATTGCAAGAGTGTCTTCGATGATGTAATAGTAGTAGCTGAGGGCGTCATCTGCAATGGGTCCAACTAATGGTCTATTGAAGAATTGAATATCGTTTGTATAAAAATTCTGAAGCAGCAGTCCGCCCGTTAGTATATTAATGGTCGAAGGAGTATTAGCCGATTGTTTTCGCGCAATGATTTCATCTTTGTAATAATCAGGTTTTTTGAAATATCCTTTGCTCTCATTTTCAATAATACCTGTAATTTTTAATGAACCGGTATCCTGTGTGCCCAGAGATAAACCAATACTTCTATCTGATGTTGTAATATCTTTTGTAGTTTTTACAAGACCTTTTGTATATGCTCTAAAAATATAAGAATCGATTTTTTTTTCTCTTTCGAGCTTTGCGGCAATTGCTCTGCGTATAATTTCGTTAGCTGGATTTTCTCCCGGGAATACCGTTACTTCAGGTAACTTAACAGGTATCGGTTCCAGTTTAACAAGAATTGTTTTGTTATCATTTAACTGAATATTTAGTGTATCGGACTTGTATCCGATAAAAGAAGTAATAACAACATAATTACCCGGTTTAAGTTTTAGTTCGAAGTTCCCTTCGTAATTTGCAGCAGTACCAGTTGTGGTTCCTGCAATTCTTACGTTGGCAAAACTTAGCGGTTCGCCAGTGGTTCTGTCTGTAATTTTCCCTTTAAGTGATATCTGGTCGGCGTAGATTGATGAAATAATCGAAAGCAATAATAGAATAATCTTCATTTTACTCCCCCATAATTTTGATTCGGTCATATTGATTTATCTTACAACTTGTTTGAAAAATGAAACATCATCAAATTTGATACCTCTATAATAAGAATAGAAAAACAAATATTTCACACGTAAAACTTTTCATTTGATTAATTTGTTGTAGAGAAAAAGGGACAGGTATGAATAAAAAAATAGTAATTACTGGTGCAACGGGTCTTATTGGCAGAAAATTATCAGCCGAATTGATTAATGAAGGAAATCAGGTTACAGTTGTAAGCCGATCAGTAGAAAAAGCAAAGCGACTTATTTACGGTGCACATAATTATATTGCATGGAATTATGAAACCGACCCGGCAGATTTTGTGAACGGAAATGATGTTGTAATCCATCTGATGGGCGAAAATATAATGTCTAAACGCTGGACTGATGCTCATAAAAAAAATGTTTATGGTAGTAGAATTATTTCCACACGTAAAATTGTGGATGGAATTAAGCAAGCCGTTTCCAAACCATCGTTATTTATTCATTCCTCTGCAATCGGGTTTTATGGTATCGGTAATTTTGAAGCAGATGAGAATTCGATTAAGGGAAAAGGATTTCTTGCTGATGTTGTTGATGCCTGGGAAAAGGAAGCAGAACAGGTTGAAGGAATTAATATTAGAAGAGTAAGTTTACGGCTTGGTATTGTGCTGGATAAAAATGACGGGGCGTTAAAACGAATGATTCTCCCTTTCAAATTGTTTATTGGCGGACCACTTGGAAGCGGTTTACAATGGTTCCCGTGGATTAGCATTGATGATGTAGTTAGTGTATTTAAATCAGCAATTGAAAATCAAAAATATTCTGGTGCGGTTAATGTTGTATCTCCTGAAGCAATTAATATGAAAAACTTTGCGAAAGAATTGGGAAAGGTTATTAAGAGACCCTCATTATTCAGAGTGCCGGATTTTATTTTGAAGCTTATACTTGGCGAAGCTTCGGAGGCGCTGATTTACGGGGTTAAAGTAATTCCTCAAAAGTTAAACGACTATGGCTATCAATTCAAACATGATAAAATTGAGCCGACATTAAGAAGTATATTAAACTGATTATTCAAACCAGGAGACAATTTCGAAAGAATTTGTACCGGGAAAAAATGGCGGACTTGCAACCATAAATCGGTCATCATACCTATATCTTTTTGAAAAACCAGATTCTATTATAGAAGCTCCACCAACAGTTCTAAATGTTCCAACAGGACCTCTGGCATTTTGAATAACACCACCCAATAAATGAATAGCTCCTGAAACCGGACGGTTCTGGTAGTTCTCTGCCTGGAATGATCCACTTTCTGAATAGATAGATGCTTGAACCATTATATTATTATTATTAGCTGCATTCTCAGTTATTATAATATCATCTTTTGCAACAATACCAAGCATGTCCGTTGAGTTTGGAAATTGACGTGGATCCTGATTATAAAAAACATCGTCATCAAGATATACTTTACCTCGACTACTGCCATCAGAGCCGATAGTAAATCTTCCTTTAACTCTTCCTTTAATTCTCAGGTTAGCATTATTTGCAAAAATAGCTCCATTAGGCGCAAATGTAGATGCCAGAACATATGTCCATGCAGAAGTTGTATTATATCTATATCTTAAACTATCACCTCTAAATTCCAGATATACAGTAGATTGATTTGTAAAAACATATCCTCCGGTTTGAGCTGCAGTTTTTAAGTTTGATACTCCATTGGAAGGAATGTCAATATGTACTCCTGTTTGGAATCCACCTAAAAATTGTGGTCGTGCATTATTACTATATTTTACAAGACTTCCATCTAACGTAACTTTACCATAAAAAACCGGTCGGTCTGCAACGCGTAATTGCCCATTTGTATGTAAGGGACCCCAAACAGTATCAGTTGTTGTCCACCAGATGTTAGCAGATTCAGTATGCGAAAAATATGCATATTTTGAAAATGAACTTGGCTTAAGAATTACTTTTATGGTAGAAGTTACCCCGCTAAAAGTACCAATTGATACAAGTTCTTTAATTTGTTGAAAAGCGTTAATTGTAGTTAACGTAGCTCTTATAGTCCCGCTGTCAAAATTATAATTCCATGTTTGATCTGCAAGAGATCCGTTAAGAAAAATTTGATTTGTTACCAGATTTATTCCTGTAGCGGCAATATGATGAGCTTTTGCATCACTATAATAATTAGCAAAATTTTCTACAGTGGCTGTTGCCATGCTATTAAAATTTCTGCCGGCAACCATAAAAATTATACTGAATCCAAGTACTAATAGTAATGCACCTTTTCCACCCATATAATTCTCCTATCTCAAAGAAAAATTTCTGGCCGGTAAACGAACCTGACGCCAAATTACTCTTTTATCAGCGCCATAATCATTTCCATAAGCTGCTGGATTTTCAACGGCAATATCAATTTGAATAGCCGCAATTCCTAATGGTGGCGAAGCCGGCATTGACGTAATTCTATCGCCATTAGCATCAAAATAAATTAACTTAAATTGCGTTATACCAAGATTGGAACCCATTGGTGTATTAGAATTTACTACTCGATAAAGTAACCTATCGTTAGGATTTGGTGTCAAAGTTAATTCAGAAGTTGGACCAAGATAATATTTTAAAGTATCTAAGACTCCATCACCGAAAGGATTGCCAGATGAGACTAAATCCGTCAAAAAATGAATTCGGTTTGAATCGGCATGTATTATTCCAAGAGCGGGATTTGGAAATGCCATCCAGTTAGCACAATATCCAATTTTCCTAAAATCATATTCTAAAAGTTTTACCACATCAACAAGGTTTTGCTGAACAATTCTTTCTCCGCTGTAATTATAATTATTTTGAACTGCCGCATCATTCATCCTCAATAAAATCATCAATAGCATGCCGCCAATTATTGTTGAACCTAATATGTCTAATAGCGTTCCAAATCCCATTTGTCACCTAAAATACCAATAGCTATAAATTGTTGATAATTTGATTGTGTCAACCATTTCAGGACTTATAACTCGAACAATCATTCTTTTATGCCAGGTTCTTTCATTTGATGCCGAATTTATGTTAGTTAATTTAATGTAATCTACTCTGCAGAAAGTCCGGAATATTATTTTTCTATTTGTCCCCTCAAAAGCAACTGTGTCTAATTTGGGATTTGTTATAAAACAGTTATAATCATCAAAGTCATTAAAATCTTCAGGATAATTTCTGTTTTCACCTGTCTCTATACCTAAAGCATTTATATTTGTTAATACAGTTAGACTGGTAACTGCAAGAGTATCTGTGTTGTGGTCGAACGCTTTTCCTGTTGCTTTTTCAATCATTGACGTTGCTAAAGATGTAGCTAAAATTCCGTATCTATTATCTACCATGGTTGAGTTTGTAGCAATTAATCCACGATTAGTTGTTAGAATCACCATACTTAAAAGAAAAATAGCCCCAATAGTAATAAGCATTTGTCCTGTATTCATTTATTAACCAATTAATCCCGATCGAAGATAAAAAAAATAACCTGCTTTTTCTATTCAAATTTTGTGCTATAAATCAGACTTTGTTTTTAAGCAAATGGAACCGTTTTGCAATCTTATGTTAGCAAGATGTAACTGTGACATGTAAAAAGGTAATTATCTGTGCTTAATTACACTCCGCCGAAAATTTTCGGCTAAAGTTATTATATTGTATTAACTGTTTTAATTATTGGCAGAAGAATGGATCCAATAAATATAATTGCGGCAATAATCCTGTTTTTATCAATGACAGCTAATTGGGGCGGTGCTAAAAAGGGTCTAAAAACCTCAATAACAAAGGTTGTTGAAAAACCGGACACTTTTTTACAGAAGACTCCACCAACAGTATCGGCTATAATCCTAATTATGATAATACTTGGATTTTTTGGAATCGGAACAATGTCAATTACCGGTAATCAATATCAGGTGGAAAGGGTAATTGGACTTATTTTATTCGCGATTTTTTCGTGGCTTCAGGTTTCTGCTTATAGGTCACTCGGCGATTCATATGCACCGGATATAGTTATTCTAAAAAATCATAAATTGCAAACAAGAGGAATATACAGGTTTATACGTCATCCACAATATCTTGGCCAGGTATTAAGTGATTTGGGAGCGGGAATTGCTTTGTTAAGTTATATAGTTATACCAATGGTTTTATTGATTGAACTCCCTTTATTTATTATGAGAGCTTACTCAGAAGAAAAAGTTCTTACCAATTATTTTAAGGAAGAATATAAATTGTATAAAAAAAAGAGCGGATTCATTTTACCTTTTATCGGTTAGCTAATTATGAAAAATAAATTGCTGATATATCTACTTGTTTCAATAATATTTTTAACAAATCATCTTTTTGCCCAGCGGTTATTGAAAATTACCGTTGATAATAATGGGACCGAAACGACTTTATCTTATGTTTCGCGCAATGGTTTTTTATTTGTTTCGGGAAGGGAATTAGCAGCACTTCTTTCTGCTAATATTTTCTACAACAATGAAGCTGCCAAACTTGAAATGAAATTCTCCGGTTATACAATTAAACTTACAGCTAAGAATCAATTTTTAATTATTACAAACAGAACCGATAATACGACAACAATTTATCAACTCCCGATCTCAACACTTTTAATTGGCGAGGATGTATTTATCCCGTTGAAATATTGCGAGAATTATTTGAGCCTGGCATTTGGGAAGCAACTACTGTTTGATAACAGTTCCAAAAACTTAAAAATCACAAACGAACAATACTCACCCGAACAATTCTATGATTTAGCGGTCAAACAAAATGAAATGCCGGAAGTAAAACCAAAAGATGATGCTGTAAAACCTGATGTAAGAAATAATAAATCCGGCTATGATGTTTACGGTCTAATGATTGAAGACAAATCCAACGGAACTTTAATAAGGTTAAAAACTTCCAAAAAAATAAATATTCCGCGCCATTCAATTAACAATAAAACCCTCTATGTTTTTTTCCCCAATGTTTCTGTTTCACCTGATATACTAAGTGGAGTAAAAGGTGCAGGATTGGTTAGTAATGTTAAGCGGGTTGCCGTATCTTCTAAAAATTATCAACTCGAGTTTTCGTTAGAAGAGGGTTTTTCCACTTCGGAAGCTCTTCTGGATGTTGAGAGCAACGATATTTTGATTACTATTCACAATCAGCTGTTCACTTCCAAAGGGCAGACTTCTACCGAATATAAATCCAAATGGATTTTCGATACCATTGTTATTGATGCCGGTCATGGCGGTAAAGATCCAGGCGCAATTGGAGTAACAGGAGTAAAAGAGAAAGATATTAATCTAAAAATTGCACTTAAACTGGGCTCGTTATTTGAAAAAGAATTACCTGATGTAAAAGTTGTTTATACGCGTAAGACGGATGAATTTATTGAGTTGTATAAACGGGGTAAAATTGCAAACGAAGCCGGGGGAAAGTTATTCATTTCTATTCATTGCAACTCAACACTTAAGAAAGATATCGGGCATCGCGGATTCGAAGTTTATCTATTACGTCCGGGTAAAACACAGGATGCTATTGAAATAGCTGAATTTGAAAACAGTGTAATTAAATTGGAAGACAATCCGCAGCGTTACCAAAAATTAACTGACGAAAATTTTATACTAGTTAGTATGGCTCACTCTCAATATATGCGTTACTCCGAAAAATTCTCGGATTTACTTAATCTGGAGTGGAAGCGTGGTGTTGAAATTCCGTCACTTGGTATTAAGCAAGCCGGATTCTATGTTCTGGTTGGTGCATCGATGCCGGGTGTTCTGATTGAGACGGGTTTCCTTTCCAATAGAAAGGACGAAGCGTATTTAAATAGTAGTAAAGGTCAAACTGAAATTGCACGTTCAATTTTTAATTCTGTAAAAAAATATAAGGATTATTACGACCGGGAAGTTTTTGAAAAACTGGTAAACTAAATATTTGACAAGAAAACGTAAAAATTTCCTATAAATAGAATTTTAGTTTGGCAAAAAGAGGGTAGAATTTGTTATTAAGTTTCATTCGGTTTAACTTTGCTTCGCAAAAATTTTAGAAAGGTGATAAATAATGACTAATGCTCAAAAATGGATGTCGGCTTTCCTTGTATTATTTCTCGTTTTATTCATTCTAAGCCGTTTTACTATGAAAGAGGAAGTAGTTCATCATGCAATGAATGAAGGTTACAGCGAACAAACCGCACAACAGAACCCAACAGAATTAGATGGATTTACATTGATTAAACAAAACGGATGTATTACATGCCACGGACAGAACCTGGAAGGAACAAATATGGCTCCTGCTATTGCTGGAATGAAAGAATTCTGGTCGAGAGACAAATTAATTAATTACTTGCGCAATCCTTCATCCTACAGCGGCGATAAAAGATTCCAGGAATATAAGTTGAAGTACAAAAATATTGTTATGCCTTCTTATGGAAATCTTGATGTGAAGGATTTAGGTAAAATGGTAGATTATTTATTGACGAAGTGATAATCCAAAAAAAGTTGAACAAAAAAGCCCCTATCAAGGGGCTTTTCTTTTTAATTCAATTGAAAGATGCTTATGCTTTTCCTGCACTTCCAAGAACATTCACAATTTTATGTTTGTAAAGTTCTTTTAATGAATCTCTCGCCGGACCTAAATATTTCCTTGGATCAAATTCAGCCGGGTTATCTACAAATACTTTTCTAATCGCTGCGGTCATTGCAAGACGTCCATCCGAATCGATATTAACTTTACAAACAGCCGAAGCAGCAGCTCTGCGTAATTGATCTTCCGGAATTCCAACCGCATCCTTTAACTTACCGCCATTACTATTTATCATCTTTACTAATTCAGCCGGTACCGAAGAAGCTCCGTGTAATACAATAGGGAAGCCGGGAATTCTTTTTTCAATCTCTTCAAGAATATCAAACCTTAGAGGTGGGGGAACTAAAATTCCATCTTCATTACGTGTACATTGAGCAGGAGTAAATTTATTTGCGCCGTGGGAAGTCCCGATTGATATTGCAAGCGAATCAACACCGGTTTTCTTTACAAAGTCTTCAACCTCTTCGGGTTTTGTATAGTGTGTTACTTCGCTCGATACTTCATCTTCAATACCGGCAAGAACACCAAGTTCACCTTCAACAGATACATTATGTTTGTGTGCATATTCTACAACCTGTGCAGTAAGTTCAACATTTTTTTCGTAAGGATGATGCGAGCCGTCAATCATAACAGATGAAAAACCCGATTCAACACAGGATTTGCACAACTCGAATGTATCGCCGTGGTCGAGATGTAATACGATGGGAATTGAATAACCAAGTTCTTTAGCATAATCAACTGCACCTTTGGCAAGATGCTTTAACAGTGTTTGATTGGCATACTTTCTTGCGCCGCTTGATACCTGTAAAATAACCGGCGATTTTGTTTCTACACATGCGCCGATTATAGCTTGCAATTGTTCAAGATTATTAAAGTTGAATGCGGGAATTGCATAACCGCCTTTTACTGCTTTTGCAAATAACTCTTTTGAATTAACGAGTCCAAGTTCTTTGTAACTTAACATAACCTTCACCGAAATTTATTTTTGAAAATTTATTAATAACCAATTTTAGAAATATGCTACAACTCCAATATGAAATGTTAGAAGATCTGTTTTAGATTTTCTCGGGAAATATAAAACTCTACCGCCAACTACCCTAACATCGTTCTCGGTAAGATATTGAGCTTCAGTTCCATAAACATATCGAGCTTTAAGATCGAGGTAGAGATCTTTTACTTCACCAAGATCTTTTGAGATGAGGAAAAGGAAACCGGCGCCGGCGCCATAACTCCATGTAAAATCATCCCAGTTCGTTGATTCAGCAAATGGAAGCTGGGTGCTTGTACTTTTAACTTCGGATGTGGTAAAGATGTAAGCCCCGCCTATTAATCCCTCGAGATATGGCCGGACTGTTCCTGTAAACGGAGAAACTTGCATCAACAAGTGGAAATTTGCAAGATTGTTAGTTCTGTTAACTTCTACTGTTACATCGGGAATAAATTCGCTTAATGGTCTCCGTTCCGATACTTCCCCATAAACCATATAACCGATATTTAACCCGATTGTAAAAGGTCTTTCTTTACTTGGGGACCACAATGTACCATGGAATTGTAATCCGTATCCAAGCCGGTCAACATTTGTTCTAAAATCACCCTGAGGGGATCCTAAAATAATACTTCCACCAACTGTTTGAGCATTTAAACTAATTGCTGATAGAAGTATTACTATAAAAGTAGAAAACAATTTTTTCACATTTCCCTCGCTTAATCTATTATTATTTGTAAATGTCAAAATTGTTTCGGTAAATATAATAATTTTTTTGTGTCGTAAAGATTTTGGGATTATGAAAAAGAAGTCTCTTTTTTGTAAGCATCCTCTAATAAATGCTTGTAATTCTGGAAAGTAATTTCAACTGCGCCGAACATCTTTAAATGTTCGGTTTGATATTGAACGTCGAGAACAACAAATCCTCTGTTGTTCAATCGTTCTATTAATTTAATAAGTGCGCATTTAGAAGCTTGAGAAACTCTTGAGAACATCGATTCGCCGAAGAAAGCACCCTTATATGTAACTCCGTATAAACCGCCAACTAATTTACCGGATTCTATTACTTCCACCGAGTGTAAATGTCCCATCCATTGAAGTCCTTTATACGCTTCAATTAATTCACCGGTAATCCATGTTGATTCCCGGTTGCGGCATTCTTCAATAACTTTTATTGTTTCAGTATCGTATGAGAATTGAAAGTTACTGTTCAACAAAAACTTTTTAAGTGATCTTGGAATATTATACTGTGTTAATGGAATAACTGTTCTAATCTCGGGCATAAACCAGTTGATTTCTCCTTTTTCATCAGCCATAGGAAAAGCTCCTTGTGAATAAAGAAAAATCATGTTCTCCGGTATTAGAAGATCTTTTTTTGATAAAGAGTTTATGTCAGTCATGTGAATGGACTTCGAATTTAATAATGTCGTATCCTTTCTTTGTTTCGAAACCGGCGAATATAACCCCGACCAAAACGGAAATCATACCAAGTAAGAATGTAATTATTATAAAGTAATTCAGTTTGAAAATCGGCATTACGGAAGAGACGCCGATTAAAATAGATGTTATTACAAATAATGCAACAGCAACGGCATAGCTAAGAACTGAGTTCCTTACAAGTTTAACGCGATAAACAAGAAGGGAAATTTGCTTTGTTGCACTTTCCAGCCGGATATTCTCATCGAATGTTGGAGGTTTTTCACCTATCTTTAAAAGTAATCTCCTCTTTTCTTCGTTAAGCAAGCGAATTCTATTTACAACGAGCGAATAACGATTATTCATACCAAGTAAAAGCAATCCGCATGCGCTAATCATAATTGCTGGAGCCAGCATTAATTGAATAATGCTTACAGCATTAAGATGACCTGATAATAAGTTTTCCATTTTTATTTCGAATAGATATAGTTGTGTAATACTTCAATAGTTTCCTGCTGAACTTTTAAATCTATTTCCAGTAAGTCCCGTATTGATAATATTCCAACAAGTTTTTCTTCTTCAATAATAAGAATGTGCCGGATATTTCTATCCTTCATTTTCTTTAGGCATTCATGATGCGATTCGTTAATACTTGCAATTACAAGATCTTTTGTCATTACGGTATCAACAATAGTTGAATTTAGATCCAGACCTTTTGAAATAACTCTTCTAACAAGATCACGTTCAGAGAAAACACCTAAAAGTTTTCCTTCATTACCAAGAACCGGAACAAGACCGATATTATGTTCCGCCATGTACTGAGCGACATCTATAATTTTTGAACCGCTATTTACCGTTAAGATGTTTTTAGAAGTACACATTTCTTTTAATGACTTCATTGAACCTCCTTTTCTATAATAATAATAGTTCCGGGATAATGTTAAGTTTTAGAAAGGATTAATTCAAGTAAAAAATTATTTTAAATAATTATTTAGGAAAACATGGCAGAATCTGATTTATAACGTTAAGCGGGAAGATTACTTTTGCAATTGCATTGCTTTATCGATAAGGGATTTTAATTCGTTTATTTTGATTGGTTTTGTTAAAATGAAATCGACGTTATGAGATATTCCTTCGTCATCATCAAATTGATTACTCCATACGGTGAGAGCGGCTACTTTCATTTTACCGTTAAACTTCTCGTTGATTTTATCGGCGAGCTGCCATCCGCTCATTCGAGGCATACCAATATCGGTTATTATCAGATCAAAACTTTCTACCTCCAGTATTTCAAGTGCTTCCATTCCGCCTGAAACCATTTTACATTTATGTCCGAGAGCTTCAATTAATTCAGATGCAATTTCCTGAATCATCGGTTTATCATCCACCCATAAAATATTTGCAGCGCCTTCAAATTCTTTTACATTTTCCTGTTCATTATTCTCTTCGGAAAAATTACTAAAGGGAATAAGTACTTCAATTGTTGTCCCCTTACAGGGAGCGCTTCGTAATATTTTTAAGTCGCCATTATGTTCCTTAATAATTGAATAAGCACCGCTCATCCCGAGTCCTCTGCCAATTTCAAATCCTTTGGTAGTAAAAAACGGTTGAAATACGCGGCTATTAACATCATCAGTCATACCAATGCCGGTATCAGTTATTCTAATAAACACGCCGGTATCAGAGGTGCCGGTTTCAAAATAAATTGTTCCTCCTTCGGGCATTGCTTCGATACTGTTTTTAATCAGGTTATAAATTACGGAGCGGAGTTCTCCGTCGTTTCCCATTACATCGGGGATATCCCGGATGTTTTTGTCTATAAGAATTTCAATCCTTTTCTCTTCTTGCTTGTCTTTCCAGAGCGGACGGGATTGAACAATAACATCAGAGACAACTTTGTTTAATTTAACTCTGCTATAACGGGTAGCAATATGTTTTTTTCCGGAAAAACGTTGTACTATCTGAACTCTTGCCGAAGCATCGGATGTAGCTGTTTTAATTGTTTCAAGATAATTTTTTAATTGACGGGAAATACTTTTATCCAATAATGCTACTTCGAGGTTACTAAAGATTATTTGTAATGAATTATTAAAATGGTGTGCAACCGCACTTGCCATTTCGCCTATTGCGCTGAGCCGTTGACTTTCAATCACAGCATTCTCGGCAAATTTTCGTTCGCTTATATCGTGGGCAATTCCTACAATTGAATCAATTTCACCACCGGAATTAAATTGTGCTGTTAAACTGGTTGAATGCCATTTCCACTCGTCGTTAAAATTCTTTACACGGTACTCGATGTCATTGATATTTTTTTCATCTATTAATCTATTTAGAACTGATTGCAGGTTATTCCTATCATCAGGGTGAGCGAATTCCAGTAAGGACTTGTCTTTAACAAAATCATAATCGTGTCCTAATAAAGACTTCCAGTTGGGAGAAACATAAGTAAATGTTCCATCGGGGCTCAAAGAAAAGATAATGTCGCTTGCTTTCTCTACTAACGTTCTGAATTTTTTTTCACTTGTTTGCAGCTATAATGTTCTTGACTTAACAAGGGATTCGAGATTTTTATTTACTGCCTCAAGTTCCAATTTCTTATTACTTAATTGAAGTGTAAGGTAGAAATTTCTTCGGTTAAAATATTCTATGTAATAAGCAGCGAACATGCTTATAAGGTTTTGATATATATAAAAAACACTGCTGTCCAAAATAAATTGAGACAATCTAAAAGGCTCTGAAAACAGTCGGTATTGGACAGATTAGCGAAAGGATTCAAAAGTATCCCTATCCGAAAAAGCTCAGCTGTAAAAAGTCGTACTCCATTTCATTTCTTGGAATAAACGGATTATCCAACCATTCTTTGAGAATAATTTTTACAAATAGATTCATTCTTAAAAAA
>Ga0207951_100073_pt1 | contig 79047 bp, 72 predicted proteins | sample Subbio12Aug_8Bad_FD_184830 | JGI IMG/M metagenome (GOLD analysis project Ga0207951, IMG submission 184830) | Serpentinite rock and fluid subsurface biosphere microbial communities from McLaughlin Reserve, California, USA - CR12Aug_8Bad (SPAdes) | ecosystem: Environmental > Terrestrial > Deep... | reverse complement strand
GGCAAGTCCACAAACAAGCTCGCCTCAGCGGACTCGATATCGCGTTCAGTAGGCATCGTCATGGACAAAGAGCATGCCAGACTCCATGCCCATTTCAGAGGGTCGAGAAAAACTCTCAGGCTCTCAGCCGAGCCTCCTGATCATGAATGTGTTTCACGCCGCTGCTCCACATCTACCGCGTTACACTCATTCGAGTGTTCATCCATAAGTCGCCGCCATGCCGATCCGCCCTTTCCGCGACAAGACCCCGGTGCTCGGTGAACGCTGCTACGTCGACGAAGGCGCACACCTGATCGGCGACGTGGTGCTGGGCGATGACGCCTCGCTGTGGCCGGGCGTGGTGGTGCGCGGCGACGTGAACTTTATTCGCATCGGCGCCCGCACCAACGTGCAGGACGGCACCATCATCCACGTCACCCACGAGGGCCCGTACACCCGGCCGGAGGGCTTCGCGACGCTCATCGGCGCGGACGTCACCATCGGCCACGCCGCCTGCATCCACGCCTGCACCATCGAGGACGCCTGCCTGATCGGCATGAAGGCCCTGCTGCTCGACGGCGCGGTGGTGCGCCAGCACGGTTTCGTCGGTGCCGGTGCGGTGGTGCCGCCCGGCAAGGTGGTGGAGAGCGGCGAGCTCTGGCTCGGCAACCCGGCCAAGCCGGTGCGGCGTTTGAGCGACCGCGAGATCGAGCAGCTCTACTACTCGGCCAAGCACTACGTGCGGCTGAAGGACGCCTACCTCGGCCTGCCGCCGGCTTGAACGGCAGGCCGGCCGGGCTCACTCGGCGTTGTGCAGGGCGACCCGTTCGGCGGCGAGCATGGCGTAGACCGGATCGGTGTCGGGCCGCTGGCCGTGCCAGAGCCGGAACGCCTCGGCGGCCTGCTCGACCAGCATGCCCAAGCCATCGAGCGCGGTTCGGCAGCCGGCGGCGCGGGCCCAGCTGAGGAAGGCGATGGCGGCCTCGCCGTAGCTCAGATCGACCGCGAGGGTGCGTGTGGCGACCAGACTGGAGGGCAGGGCAAGCATGCCGCCGTCGCTGCTGGATGCGGTGGCGTCGACCACCATGTCGAAGGCGCCAAGGCCGCCGAGATCGGCCCAGTAGCGGGTGTGGACGCGGCCGGGTTCGCCGAGCAGATCGGACAGGGCATCGGCGCGTTCGGGCGTGCGGTTGACGATCCACAGCGATTCGACACCGGCATCGAGCAGGGCCGGCGCCACGCCGTGGGCGGCCCCGCCGGCACCGAGCAGCAGCACGCGGCGGGCGCGCAGATCGAGGCGATGGCGTTCGGTCAGGTCGCGGACCAGGCCCACGCCGTCGGTGTTGTCACCGTGCCAGCCTTTGCCGTCGCGGATCAGGGTGTTGACCACGCCGCAGCGCCGGGCCCGCGGCGACAGCGTGGCGCACAGCGCATGCGCAGCCTGCTTGTGCGGCACGGTGACATTGAGCCCGAGTCCGCCCTGCTCGGCGAAAGCGGCGACTGCACCGGCGAACGCCGCCGGGCTGGCATCGATCAGACCGTAGTGCAGCGGCAGGCCGATCTGTTCTCCGAAAGCCGCATGGATGCGCGGCGAGAGCGAATGGGCGACGGGATGGCCGATCAGGGCATAGCGTTCGGTCATGACGGGTGTCCGGGAACTGGGGCGGGTTTCGGGTTCAGGCCTCGCGCAGCCAGCGCGCGGCGTCGAGGGCGTGGTAGCTGAGGATGGCGTCGGCCCCGGCGCGCTTGAAGGCGAGCAGGGCTTCGAGTGCACAGGCGCGTTCGTCGAGCCAGCCCTGGGCGGCGGCGGCCTTGAGCATGGCGTACTCGCCGCTGACCTGGTAGGCGAGCGTGGGCACGCCGAACTGCTGTTTCACCCGTCGCACGATATCGAGGTAGGGCAGGCCCGGTTTGACCATGATCAGGTCAGCACCTTCTTCGAGGTCGAGCGCCACCTCGCGCAGGGCTTCGTCGCCGTTGGCCGGGTCCATCTGGTAGCTGTGCTTGCCGCCTTTGCCGAGGTTGCCGGCGCTGCCCACGGCATCGCGGAACGGCCCGTAGAAGGCGCTGGCGTATTTCGCCGAGTAGGCAAGGATGCGGGTGTCGACATGGCCGCCGGCTTCCAGGGCGTCGCGGATGGCGCCGATGCGGCCGTCCATCATGTCGCTGGGCGCGATGATGTCGGCCCCGGCCTCGGCATGGCTCAGCGCCTGTTTGACCAGGGCCGCAACGGTGGGGTCGTTGACGACGTGACCTGCGGCATCGGTCAGGCCGTCCTGGCCGTGGCTGGTGAAGGGGTCGAGGGCCACGTCGGTGATCAGGCCGAGCTGCGGATGCCGCGCCTTCAGCGCCCGCACCGCGCGCTGCGCCAGACCGTCCGGGTTCCAGGCCTCGGCGGCGTCGAGGCTCTTGGCCGCGGCCAGCGTCACCGGGAACAGGGCGAGTGCCGGAATACCCAGCTCCGCCGCCGCGTCAGCCACCCGCAGCAGTTCATCGATGGAGAGCCGCTCGACGCCCGGCATCGAAGCGATCGCCTCGCGGCCGGGGCGATCGTGCACGAACACCGGCAGGATCAGGTCGTCGGCCGTGAGCCGGTGCTCACGCACCAGACGGCGGGTGAAGGCATCGCGGCGCAGGCGACGCAGACGCTGGCGGGGAAAAGCCATGGCAGGGGAGGCGGAGGTCAGGGACCGTCATGGTACGCCGCCGGTTGTCAGCCTCGCTCGGGTCGCTGGCATCGGCGCCGCGGGTCCGTATGATCGCCGGATGATTCCGCTCTCTGCCGCCCGCCGGCTCGCCCCGGACTTCGACCTGCGTGGCGATCCGCCGCCGAGCTCGATGGCGGAACTGGCGTCCCGGCTGGAGCCGCAATTGCATGGGGCCTGGGCCATGCCCGGAGCACGGCTGCGCTGGCGGCACGCCGAGGCCAAGGGCGAGGGGCCGGCTCCCGGCGATCTGCTGCTGCATGCCGGCCCATCCGGCGAAGCCTGGCTTTGCGCCGCCCGGCCCTGGAGCCCTGAGGCCGCCGACAGCCTGGTGCCTAGCCTTGAGGCGACCTGCGGTCTGCTGCTCGAACTCGAACGACTGCGCGAGCAGGCCCAGCGCAACGAACGCAACCATCGCCTGCAGGCCGCCTTGTTCGCCATCTCCGAGTTGGCGAGTTCGACCCGCCCGACCCGCGAGGTGCTGAGCGAAATGCATCGCATCGTTGGCGGGCTGATGTACGCCGAGAACTTTTTCATCGCCCGCCACGACCCGCAGCGACGCAGCCTGCGGTTCCTCTACTACGCCGACAACGCGGATCCTACCGGCATTGCGCCGGATGCCGAACTGGCCGAGGACGAGATCCCCGGCAGCCTGACCCTGCAGGTGATCCGCTGCGGTCATGCCCTGCGCGGCCCCTCCGAGCTGTTGGCCCAGCAGGTCGGCGTCGGCGGCTACCATGAGGGCCCCGAATGCGAGGACTGGCTGGGTGTACCGATGGTCCACGAGGGCGTGGCGGTCGGCGCGGTGGTGGTGCAGAGCTACCGCCCGGAACACCGCTACGGCATCGACGAGGAGCATCTGCTGGCTTACGTCGCTGCCCACATCACCACGGCGCTCGAACGCCGCGAAAACACCCGCGAGCTGGAGCGCCGAGTGGCGCAGCGCACCGAGGCTTTGCAGGCCGAGATCGTCGAGCGCGAGCGTGGCGAGCGCGTGCAATCGGCGCTCTACCGGATCACCGCGCTGGCCGCCCGCCACGAGGTCGAGGACGACGAGGGCCGCTTTTACGCCGAGGTGCACGCCGTGCTGGCCGAGATCATCGCCGCGCGCAACCTCTACGTGGCCCATTACGACGCCGATCGCGACGAGGTGCACTTCCCCTACATCGCCGACGAGCACCACACCCGGATGCCGAGCCGCATCGGCGGTCGCGGGCTCACCGAGTACGTGATCCACCGCGGCGAGCCCCTGCTGGCCGATGGCCCGCTGATGCGCGAACTGGAGGCCACCGGCACGGTCGAACTGATCGGCAAGGCCGCCGAATCCTGGATTGGCATGCCACTGCGGGTCGGCGACACGCCGGTCGGGATGATCGGCGTGCAGAGCTACCGGCGCGATCAGCGGCTCACCGGTCGCGACCTCGAGTTGCTGAGCTTTGCCGCCACCCACCTTGCCACCGCGATCGGCCGTCGCCGCTCCGGTCTGGCCCTTCGCGAGGCCTACCTCGAGCTGGAGCGGCGAGTCGCCGAGCGCACCCGCGAACTGGGCCTTGCCAACGCGACCCTGCGCCAGCAGATCCGTGCCCGCGAAGGCGTCGAGCAGCAGCTCAAGCACCAGACCCTGCACGATGGCCTGACTGGATTGCCGAACCGCCAGTACCTGCTCGACCGGCTGGTGGCGGCGATGGCCCGGCAACGGGCGCAGGGCGATCGGCTCTACGCCGTTTTGTTCCTCGACATCGACCGCTTCAAGGTCATCAACGACTCGGAAGGCCACCTGGTTGGCGACCAGCTGCTGCGCGAAGCGGCCCGCCGGATCGGCGACTGCGTGCGTTCGCCCGACACCCTGGCCCGCCTGGGCGGCGATGAGTTCGCCGTGCTGCTGGAGCACATCCGTGGTGTCGAGGATGCCGTGCAGGTGGCCGAACGCATCCTGCAGGCGCTGGAATCGCCCTTCATGATCGGTGGTCGTGAACTGCACAGCTCGGCCAGCGTCGGCATCGCGCTCGCCCAGCCGCACTACGGCTCGGCCGAGGAAGTGCTGCGCGACGCCGATGCCGCCATGTACCGGGCCAAGGCCGAGGGCCGCAAGCGTTACGCCTTGTTCGATGAGCGCCTGCGCCAGTTCGCCCAGCAGCGCCTCGATCTCGAGGGTGAGCTGCGCCGGGGCCTCGTGCGCCACGAGTTCGAGCCGCATTACCAGCCGATCATCGATCTCGACACTGGCGTCGTGCTCGGTTTCGAGGCCCTGCTGCGTTGGCGCACCGGCGATGGTGAGCTGCGCCTGCCGGGGCAGTTCCTCGGACTCGCCGAGGAAACCGGCCTGATCGAGTCGATCGATTGGCGGATGTACGCGATGGCCCTGCGCGATCTCGCCGAGATCGTGCCGGCATCGGCCTATGTCTCGGTCAACCTTTCGCCACGCCATCTGCTGGCACCGGATTTCGCCGAACGCTTTCTCGCCCTCGTCGAAGCCCAGGGGGCGCGGCCCTCGCAGGTCTGTGTCGAGGTCACCGAGGGCGCCCTGATCGACCGCACCGACCTCGCCCGTGCCGCACTGGAGCACCTGCATCGCGCCGGCGTGCGCGTTCTGCTTGACGATTTCGGCACCGGGTACTCGGCGCTGTCCTACCTGCAGGCCTTCCCGCTGCATGGGCTGAAGATCGACCGCAGCTTCGCCGCTGCGCTCGATGGCGATGCGAAGCGCGGTGGTTCGGTGGTCATCGTGCGGGCCATCCTGGCGATGGCCGGTTCGCTGGGGCTCGAAGTGGTCGGCGAGGGCATCGAGACCGAAAATCAAAGCCAACAGTTGCGCGCTCTGGGCCTCGGCCACGGCCAGGGCTATTTTTTCGGCCGACCGGCCCCGCTCGGGCACTGGCGGTCGCAGGCCCTGCGCGGCAGCGGTAACTGAGCCCGACCCGCCGGCTTCGGCGACAATGCGCGCATGCCCGCTCCCGTCTTCGACCCCGCCCTGCTGCGACCCGAACTGGCCCGGGGTCTGATCGCCCTTGGCCTCGATCCCCATGCGCCGGTCGAGCGCGCCACCGTCGTGGCCGGCGACGACGGTACCTTGGCCGGTGCGCTGATCGCCTACCTCGCCCTGCTGCTGCGCTGGAACGCCACCTACAACCTGACGGCCATCCGCGAGCCGCGCGAGATGCTCACCAAGCACCTGCTTGATTCGCTCGCCATGGCCCCGCAGGTGCGCGGCCTGAGCCGCCTGGCCGACCTCGGCACCGGCCCCGGTCTGCCCGGCATCCCGCTGGCGCTCGCCACCCCCGGCCTTGCCGTGGCCCTGGTCGAAAGCAACGGCAAGAAAGCGCGTTTCCTGCGCGAGGCGGTGCGCCAGCTCGGGCTGGCGCCGCGGGTGCGCGTGCTGGAGAGCCGCGCCGAGGCGGTGGCCGAGCCGGGGGCGTTCGAAGCCATCACCGCCCGCGCACTCGACCGCCTGGCTGGCATCGTCCGGGTCGGCGGCCATTTGCTCGCGGCCGACGGCCGCCTGCTGGCGATGAAGGGCCAGCACCCCGCCGACGAGCTGGCCGAACTGCCGCCCGGCTGGGCACTCGCGGCGGTGCATCGGCTGACGGTGCCCGGCCTCATCGGCGAGCGCCATCTGGTCGAACTGCACCGCCACTGATCGGCCCGCCAACCGGTCGAGCCGGGGCTCGCCGGGGCTGTGGCATCATCTTCGCCCTTGCCGGTCCACGCGCCGGCCGCCCGGAACCCACCTCCGCATGGCCCGCATCCTCGCAATCGCCAACCAGAAAGGCGGCGTCGGCAAGACCACGACGGCCGTCAACCTCGCCGCTGCGCTGGCCGTCACGCCGCGCCGCGTGCTGCTGGTCGACCTCGATCCGCAGGGCAACGCGACCATGGCCTCGGGCGTGGACAAGCGCGAGTTGGCCACTTCGATGTGCGAGGTGCTGTTCGGAGAGAGCGAGGCGGCGGCGACCATCCTCGCCACCGCCGAAGGCTACGACCTGCTGCCGACCAACCTCGATCTGACCGCGGCGGAAATCCGGCTGATGGACGAGCCGCGTCGCGAACAGCGCCTGAAGGAGGCGCTGGCCACCGTCAGCGCCCGCTACGATTACGTGCTGATCGACTGCCCGCCCTCGCTCTCACTGCTCACCCTGAACGCGCTGGCCGCGGCCGACGGCGTGATCGTGCCGATGCAGTGCGAGTACTTTGCGCTCGAAGGCCTCTCGGCGCTGGTCAACACCATCGACGCGCTCAAGCAGAAGCTCAATCCGCAGCTCGAGATCGCCGGTATCGTCCGCACCATGTACGACGTGCGCAACAATCTCGCCAGCGCCGTGTCGAACGAGCTCACCGAGCATTTCGGCGACAAGGTGTTTCGCTCGATCGTGCCGCGCAATGTGCGCCTCGCCGAGGCGCCCTCGCACGGCAAGAGCATCATCGGCTATGACCGCGCCTCGCGGGGTGGCATTGCCTACCTGGGCCTCGCCGGCGAGATCATCCGCCACGAGAAGAAGCCGGCCAGGGGGGCCACACGATGAACAGCAAAGCGCGCGGCCTGGGCCGCGGCCTCGACGCCCTGTTGGGCACCGGCAACAAGGGAGCGAAGGTCGAAGATCCGGCGCCCGGTGATGTGCTGCGTAGCCTGCCCATCGAGCAGATCCAGGCCGGCCGCTACCAGCCGCGTCAGGTCTTTGACGGCGACAAGCTCGACGAACTGGCCGAGTCGATCCGGGCGCAGGGTGTGATCCAGCCCATTCTGGTCCGCACCATCGCCAAGGACCGCTACGAGATCATCGCCGGCGAGCGCCGCTGGCGCGCCGCCGCGCGCGCCGGTCTGGCCGAGGTGCCGGTCGTGCTGCGCAAGGTTGATGACCGCGCCGTCATCGCCATGGCGCTGATCGAGAACATCCAGCGCGAAGACCTCAACCCGCTCGAAGAAGCTCAGGCCCTAGCGCGGCTGATCGACGAGTTCGCCCTGACCCACCAGCAGGCCGCCGAGGCGGTGGGTCGCTCGCGGGCGGCGGTTTCCAACCTGCTGCGCCTGCTCGAGTTGCCGGAGCCGATTCGCCTGCTGCTGGCCGAGCAGCGACTGGAGATGGGCCATGCCCGCGCCCTGCTGACCCTCGCGCCGCAGACCGCCGTCGCACTCGCCCAGCAGGCTGCCGCCGAGGGCTGGAGCGTGCGCGAGGTCGAGCGTCGTGCTCATGAGCTCGCCGCCGGCAAGTTGCCAGAGACGAAGCCCGGCAAGAAGCCGGCGCTGAAGCGCGACGCCGACGTGGTGCAGCTCGAGCGTGAGCTGGGCGAGCGGCTTGGCACCCGTGTCGAGCTGCAACCCGGTCGCGGCGGCAAGGGCAAGCTGGTGCTGCATTACCACGGCCACGACACCCTCGATGGCCTGCTCGATCGCCTGCGTGGACCGCAGCACTGACCACGGCCTTGCGCCGATCGTGACGATGAATTTTCCTGAACTTTCCGTGGTTGTTCCGGCCTTCAACGAGGCCGGCAACGCCGGCCGTCTGGTCGATGAAATCGCTGGCGTGCTGCACGGCCGCATCGCCTTCGAGATCATCGTCGTCGATGACGGCTCGCAGGACGGCACCCTGGTCGAACTGCAGGCGGCGCAGGCGCGCCATCCGGAACTGCGCGTGCTGGAGCATCTGCGCCAGAGCGGTCAGAGCACGGCGCTGCGCAGCGGCATCCGGGCCGCGCGCGGGGCGTGGATCGCCACCCTCGATGGCGACGGCCAGAACGATCCGGCCGATATCCCCAGGCTGCTGGCCGAGCGCGGCAAGGCGCCCGCCGACGTGAAGTGTTTCGCCGGCTGGCGCACCACCCGCTGCGATGTCGCGAGCAAGCGCATCGGTTCGCAGGTGGCCAATGCCGTGCGCTCGCGCCTGCTGCGCGATGCCACGCCGGACACCGGCTGCGGCCTCAAGCTGTTCGAGCGCGCCGCCTTCCTCGACCTGCCCTGGTTCGACCACATGCACCGCTACATCCCGGCCCTGATGCAGCGGGCCGGCTGGCGCACCCTGAGCGTGCCGGTCAACCACCGGCCACGCGCTGCCGGGGCTTCGAAATACACCAACCTCGGTCGCCTCCTGGTCGCGTTCGCCGACCTCCAGGGTGTGGCCTGGCTGATCCGCCGCAACCAGCGCACGGCCGTCCGCGAGCATCCGGCCGAAGGGCCAACGCCATGAACGAAGAACTCCTCTGGCTGGACTGGACCGGCCTGCACGTCACCCCCTGGAAACTGATCGGCTACGTCGGCGCCTTGATGTTCGGCGCCCGCTGGCTGGTGCAGTTCGTCGCCAGCCGCCGCAAGGGGCGGCCGGTGATCCCGCGCCTGTTCTGGTACATGAGCATCGTCGGCAGCCTGATGCTCCTCAGCTACTTCGGCTTCTCGGCCAAGCAGGATTCGGTCGGGGTGCTGCAGAACCTGTTCCCCACCTTCGCCGCGCTCTACAGCCTGCGCCTCGATATCAAGCATCGCGGTTGGGACAAGACCCGCGCCGACCACGGCATGTCCCCCACCGTGGGCGAAGAGCCGGAGCCGCTGCCCGAGCGGCACTGAGCGGGCATCAGCGCCAGTCGACCACGCCGAAGGTGTCGAGCAGTTCGTCGCAGAGCACCGCCCACTCGTTGGCCACAGCGCTGTTGCTCGGGTTGCGCCAGACCGGCTTCTTGGCCGCCAGCGCGTCGGCCACGGCGATGGCGCGGCGCAGGTGGGGCGTGCGCACCCTGAACTGTGCGCTCAGCCGTTTTGCTGTGCTGGCATGTTGCTTCGCACGCGGGTTGATCGCATTGATGACGAATTCGGCCGGCGCCAAACCCGGGTTCATGTGCTCGCTGATCGAGACGGCCTCGGCCAGCAGTGAGGCCACGCCGTCGACGGCGTAGCTTTCGAGCTGCAGGGGCACCACCAGATGCCGCGAAGCGGCGAGTGCGGTCGTCAGGCGCAGGCCGATGGCGGGTGCGGTGTCGATGACGATGAAGCCGAAATCCTTGCTGAGCGTCTTCAGGTGGCCGATGGCGGTGAAGGCCTGCGAGAGCGCGCCCCGGTCGGTGGCGTTCAGTGCGGCGCTGGCGGGAAGCACGTGCAGGTTCGGTTCCAGGCCCGGCATCGGCACCGGCACGGCATCGGGGTGGAACAGACGTTCGGCGCCGTCGGCCTTGAGGGCACGGCTGCGGTCGACCAGGGTGCCGGTGAGGTTGCCTTGGGCGTCGAAGTCGACTGCCAGCACCCGGTTGCCGCGTTCGGCGGCCCGGAAGGCCAGATGCGCGGCCAGCGCGGTCTTGCCCACGCCGCCCTTGTGGTTGGCCACCGTCACGATCATGCCGCGCTCCTGGTAGGGATGCCCGAGTGTCGCGGGGAAGCGGTGGGCGAGGCAACGGCCGGCACCTGAACGCCGCCCGCCCGGACTTGTCCACAGCCCCGACCGCTGGCACAATGGGCGGCTTCCTCGTGTCCGACCGTCGGCCGTGAGGGGGATGCACCGTCCCGCCCACGCGGGACCTTCCGCTCCCAGCCCGCAAGGGCCCGGCTCCGGCCGGCGGGACGGGCCGAAGCCACCCAGGCAATGGGCGGCACCCACGCAGCACCCAGGAGGGCCATATGGGCCGCAAGTGTCAGCTGACCGGCAAAAGCGTGATGTCGGGCAACCATGTCTCGCACGCCAACAACAAGACCCGCCGTACCTTTTCGGCGAACATCCACGAGCGCCGCTTCTGGGTTGCCAGCGAGAACCGCTGGGTGAAGCTCAAGATTTCGGCGAACGCCCTGCGCACGATCGACAAGAACGGCATCGACGCCGTGCTCGCCGAACTCCGCGCTTCCGGCGTCAAGGTCTAAGGGAGAACGAACATGGCTTCGAAGCGCGACAAGATCCGTCTGGTGTCGACGGCCGGTACCGGCCACTTCTACACCACCGACAAGAACAAGAAGACGATGACCGGCAAGTTCGAGATCAAGAAATACGATCCGACCATCCGCAAGCACGTTGTCTACAAGGAAGCGAAGATCAAGTAAGCCTCGCGCTGCTCGATCCGCTCCACGCCCGACGCCCGCCTGCAAGCGGGCGTCGTCGTTTCCGGGGGGGGCGCGGTGCCACACGCCAACATGGGCGCGGTAGGCATCCTCGGCTCTGGGCGGTTGTGGCCAACGATGGCCGCCGCCCTGAATCGCCACGGCAGTGCACGCGACGCCTGAAAGAGGGGCGGGGTTAGGGGGCGAGGCGTGCTGGCTGGTGTCGCAGAAACGATCCGCCAGAAACAAAAAACCCCGCAGAATCGCGGGGTTGGCTGTGGTGGCTATGGGTGGACTCGAACCACCGACCTCGGCATTATGAGTGCCACGCTCTAACCGGCTGAGCTACATAGCCACAGAGCCGCCCATTGTCCATGGCGCTTTGCCGGGCGTCAACCGGCGAGGCTGAAGCCCTGCGCCGGATGGCGGATAATGCCGGGCTACGCCCGAGCCGACGCCCGCCATGAACACCGCCCACCGCAAGCCGCTGCCCGGCACCCGCCTCGACTACTTCGATGCCCGCGAGGCGGTCGATGCGATCCGGCCCGGGGCCTGGGCCGGGCTTCCGTACACGGCGCGCGTGCATGCCGAGAACATCGTCCGCCGTGCCGAGCCTTCGCGCGTGCCGGACTACCTGCGGCAGTTCATCGAGCGCCGGCGCGATCTCGATTTTCCGTGGTTTCCGGCGCGGGTGGTCTGCCACGACATCCTCGGCCAGACGGCGCTGGTCGATCTGGCCGGCCTGCGCGATGCCATCGCCGAAGCGGGCGGCGACCCGGCGCAGGTGAACCCGGTCGTTCCGGTGCAACTCATTGTCGACCACTCCTTGGCCGTCGAGTGCGGCGGCTTCGATGCGAAAGCTTTTGAAAAAAATCGCGCCATCGAGGACCGCCGCAACGAGGACCGCTTCCACTTCATCGACTGGACCAAGCGCGCCTTCAAGAACGTCGAGGTGATCCCGCCGGGCAACGGGATCATGCACCAGATCAACCTGGAGAAAATGTCGCCGGTCATTGGCGTGGAGCGCGCCTCCGATGGCCGCAGCGTGGCCTACCCCGACACCTGTGTCGGCACCGATTCGCACACGCCGCATGTCGATGCGCTGGGTGTCATCGCCATCGGTGTGGGGGGTCTCGAGGCCGAGAACGTGATGCTCGGCCGCGCCTCGTGGATGCGCCTGCCCGACATCATCGCCGTCGAGCTCACGGGCAAGCCGCAGCCCGGCATCACCGCCACCGACGTGGTGCTCTCGCTCACCGCCTTTTTGCGCAAGGCCAAGGTGGTCGGTGCCTACCTCGAGTTCCGCGGCGAGGGTGCCGCAGCGCTCACGCTGGGTGATCGCGCCACCATCTCGAACATGGCGCCCGAATACGGCGCGACGGCGGCGATGTTCTTCATCGATCACAACACGCTCGACTACCTGCGCCTGACCGGCCGCACGGATGAGCAGGTGGCGCTGGTCGAGACCTATGCGAAGACGCTTGGCCTCTGGGCGGATGATCTGAAGACCGCCGAGTACGAGCGCACGCTGCATTTCGATCTAAGCACCGTGGTGCGCACCATGGCCGGCCCCTCGAACCCGCATGCGCGCGTCGCGACGAGTGAGCTGGCCGCCAAGGGCATTGCCGGCAACCTCGCCGCCGCACGCGAGCAGGAAGCGCAAGGGCTCATGCCGGATGGCGCGGTGATCATCGCCGCGATCACGTCGTGCACGAACACCTCGAACCCGCGTAACGTCATCGCCGCCGGCCTGCTGGCGAAGAAGGCGAACGCGTTGGGCCTGGTGCGCAAGCCCTGGGTGAAGACCTCGCTGGCGCCCGGCTCGAAGGCCGTGCAGCTCTACCTCGAAGAAGCCGGTCTCAAGACGGAACTCGAGGCGCTGGGCTTCGGCATCGTCGGCTTCGCCTGCACCACCTGCAACGGCATGAGCGGCGCGCTCGACCCGGCTATCCAGAAAGAAATCATCGACCGCGACCTGTACGCCACCGCCGTGCTTTCCGGCAACCGCAACTTCGACGGCCGCATCCACCCCTACGCGAAGCAGGCCTTCCTGGCCTCGCCGCCGCTGGTGGTGGCCTACGCCATCGCCGGCACCATCCGCTTCGACATCGAGCGCGACGCACTCGGCCATCGCGGCGATGGCACGCCGATCCTGCTGAAAGACCTGTGGCCGTCTGACGCCGAGATCGACGCCGTGGTGAAGCAGGCGGTCAAGCCGGAGCAGTTCCGCCGGGTCTACGAGCCGATGTTCCGGGCGGTGGTCGAGCACGGCGAGGCGGTCAAGCCGCTCTACGACTGGCGTCCGATGAGCACCTACATCCGTCGCCCGCCCTACTGGGAAGGCGCGCTCGCCAAGCCGCGCACGCTCAGAGGGCTTCGGCCGCTGGCGATCCTCGGCGACAACATCACCACCGATCATCTCTCGCCCTCGAACGCGATCCTGCTCGACAGCGCGGCCGGCGAATACCTCGCGAAGATGGGCCTGCCGGAAGAGGACTTCAATTCCTACGCCACACACCGCGGCGACCACCTCACCGCGCTGCGCGCCACCTTCGCCAACCCGACGCTGCAGAACGAGATGGTGCGTGATGCTGAAGGTCGTGTGCGCAGAGGCTCGCTGGCCCGCGTCGAGCCTGAAGGCCAGACCTTGCGCATGTGGGAGGCGATCGAGACCTACATGCAGCGCGGCCAGCCGCTGATCATCATCGCCGGCGCCGATTACGGCCAAGGCAGCTCACGCGACTGGGCCGCCAAGGGTGTGCGCCTTGCCGGCGTCGAGGCGATCGTTGCCGAGGGTTTCGAGCGCATCCACCGCACCAACCTGATCGGCATGGGCGTGCTGCCCTGCGAGTTCGAAGCCGGCACCACGCGGCTCACGCTGGGCCTCGATGGCACCGAGACCTACGACGTCGTTGGTGCCCGCACGCCGGGTGCTGCGCTGATGCTGGTCGTGCATCGCAAGAACGGCAGCAGCTTCGAGGTGCCGGTGCGCTGCCGCATCGACACCGCGGAAGAACTCGCCATCTACGAGGCCGGCGGTGTGTTGCAGCGCTTCGCCCAGGATTTCCTCGAAGCGACCAAGGTGGCGTGAGTGGACGCCTCGGCACCATCGGTGAGTGCCCAAACGTCGGCGCTGCTCGCCGTTCTGGCTCTTGGTGCCCGTGAGCTGGATGCCGGTGCTTGGCGGGATGCCGAGGACGTGTTGAATGGGTTGGATGCCGCTGAAGAATGAGGCATCGCGTCGCAGGAAGTGCGACGCATGCTGGACAGCCTTGATGGTCCACGGGAATCGGGAAGAGCGCTGAATGCCCACGCTGAATTGGATCGGCAAAGACGCCGTTGTCAAACACCACAAGGACGTGCCGTTCCGCTTGCTGGAGCCGGTGCCCGCGCTCTCCTGCGGTGAGCCGGACAGCGGCAACCTCATCGTGCAGGGCGACAACCTGCTGGCGCTCAAGGCGCTGCTGCCGCGCTACGCGGGGCAGGTGAAGTGCATCTACATCGACCCGCCGTACAACACGGGCATTGAAGAGTGGAGATACAACGACAACGTCAACAGCCCGGAGATCCGGCGCTGGTTGGGCGAGGTGGTGGGCAAGGAAGGCGAGACGCTGGATCGCCACGACCGCTGGCTGTGCATGATGTACCCGCGGCTGATGCTGCTGAAGCAGTTCCTGCGCGACGACGGCGCAATCTTCGTTTCAATTGACGATAACGAGGTCGCCAACTTGCGGCTGCTGATGGATGAAGTTTTTGGTGAGCGAAACTTCATCGAGATTTTCTCTCGCGTGAAAACTGAGACGCCATCGAATCTTTCTAGTACGACGAAGAAGAAAGTTGAGTACGTCGTCGCTTACGGGAATGCTAAGAAAATTGGACGCCTCGTAGGTCTCCGAACTACGTCAAGTTCATCAAACGGCTTGTTGAATCAGCCTAATGAGATCAAGGTTCTTCGATTCCCTGCAGGTGTTGTTCGTACAAAGATCCCTGATGGAATTCAGAGGGCGCGAGTCCAGAAAACCCAAAAGTACGAAGTTGAGCTGTTGAATGATGTGGAAGTTAGGGGTGGTCTTTTTGTAGGCGAGTTCGCCTTGAAGGCAAGGTTCAAGTGGTCTCAGCCAGTACTCGATGAGGCCTTCCGTGACCCTTCGTACACAATTCTGATCCCAACGGAAAAGCTCTCTCCTGCCTACGAGAGAAGCGAGTATGAAGCCAGCGTGCCTGCCAATCTGATCGATTCGGACATCGACAGCAGCACAAATGAGGACGCAACAGCGGAACTTGCGGGGATCTTTCGTGGCGATGCCGTTTTTGATTATCCAAAGCCTGTGAATTTGGTTCGCTATTTGGCGAACATGCTCGTTGAAAAGGATTCGCTTGTTCTGGACAGCTTCGGCGGCTCAGGCACCACCGCCCATGCCGTCCTGAAGCAGAATGCCGAAGACGGCGGCAACCGCCGCTTCATCCTTGTCGAAATGGATGAAGGCATCGCCCGCAACGTCACCGCCGAGCGCGTGCGTCGCGTGGCGCAGGGCTACACCAACGCGAAAGGTGAGGCCGTGCCCGGCCTCGGCGGCGGCTTCCAGTTCTGCACGCTGGGCAAGCCGCTGTTCGACGCGCGCGGCCATATCAACAACGACGTGCGCTTCGCCGAACTGGCCCGCTTTGTCTGGTTCATGGAAACCGGCATGGGCCTGCCCGCCGCCCGCGCCAGCCGCAAGGCGGCCGACACCGCCAGCCCGCTGCTGGGCGTGCACGAGGGCCGGGCGGTGTACCTGCTGTACAACGGCATCCTGAAAGACCGCCGCATCGATGGCGGCAACGTGCTGACCACCCCGCTGTTGGAACACTTGCCCGCGCACGACGGGCCCCGCGTGGTCTACGGTGCCCGCTGCGCCATCGGGCCGGAGCGTCTGCGCGCGCTGGGCATCGTGTTCAAGCAGCTGCCTTACCACCTGCGGTTGGCGCCATGAGCGACGAGACGCCGCCGCCGTCCGAACTGCTGCTCTACCGCGGCCAGGACGAGCGCACCCGGCTGGAAGTGCGCCTGAGCGGCGATTCGGTGTGGCTGTCACAGCGGCAGATCGCCGCGCTGTACGACGTGTCCGTGCCCACCGTCAACGAGCACTTGGCCGCAGCGTTCGGAGATGGCGAGCTGGAACCTGAACGAACCATTCGGAAATTCCGAATCGTTCAAGTGGAGGGGGGCCGCGACGTGCGCCGGCTGGTGGACCACTACGCCCTGCCGGCCATTCTGGCCGTGGGCTACCGGGTGCGCTCCGCGCGCGGCACGCAGTTCCGCCAGTGGGCCACCGAGCGCCTGTCCGAGTATCTCGTCAAGGGCTTCGCCATGGATGACGAACGGCTCAAGCGCGGTCCGGACGACGGGTACTTCGAAGAACTGCTGGCGCGTATCCGCGACATCCGCTCGTCGGAACGGATGTTCTGGCGCAAGGTGCTGGACATCTACGCCACCAGCATCGACTACGACCCCTCGGCGGAGGCCAGCCAGCGCTTCTTCCAGACGGTGCAGAACAAGATGCACTTTGCGGCCCACGGCCACACGGCGGCCGAAGTGGTCAAGGCGCGTGCCGATGCTTCCCGCCCCCACATGGGCCTCACGGGATGGAGCGGCAGCGCGCCGCGCAAGCAGGACGTCAGCATCGCCAAGAACTATCTGGGCGCCGACGAGCTGGACACGCTGAACCGCATCGTGACGGCCTACCTCGAGTTCGCCGAGCTTCAGGCGCTGAACCGTCGCGCGATGGCCATGGCCGACTGGATCGCCAAACTGGACGATTTCCTTCGGTTGGGCGGGCGCGAGGTGTTGACGCATGCGGGGTCGGTGAGCCACGACTCGGCGGTGAGCCATGCCGAGCAGCAGTACGCCCTGCATCGTCAGCAGCAGGTGGCCATGCCATCGCCGGTCGAGAAGGCGTTTGAGGCGGCAGCGAAGGCCTTGCCCAAGGCCAAGGCCCGATCATCGACGGCCGGCGGGCGCCGTTTGGATTCGAAGGACAAGGACGCATGAAGCTCAAGACCTACCAAGGCGAGGTGCTCGATCGGTTCGAGGACTTCCTGCGCCGCTGGCGACACGAAGCAGAAGCCCAGCCGGGCAACCGCGAGGCTAGTCGCCGCGCCTTCGAAGCTTGCACGCTGGAGACCTTCAAGGTCCGTGTGCCCTACCACGCGCCCGCACCGTTGGCCGAGGACGATGTGCCCGTCGTGTGCCTGCGCGTGCCCACCGGAGGCGGCAAGACACTGATCGGCGGCCATGCGATCGAGCGACTGAAGCGCGCCTTCGTGGGGTCAGTCAACACCCTCACGGTCTGGCTCGTGCCGACCGACCCGATCCGTGCGCAGACGCTGAAGGCGCTGCGCACGCCCGGCGAATTGCTCCACGACGAGTTGCGCACCCTGCTGGGGGAGGTCGCGGTGCTCGATCTCGACGAGGCGCTTTCCGTGTCGCCGGCCGTGCTCGACAGCCATGACACGATCATCGTGGCGACCATGCAGGCCTTCAAGCAGGCCGATACGGAGCGGCTTTCGGTCTACAAACCCAATGGGGCCCTGATGGACCACTTCCGCGGCGTCGAAGGCAGTGGCTGGTCGCTGGTTGAGGCGCTCGCGCTTCGACGCCCGTTCATCGTGGTGGACGAAGCGCACAACCAGGGCACCGCGCTGGCCTTCGATACCCTGGCGCGGCTCAAGCCCTGTGCCGTGCTCGAAATGACGGCCACACCCGACCGCCTGCACCAGCCCTCCAATGTGCTGGTGTCGATCTCGGCCTCGACCCTGCAGGGCGAGGACATGATCAAGTTGCCCATCGAGATGGCGGTGCATGCCGATTGGCGCATCGCGCTGCGTGAGGCGATCGCCAAGCTCGATGCCTTGCAGGCCGACGCCGACCAAGAGCGCGCGACGACCGGTGAAGTGCTTCGCCCGATCATGCTGCTGCAGGCCGAGCGGCAGCAGCAGGACAACCCGGACGCGATGACGGCGGATCGGGTTCGGTCGGCATTGATCGAGCAATTCAGCGTGCCCGAGGCGCAGATCGCGCGCTCGGCGAGCGGTATCGATGAGCTGGCCGCGGCCGATCCGGCCACGCTGCGCTTCGTCATCACTGCCGACAAGCTGCGGGAAGGCTGGGACTGGCCCGCGGCCTACGTGCTGCTGAGTTTCCGGGGCAGCAGTACACAGGTGGCGCTGGAACAGATTCTTGGCCGCGTGCTGCGGATGCCGCAGGTGACGAAGAAGGTCCGCCCGGCATTGAACCAGGCCTACGCGTTTGCGGTGTCGGACAACCTTGCGCACGTCGCGGCTACGCTGCGCGATGGCCTCGTCCAGTCCGGTTTCGAGCGGCAGGATGTGAACGAGCTTGTGCGTACGGGCCCCTTGACGGTTCCGGCAGAAGATCTGTTCCGCCAGAACGCCAGCGTCAGCGTACCGTTGCCTACTGACGAGGGCAGAGTGGTGCTGCCGGACTTTTCCACGCTTCCGGAAGCGACGCGGAAGCGCTTCGAGAGCCGGATCGAGCTGTCGCCTGAAACCGGAAGTTTCACCATTCGCGGCGAGTGGAGCCCGCGCGACCAGCAGGCCCTCAAGAGTGTTGCGCCAAGCGATTCGGCGCGCGAAGCGATCGAGCGTGCCTTCGCACGGCTCGCCGCGCCCTTCGAAGTTCCGGTGCTCACGCCCGCGGAGCGGGGTGAGTCGTTCGCGTTGCCGTTGCTGGCGTGGCAACAGGGCGATTGGCTGTGCGACCTCGGGAGCGCACCGCCGCTGGAGGGAACCCTCGAGCTTGCGGACGTCGACGCGAAATTGGACCTTTCGGCGTTCCCGCTTCAGGTCGAGACCTTGCAGCGCGCGCGCTTGGGCCTTGGCGATGCCGGCAAGCTGCGCCTTGATCCCTTGGAGCGGCTCGATGTCCAGTTGGGGCTGTTCAACCTGAGGGAATCCGCCAGCCTCGAGGATCTCCAGTGGACCTTGGAGCGACGGCTTTCCGCCCCAGACATTGACCCGGAGGAACTGGCCGCTTGGTTGTCGACGGCGCTTCGATTCCTGACCGAAGACCGCAAGCTCTCCAGTGAAGAGTTGGTCTATCGGAAGTCGCGCCTGTCGGATGCGCTTGCCGAGCGCATTGGAAAAGCCCGCGCCGAGGGCCATCGGCAGCGCTTCCTTGCCCTGCTGGGTGACGAGGCCCGGCTGACCGCCACCGATCGCCTGCAGTGCGTCTTCCGGGCAGGCCGCTACGCCTGGGACTGGCAGTACAACGGCTTCATCACCCTGCCGAAGCACTTCTTCCCGCAGATCGGAAACCTCAAGGCGCAGGGCGAGGAGTTCGAGTGCGCCAACTTCATCGCCAACACGCTCGAGGGCGTGAGGGACTGGGTGCGGAATGTCGAGCGCAAGCCCGGTTCGTTCTCGTTGCCGACGTCGAGGTACCGGTTCTATCCGGATTTCCTCGTGCGCATGACGGATGGCCGCATCCTCGTCGTCGAATACAAGGGCGCGGACCGCTACGACCAGCCCGAGCAGATCGAGAAGCGGCGCATCGGCGAGCTCTGGGCGCGGCGCGCCGGCGAGCGGTATCGCTTCGTGATGCCCAAGCAGCGCGAGTGGTCGATGATCCGTGCCGCCTTGGCTTCAGCAGGCATACCATGACCGTTCTGCGCTGCACCGCCAAGCTGCTCAAGCGCCTGCGCCAGCCGGAGCCGGCGAAGCTGCCCGATCATCGTCTCGTCCGGCACGCGGCCTGACCGCCTCTGCCGATATTCTTGCCACACCGCTCCCGACCAACCGTCCGCCATGTCCAGAAACTCCCAAGCCAAACGCGCCGCCCGCAAAAAGCGCGAGGCGAAGGCCGCGGGCGCGACCAGCCCACGGCGCACGGGGACCCCTTTCGTGGCGCATGCGCAATTGCTCGATGAGGCCGGCACGCTGGTCGCGGCCGGCGGCTTGCACGGCAGCGAATGGGTGATGGTGGTCGCCGGTCGTGCGCTCGAGGGCATCGACAGCCCGGGCCTGCTGATCGCCATGCTCCACCACACCGCCGCGCGCTGCCGCTCAGAAGGGCGCGCCACCACGCTGCGGCTCTCCCCCGTTCTGGAACGTGCCGCCACCGAGGAAGCCGCCGAGGGCGGCCACACGCTGGACGAATGGCTGGCCCTGCTCGAAGCCGAGCGCGCCGAACATGCCGAGAAGAAGCGCGCGGCTTCGGTGGCCGCCGCGCCCGGTCCCCACCTGCATTGAAGGGCGCTTTCAGCCCAGCGGCTTGACCCGCAGCTTGCGCCCTTTGATGCCCAGCTCGCGCAGTTTCGCCAGCGCCTTTTCCGCGTGCGCGCGGGCGATCGCGACGTAGCAGCGGGTCGGGTAGAGGCTGATCTTGCCGACCGCCTCGGCGGGCAACCCGGCAGCGCCGGTCAGCGCGCCCATCACGTCGCCGGGGCGCAGCTTGTCCTGGCGGCCGGCATCGATCTGCAGCGTGCGGAAGGCGGCCGGCAGCGGCTTCGCGCGCTGCTGGGCGAGGCGCAGGCCGCGCTCCTGGAAGGGTGCACCGCGGGCGGCTTCGATGCTGCGCCGCCAGTGCGCTTCCGAGGGCGTGACGATGCTGACGGCGAGCCCGGTCTCGCCGGCACGGCCGGTGCGGCCGATGCGGTGCACGTGCTGGTCGGCATCGCTCGCGATCTCGGCGCTGAGCACCATCGGCAGCCCGGCGATGTCGATGCCGCGCGCGGCGACGTCGGTGGCCACCAGCACGCGCAGGCTGCCGTTGGCGAAGCGCGCCAGCACTTCCTCGCGCTCGCGTTGTTCGAGGTCGCCGTGCAGGGCGTCGGCGGCGAAGCCCTCGCGCTGCAGCGCCTCGGTGAGTGCGGCGGTTTCCTTGCGGGTGTTGCAGAACACCAGCGCGGCCTCAGGGGCCTTGTCGGCCAGCACCTGCATCACCGCCCAGTGGCGCTGGCCGGTTTCGACGACGTGCACCCACTCGTCGATCTTCGGTGCGTCCTCGAGCGCGGCGGCGATCTCCAGCGGATCGCGCAGCAGGCTGGCGGCGATGGCGCGGATGTCCTCGCTGAACGTCGCCGAGAACATCAGGCACTGCGCGGTCTTCGGCAGGCGTTTGGCCACGGTCTGGATATCGGCAACGAAGCCCATGTCGAGCATGCGGTCGGCTTCGTCGAGCACGAAGGTGCCCACCTGCTCGAGCGACAGTGCGTTCTCGGCGATCAGTTCGAGGATGCGCCCCGGCGTGCCGACGACGACATCGGGCGCCACTTCGAGCGAGGCCAGTTGTGGGCGCAGTGGGATGCCGCCGCAGAGCGTCACGATCTTGAGGTTGGGCAGAAAGCGCGCTGCGGCACGCAGGTCCTTGGCGACCTGGTCGGCGAGTTCGCGGGTGGGGCAGAGCACCAGCGCCTGCGTGCGCAGCGCGGCCGGTTCGATCCGGGCGAGCAGTGGCAGGCCGAAGGCCAGGGTCTTGCCGCTGCCGGTGCGCGCCTGGGCGAGCAGGTCACGGCCGGTCAGGGCCGGCCCGATGGCCTGCTGCTGCACGGGCGTGGGTGTGGCAAAGCCCAGCGATTCACAGGCGCGGGCAAGGGGCTCGGGCAGGCCGAGCGCGGCGAAGGCGGTGGTCATGCCGCGATTGTCGCACGCGCTCGCAAGGGCGATCGGCCTTAGACCCGGCAGGCCCGTCGGTGGACCTGCCTCAGCCCAGCCCGAAGCTCTTTTCCCGGCGCTCGGCCAGCCGCTTTTCCAGGTAATGGATGTTGGTGCCGCCCTGCTGGAAGCCGATGTCGGCCATGATGCGCTGCTGCAGCGGGATGTTGGTCTTGATGCCGTCGACGATCATCTCGGCCAGCGCCACGCGCATCCGCGCAATCGCCTGGGCGCGGGTGGCGCCATGCACGATCAGCTTGCCGATCATCGAGTCGTAGTTCGGCGGCACCTTGTAGCCTTCGTAGATGTGCGAATCGACCCGCACGCCGGGGCCGCCGGCGGCGTGGAAGTGCTTGATCAGGCCGGGGCAGGGCGTGAAGGTCTCGGGGTCTTCGGCATTGATCCGGCATTCGATGGCGTGGCCGCGCAGCACCACATCCTGCTGCTTGATCGTGAGCTTCTGGCCGCCGGCGATCAGCAGCTGTTCGCGCACCAGATCGATACCGGTGACCATCTCCGTCACCGGATGCTCGACTTGGATGCGGGTGTTCATCTCGATGAAGTAGAAGCGGCCGTTCTCGTAGAGGAACTCGAAAGTGCCCGCACCGCGGTAACCGATGCGCAGGCAGGCATCGACGCAGACCTTGCCGATCTCGGCGCGCTGCTGCTCGCTGAGGCCGGGGGCGGGGGCTTCTTCGACCACTTTCTGGTGGCGGCGCTGCATCGAGCAGTCGCGCTCGCCCAGATGGATGGCGTTGCCCTGGCCGTCGGCCAGCACCTGGATCTCGACATGGCGCGGGTTCTCGAGGAACTTCTCCATGTAGACCATGCCGTTGCCGAAGGCGGCCTTGGCCTCGGCCTGGGTGGTGGCGATGGCGCTGATCAGCGCGCCCTCCTCGCGCACCACCCGCATGCCGCGGCCGCCGCCGCCGCCCGCCGCCTTGATGATGACCGGGTAGCCGATCTCACGGCCCATCCGCAGGCATTCGTCCTCGTCCTCGGTGAGCGGGCCGCCGGAGCCGGGCACGCAGGGCACGCCGGCCTCTTTCATGGCGCGGATCGCCTCGACCTTGTCGCCCATCATGCGGATGACCTCCGCGGTGGGGCCGATGAAGACGAAGCCCGAGGCCTCGACGCGCTCGGCGAAGGTGGCGTTCTCGGAGAGGAAGCCGTAACCCGGATGGATGCCGTCGGCGTCGGTCACTTCCGCGGCGGCGATGATCGCCGGGATGTTGAGGTAGCTCTCGGCCGAGGGTGCGGGGCCGATGCAGACGGATTCGTCGGCCATCGCCACGTGCTTGAGGTTGCGATCGACGGTGCTGTGCACGGCCACGGTCTGGATGCCCAGCGCGTGGCAGGCACGCATGATGCGCAGAGCGATTTCGCCGCGGTTGGCGATGACGACTTTCTTCAACATGAGGGTGCGCTCAGGCGATCACGAACATCGGTTCGTCGAATTCGATCGGCTGGCCGCTTTTGACCAGAATCGCCCGTACCGTACCGCTGACGTCGGCCTCGATCGGGTTGAACATTTTCATCGCCTCGATGATGCCGAGCGTGTCGCCGGCCTTCACCACCTGGCCGACTTTGACGAAGGCCGGCGCGTCGGGGTTGGGGCTGGCGTAGAAGGTGCCGACCATCGGCGAGCGGATGGTGTGGCCGTCCGGCAGCTCCTTGGCGGCCTTGCCGTGCGACTCGCTGGCGTGCTCGGCGGCCGGGGCCTTGACCGGGGCGGCGTGGCTGAGCGGGGCCTGAGCCGGTTCGGCCGGGGCGGCATGGACGTAGGCGGGAGCCGGTGCGGCGCGGCTGGCGCGCGAGAGGCGGACGGATTCCTCGCCCTCCTTGATCTCGATTTCGGTGAGGTTGGACTTCTCGAGCAGGTCGATCAGCGCCTTGATTTTGCGGAGATCCATGGGTGGGCTCGCGGGCGGTGAGAGGAAAGGGAGGCGAAAGGGCCAGTGGCGCGGGGGTTCAGCGCGCCGCGGTGTCGCGGCGGGCGGCATCCAGCCGGGCGATGGCGGCTTCCAGTGCCAGCAGGTAGCTCTGCGCGCCGAAGCCGCAGACCACGCCCACGGCCAGGTCGGCCAGGTGGCTGTGGTGGCGGAAGGGCTCGCGGGCGTGCGGATTGGAGAGGTGCACCTCGATGAAGGGCGTGCCCACCGCGGCGAAAGCGTCGCGCAGGGCCACCGAGGTGTGGGTGTAGGCCGCCGGGTTGATCAGCACGAAGGCGGTGCCGTCGAGGCGGGTGGCCTGCACGCGCTCGACCAGCGCATGCTCGGCATTGCTCTGGAAGGCCAGCAGTTCGTGCCCGGCGGCGCTGGCGCGCAGGGCCAGCCGGGTGTTGATCGCCTCCAGCGTGTCGTGGCCGTAGACCGCCGGCTCGCGGTGGCCGAGCAGGTTGAGGTTGGGGCCGTGCAGGACCAGGATCGAGGCCATCGGGCTGCGGCTGCAAGGGCAAGGGCAAGGGCAAGGGCGCACAGCCTGCCGCGAATCGAGCAAAGAGTCCAGTCGTTCGCGGCCGTTGGGGGGCAGATCGAAGCCGTTTGAATTCGGCTCACCACCTCCCTGCTGATTGCTTAGCGCGCCAACCAGCCGCCATCGACGATGCGACTTCACTTTTTCTTGACCGGGAGTGTGAATAGAGTCTGAAGGCGTAGCCCGCAGTCCCTGCCCGAGGAGGTCTTCCATGCGAGTCATGCTCTCCGCTCTCCGCTCTCCGCTCTCCGCTCTCCGCTCTCCGCTGCGACACACGGGTAGGCTCGGGGCTCTTTTTCTTGCCTGCGCCCTGACCCCTGCCGTCGTGCTGGCTTATGGGGGCTGCCAGAATGATCCAAATCCGGTCATAGGGTGCGAACCGGAACCGGGCCTGGAGCCACAGGTTGCCGGCACGAGCAAGGTGGCATATGTCGAGTTCCGAGGAGCTTCGGGTATTGGTGCGGCGGTGCTTGCCGATGGCACGCTGGTGTCATTCGATTTTGCTTCGGGAGAGATTGTTTTCCGTTTCCCGGGCGGTCATGAGCACCGCATTCATCGCGACAGCCTTTCGCCCGAGGCGCGCAGCCAGTTTATTGAGTTGGCCCGTCGGTCAGCGACCAACCCCGAGTTTTCCTTCGAGGCCGGTACTGGTCCTGTGCCTGGGTCGGGAGGGCCCTTTGTTCCGCTCTGGGGCTACCCGCTCCATGATTCCATGTTCCGATTCAGCAATTACCACTTGCATCAAAAGCGTAGCAGGCGCGAATCGCCCTGCGTTGATCCCGGGCACTGCCGACCACCACTTATGTTTCAGACTATATATGTGACGGCGGCGCCGCCGGCACCAGCACCGTCGGGCCTTTTTGATCATTTTCTGTGGATAAGAACCCTTCAGCCATCACTCGGCGGTGTACAAGATAATATACCTCAGTGGTATCTTGATTTGAACAGAGAAAGTTGGGAGCGTTGGCGGAATGGGCGGTGTGAGGCATCGACAACCAACTACATTGGAGCCTTAGCTGCGGCGCCGGTAGCGGCAAAAGCTTGTGCAGGGGTTGCTATACCTGCAGCCGGTTTGGTTATGTGTGCTTCGGCGCTGGTCACCTTTGTTCTCTATTATAAGAGCCATCTCCAAGCCAGGGTGGACTGCACATCAAGTTATCCTGGCGTTGGTCGCTGGCCATGAACGCTGTTCTCCATGGTGATTTCATACCGTGGTCTATCCTGCCCATCGTTGTTCTTGTGATGTCTTTCTTGGTCTGGAACTTGATTTTAAGAAAAATCAAAAAAGAAAGCCCGGATCGGCACGAGCGGCTTGTCAATATCGGCTTCACGATTGCGACAGTCTCAACTGTCGTGCTGTTGGCTGTTTTTATATACATGAATTGAGTCGTGTGGGCGGAAAGCCCACGATGGGCTGGCCAGCCGTCAAAGCGTATAGCCGAAGAATTGAAGCATTTGCCTGCGCGCTCAACCCCGAAGGGGTTGAGCGCGCAGATTGCTTCAATCCCTGCCCGCCGCCGCGATGCCCTCCTCGACCCAGTCCGCCACCGCCGCAACATCGGGAAAGGGCCGCTCGTGCCGGGCGACCAGCCGCCCCTGCGGGTCGATCAGCACGGTGTAGGGCAGCACGCCCCGGGTGTTGCCCAGCCGCACCGAGCTGTCGGTGCGGGTGTTGGGTTCGGCGAAAATGGGAAAGTCCACCGGCACCCGCTGCAGAAACGCGTAGGCGTCGGCGGCATCTTCCAAGGCGATGCCAATCACCTGTACGCCGGTGCTGCCCTGGGCCTGGTAGTAAGCATCGAGCACCGGCATCTCCTTGACGCAGGGCGGGCACCAGCTCGCCCAGAAATTGATCAGCCGCCAGCGGCCGTCACCGGGCAGGGGTTGGTTGACCCCGTCCAGCGTGGTGCCAAGCAAGGGCTCGGCCGATTCGCCGAGCGCGACCACGTTCAGGCCGGGCGGTGGCGGCGGTGTGTTGGCCTGGTCCATGGCTTCGCGCAGCCACAGGCCGAGGCCGAGGCTGCCGAGCGCGAACGCGGCGATCAGGGTCCATTGCAGGGCGGGTTTCATCGTGGGACTCCGTTTGGGGCTGCATCATGCAGGGCCTGTTCGACCAGGCCGGGGCTCAGAAGTTCGGGCAACCGGCGTGCTGGGCCGCCGTCGGCCGGGTAGACCGCATAGAAGGGCACGCCGATCGCGCCGTGGCTTTGCAGGTAGGCGGTGATGGCGGGATCGACCCCGGTCCAGTCGCCCTTGAGGTAGGCCGCGCCGGTGGTGCGCAGGGCGGTGTGGAAGCGCTCGGAGGCCAGTACGGTGCGCTCGTTGGCTTTGCAGGTGATGCACCAGTCGGCGGTCATGTTGACGAACACCGGCCGACCTTCGGCACGCAGTTCAGCCAGCCGCGCCATGCTCCAGGGCTCGCTGCCGTCGGCCGCGGCTGGGGTGGCGATGATCTCGGCCGGGCGGGAGGCCGGGCGATCGAGATGGTGGATCGGCCCGAGCACGGCCAGCCCGGCCAGCACCACCGCGCCGGCCAGCCAGCGCCAAACACCGGCATGGAACCGCAGGCGCTCGCCGGCCCACAGGCCGAAGGCCAGCACCACCGCGCCGCCCAGCAGCCAGCCGATGGCATCGGCGCCGCGCTGCTGGGCCAGCACCCAGGCCAGCCAGGCGGCGGTCAGGTACATCGGAAAGGCCAGCGCCTGCTTGAAGGTCGCCATCCAGGCGCCGGGCCGGGGCAGGCATCGGGCCAGCGCCGGAACGAAACCGATCAGCAAAAACGGCAGGGCGAGGCCCAGGCCGAGTGCGATGAACACGCCGAAGCCGGCCGCTGGCGGCGCGGCGAAGGCATAGGCCAGAGCGGCGCCCATGAACGGGGCCGTGCAGGGCGCGGCCACCAGCACCGCCAGCAGGCCGGTGAAGAAATCGCCGGTGGTGCCGGAGCGTCGGCTCAGGGCATCGCCCAGCCCGGTGGCGCTACCGCCCAGGGTGAACAGACCCGACAGGGCGAGGCCGATGGCCAGCATCAACAGCGCCAGCCCGGCCACCACGGCCGGTTGCTGCAATTGGAAGCCCCAGCCCAACGCCAGCCCCAGCTCGCGCAGGAAGAAGGCGAGCGCGCCGAGTGCGGCAAAGCCCAGCACCACGCCGGCGGTGTAGCCCAGCGCGGTGCGGCGCGAGGCCGCGGGATCGGGACTGCCGCTCAGGCTCAGCACCTTGAGCGAGAGGATCGGCAGCACGCAGGGCATCAGGTTGAGGATCAGGCCGCCCAGCAAGGCCAGCCCCAGCGCCAGCAGCAGGCCGTCGAACCCGCGCCCTGCGGCGGCGGCGGGGGTCTGCACCTCCAGCTGGCGTTGCAGGGGCGGGTAGCAGATGCCGCCGTCCTGGCAGGCCATGAAATCGATCTGCAGGCGCAGAAGGGCGCCGCCGGCCGCCGGGTTCAGCCGCAGGGGCAGGGTGGCTTCATCGAAATAAACCGCCTGTTCGCCAAAGAAGGGGTCACTGTGGGTCCGGGCCTCGGGCCAGTGCTCGACCGCCACGGCAAGCCCGGCCGGGCGCAGCACGCTGATGCGGATCTTGTCGCGGTAGACGTAGTAGCCGGGCGCGATCTGGAAGCGCAGCAGCAGCCGCTCCGCGCTCTCGGCGGCCAGATCGACCCGGAAGGCCTGGGCCTCGGGCAGCGGCGGGCCGACCCCCCCGGCAACGGCCGGGCCGCCGAGCAGGGTGCTGCTGCGCGGTGCCGTGCCGAGCAGGTCGCTGGCCGCCGCGACCGGCAGCCACAGGCCCAGCAGCAAGGCGAAGAGGGAGAACAGGCGCAGCGTGGGCATCGGCGACTCGGTGGCGGGGCGGCGGCCATTATCGCCGCGCCACTGTCGTTTGCCGTCACGGTGAGGTCGTCGGCGCTCCACCGCCGCGTAACAACGGTCGGGCTAGGCTCACAGCCTCTTACAACGCAAGGGGTTCCAGCATGTTCGGCAAACTCGCCGCCGAGGCCTTCGGCATCAGTGACATCGGCGTCATCGTCCCGCCCTCCGATTTCCACAAGGTCGACGCCGACGACTACCTGTTCCACGAGGACGCCGAGCGCATCTTCTTCCTGATCAAGTCGAAGAAGGACGAGTACTGCTTCACCAACCTCGCGCTGATCCATGTCGATGGCGACTCGGCCGTTTCGACCAAGCGCATGGTCAAGCGTTACGAGTTCGCCAGCAGCCGCATCGGCTTCTGCGCCATCGAGACCGCCGGCAACCTCGACATGGACGTGGAGCTGAAGTTCTCGATCGGCGAGACCGCCTTCAGCATCGACGTCAAGAAGAGCTTCATCGAGCAGGTCAAAGACATCTACAAGGCACTGATCGCCATCGGTCGCCAGCAGTCGCGTGACGCCACCGGCCGCGACAACGCGCTGCGCACGCTGGAGGCGATGGGCGGCATGCTCAAGCTCGGCGGCGTGCAGGGCGAGGCCGCCGTGGTGGCGCATTTCAATGCCGTGCTCGACAACCTCAACGCCGCCATGCTCGACCGCCACACCACCCGCGACTACAGCCGGGTGTTCGAGAAGTTCATCCACAACGGCGAAACGCCGCCGCGCGCGCCCTGAGCGAGCGCGGGTCGGGCTTCAATCGGCGTCGCCGGTTTCGCCGGCGGCGCTTTCCTCGGCCAGCCAGCGCAGGTAGGCCGGCAGGCCGGCACTGGCGTCCACCGCCAGAATCTCGGGCAGTTCGTAGGGGTGGTGGGCGGCCAGCGTGCGTTCCAGGGCGGCGTAGCGGGCGGCGCTGGTCTTGATCAGCAGCAGGGTTTCGTCGGCCTGCGTGACGCTGCCGGCCCAGCGGTAGGTGCTGCGCAGGCCCGGCAGGGCCTGCACGCAGGCGGCGAGGCGCTGCTCCACCAGCAGGCGGGCGAGGCGGTCGGCGGCATCGGCCGGCAGGGTGCAAAAGACGATCAGGGCGGACATGGCCCGATTGTGCGTCCAAGCCCGCGTTTCGGGCGACCCCCTTGAAAGCCGCAAAGCCCGCCCCATCTCCGGTCTGCGCCCCGATGGCTTTTTTGGTCATCGTTGTGTGCTGGAATTGGCACTCGGCCCGTTCGAGTGCTGCCAGCGCCGGGCCGCCCAACACAACCCATTGATCATCAAGGTAAAGAGGTGTCCCTCATGAGCATCAAACCGCTGTTCGACCGCGTGGTCATCAAGCGCATGGAAGAAGAAAAGGTCTCCGCGGGTGGCATCGTCATCCCCGATTCGGCCACCGAGAAGCCGATCAAGGGCGAGGTTATCGCCGTCGGCGCCGGCAAGGCGCTGGACAACGGCAGCACGCGCGCCCCGGCCGTGAAGCCCGGCGACAAGGTGCTGTTCGGCAAGTACGCCGGCACCGAGGTCAAGCTCGACGGCACCGAGTACCTGGTCGTCCGCGAAGACGACATCTTCGCGATCCTCTGATTCATCCCGGGTCGATCGCAGGCGTCCGCCGCGAACCCCTTTCTCACGCATTGAATTCCTGGAGTTAGTCCCATGGCTGCAAAAGACATCCGTTTTGGTGAAGACGCCCGCGTCCGCATGGTCCGCGGCGTCAACATCCTGGCCAACGCCGTCAAGGCCACCCTCGGCCCGAAGGGCCGCAACGTCGTGCTCGAGAAGAGCTTCGGCGCCCCGACGATCACCAAGGACGGCGTGTCCGTCGCCAAGGAGATCGAGCTGGCCGACAAGTTCGAGAACATGGGCGCGCAGATGGTCAAGGAAGTCGCCTCCAAGACCTCCGACGTCGCCGGTGACGGCACCACCACCGCCACCGTGCTGGCCCAGGCGCTGATCCGCGAGGGCATGAAGGCGGTCGCCGCCGGCATGAACCCGATGGACCTGAAGCGCGGCATCGACAAGGCCGTGATCGAAGCCACCGCCGAGCTGAAGAAGCTCTCGAAGCCCTGCTCGACCTCGAAGGAGATCGCCCAGGTCGGTTCGATCTCGGCCAACTCCGACGCCAACATCGGCGAGCTGATCGCCAAGGCGATGGACAAGGTCGGCAAGGAAGGCGTCATCACCGTTGAAGAGGGCTCGGGCCTCGACAACGAACTCGACGTCGTCGAGGGCATGCAGTTCGACCGCGGCTACCTGTCGCCGTACTTCATCAACAACCAGCAGTCGATGCAGGCCGAACTGGAAGACCCGTTCATCCTGCTCTACGACAAGAAGATCTCGAACGTGCGCGAGCTGCTCCCGGTGCTCGAGGGCGTGGCCAAGGCCGGCAAGCCGCTGTTGATCGTCGCCGAGGAAGTCGAGGGCGAGGCGCTCGCCACGCTCGTCGTCAACACCATCCGCGGCATCGTCAAGGTCTGCGCCGTCAAGGCCCCGGGCTTCGGTGACCGCCGCAAGGCGATGCTGGAGGACATGGCCATCCTGACCGGCGGCACGGTGATCTCGGAAGAGGTTGGCCTGCAGCTCGACAAGGCGACCATCAAGGACCTCGGCCGCGCCAAGAAGATCCAGGTCTCGAAGGAGAACAGCACGATCATCGACGGCGCCGGCAACGGTGAGGCGATCCAGTCGCGCATCAAGCAGATCAAGGCGCAGATCGAGGAAACCACCTCGGACTACGACCGCGAGAAGCTGCAGGAGCGCGTGGCGAAGCTGGCCGGCGGCGTGGCCGTCATCAAGGTCGGTGCCGCGACGGAAGTCGAGATGAAGGAAAAGAAGGCCCGCGTCGAAGACGCCCTGCACGCCACCCGTGCGGCCGTCGAGGAAGGCATCGTCCCGGGCGGCGGCGTCGCCCTGCTGCGCGCCAAGGCGGCGATCGCTGGCCTGAAGGGCAGCAATGAAGACCAGAACCACGGCATCCAGATCGCCCTGCGCGCGATGGAATCGCCGCTGCGCGAGATCGTCGCCAATGCCGGCGACGAGCCCTCGGTGATCCTCAACCAGGTGCTCGCCGGTACGGGCAACTACGGTTACAACGCGGCGAATGGCGAGTTCGGCGACATGGTGCAGTTCGGCATCCTCGACCCGACCAAGGTCACCCGCACCGCGCTGCAGAACGCGGCCAGCATCGCCGGCCTGATGATCACCACCGAAGCGATGGTCGCCGAGGCGCCGAAGAAAGATTCGCCGGCACCGGGCGGCGGCGGCGGCGGCATGGGCGGTATGGGCGATATGGACTTCTAAGTTCGGTCTCTCCAAGCCTCACGCGTCAAACAGAAGCCCCGCTTTGTGCGGGGCTTTCGTTCTTTCCGCAGGCCGTGGTGCGCGTGCCGGCCGGCATCTCGAGCGCGTGTTCGGCAGCGGAATCAATCCCCGTTTCGAACGTCCGGGGCGTGCCCAAAACAAACGGCGCTTGCGCGGCCGCTGCCTACTCGCCAGACTGTGCGAAAAGGTAGCCGACACCTACCGGGCACCGGTATGTCCAAGGATTTCCCCTACCTGCACGGCTTCTCCGGAACCGAACAGGCGCGCCTGGTCAAGCAGGCGCGCCTGGCGGAATCGACCATCTTCCGCAACATCGACTACACCGGCGCGCGCCGCCTGCTGGAGGTCGGCAGCGGCGTCGGCGCACAGACCGAGATCCTGCTGCGACGCTTCCCGGAACTGTACGTCACTTGCGTCGAGCTCGCGCAGAAGCAGATCGAGGCGGCACGGCGCAACCTCGGCGCGATGCCCTGGTTCGAAGGCCGCTACGCCCTTCAGCAGGCCGACGCCACCGATCTGCCGTTCGAGCCGCGCAGCTTCGACGCCGCCTTCCTGTGCTGGGTGCTCGAGCACGTGCCCTCGCCCGCGCGCGTGCTCAGCGAAGTGCGCCGCGTGCTGGCACCGGGCTCGGTCATCTACATCACCGAGGTGATGAACGCCTCGTTCCTGCTCGATCCGTATTCGCCCAACACCTGGCGCTACTGGATGGCGTTCAACGACTACCAGATCGACATGGGCGGCGACCCGTTCATCGGTGCCAAGCTCGGCAACCTGCTGATGGCCAACGGCTACCGCGACGTCACGACCGGGATCAAGATCTTCCACTTCGACAACCGCGAGCCGGCGCGCCGGAAGCAGACGATCGCGTTCTGGGAAGAGCTGCTGATGTCGGCCGCCGACCAGCTGATCGAGGCCAGCAAGGTCGACCGCGCCACCGTCGAGGGCATGCACCGCGAGATGCAGACGGTGCAGAACGACCCGAACGCGGTGTTCTTCTATGCATTCGTGCAGGCGCGCGCGATCGTCTACTGATCCGATCCGGCGCCACCGCCCCTGATCGGCCCACTCTGTTCGACTTCGAGGACGGCGACGCGAATGATGGCTGGACACGCGGCGCCCGACCCGGCCGAGGGCACGCCCAAGCCCAGGCTGCTGCCTATGCCGGCGAGGGCATGCTTCCCACCTGGACGGCGATCCGGCGGGGCTGGGCATGGCGCGCCTTGGGGATGCGGAGCGTCAGCACGCCCTGCTGCAGGTCGGCGCTGATGCCGTCCGGATCGAGTTCCTTGCTCAAAGTGAACACCCGGCGGTAGCGCGGCACCGACACTTCCCCGTGCACCGATTCCATGTCCTCGGGCGCGGGGATCGCCATCTCGGCGTCGATGGCGAGCTGGTCGCCTTCCACGCGCAGTTCGAGGCGGTCCTTCGGCACGCCTGGCAGGTCGGCAACCAAAGTGATGCCGGTGCCGTCCTCGCGGATATCGACGCGGGGGCGCAGCGCGGGCGTTTCGCGGGTTTGGGCCGGGGCCGGGGTGTCCTGTTGGGGCGTCGGATGGGTCACGGCGTTCATGGCGGAGTCCTCCAGTCTTCAGTGCACTTCGATACGCCGCGGCAGGGCGGTGGCGCGGCGCTGCACGCTCACGTGCAGCACGCCGTCGCGGTAGTCGGCCGTAACCGCGTCGGGGTCGATGTCATCGGGCAGGTTCACCACCCGCCGGAAACGACCGGCGAAGCGCTCCTGCACGTGGGTGGTGGTGCCTTCGGCCGGCGCCTCGGTGGCCTTGCGCTCGCCCGAGAGGGTGAGCACCGTGCGGTCGAGCGTGAGCTCGAGCGTGGCCGGGTCGATGCCCGGAGCGAAGGCGTAGACCTCGACCGAGCGCGGAGTGCCGCCGATGTTCAGCGCCGGGAAGCCGCCGCGGGCACTGCCGCGGATGCTGGGGCTGAGGCCGAACAGGTCCTGCACGTCGCGTTGCAGGCGGTCCAGCTCGGCGAAGACGTCGCGTGGGAACAGGCTGCGGTGGAGCATCGTTCTCTCTCCTCCTTCGTTGGCGGTGGGCCGGAAGGGCGGGCGTCGGGGGCCGACCCTTCCGCGAGGCGAGGAATAGGGGCGCCACCCCGATGATTCAAGGGGTGCCGCGGCGGGGGCGGGCGGGGCGGGGTCCTCGCCGGGCTCGATGATCTCGTGGCCCCTGGCGCGGGGTACGGCGGGAAATCCGTATACTCCCGCCGATCCGGGGCCGGCAGCGGCTGCCGGGCGACGGGGAACCGGACAGCGCATTGGAACCGGACAGCGCATTGTGTTTCAAACCGATGTACCTCCCCTCGGCGCGTCCTGGCGCGATGGGCAGGCTGCGGGCCAGGGTGCCGGACGGCACGAGCGGAGCGTGACATGAGCGTGCGGATCGGCATCATCGGCTGCGGCGACTGGGGGCGTAACCACATCGGCACCGCGTCCTCGCTGGGGGCGCTGGCAGCCGTCGCCGACGCCGACCCCCGGCGCGCCGCCGTCGCCGCGGCCGCGGTCGGCACCGAGCCCTTGACGCCCGACAAGCTGCTCGCCCGCAGCGACATCGACGGCGTGATCCTCGCCCTGCCGCCGCACCGGCATGCGGCGGCGGCGCTCGAGGTGCTGGCGGCGGGCAAGCACCTGCTGGTCGAGAAGCCGATGTCGCTCGACATGGCGGGCGCCGAGGCGATCGTCGCGGCCGCGCGGGCGAGCGGCGCGGTGGCGATGACCGGGCACCTGCTGCGCTTTCACCCCGCCTTCGAGGCCCTCGAGGCGCTGGTGCGCGACGGCGTGCTCGGCCGGCTGCGCTACATCCACACCACCCGCATCGGGCTGGGCAAGTTCTTCGCCCAGACCGACGCGCTGTGGGACATCGCCCCGCACGACCTGTCGATGCTGATCGCGATCACCGGCGCGCTGCCGGTGCGGGTCCACCTGGAGGGGGCGGCGATGCTGACCGAGGCGCCCGATTTCGCGCACCTGCACCTGACCTTCCCCGACGGCGTGCGCTCGCACAGCTTCATCAGCCGGCTGTCGCCGCGGCGCGACCGGCGCTTCACCGTGATCGGCGACGGCGGCATGGCGGTCTACGACGACCTCGAGCCCTGGCCGCGCAAGCTCGCGCTCTACCGCCACCGCATCCTGAACCGGGACGGCGCGATCCGCGTCGAGGGCGTCGAGCCCGACTACATCGCGGTCGCCGAGATGCCGCCGCTGATGGCCGAGCAGCGCCACTTCATCGACTGCATCGCCACTCGCACCGCCCCGCGCGCGAGCGTCGCCGAGGGCCTCGACGTGCTGCGGGTGCTGGCCGCCGTGGACGGCCAGCGCCGGCAACTGGCCGACGCACCGCGAAGCCTCCAGTGACGATCCGCATGGTCGACCTCGGCCGGCAGCGCGATGCGCTCGAGCCCGGCGTGTCGGCGGCGATCGCCGCGGTCCTGGCCGCGGGCGCATTCGTCGACGGGCCGGCGGTCCAGGCGCTGGAGGCGCGGCTCTCGGCATGGCTGGGCGGCGGCATCCACACCATCGCCTGCGCCAACGGCACCGATGCGCTCCAGATCCTCGTGCGCGCGGCCGGGATCGGCACCGGCGACGCGGTGCTGGTGCCCTCGCTGACCTTCGCCGCCACGGCCGGGGCGGTGGCGCTGGCCGGGGCCACGCCGGTGTTCTGCGACGTCGAGCCGGCCACTGGCGTGATCTGCCCCGACAGCGTGGCCCGCACGCTGGCGAGGGTGCGCGCCGCCGGGCACCTGCGGCCGCGCGCGGTGATCGCCGTCGACCTCTTCGCGGTGCCGGCCGACCATGCGCGGCTGGGCGCGCTGTGCGCGGCCGAGGGGCTTAAGCTCTTCACCGATGCCGCGCATTCGCTGGGCTCGCAGTCGCAGGGTGCCTGGTGCGGCACCTTCGGCGACGGCGCGGCGACCTCGTTCTACCCGTCGAAGGCGCTGGGCTGCTGGGGCGACGGCGGGGCGATGTTCATCCGCGACCCCGCGCTGGCCGCGGCCGCCCGCTCGATCGCGCATCACGGCACCGAGGGCGGCCAGCGCCAGCATGTGCGAGTCGGCACCAACTCGCGCCTCGACACGCTGCAGGCGGCGGTGCTGCTCGAGAAGCTCGCCATCTACGACGCCGAGCTGGCCGCGCGCCGACGCATCGGCGCGCGCTACGCCCAGGCCCTGCGCGAGCGGGTCACGCTGCCCGCGTACCGCGCGGGCGACCTGCCCTGCTGGTCCTACTACGCGATCCGGCACGCCGCGCGCGACGCGCTGGCCGCGCATCTGGCCGCGCAGGGCGTGCCCTCGGTCGCCTACTACCGGGTGCCGACACACCGGCAGCCGGGCTACGCCGCCTACCCCTGCGACCCCGCCGGCCTGCCTGCGACCGAAGCCTGGGCGGCGACGCTGCTGTGCCTGCCGCTGCACCCCTACCTGAGCGCGACCGAGGTCGAGCAGGTGATCGCGGCCGTGCGCGGCTACGTCACATGCTGAAGCACCGCGAGCGCCACGCCAAGCGCGCCGACTCAGTGCTTCGGTTCGGCTGACGGGTTGGAGGGTGGCGCGTCGCGCTTCACGATGCGCCAGGTCGGCAGGCCGAGGTCATGGACGCCGGCTTGAGTGTCCGCAAGGCCGCGGCGCGCATGGGCGCGCACTGGACCACGGCCTTTCGTTGGCGGCATCGATTTCTGGCGGCCCGCCCGCGACACCGACCTGCCGACCGCCGTGACGCCCGATGCGGTGCTGTGCAGCGAACCGAACCGGCCACCATCAACGCGAACAGCGCCTTGAATTTCCTATACTTTCCCCGTGTCCACCTCGCCTGACACCGTCCTGGCTTCGGCCTCCTACCGGGGGGATATCGACCATTTCCGCCTGCTGCGCCGCAGCCTCAAGCGCTTTGGCCTCGGCGACATTCCGCATCACGTCGTGGTACATACCGAAGACCGCGACCTGTTCCTGCCGCTGGTGGATGGCGGCATGAAGCTGCACACCACCGCGGATGTGCTGCCGCCGCAGATCGAGGCCAACCGCCTGCGCGCCGCCGCCGTGCGCCGCCGCCTGGGTCGCCGTGCCGCGGTCTGGCTGATGAGCCTGGAAAGCGCGTGAGCCTGGTGCCCTTCATGCGCTGCGAGGGCTGGCAGACGCAGCAGCTGACCAAGCTGGCGCTGTCGCGTTACCTCGACTGCAAGCGCTACGTGATTCTCGATTCCGACGTGGTGATCTGCGCTAACCCCGACTTCGCACTCTTCGGCACCGGCGACAACAGCGTCGTGTTCGAGAAATGGCTGCAGCCCGCGCAGGCGACGCGCCAGCAGCGGACCTGGCATGCCACCGCCGAGAGCTTCTTTGAGGGGGCCTCCCGCTGCCCGGCGTCGAAGGCAAGGTCAACGGTTATGTCGGCACGCCCTACGTGTTCGACCGCGCGACGGTGCTGGCGATGCTGAAACACTTTGACCGCGAGGTCGGCGACTGGACGCAGCGCCTGTTGCAGCGCACGCCGGTCACCTGGTCGGAGTTCGCCACCTATGCCTCGTTCGCGCGCCGTCATGGCGACCGCTCGCGCTTGAGCTTTCAGGAGAATCCTCATGTGCGCCGCATCGGCAATGTCGAGCAGCGCCGCAATGCCGAGACCCTGATTCAGGACGCTTTCGCCGACCGCAACATCTGGTTTCTCACCATCGAATCCGACCGCCGCCTGGCCGCGCGCTGGTCGATCCAGCAGCACCTCAGCCGCCTGGAGGGATTGCTGGCATGACTTCCACCCCCATCTCGATGCCGGTGCTGCGCTTCGGCGGCACGGTGATCTCGGAAGAGGTCGGCCTGCAGCTCGACAAGGCGACCATCAAGGACCTCGGCCGCACCAGGAAGGTGCAGGTCTCGAAGGCCATGTGGATGTGGAAGAACGCCTGATCCGCGACCTGATCGCATGCTGCGAGGCCGTCGCAATGGCCATCGAACAACGCCTCGCACGAGAAACCCGATGATCGAACCCATGCGCACCTTCGTCCTCCGCGCCCGCGCCGCGCCCGTCGACAGCGGCAAGCTGCTGGCCTCGATCGGCACCGATGCGCACCCCGAGATCCTCGCCCATGTGCTGATGAACGCGATCTTCGTCGCGCAGTCGCACCGCGATGATGTCGTCGTATACCTCGTGCTGGAGAGCACCGCGGATTACTCGCGCACGTTGCGCTTCGAGCCGCGGGCCATGCATGAACTCGGGGGCTTCGACGAGCGCGCGTTGCTGGCGAAAGTGGCGAAGGCACTCGACACCTCGCGCGGCATGGGCAAGGAGGAAACGCGACCGGTTGAACCCGGCGTGACGGTGCAGACGATCAGTTTCGAGCGGCTGGTGCAGCAGTTGGCCGTGGACCATCAGCTCTTCGTGCTCGACCGCAAGGGCACGCCGATCAGTGTGCAGACCTTCGCCGACCAACCCTGCTTCCTGCTCACCGACCACATCCCGATGCCGAAGAAGACCTTCGGCAGCCTGGAGCGTCTCGGTGCAACGAAGCTCTCACTCGGCCCGCGGATGCTGTTCGCCTCGCAGTGCGTGGTGTTGATCCACCACGCCCTCGACCAGGGCTGACCGGTTCAGTTCTCGCGCTTCAGCCCGATCTTCGCCAACAGGCCCTCGCGCGGTGCCTCGGAACTCGGCCGGATGCTGCTGGTGACGGCGGGTTCCAGCGGTGCCGTGGCTTTCTGCTCGGCGTCGAGCTCCTGGGCAAGATCGGCGAGCAGGGCCAGCACGTTGCCGCTGCTCATCCGCGTGGGGGTGAACAGTTCGCGCTCGCTGTAGCGCAACACACGTTGCCGCGTCAGTTTGGAGGGCGGCAGACCGTGCATGCCCCATTCGCCGAACCAGCGCACATCGGCCGCACGGCAATCGATCAGCTGCACATCCTGATGGCGGGGATCGGCAAGGATGCGGCCGTAGGTGGTGCTGACCGCCTCGCGCGAGCCTTCGAGACATTGCAGGAACTCGCGGGCACTGAAGGCCAGCAACCCGGTGACGCCGGCCTTGCCGTTGTTGCGCCGCGAACTGACGAGGATCTGGTCGTGGTCGCTCGGTGTCAGGGCGTCGGCGGCGCGGCTGGCGTAGACGAGACGGAACAGGGTCATGGAGGGCGCTTATTGCAAGACAACACACAGTATCGAGCTTGGCTGGTCAAGTTAGGCTGAGCATCGCGTGAGTGCGGCGTGTGCGTTCTATAGTCTCTGCAACGAGACTACGGTCAACCAGCTGATATCATTCACATTTTCATGACACCGCCTAGTGCAGGGTTGTGATGCTTCATCTTCTGTTCATTCACCAATCCTTCACTGAAGAGGTCAATATGAAAAAGAACAAATTGGCTGCTTATGTTGTTTTCTCAGTTGCCTTTATTTTGCCTGGCTTAGTTGCTGCTTCTGAGTGGGTTAGCATTTGCGACGAGACTGTCTGCTATCATTGCAATAGTAACTTTTGCGTCCGCTGTGGGAGTGATGGCAGCTGCGTAGTCCTTTGATGTAAGGTCATTTTGATGGAAGGTGTGTTGGGATCACTTCTGGCCGTCCAAAGTCAGGGTTTTGAACTTTTTAGGATCAGAAGAATGCCGATCAATCGCCTGTCCGCTTTCCTGCTGGTTCTTGCTGCGGCCTTCGGCATGTCGTCGGCCCATGCCGAACGCCTCACCGAAGCCGACATCCGGCTGGAGGTCTACAGGGCTTTGTACGTCGACCAGGGGCCGCGAGGTGTATTGCCCAAGGTGTTCGTCTTCGCAACCGACGGCCGCTGCGTGGGTGTACTGACGCCCCCGGAAACGGCTGCTGCAGACCTGTGGCCGGCCGTGGACGCGGCTCTGGCTGCCGGGGTCGAGGCTTGTGCGATCCGTCGCTCGGCCGAATTTCCCGGGTCGCAGGATCACGATGCCGACAAGCCTCTGCGGGAGCGCGTCATCCTGGTAACGATGCGGGAGGATTTTTGTCGAAGCTGCGCCGACTTCCGGCAGGCGCTTACCGGAGGGTTGGAGTCAAGGCCGGCCATCGATGCGTCGATCTATACGGTGATCCTGCCGTCCGGGCCCGCGCCGCAGCAACCCAAGTAAGCCTTCCATGCTGCAGAGCCTCCGGTTGGATTGGCGCTGGTTGGCGGCGGCGGCCACCCTGCTGCTTCTGGCCGTGCTGCTTTCGATCGCCCAAGCGGTCACCGCCCGCTACCAGCACGTGGTCGATGCCCTGCATGAACGCGGTGTTTTCACGCTCAGCCGTTCGGTCGCGCTGGATGGTGCCCTGGGCGAGCGGATCGTGGTTCCCCGAACGCTTGATTTTTCGACGGTGCGCAAGGTACTGGCCGATGCGGCGGACACCAGTGCGGTGGGCTCGGTGCGCCGGAGCGCCGCCCATGTCGCACTGCCTGATGGCAGCGTTGAGCGTGTCGCCTTGCTCGAGGTGTCCAGGCGACTGGGCGAATTCCTGTCCCGGAGTTCGGAATGCAATCCGGATATCGGTTACTGGGTGGGGAACGCCCCGCCGGTGGGCATCGTCCGTCACGGGGATCTTGGCTTACTGGTGAGACCGGCACCGCAGGCGGCATTGATCCGGGAACTGGCCGGAACCGAGGCTGCCCCGGTCCTGCTGGTTTGCACCGGTGGTGAGTGGTTCGATTCGACCGAGGTCGTGGTCGTGCCCGCCTTGGCCGATTCGGGAGCGACGTTTCGCCGGGTGCAGGAGCGCTTGCAGGATCTGGCACTGGCCGATTCGGTATTCGGCCGATCCCTGTTCGAGGCTGAAACCCTGTCGGCCAGGCTTGCTCGGCATCTTGAGGGTCGCTTGGCCTGGATTGAGCGCTTGCGCCCGATGGTCGCCTCGCTCAAGGTCGGCGTCCTGTTCGCGTTCGGTATTTTCCTCGCGGCGACAAGCCTGCGGGAGATGGAGATTCAACGGGCACTCGGTGCTTCGCTCGGCTTCATCGGCTTTCGGTATCTGCGTCGAGCGGCGAGCGCACTGCTGCCGGCACTGCTCGGCTTGGTCGCGGTCGCCTGCTGGATCGGATGGAGCACCACCCCGCAATCCGCTGCCCTTGCCCTGGCTTACGCACTGCTTCTGTTCGTTGCCGGTCTGGCTGCTTTTCTTCTCGGCTTCTTCGTCGTCGGACTCTGGCGGATCGACTCGCGGCTGGCGCTGCGGACCACCGCCACGCAGGGGATCTGGAACGCCAGGCTGGCGGGAGCCTCGCTTGCGGGCATGATCGCCTTGATCGGTCCGTTTTCCTCCTTCGCCTGGCTTGCCACCGCGGAACTGCGGGCTTTGCGTGGACTCTACCTTGGTTATCAGGCGGACCAGCTCTGGGTGGTGCGCGCCGCACCGACGGCTGGAGCCACCGGCTTGCCGGGTCATGCACGCTCCGTCGCGGAGCGTTTGGAGAGGGCCGAGGCTGGAGCCGCGATGATTTGCAGCGAGCCCTGGATGGACGGCCGGATGCCGGCAGCCGAAGGAGCCAGCGGTACGATGTTTCTCGCAACGGCGGGGATCGCGCAGGTCCTGGGTTTGCGGCTCGATGGAAGGGATTTCAGTCTGGCCGATATGGGCAACGCTCGGGTCAGTCTCGTGCAGGCCTTGGTGCCGGCAAATCGCCGGGTTGCCGAGATGATCTCGGATCCGGTCGGTCTGTTCTCGGGCTTTCGTGTGGGAGCATCGGCCCCGGAATTGCGTTTCGTGATGTTCCGCGCTCTTGATACTGGCGGTTGCCAGGGATCCACAGCGAGCATCGTGTTCCGCAGCAGTGGGGCTCTTGGCGCGAGGGATCAGGCGCTGCGGATCGGCGACAGCCTGCGGGAATACCGTCTTTCTCGTCCCTTGCGGGTTGTCGATGTGATCGATGCCCAGCGGCGGAACCTGCTGCTGCTCAGGGATGCGGCGCTTGCCTTGCTTCTGGTCGGGATGACCGTGCTCGGTGTGGCCAGTGTGATGATCGCCACCGCATACGCCCGTTTCGCGCGCCGTGTTCTGGCCATCCGCTTGGCGATCGGTGAAAGACCAAGAGCCGCAGCATGGCGGATGGCGGGCCAGTCGCTGGTCTGGATCGGCACGGGATCCTTGCTGGGGGTGCTGCTTGCCCTGGCCGCACGGAGTGGCATCGAGGCGGCTTTGCCGCGGGCCGATACCCAGGCTTTTGCCGAGGCATTGCTGGTGTTGCCCTTGGTCGCACTTGCTGCTTTCCTCGGCGTGTTCGCGTCGTGTCTTTGGATGGTCGGACGCCTGCCCCTGGCTTCGCTGCTTCGAGAGGACTGAAACGGATGGATGTGCCGAAGCCCCGGCGTCATTTCGCGATGGATCACCGCCGGTGGATCATCGCCGTCGCCATCCTGTTGGCCGTCGCGGCCATGCTGGGCTGGTTGCTCCTGCGGGGGGACGAGCCCGAGCGCCGTGTGGAACTGGTCGTGGAGCGGCAAGCCATCGATTTCCCGATCGAGGCCCTGGGCTCGCTCCAGCCCCGGAGCGTGGTGGTGTTGGCGCTGGAAGTGGACGGTACCGTCCGGACCATTTCAGCATCACCCGGAGATCGTGTTGCCAAGGGACAGCGCATTGCCGTCCTCGCCAACGAGCGGCTGTTGGCCGATGCGGAAGCGGCACGTTCCTGGTTTCTCCAAGCCGAGGCGCAGCACACGGTGGCCGAAGCCACCGCCGAAGCCCAGGCGGTCGATGAGCAGGCGGCGTTCGCCCGTTCCAAGGCGGCGCTGCGTTTCGCGGAATCGGAACACGCGGCGCGCAGGGCATCGTTCGAGAAAGGGGTCATTTCACGCCTGTCGCTCGAGGAGTCGCTGGCGAGACTGGAGATGGCCAAAGCCGACCACCGGGCCGCGCAGTTGCGCTTGGCGACCGGAGAGCGCCTGCGGAACGCCCGCGTCGCAGTGGAGGCGGAGGCGCGACGGAGTGCCGAGGACAGTCTGGAGCGCCTGCGTTACCTGTCATCGCGGTTGACGATTACCGCACCGGTTGCGGGGGTGCTGAGTGCCCTGGAACTGGAAGTGGGTCAGGCCCTCGTGGCCGGGACGAAGATCGGACGGGTGATCGAGCCCAAGGGATTCATCGCCCTGGTCCGGGTGCCCGAAGACCTCGCGCCCATGATCGGTGTCGGAACACCCGCCCGTCTGGACGTGGGCTCGGAAGTGCTCGGTGGCAGCGTGGCGCGGGTGAACCCGGTGGTGGATCAGGGCTTCCGGTCCGTCGAGATCGCCATCGAAGACGATCTTTCGAAGCTCGGGGCCTTTGCCGACCAGACGAGCCTGCGCGCCACTCTCCGCGCCCGGGCCGAGGATGGGACGCTCTCGATTCCCTACCAGCCCGGGATCAGGCCGGGCCAACGGGTTCGTATGGTGGCTGTTTCGCAGGGTGCGCAGGGTGAGACTCGCGACATCGTGCTCGGAGCAAGGCTGGGAGATCGCATCGTCGTCCGATCCGGTGCCGTGCAGGGCGAGCGGCTTCTGCTCGTCCTTGATCCGGTCGAGGGCACTACGCCATGAACTCCATCATCCGCCTGGAGAACGTCGGCCGGGTGTTCGAGGCCCGGCATGTGCACACCCATGCCCTCCAGGAGGTTTCACTGGAGATCGCCCGGGGCGAGTTCGTTTCGATCCTGGGCAAGTCGGGCTCGGGCAAGTCGACGCTTCTCTACATCATGGGTCTGCTCGATCTCCCCACCGATGGCGAATTGTTCTTCCTCGATCGCCCGACCCGAACGTTCACTGCTTCGCAGCGCGCGCAGGTCCGTGCCACGCAAATGGGCTTCGTCTTCCAGACCTTCAACCTGATCGGCGAATTGACCGCCCTCGATAACGTGCTTCTGCCCCTGCGCTTCGCAGGCATGCCCGGCGGTGTCCAGGCGTGCCAGCGACGCGCTCTGGAGGCGCTGGAGGGGGTCGGTCTGGACCACAGGGCCGATCACCATCCCAGCCAGTTGTCCGGGGGGCAGCAGCAACGCGTCGCCATCGCACGGGCCGTGGTCGCCCGGCCGCCGATCATCTTCGCCGACGAGCCGACGGGCAACCTGGACTCCGCCACCGGTGCCGATGTAGTCGGGATCCTGCGGGCACTCCGCCAGCAGGGCACCACGGTGGTGATGGTCACGCATGACGAGGCGCTGTCCCGGGTGGCCGACCGGACCCTGCGGATGCACGACGGCCGCTTGTTGCCCGCCGTGCCAGATTGCGGAGCCGCCTGAGGGCCGCTTCATAAAACACACAACCCCCGCCGAGCGCCCTATGGGGCGACCGACGGGGGTTGTGGTCGAAGGCGAGCGGAATCAGCCGCCGAAGCCGATGGTGAGCAGCACCTTGTCTTCGGCGGCGTCGCGGCCGAAGTTGGATTCGGCGCCACTGCTGCTCGCCACGTAGCCCAGCGAGACGGTGGCCGGACCGAAGCTGCGGCTCAGCGAGATGCCGTAGTCGAAGTAGTTCTCCAGCGGACCGGCGATGCTGGTCCAACCGGCGTTGGCGTTCAGCGTGTAGGTCTGGTTGAGCGCCCAGCTTCCGGCCACGCCAGCGTAGACGCTGTCAAGGTCGGCGTTGAGGTAATCGTTGGTGTAGGCCAGGGTGAAGCTGTAGGTCTCGCCCAGACCGACCGTGGTGATCAGCTCGTTGTAGGCGTAGTCAACGCCGGTCGGTTCGTTCAGGTAGTTGTAGCGGGTCAGCTTGACGTCGAGGGTGCTGCTGTCACCGAGGGCACCGGCCCAGCCCACGTAGGTGTCGATCTCGATGTTGGTGCTGTCGCCGAAGTCGACGTTCGAGCCCCAGGCACCGACGTAGAAGCCATTGGCGAAGCCGAAGTCGGCGCCGAGCTGCAGGGCCGGCTGGTCATCGTTCTGGTCGATGCCGCGGTAGATGTAGTCGGAGGCCAGGGTGGCGTTCCAGCTGAAGCCCTCGGCGAGGGCGGCGGTCGGCAGGATGGCGATCAGTGCGCCAACGAGCAGGGTCTTGCGGGTCATGGACGACTCCTCGGCAGTGAAAACGGGGGCGGATTGTGAAGGATTTTTAACGCTGATCCGCGCCCGAGGCTGCCTTTGCGCAGGGTTCTGTTCAGGCTGGGTGTTGCACCAGCCTGCCGGGCGGCCTCCGGCCTTGGCTTGATCTTCACACGCGGCGGGGCACGTTCAAGCTCTTTGCTTGCCGTCATCGTCCTGTGAACCAGCCCCGTCCCGCCTCCCTCGTCGAACGCATCGCCCGCTCGATCCCCGACCCGGTGCTGCTGTTCATCGGCTTCTACCTGATCGCGTTGGCGGCAACGGCCCTGCTCGGCGGCACCACCTTCGTTTCGCAGGGGCCGGCCGGGCCGGTCGAGCAGAGCGTGCGCTCGATGCTCGAGGGCGAGAACATCCGCTGGATTTTCGACAACGCCCTGCTGGCCAACTGGCTGGGTTTCGGCAACGGCGTGCTGGGCGTGATCCTGGTGGTCACGCTGGCGATCGGCGTGGCCGAGCATGCCGGGCTGCTGGGTGCGCTCATCAAGAAAGCCGGCCGCAAGGTGCCGATGCGCTGGATGCCGCTGCTGCTGGTCTTCCTCGGCATCATGAGTTCGCTGGCCACCGACGCCGGCTACCTCGTGCTGATCCCGCTGGCCGGCCTGCTCTATGCCGCACTCGGCCACAACCCGCTGATCGGCATGGCCGCCGCCTTCGCCGGGGTCTCGGCCGGTTTCAGCGCCAACCTGATCCCGGCCACGCCGCCCGATGTGATTGTGGGTTTGAACGCCAAGATCTTCGCCGAGGCCCAAGGCGTGCCTTTCGCCAATGCCGAAGGCGTGCCCCTGAACGCAGCGACGATGAACTATTTCTTCATGGTCGCCTCGACCCTGCTGCTGACCGTGGTCGGCGCCTGGGTGACGAAGCGCTTTGTCGCACCGCGGCTCGCCGCGCAGCCCTGGACCAAGCCCGCCGACCTCGATTTCGGCGAATTCGAACTGAACGCCGCCGAGCGCCGCGGTCTGCGGGCAGCCGCCTGGACCACGCCGCTGGCCTTGCTGGTGATCGCGGGCTTCGCGCTGGGGCCGCTTGCCTCGTTCACCGGCCCGGACGGCCGCGAGGTGCATCCCTTCCTCAACAACGTGATCCTGCTGATCTCGTTCTACTTCGTCGCGGTCGGCATGGCTTTCGGCTTCGCCAGCGGCAAGTTCAGCCGGCTCGTCGATGTGGTCGAGGCGATGACGAAGCAGGCCAACACCACCGGCTACATCCTGGTGCTGACCTTCTTCTCCTACAATTTCCTCGGCCTGCTGACCTACAGCGGCCTTGGTGCTTACATCACCCACCTCGGCGCGCAGGGCTTGCTGGGCCTCGGTCTTGCCGACAACCCGATGCTGCTGCTGATCGGTTTCATCCTGACCACCGCCCTCATCAACCTGTTCGTCGGCGGGCTGACCTCGAAGTGGCTGCTGCTCGGGCCGATCTTCGTGCCGATGCTCTACCACGTGAACCCGCAACTGACCCCGGACCTGGTCGCGGCCGCCTACCGCGTGGCCGATTCCTCGACCAACATCGTGACACCGATGATGGCCTATGCCGGTATCGTGTTGGCTTTCATGCGCCGCTACCGGCCCGACCTCACCATCGGCGACCAGATCCTGATGATGGTGCCCTACTCGCTGTGCTTCCTCGTGTCCTGGACGCTGCTGCTGATGGTGTTCTTCCTGTTCGGCATTCCGCTCGGTTTCTGAGTGCCGGTTTTCCCGTTCCCTCCGTCCCACCGCCCAACCTCTGGAGTCCCGATGATCCGCTCCGTCCTCGCCCTCGCCCTGCTCGCGGCCTGCGCCCCGCTGGCCGCGCAATCCACCGCGGCCGCCACGCCCGCCACCACGGGCAAGCAGCCCTTCACCATCGAACGCAGCTGGCAGATCCAGCGCATCGGCCAACCGACCATTTCGCCGGATGGCTCGCGCATCGTCGCCCCGGTCACCCGCTTCGACATGGAGCAGGACCGCGGCTTCACCGACCTCTGGATCTGGAACGCCGACGGCAGCGGCCAGCGCGCCTTCACCACCCATGCCAGCAACGACAGCTCGCCGGTGTTCAGCCCGGACGGTCGCTTCATTGCCTTCATCGCCCAGCGCGAGAACGACAAGGCCCCGCAGCTCTACGTCATCGCCGTCGATGGTGGCGAAGCGCGCCGCCTCACCAACCTGGCCACCGGCGTGCAGAGCCCGAAGTGGTTCGCCGACGGCTCGCGTCTGGCCTTCGTCTCGCGGGTGTTCGACGACCTGCCGCTGGCCGAGCAGGGCAAGCGGCTCGAGGAGCGCGCCGAGAGCAAGATGACCGCCCGCGTCTGGGACCGTGCCCCGGTCACCGCCTGGGACCAGTTCGTCGATGAGCGCGAGTTCCATGTCTTCGCCGTGCCCTTCGCCGGTGGCGATGTCCAGCCGCTGACCCAGCCGACCGGTCTCGAACTGCCGCGCAACGCGGTGCAGGGCACCGATTCGCTGTTCGCGATCTCGCCGGACGGCCGCGAGCTGGCCTTCGTCGCCGATTCCAACCCGGCGGCGAACTTCACCAACAACGACGTTTTCACCGTGCCGGTGGGCGGCCGTGAGGCCACCAACCACACCGAGGCCAACCAGGCCGGCGACGGCAACCCGCTCTACAGCCCGGACGGCCGCTACCTGGCCTTCGTCCAGCAGCGCATCCGCGGCTTCTACGCCGACAAGGAGCGGGTGATGCTGAAGGACCGCCGCAACGGCAGCATCACCGAGCAGTTCACCGACTGGGACCGCAGCGCCAACGGCCTGGTCTGGGGCAATGACAGCCGCCGTCTCTGGGGCGCGATCGACAGCGCCGGCACGGTGCGCGTCTACGAGCTGCCGATCAACGGCAACCCGCGCGATGTCACCGGCGAGGCCGCCTCGGTCGCCAACCTCGCGCTGGCCGGCAACGGCACCCTGGTCGGCCTGCGCCAGACTTTCATCGAGCCGCCCACGCTGGTCCGCGTCAACACCCGCAACGGCACCACCACCAAGCTCTCGACCATCAACGACGAGCTGCTCGCCAACACCGATTTCGGCACCTTCGAGTCGGTCACCTACACCGGTGCCAACGGCCAGCCGATCCAGATGTGGGTCAACTACCCGCCGGGCTTCGACCCCAGCAAGCGCTACCCGCTGTTCAAGCTGATCCATGGCGGCCCGCACAACGCCATCACCAACGGCATGGCCTTCCGCTGGAACGCCCAGGTCTTCGGCAGCTGGGGTTACGTCACCGCATGGTCGAACTTCCACGGCAGCTCGGGTTTCGGCCAGGCCTTCACCGATTCGATCAACCCGAACTGGGCCGACAAGCCCTACGAGGACATCATCAAGGCCGCCGAGTGGTTCGCCCAGCAGCCCTGGATCGACCGTGACCGCATGGTCGCCGGCGGCGGCAGCTACGGCGGCTACCTCGCCACCATCATCCTCGGTCGCGAGCACCCGTTCCGGGCGCTGGTGGCGCACGCCAAGGTCTACAACCTCTACACCCAGTACGGTGCCGATTTCGCCACCGAGATCCCGCGCTTCGGCGGTTTCTGGGAGCCGCAGAACCGCGAGATGCTGCAGCGGATCTCGCCGCACTACCATGCCGCCAACTTCGACACGCCGACCCTCGTGATCCACGGCCAGCTCGACTACCGGGTGCCGGTCAACCACGCCAAAGAGCTCTACCAGACCTTGCTGATGAAGGGCGTGCCGACCCGTTTCATCTACTTCCCGAACGAGAACCACTGGATCCTGCGGCCGCAGAACTCGGTGTTCTGGTACCAGCAGGTCTATCGCTGGTTCCAGGAGCACAACGCGCCGCGCCAGACGCCGTAAGGCATCGATCCCGCACGCAGCGGGGTACGCTTCGAAACCCGCCGGTTCGCCGGCGGGTTTTTTTTCGCCCCGCGCTCGGGCAGGCTGGGGCTGTGCAGAACGCCGATGCCGCCTTGGGCCTGCTGGTCGAGCGTCGTCTGGACGCGCTCGAAGCCGTGCGGCCGCTCGATGCCGGCCTTCGCGCCGCGCTCGTGCCGCTGGCGGTGGCCTCCGATTTCGCTCTCGAGGTGCTGCGCCGACAGCCGGAACGGCTGGCGCAACGCCACACGCCGCCGGCCCCGCCGGTGCTCGATCCGGCAGCGCCCGAGGCCGCCATGGGCCGGTTGCGGCGCTGGCGGGCCGCCGCCTCGATGGTGCTGGTCGCCCGCGATGTCGATGGTCTCGATGCGGTGGAGGCGACCCTGGCCGGCAGCACCGGCATCGCCGAGACCGCCCTGCAACTCGCTCTGGCGCAGGCCGAGGCCGAGTTCACTCCGCGCTTCGGTCGCGTCATCGATGCCGAGGGCCGACCCCATCGCCTCGTGGTGTTCGCGCTCGGCAAGTTGGGAGGGTGCGAGCTCAACTTCAGTTCCGACATCGACCTCGTCTACGCCTACGCCGGCAACGGCACCAGCGACGGCCCGCGCCCGCTCGAAGCCGAGCCCTACTTCGTGCGCCTGGGCCAGCGCCTCGCGCAACTGCTGGGCGAGCCGACCGTCGACGGTTTCAGCCATCGCGTCGATCTGCGCCTGCGCCCTTTCGGCGACAGCGGCCGACTGGCCTGGTCCTTCGCGGCCATGGAGGCCTATTTCCAGCGCGAGGGCCGCGACTGGGAGCGCTACGCCTGGCTGAAGGCGCGGCCGGTGGCCGGTGAGCTCGCCGCTGGTGCGGCGTTTCTGGAGGGGCTGCAGCCCTTCGTCTACCGGCGTTACCTCGATTTCACCGCGCTCGATTCGCTGCGGGCGATGAAGGCGATGATCGAAGCCGAGGTCGCGCGTCGCGATCTGGCCGACGACCTCAAGCGCGGCCCCGGTGGTATCCGCGAAGTCGAATTCCTGGTGCAGGCCCTGCAGTTGATCCGTGCCGGCCGTGAACCCGGCCTGCGCCAGACCGGCCTGCTGCCCGCCCTCTCGGCGCTGGCCGCAGCGGGCCATCTGCCCGAAGCCACGGCCGAGCGGCTGGCCGACGCTTACCGCTTCCTGCGCCGGGTCGAGAACCGCGTGCAGATGCTGCGCGATGCTCAGGAGTACGCCCTGCCAACCGATCCGCTCGATCGTTTGCGCATCGCGCGGGGTTTGGGTTTCGCCGATGCGGCAGCCCTCGACGCGACCCTGCGCGGGCATCGCGAGGTGGTGGCGGCCGAGTTTGCCGCCGTGTTGGGCCCCGGGCCGGGCACAGGGTCAGCACGGTCGGGCACGGCGGACGAGGGCAGGATCGCCGCGCTGAGTGCGCACTGGGCCGTGTTGCCCGAGGGTGGCGAGGCCCGTGTGCTGGCCGAAGCCGGTTTCAGCGACGCCGAAGGCGCGCACGACAGCCTGCGCCGCTTGGCGGCTTCGGCCCTGCGGCGCGGCCTTTCGCCGCGTGCCGCCGGTTGGCTCGACCGGATCGTGCCGGCGCTGGTGGCGCGAGCGGCCGCCAGCGCCGCCCCGGACGCCAGCCTGGCCCGCGCCATCGCCCTGCTCAACGCGGTGGGCCGGCGCAGCAGTTACTTCGCCCTGCTGGCCGAACAACCGGCGGCGCTGGAGCGTCTGGCCGAGGTCTGCGCCGGCAGCGCGCTGCTCGCCGAACGGCTGACCGAGCAACCCCTGCTGCTCGATGAGTTGCTCGATGTGCGTGCCGCCGGCCCTTTGCCCGAACCGGCCGGCATCGCCAGCGGCATCGCCGCGCTGGCCGCCGCCGAGCTCGACACCGAGTCGGCCTTGCAGGCTCTGGTCGAGCACCGCCACAGCCTGGCCTTCCGGATCGGGTTGGCCTGGCGGGCTGGCCGGCTCGATGCGGTGGCGGCGACGCAGGCCCTGGCCGCGGTCGCCGAGGCGGTACTGCGGGCCGTGCTGCCGCTTGCCATCGGCGAGGTCGAGCGCCTGCATGGCCGGCTGCCGGAGGGCGGCTTCGCGGTGCTGGGCTACGGCAGCATCGGTGCGCAGGAGCTGGGCTTCGCCTCCGATCTCGACCTGGTGTTCGTCCACGGCGCCGACCCGCAGGCGCAGTCCGACGGTGCCCGGCCGCTGGACGCCGGCCGCTGGTACCTGCGCCTTGCCCAGAAGCTGGTTGCCCTGCTCGACACCGCGACCGCCGCCGGCAAACTCTACGAGGTCGATGTGCGGCTGCGCCCGGACGGTGCCAAGGGCCTGCTGGTCGTCAACTTCGAGAGCTTCGCCGGCTACCAGCGCGAGCGCGCCTGGACCTGGGAGCACCAGGCCCTGGTGCGGATGCGCCCGCTGGCCGGCGATGCCGCCCTGCTGGCGCGCCTCGATGCCCTGCGCGGCGAGGTCCTCGGTCGCCCGCGTGATCCCGCCATCCTGTGTGGCGAAGTGCGGACGATGCGCGAACGGATGCGCCGCGAGCACGACCGCAGCGACCCGGCGCGTTTCGACCTCAAGCAGGGCGAGGGCGGGTTGGTCGATCTGGAGTTCCTGCTGCAGCACGCCGTGCTGCGCCATGCCGCAAGCCACCCGGCGCTGTGCGCGCCGCGCCACAGCCACGCCCTGCTGCAGGCGCTCGCCCGTGCCGGCGTGCTCGATGCCTCGACGGCCGAGCGGCTGCGGCGGGCCCACGCCGCCCTGGTCGAGGCCAGCCTCGGCTGCACCCTGGACCGCCGGCCGCGGCGCGTGCCGCGCGACCTGCCTCAGGTCGAGGAGGCCGCCGCCGCGATCGCGGCAGCGTGGGCGGCGCTGCCTTCGGGCGGCTGAAGCCCCAGCCGCGTCGCCAGTGCCGCCGCCAGTCGCGCGGTTTCGTTCCAGGGCTGCACCGGCCAGGGCGGCAGCAGGGCCGCCAGCGGCCGCGCCCGGCCGCTGCTCAGCAGTTGGTCGATCAGGCCGCGCAGTCGTCCACCGGCCTGCTCCGGCGCGATGATCCACAGCGGTGCCGCGGTGGCGGCGGCTTCGCTCAGCAGGTTGGCGGAATCCGGCGTGACCACCAGGGCATCGGCCCAGGCCAGCCAGCCGGGGTAGGGGTTGGGGCCGTCGCTGGTCGCCGCCCAGACCTGGCCCCAGCCGGCCAGTCGCTGCCGCAACAGAGCCACCAGTTCCGGCGGGGTGCGCCGCGAGGCGGTCGCCCAGACGGTGCCGCCCTCGCGGCTCTGGGCCTCGCGCAGGCGGTCAAGGGCGGCGTCGAGGCTCGTGGCGTCCCAGCGGCAGGCGCGGGTCGGCGCGCCGACCAGCAAGGCCCGGCGCGGTGCCGCTGCCGCGCCTCCCAGCGGCCAGGCCGCGCGGGTTGCCACCAGCCAGGCGGTATCGACCGGGTGGAGGCTGCCGTGCAGGTTCAGCACATTGGCGGCGCAGAGGCCGTCGTGGTGCGGGGCCACCAGCAGATCCCAATGCCGCGGCGGCAGTCGCGGGTCGAGCACCTGCACCACCCGCGTGCCACGTTCGCGCAGCAGCCGGGTGGCCAGGGCCGCCTGGCGGCCGCAGCCAAAGGCCAGCGCCGGGGGCGTGTCGAGCAAGGCAGCGAAGGCCGCTCCGAAGGCCAGGCGACTGCCCGGCCAGCGCCGAGGTGCGGCCCAGGCCCAGGGCCGACGGGCAAGCAGCGGCAACTCGGTGGCCGGCAGGCCGAGCGCCCCGGCCAGCGCGCTGACCTGCCGCTGGTTGCCGGCGGCACCGTCGTGGAGCAGCAGCACGGCGGGCAAGTCGGCGGGCAGGGGGCTGGGCATGGTTCGGCAGTGTGGCCCGGTCGTTGCCCGGCTCACAACGGGGTGTTGCGTTGCAGGGCATGGCCCCGCGAGGGCTGGTCGCGATACTGAGCCTCGTTTCCCGCGACCGGAGTCCCACCATGCACCACGCTCTCGATGCCACCACCCTCGACCAGCTCTTCCGCAGCGCCCGCACCCACAACGCCTGGCAGGCCAAGGACGTGCCCGATGCCCTGCTGCACCAGCTCTACGATCTGCTGAAGTGGGCACCGACCAGCGCCAATTGCTCGCCGGCGCGCTTCGTGTTCGTCAAGTCGGCCGAGGCCAAGGCCAAGCTGAAGGCGGCGCTGGCGCCGGGCAATGTCGAGAAGACCATGGCCGCTCCGGTCACCGTCATCGTCGGCCAGGACCTGGCCTTCCCCGACACGCTGCCGAAGCTGTTCCCGCACGCCGATGCGCGCAGCTGGTTCGTCGGCAACGACGCGCTGATCGAGAGCACGGCCTTCCGCAACGCCTCGCTGCAGGGGGCCTACCTGATCCTCGCGGCGCGCGCGCTCGGCCTCGACACCGGTGCCATGTCCGGTTTCGATGCCGCCCGGGTCGATGCCGATTTCTTTGCCGGCACCCGCATCCGCTCGAATTTCCTCATCAACCTGGGCTACGGTGATCCGGCGGGCCTGTTCCCGCGCTCGCCGCGGCTGGCCTTCGACGAGGCCGCGCGGATCGCCTGATCTTGCCCTTCCCCGAGCACGGCCACCGGCCGTGCCGCCGCCCGACCGGAGCACCGCCATGAAGAAAACCCTGCTCGCTTTTGCGCTCGCGACCGGCTTCACCACGCCGGCATTGGCCGCCGACGCCTTCAAGTTTGACGCCAGCCACACCTACATCGGCTTCGCCATCGACCACCTCGGTTTCGCCAAGACCCTGGGCGAGTTCCTGCGCTTCGACGGTACGCTCAAGCTCGACCGCGAAGACCTGAGCCGTTCCTCGATCGAGGTCAGCATCGACACCGCCAGCATCGACACCGACCAGCCGGATTTCGACGAGCACCTGCGCTCGGCCGATTTCTTCAATGTCGCCCAGCACCCGGCCATGACCTTCCGCAGCACCCGGGTCGAGGATCTGGGCGAGGGCCGGCTCAAGGTCACCGGCGATCTCAGCCTGCTCGGCACCACCCGGCCGGTGGTGCTCGACACCCGCCTCAATCGTGTCGCCACGCATCCGTTCCGTCCCAACATCGAGGTGGCGGGCTTCTCGGCCACCACCACGATCGACCGCACCGCCTTCGGCATGGGCAAGTACGCCCCGGCGGTGGGCACCGAGGTCGAGATCCGCATCGAGGCCGAGTTCAACCGCGAGCTGGCGGCGCGCTGAGCCCAAGGCTCGCCGGGCCGGCGCGGGGCGGGCACAATCGGGGCATGCCCGTTATTCTCCGCCCTGCCGCCCAGCGCGGCCGTTTCACCGACCCCGGCCTGACCGGGGTCGCTGCCTTCAGCCATGGCGAGGCCTTCGATCGCCACTGGTTGGGTTTTCATGCGCTGCGCGTGCTCAATCGCGTCGAACTGGCGCCGGGGGCGCGGCTACCCGCCGCGCGGCGGGCCAACATGGAGGTGCTCACCCTCGTCCTCGAAGGCCACTACCGGGTGAGTTCGCAGGCCGGCGATTCCGGACCGCTGAAGGCCGGGCAATGGCATCGGCTCGCCGCCGGGGCCGGGGTCGATGTGCTCGAGCAGAACCTCGATCCCGACGCGCCGCTGCGCCTGCTGCAACTCTGGCTGCAGCCGGCCCACAGCAATGCGCCACCGCAGCAGGCTGTGGCCGTGCCGGGTGCTGGCGACACACGCATCGCAGCCCCCACCGATGCCCTGCTGCACTGGGACCTGGCCGCCACCCTGCGCCGCCTGAGTCTGGCGCCCGGTGCCACTTTTGCCGTGCCGGCCACGCCGGCTGCGGCCTGCTGGGTCGACGTCATCGCCGGCGAGCTGGCCTTCCGCGGCCCGGGCGCGGCAGGGCTCGCCCAGCTGCGCGGCGGCGATGGCTTGGGCGTGGCCGACGAGGCCGGCTTTGCCCTGGTTTCGTCCTTCGGTGCCGAGCTGCTGCTGCTCGAACTGCCGGGCTGAGGCGGCCCTCCCACCATGACAACCGCACGCGTCCTCTGCCTCACCATGAACCCGTCGGTCGATCTGGCGACCGCGACCGAACGCGTGGTGCCCACGCACAAGCTGCGCTGCGGCGACACGCTGCACGACGCGGGCGGCGGCGGCGTCAACGTGGCGCGTGTGCTCACCCGCCTGGGAGGTCAGTGCACCGCGCTCTGTCCCACCGGTGGCTCGCCCGGTCACTGGCTGGAGCGGCGCATGCGCGAGGAAGGGCTTGCGGCGGTGTTCCTGCCCATCGCCGGGGAAACCCGCCTGAGTTTCACGGTGCACGAGCACAGCACCGGCGCTGAATACCGATTCGTGATGCCCGGCCCGCGACTCAGCGAAGCCGAGTGGCAGGCCTGCCTGCTGCATCTCGAACGCCTCGCGGAATTCCCCGATCTGCTGGTGGCGAGCGGCAGCCTGCCACCGGGCGTGCCGGTGGACTTCTACGCCCGGCTGGCCCGCCTGTGCCGTGCACGCGGCGCGCGCATGGTGCTCGACACCTCCGGCCCGCCGCTGGCGGTGGCTCTGGCCGAAGGGGTCTACCTGATCAAACCCAACCTGAAGGAGCTGCGCGAGCTCACGGGTCACCCGTTGGAAACGGCCGAACAATGGCAGGCCGCCGCACGTCAGCAGGTGCTGGACGGTCGCGCCGAGGTGGTGGCGCTCACGCTGGGTCACCTGGGGGCGCTGCTGGTCACCCGCGATGCGATGTGGAGCGCACCGCCGCTGGACATCCCGGTGGCCAGTGCGGTGGGCGCGGGCGACAGTTTTGTCGGCGGCCTGGTCTGGGCTCTGCAGCAGGGCCAGCCCCTGGCGCAGGCCTTCAGCTGGGGCATCGCGGCCGGTTCGGCCACGCTGCTCAGTGCAGGCACCGCCCTGTGCAGACCCGAAGACGTGCGGCGCTTGCAGACGCAGGTGCGAGTGATGCGCCTGAGCGCCTGAACCGGTTCAACCCGGCTCAGTGCTTCGTGGGCGGCGGCCCCACGCGCCATGCCGGGCTAGAATGCCGGTCTTCGCCGACCGAGTCCGAGCCGCTCGCCATGCTGCGCACCGACGCCCCCGCCCACAAGCCCGCGAACACCCAGCGTGTCCACGAGGTGCGCCACGCCGATCTGCCGCTCAGTTGCCCGATGCCGGACATGCGGCTCTGGAACGCCCACCCGCGCATCTACCTGCCGATCGAGGACGAGGGCGGGACGTCCACCTGCCCCTACTGCGGTACCAAGTACCGGCTGGTCGACTGAAGGCCGGCGCCGGCGTGCGCCCGCTCCGCGTCGTGCAGCTCCTGCCGGCCCTGGCCGCCGGTGGCGTCGAGCGCTCCACGCTGGAAATCGCCGAGGCTCTGGTGGCGGCCGGTCACGCCTCGCACGTCGTCTCCGCCGGTGGCCGTCTGGTGCCGGCTCTGGAGGCTGCCGGCAGCCTCCATCACCGGCTGGCGATCGGGGCGAAATCGCTGGCCACGCCCTTCCGCCTGCCGGCCCTGCGCCGGCTGCTGCGCGAGCTGCGGCCCGACATCGTCCACGCCCGCTCGCGGCTGCCGGCCTGGATGGCCTTGACCGCGTTGCGCGGACTGCAACCACGCCCGGCCTTCGTCACCACCGTGCACGGCCTCAATTCGCCCGGCATCTACAGCAGCGTGATGACCCGGGGCGATGCGGTGATCGGTGTTTCGGAGACGGTGCGCGCCCATGTGCTACGGCATTGGCCCGAGGCCGATGGGCGGCTCGTGGTGATTCCGCGCGGCATCGATCCGGCCGGCTTCCCGCGTCATCCACGCCCCGACACGGCGGCGGCCGCCGCCGTGCGCGCCGAGCTGGGCCTCGACGCCGCCACCCGACTGTTGCTGATGCCGGGGCGCGGCACCCGGCTCAAGGGCCACGGCCATGCCGTGCGCCTGCTGGCGGCGCTGCGCGGGCAGGGCCGCGATGTGGCGCTGTGGCTGCTGGGGGCGCAACAACCCGGTCGCGAGGCCTACCTCGCCAGCCTGCAGGCCGAGGCGGCGGCACTCGGCGTCGGCGACCGGCTCCGGCTTTCGGCGCCGCGCAGCGAGGTGGTCGTGGCCTATGCCGGGGCCGATCTGGTGCTGCAACTCTCCGACCAGCCCGAAGCCTTCGGCCGCACCGTGCTCGAGGCGTTGTCGGTGGGTGTGCCGGTGTTGGGCTGGACGCATGGCGGCGTTGGCGAGATCCTCGAACGCTGCTGGCCGCAGGGGGCGGTGCCCTTGGGCGATGCCGAGGCCTTGGCGAGCCGGGCCGGTACCCTGCTCGACACCGTGCCCCCCTTGCCCGCCGTGCTGCCTTACCCTTTGAGCGCCATGCAATCCGCCACCCTCGAGCTTTATGCGCGACTCGCTGATTGAGCGCCTCGCCCGCCTCGCCCCCTGGTGGGTGCTGGCCCAGGTCGCCTGCTGGCCGTGGCGCGCGGTGGCCGAGGCCCTGCTGTCGACCGGGGCCGTGCTCGGCTTCGTTCTGCTGCTGGCCACCCGCTTCCGCGGCAGCACGCGGGTGATGGGCCATGAGGCTTGGGCGCTCACCACCGTCTTGTTCCTCGGCTACTGGCTGCCGCAGGCCTTCTCGGTGCCGCTCGCCCTCGACCCGCTGCACAGCGCCACCGAGGCCCTGAAGGACCTGCGCTACCTGCCCTTTCTGTGGCTGGTGGCCATGGCCATGGCCACCGCCCGGGGCCGACGTGTGGTCGGGGTTGGCATCGGCCTGCTGGTCGGGCTGTGGACCGCCGATGCGCTCATGCAGGCCCTGACCGGCCACAGCCTCGGCGGCCCGGCGCTGGCCGATCGGCTTTCGGGCATCTTCGGGGCCGGCAACCTCAAGCTGGGCCTCGTGTTGGCCAGCCTTTCGCCCTTCCTGCTGTTGCCGGCGGCCCGTGCTGGGGCCCTGCCTTGGGCGGTGGCCGCCACCGCCGTTGGCGTGGTCATCCTGCTGGCCGGCGCTCGAGCGGCCTGGATCACCTACGGCCTTGTCCTCGCCTACAGCGCCTGGCAGGCCTGGGGCCTCCGGCGGGCCGCGCTCGGCCTTGCCGCCGGTGGCATGCTGGCCCTGGGCCTGGCCGCCGCGTTCAGCGATTTCCTGGGGCCCCGGCTGGAGCGCAGCCTGGCGGTGCTGCAAGGCGATAGCGCCGGGCTGGATTTCGCCCTCTCCGGTCGGGTGGCGATCTGGGAAACCACGCTGCGGATCATCGCCGAGCACCCGCTGACCGGTGTCGGCACCGACAATTTCCGGGCCGCCTACCGGGCCTATTCCGAGGGCGACGAGTTCGTCGAACACGGCCGGCAGGGGGCTTTCCACGCCCACCAGATCGTGCTCGAGGTGCTGGCCGAGACCGGCATCGTCGGCCTGCTATTGTGGCTGGCGGCGCTGGCCATCGCCCTGCGCGCCTGGCGTTTCGCCGCACCCGAGGCCCGACGCCGGGCCGATCCGGCGGCACTGGCGCTGGCGGTGACGGTCTTCCCGCTCAACACACACCTCGCCTTCTACTCGACCTTCTGGGGCGGCCTGACCCTGTTGTTGGCGGCCTTGTACGCCGGTGCGCTGCTGGCCCGCGACGGCCTGCCGGACGATTCCCGGCCGGTCTCGTGAACCCTCGGCCGCCGCCGCAGCGCGGATGCCCGGGCGGTCTGCTGCTCGGTCTGCTGCTACGCGGCCTGGCCCGCCTGCCGGGGCCTTTGCGGAACTTGCTGGCGAGCTTGTTGGAGTTCCCGGGTCGGGTCTTGCTGCGCCGTCGCTGGCGGGTGGCGAGGGTCAATCTGGCGCGCTGTTTTCCGGGCGATCCCTCGGCCCGCCTCGCTGAGCACCGGCGGGCGTTCTGGCGGGCCCTGCTCGACTTGCCACGGGCCTGGTTCGCGCCCGTCGGCCGGCTCGCCGCCGAGGCTCGGATCGAGGGCCTTGACCACCTGCGCGAGGCCGAAGCGGCCGGGCAGGGCGTGCTCCTGCTGAGCGGTCATCTGCTGCACACCGAACCGGGCCTGCGCGCCTTGGTCGAGGCGCTCGCCGCGCCGGTCGGCATCCTGATCCGCCGCCACGACCGCCATCCCTGCATCGAGCGGCTGGTCGATGGCGCGCGCCGCGCCCGGTTCGGGCCGACCTTTGGCAAGTTCGAGACCCGCCACCTGCTCCGCCACCTGCGCGAGGGCGGCCGGGTTGTCTACCTCGCCGATCAGGATTTTCGCGAATCGCCGGCCTTCGTGCCATTCTTCGGCATCCCGGCGGCCACGTTCAGCGGCATCCCGGAGCTGTTGCGCGCCGGCCGGGCGCGGCTTCTGTTTCTTGCTGTCCACCGCGAGGCGACGGGTGGCTACGCCATCCGCATCGAACCGACCGGGCTCGAGCCGCTGCTGCAGGACACCACCGCCTTCGCTGCCGCCTACATGGCCTTGCTGGAAGCCGCCGTGCGGCGCGATCCGGCCCAGTACCTGTGGCTGCATCGCCGCTTCAAAACCCGGCCGCCCGGCGAGGCAGCGACCCACGACGAGCTGCAACGATGAAATTCGGACCTTTGGAGATCCACTGGCGGCGGCCACCGCCGCCGGAGCTTGAACCCACCGCTCCAGCACCCGAACCAACGCCAGCGACCCGGCTGCACTTCACCTGCAACATCTGCGGCACGCCGGCGCAGGCCACGCCCGCGCAACTGGGCCGCGAGCTGCCCAGTTGCCCGGCTTGCGGTTCGACCGTGCGCTTCCGGTCGCTGATCGCCCTGCTTGGCCGGGCACTGGGCCGGGGCGATCTTCCCTTGGCGGCCTGGCCGGTCGACACGAGCATCGCCGGTCTCGGCCTGAGCGACTGGCCGGGTTACGCGGACCGGCTCGCCAAGGTCTGCGATTACCGCAACACGCACTACCACGCCGAACCCAAACTCGACATCGCCGCACCGCCTGTCGAGTGGCAGGGCCGCTTCGATTTCCTGCTCTCCAGCGATGTGTTCGAGCATGTGCTGCCGCCGGTTGAAACGGCTTTCACGGGCAGTTTCCGATTGCTCAAGCCCGGCGGTGTGCTGGTCCTGACGGTGCCCTGCATACCGGCGGCGCGGACCCGCGAGCACTACCCGGACGCGACGGGCTACCGGGTCGATTCCGAGGGTCGGGTGCTGCTGCGCCGGGCTGCGGGTGACGAGTACCCGGCGAGCGATCCGGTGTTCCACGGCGGCCCCGGGGCCACGCTGGAGATGCGCCTGTTCGGCGCCCTCGACCTGCAGGCCGGCTTGGAGGCGGCCGGTTTCGAGGCGGTGCGATTCCATCCCGAGGCGATTCCCGAGGCCGGGGTGTTGCACACCGAGCTGTTCTCGCTGCCGCTCACCGCTCGCAAGCCGCTACAGGCGTAAGCCCCTCAGCCCTCGCGGTAGACGCTGCCGCGCTCGCCTTCGGGCTGGGTTTTGAAGCGCTGGTGCAGCCAGAGGTACTGCTCGGGCACGCGGCGGATCATCGCTTCCAGCACCGCCATCACCCGCGCGGTGTCGGCCACCGGGTCGGCGGAGGGAAAGCCCTCCAGCGCGGGCAGCACCTCGAGGTGGTAGCTGCCGTCCTCGCGGCGGGCGTGGAAGAAGGGCAGCACGGTCGCGCCGGAGAGCCGGGCGAGCTGGTGGGTCGAGGTCAGGCTCCAGGCCGGGCGACCGAAGAAGGGCACGAACACGCTCTCGCCCCGGCGGCTTTCCTGGTCGGGAGCGAACCACAGCACGCCGCCGGCCTTGAGGTGCTTGAGCGCCGGGCGCAGTTCGTCGCGGCCGAACATGGCGCTGGCGTAGCGCAGCCGGCCGGCCTTGACCGCCCATTCCAGAGCCGCGCCGCCGTGCGGGCGGTACATGCCGGCCACCGCGCCGTGCCGGGTCAGCAACCGGGCGCAGAGTTCGAGGTGGACGAAATGCGCCGACACCAGCAGCACGCCCCGGCCGCGGGCCTGGGCGGCTTCGAGGTGCGGCAGGCCGGCCACGGTGTAGCGCGGTTGGCCGTCGCTGACCCGGCCCCACCAGGCCCGGGCGAATTCGAACAGGCCGATGCCGGTCTGCCGGAGATTTTCCCGGGCCACCCGCTGGCGGGTGGCGGGGTCCAGTTCGGGGAAGCAGAGCGCGAGATTGGCCTCGACCACCCGCCGTCGCCGCGGCAGCAGGTGCCAGAGCAGGCCACCCAGCGCCGCGCCGACCCGGTGTTGCAGGGTCTCGGGCATCCGCCCGGCGCACCAGCCGAAGGCCAGACCGAGCCAGGCCGGCCAATGGCGGGGACCGAGTGGCGGCGGGCCGGGCGAGGTGGGGCTGCTGCGGTTCTTCATGCGCCGATTCTAGCCCCTGCTCCCGCCCGCGACCGTTGCGCCAGGCCGGCCTGCTACCCTTTGCCCATGTCGATGACCCCGGGCCGGCGCCTGCTGCTGGCGCTTTATTCCGCCCTGCTCTGGCTGCTGTTGCCGGTGACGCTCTACCACCTCGTCTGGCGCGGCCTGCGCCAGCGCGACTACCTGCTGCGCTGGAGCGAACGCTACGCCCAGGTCGAGGTGCTGCCCGAGCTGCCGCCGGGGGCGATCTGGGTGCATGCGGTGTCGGTGGGCGAGGTCAACGCCGCCATCCCGCTGGTCAACGCCCTGCGCGAGCGCCACCCGGAACGGCCGCTGCTCATCACCACGATCACGCCGACCGGCTCGGCGCGGGTGCGCGCCCTGTGGGGTGAGTCGGTCCATCACGTCTACCTGCCCTACGACCTGCACGGCATGGTGCGGCGTTTCCTCGAGCGGGTGCGGCCGGCGCTGGCCGTGGTGATCGAAACCGAGCTCTGGCCCAACCTGTTCGTGGCCTGCGCCCGCGCCGGGGTGCCGGTGGTGATCGCCAATGCCCGGCTCTCCGAGCGCTCGCTGCGCGGCTATCGCTGGATGGGACCGCTGATCCGGCTCGCGCTGTCCGGCGTGCGCCTGGTCGCCGCCCAGTCGGAGGCGGACGCGGCGCGCTTCCGGGTGCTGGCCGGCGATGCGGTGCGCATCGAGGTCAGTGGGAACCTCAAGTTCGACCAGCCGCTGCCGCAGGCCAGCCGCGAGGAGGCCCTGGCCTGGCGACAGGCCGATGGGCGGCGGCCGACCTGGGTGGCAGCCAGCACCCATGCCGACGAGGAGGAGGCCGTGCTGCAGGCACAGCTGCGGCTGCGCGCCAGCCATCCGCAGGCCCTGTTGCTGTGGGCGCCGCGCCACCCCGAGCGCTTCGAGGCGGTGGCCGCGCGGGTGCGCGAGGCCGGCTTGGCGCTGTGCCGGCGCAGTGTCGAGCGCAGCCCCGACCAGGCCTGCGCGGTGTTCCTGATCGACAGCCTCGGTGAGCTGCCGGGCTTTCTCGCCGCCGGCGATGTGGCTTTTGTCGGCGGCAGCCTGATCCCGGTCGGCGGGCACAACCTGCTGGAGCCGGCCGCACTCGGCGTGCCGGTGCTGAGCGGCCCGCACACCTTCCACTTCGTCGAGATCGCCGCCCTGCTCGACCACGCCGGTGCGCTGGAGACGGTGACCGATGCCGCCAGCCTGGCCGCTGCCGTGGCGCGGCTCTGGGGGCATCCCGACCAAGCCCGGGCCCGCGGTCGGGCCGGCCGGCAACGGATCGACCGCGAGCGCGGCGCGCTCGCCCGCACGCTCGACCTGATCGACGCGGTGCTGGCACCGGGCGCCTGAGCCCGCGCCGCTTCAGCGGGTGGCGTCGAGCGGGGCTTCGGCGTCGACGGTGAGCAGGCGGTTCACCGCCGCGATGTCCTCGGGCACCAGCGCGCCGGCGGCCTGCTTGAGGGCCAGCTGGTTGACCAGGAAAGCATGCCGGGCCTGGGCGAACTGGGTCTGCGCGGCGAACAGCGCCTGCTGCGCCAGCAGCACATCGACCACCGTGCGGGTGCCCACTTCGAGCCCGGCTTCGCCGGCTTCCAGCGCGGCCCGCGCCGACACCACGGCGAGCCGGCGGGCCTCGACCTCGGCGGCCCCGGCGGCCAGCGAACGGTAGGCGTTGCGGGTCTGCCGGATCACGCCGCGGCGCTGCTGTTCGAGCTGCTCGGCGGCGAGTTCGCGGTCGGCCACCGCCCGGCGCACGCCAGCCTGGGTGGCGAAGCCGCTGAAGATCGGCACGTTCAGCGTGATGCCGATGCTGTGGCCGTCGCTTTGACCATCAGCCGGAAAGTTGAAATTGCCCGAGCCGCGGTTGCCCCAGGTGGTCGAATCGTTCCAGCCGGCCCCCAGGCTGAGGGTCGGATAGTGCGCGGCGCGGGCCGCCGAGACCCCGGCGCCGGCCGCATCGAGCCGGAGCGTGGCCGACTGCAGGGCCGGGTTGCCGGCGAGCGCGCGCTCGACCCAGGCCTCGAGGCCTTCGGCATCGTCGAGCCGCGGCTGGAATTCGACGGCGAGGCCGCGCAGGCCTTCCAGCGGCTCGCCGGTGATCTCGGTCAGGGCCTCGCGGGTGTCGTCGAGCCGGGTACCGGCGGCGATCGCGTTGGCGCGGGCACCGTCGAAGCTGGCACGCGCCTCGTGGACGTCGGTGATCGGCGCCAAACCGACCTCCAGCCGGGTCTCGGCCTGGTCGAGCTGGCGCTTGGCGGCGGCCTCCTGGGCGCGCGCCGAGGCCAGGGCTTCGATCGCCGTCAGCACATCGAAGTAGGCGGTGGCCACGCGCACGCCGAGCGCCTGCTCGGCGGCCAGCCGGTCGCTTTCGGCGGCGGCGGCCTGGGCACGGGCGGCGGCCAGCCGGCGGTAATCAGCATGGTCGTAGATCGACTGCTGCAGGTTGACGCCGAGGCTGCGGGTGCGGATGTCGGAGCTGCCGGTGCTGCGGCCGAAAATGACCTGCCCCGGGTTGTTCGGGTCGGGCTGGGTGCCCACCGAGGTGCTGTCGCCCTGCTGGTCGTTCAGGCTGGCCTGCGCGGCGATCTGCGGCAGCAGCGCGGCCCGGGCCTGGGTCACGCCGGCGCGGGCGGCGGCGGCGCGTGCCTCGGCTGCGGCCAGTTGCGGGTCGCCTTGGCGGGCCAGTTCGAAGGCCTGCATCAGGTCGGCGGCGGCGACGCTGCCAACGGAACCGGCCAACAGCAGGGCGAGGGCGAGGGGGCGCAAGCGCATGGTGAGGGTCCTTGAGGTGCGCGAAAGAGGCTTGAAGGGGTCAGAGGCGGAAACGGGCGCGCGGGGCGTGCCCATCGAGGTAGGGCACCTCGGTTTCGAACAGGCTTTCGATCACCGGGCCGTCCGCGCCTGCGCGCAGGCAGATGGCCTCCTGGGCCGGGGCCTCGCCGCGCACCGCGACCAGCCGGCCACCGGGACGCAGCCAGCCGATGAACCGCGCGGGCAGCTCGGCAACCGCCCCGCCCAGCAGGATGGCGTCGAAGCGGCGCGGGCTGTCCCAGTGGTCGGCGTGGGCGGTGTCGAGTTGCACGTTGCCGACGCCGAGGGCGGCGAGCCGCTGGCGGGCGGTGGCGGCGAGATCGGCGTGGCGTTCGAGCGCCAGCACCGAGTGGGCGAGGTGGCCGAGGCAGGCCGTCAGGAAGCCGCTGCCGGCACCGATTTCCAGCACCTCGTCGGTGGGTGCGAGATCGAGCGCCTGCAGCAGACGGCCCTCGACCACCGGCTTGAACATCCATTCGCCGTGCGGCAGCGGCAGCGGCAGGTCGGCGAACGCCAGACGGCGGTGCTCGACCGGCACGAAATCCTCGCGCGGCACGGCGCTGAGGGCCTCCAGCACACGGCGGTCGAGCACCTCCCAGGGGCGGATCTGCTGCTCCACCATCGTGTGGCGGGCCTGGTTGAAGTCGATCGGCATGGGCGGTTCCTCAAGGGGCGCGAAAGCAGACTAGTTTACGGGCAAGCACCCCACGACCCGCAGACTGCCCCAGCGGCGCGCGTCCGGGCAGTGACGAAGGTCACCGGGACGGAGGGCAGGGGGCGCCGTGGGCGCGCAAGAACAGCGTGACGCAGCGCTCGACGTGGGCGGCGAGCTGGGCCGGCGACGGCGGCGGGCACAGGCCGATCAGGCAGCGCAGATGCTCAAGGCCTTTGAGCAGCACGAAGAAATGCGCGGCCGCCTCACGCGGGTCGCCGAGGGCGAGTTGACCGCTGGCCTGCTGCCCGCGCAGGAAGCCTTCCATCTCCTCGAGCAGCCGTTTGGGGCCGGCGGCGAAGTAGAGTGCGGCCAGCCGGCCATCGCCCTGTGCCTGAGCGGCCATGGTGCGGTTGAGTTGCAGGGCATCCTCGCTGAACACGAGGGCGGTGAAAGCTTGGCCGATCGCCCGCAGAGCATCACGCAGGGGCAGGCCGTCGGACCGTTCGAACAGGCCCTGCGGCAACTGCTGCTGGCAGCGCGCCGCGACGGCGGCGGTGAACAGGCCTTCCTTGTCGCCGAAATGGCTGTAGATCGTCAGCTTGGAGACGCCGGCGGCCTGGGCAATGGCCTCGAGGCTGACCGCCTCGAAACCGTGCTGGCAGAACAGGGTGCCGGCGGCCTCGACCAGGGCGGCGCGTTTTTCCGGGTCTTTGGGGCGGCCAGAGGCGGCGGTGCGGGCGGTGTTCGTCACGCGAAAGGCAATGGACCGGACGGCAGGCTTGAAGATAGCATACTGCCGAGTTCATGAATCCCGGCCCCCGCCATGCCCCTTCGCCGCCCCTCTTTTTCCGTCGCGCTGGGCGCGGCCTTGCTGGTGCCGGCTCTGCTGCTGGCCGGCTGCGGCCAAGGCGAACCGGTGCAGGAGCCGCCGCGGCCGGTGCTGGTGCAACAGCCACAGCCGGCCGAGGCGGCGGTGCAGGCTTTTGCCGGCGATGTGCGCGCCCGCCACGAAACCCTGCTGGCCTTCCGGGTCGGCGGCAAGCTGGCCCAGCGCGAAGTCGAGGTCGGCCAGCGGGTCCGTGCCGGCCAGGTGCTGGCCCGGCTCGACGGCGCTGACCTGCGGCTGGCCCGCGAGGCCGCCGAGGCCCGGCTCGCCGCCGCCGAAGCCGAAGCCCGGCTCGCCGCCGCCGAGTTCGAGCGTGTCGGCGTGCTGTTCGAGCGGCAGCTGGTCAGCCGCTCCCTGTTCGATGCCCGCCGCAGCGCCCGCGAGGCGGCCGATGCCCAGGTCGGGCAGGCTCGGGCGCAGCTGCGGGTCGCCGCCAACCAGGCCGCTTACGGCGATCTGCGGGCCCCCGCCGATGGCGTGGTGGCCGAGCGCTTTGCCGAAGCCGGGCAGGTGCTGGCGGCCGGCCAGCCGGTGTTCGTGGTGGCCGAGGATGGCGACCGCGAGGTCGCCATCGCCCTGCCCGAATCGGAACTGGCGCGCTTCACCATCGGCCAGCCGGTGCAGGTCGAGCTCTGGGCTGCGTCCGAGCGCCGGCTGCCGGGCCGCTTCCGCGAGATCGCCCCGGCCGCCGATCCGGCGACCCGCACCTTCGCCGCCCGGGTGGCCATCGAGACCCCGGTCGGAGTGGCCGTCGAGCTGGGCCAGAGTGCCCGCGTCTATGCCGTCCGCAGCACTGCGGTGGCGCTCAGCGTGCCGCTCTCGGCGCTCACCGAGGTGGAAGGTCGGCCGGCGCTGTGGGTGCTGAACGCCGATCGCCGCAGCGCCCGCCGCCAAGAGGTCGAGATCGGCCCCTACGGCCCGACCTCGGTGCCGGTGCTGGCCGGCCTCGCCGCGGACGACTGGGTGGTGGTGGCCGGTGTGCACCTGCTGCGCGAGGGCCAGCCGCTGCGGCCGCTGGACCGCGAGAACCGCCCCCTGCCGGCCGCGCCGGCGGCCGCCAACGACGCCGGCTGAGTGGCCATGGCCGGATCGTTCAACCTCTCCGCTTGGGCCCTGCAGAACCGCGCCCTGGTGCTGTACGCGATGATCGTGCTGGGCATCGTCGGGGTGTTCAGCTACCAGCGGCTCGGGCAGTCCGAGGACCCGCCTTTCAGCTTCAAGCTGATGGTGGTGCAGACGCTCTGGCCGGGTGCGACCGCGCAGGAAGTGGCCGAGCAGGTCACCGACCGCATCGAGAAGGAGCTGATGGAAACCGGCCAGTACGAGTTCATCCGCTCCTACTCGCGGGCCGGCGAGTCGATGGTCATGTTCATGGCCAAGGATTCGATGGTCTCGGCCGAACTGCCGCCGCTGTGGTACGCGGCGCGCAAGAAGATCGGCGACATCCGCCACACCCTGCCGGCCGGCATCGTCGGCCCGTTCTTCAATGACGAGTTCGGCGACACCTTCGGCACCATCTACGCGCTGCAGGCCAAGGGTCTCGATTACGCCACGCTGGAGGACTACGCCGAACGCATCGAGCTGGCCCTGCACCGGGTCCCGGACGTGGCCAAGGTCGAACTGATCGGCCTGCAGCAGGAAACCATCTGGATCGAACTCTCGAACACCAAGCTCGCCGCCTTGGGTGTGCCGCTGGAGGCGGTGCAGCGGGCGATCGACGCGCAGAATGCGGTGGTCGGCGCCAGTTTCTTCGAGACCCCGACCCACCGCGTCAAGCTGCGGGTCAGCGGTGCCTTCGATTCGGTCGAATCGATCCGCCAGTTCCCGATCCGCGTCGGCGAGCACAGCTTCCGGCTCGGTGATGTGGCCGAGGTGCACCGCGGTTTCGTCGATCCGGCCGCACCGCGCATGCGTTTCATGGGCGAGGACGCGATCGGCATCGGCATCTCGATGCGCAAGGGCGGCGACATTCTCGAACTCGGCGAGCGCCTGCAGGCCGAGTTCGCGCAGATCCAGCAGACCCTGCCGGCCGGCATGAGCCTGACCCAGGTCGCCGACCAGCCGGCGGCGGTGCGCGATTCGGTGGGCGAGTTCGTGCGCGTGCTGGCCGAGGCGGTGCTGATCGTGCTGCTGGTCTGCTTCCTGAGCCTGGGCTGGCGCTCCGGTCTGGTGGTGGCGCTGTCGATCCCGCTGGTGCTGGCGATGACCTTCGCCAGCATGTATTTCTTCGATATCGGCCTGCACAAGATCTCGCTCGGCGCACTGATCCTGGCGCTCGGCCTGCTGGTGGACGACGCCATCATCGCCATCGAGATGATGCAGGTGAAGATGGAGGAGGGCCTCGACCGGCTGGCGGCGGCGGCCTACACCTACCAGCACATGGCCTTCCCCATGCTCACCGGCACGCTGATCACCGCCGCCGGTTTCCTGCCGATCGCCACCGCCGCCTCGAGCACCGGCGAATACACCCGCTCGATCTTTCAGGTGGTGGTGCTGGCGCTGGTGCTGAGCTGGGTGGCGGCGGTGATTTTCATCCCCTACCTCGGCGACAAGCTGCTGCCCGACCGCGAGAGCCTGCGTGCCGGCCACGGCAACGGCTTCGCTGCCGCCGTCCGCCGCGAGCTGGCGCGCCGCCTGCCGCCACGCCTGGCGCCGCTGGTGGCGCCCGCCGGCACGCCGCAGGACGACCCCTACGCCACGCCCTTCTACCGGCGTTTCCGCGAGACGGTGACCTGGAGCGTGCGTCACCGCAAGACCGTGATCGCCCTGACCGTGGCGCTGTTCCTGCTGTCGGTGGCGATGTTCCGTTTCGTGCCGCAGCAGTTCTTCCCGTCTTCGACCCGGCTGGAGCTGATGGTCGATATCGAGTTGGCCGAAGGCAGCTCGATGCGGGCCACCGAGGCGGCGGTGCAACGCTTCGAAGAACACCTGCAGGGTCACGAGGGCATCGAAAGTTTCGTGGCTTACGTTGGTTCCGGTTCGCCGCGCTTCTACCTGCCGCTCGACCAGAAACTGCCACAGGCCAACTTCGCCCAGTTCGTGCTGCGCACGCCCGACATTGCGACCCGCGAGGCGGTCAAGGCCTGGTTGCAGGGCGTGATCGATACCGAATTCGGTGAGCTGCAAGGCCGCGTGACCCGGCTCGAGAACGGGCCGCCGGTGGGGTTTCCGGTGCAGTTCCGGGTCTCCGGCGAGCATGTCGACGAAGTGCTGCGCATCGCCCGCGAGGTCAAGGCCCGGGTCCGCGAGAACCCGCACGTGCGTAATGTCAACCTCGACTGGGATGAGCCGAGCAAGGTGGTGCGACTGACGATCGATCAGGACCGCGCTCGTGCCCTGGGCGTCAGTTCGGCCGAGGTCGCCACCTTCCTGCGCGGATCCTTGTCCGGCACCCCGGTCAGCACCTTCCGAGAGGGCAACGAGCTGATCGAAATCCTCCTGCGCGGCCCCGAGCAGGAGCGCACCCGCCTTGACATGCTGGGCTCGCTGGCGGTGCCGACCGCGGGGGGGCGCAGCGTGCCGCTCGCACAGGTGGCCGACATCGAGTACGGCTTCGAACACGGCATCCTCTGGCACCGCAACCGGCTGCCGACGGTGACCGTGCGCGCCGACGTCGAAACCGGCATCACCCCGCCGACCGTGACGCAGGAGATCCTGCCCCGACTCGACGATCTGCGTGCCGCGCTGCCGCCCGGCTTCCTGCTGGAAACCGGCGGCACGGTCGAGGATGCGGCGCGTGGCAGCAAGTCGGTGGTGGCCGGCATCCCGCTGCTGCTGTTCGCCGTGATCACCCTGCTGATGCTGCAATTGCGCAGCTTCTCGCGCACCGCAATGGTGCTGCTGACCGCGCCACTAGGGCTGATCGGCGTGACCTGGTTCCTGCTGGTGCCGCAGGTGCCCTTCGGTTTCGTCGCCATGTTGGGCACCATCGCGCTGTCGGGCATGATCATGCGCAACGCGGTGATCCTGATCGACCAGATCGAGCGCCACATCGCCGAGGGCATGGCGCCCTTCGTGGCCGTGGTCGAGGCCGCCGTCCGGCGTTTCCGGCCGATCGTGCTGACCGCGCTCACCGCCGTGCTGGCGATGATTCCGCTCTCGCGCAGCGTGTTCTTCGGGCCGATGGCGGTCGCCATCATGGGCGGCCTGATCGTCGCCACCGCGCTCACCCTGCTGTTCCTGCCGGCCCTGTACGCCGCCTGGTTCCGCATCAAGGCCCCGCCGCCGGCACCGCGCTACTGAACGCGGCCTTCATGGCATCCGCTGGCGATTCGCGTTCTAATGCGGACCGGAAGCAGGGGTGCCCGTCGCGGGCTGAGAGAGACCCTTCGAACCTGATGCGGGCCACACCGCCGTAGGGAGACTTCGACGCGCCGCCTTGGCGCTCCTGCCGACGTGCTCGATGCCGCCTCTCCCCGCGGCATCGCCCTTCACGGCCCTACGGGGCCCATGCAGAGCGCCAAGCCCATGAACGCCGTCGCCAAGGACCTGCTGGACAAGACCCGCCAGCTCTCCGAAGAAGTCACCCGCCCGATTCCCGGCTCGCAGAAGATCTTCATCGAAGGCTCGCGCCCGGACCTGCGCGTGCCGATGCGCGAGATCACGCTGTCGCCGACACCGCGCACCGTGGGTGTGGAGAAAAACGCGCCGCTGGCGGTCTACGACACCTCGGGGCCCTACAGCGACCCGAACGCGAACATCGACCTCGCGCGTGGCCTCGCCAACGTGCGCGCGGCGTGGATCGCCGAGCGCGGCGACACCGAAGTTCTCGGCGGCTTGAGTTCGGCCTTCGGCCGCGCCCGCGAGGGCGATGCCAAACTCGATGCGCTGCGCTTCCCCAACCGCGTCCTGCCGCGTCGTGCAAAGGCCGGTGCCAACGTCACCCAGATGCACTACGCCCGCCGCGGGATCATCACGCCGGAGATGGAGTACATCGCCATCCGCGAGAACCAGCGGCTGGAATCCATCCGCGAGGCGCACCTGTTGAAGCAGCATCCGGGCGAGAGCTTCGGTGCGGTGCTGCCGGCACGCATCACCCCGGAGTTCGTGCGCGATGAAGTGGCGCGTGGCCGCGCCATCATTCCCGCCAATATCAACCATCCGGAGCTTGAGCCGATGATCATCGGCCGCAACTTCCTGGTGAAGATCAACGCGAACATCGGCAACTCGGCCGTGTCGTCTGGCATTGCCGAGGAAGTCGAGAAGCTGGTGTGGTCGATCCGCTGGGGCGGCGACACGGTGATGGACCTGTCCACCGGAAAGCACATCCACGAAACCCGCGAGTGGATCCTGCGCAACTCGCCCGTTCCGATCGGCACGGTGCCGATCTACCAGGCTCTCGAGAAAGTGAATGGCAAGGCCGAAGATCTGACCTGGGAGCTGTTCCGCGACACCCTGATCGAGCAGGCCGAGCAGGGCGTGGATTACTTCACCATCCATGCCGGCGTGCTGCTGCGTTACGTGCCGCTCACCGCCCGTCGCGTCACCGGCATCGTCTCGCGTGGTGGTTCGATCATGGCCAAATGGTGCCTGGCGCATCACCGCGAGAACTTCCTCTACACGCACTTCGAGGAAATCTGCGAAATCATGAAGGCCTACGACGTGAGCTTCTCGCTCGGCGACGGCCTGCGCCCCGGCTCGATCGCCGATGCGAACGACGCCGCACAGTTCGGCGAGCTGGAAACACTGGGCGAGCTCACCAAGATCGCGTGGAAGCACGACGTCCAGACCATGATCGAAGGCCCCGGCCACGTGCCGATGCAGCTGATCAAGGAGAACATGGACAAGCAGCTGCGCGAGTGCGGCGAGGCGCCGTTCTACACGCTCGGGCCGCTGACCACCGACATCGCACCCGGCTACGACCACATCACCAGCGCCATCGGTGCGGCGATGATCGGCTGGTACGGCACGGCCATGCTCTGCTACGTGACGCCCAAGGAACATTTGGGATTGCCGAACCGCGAGGACGTGCGCGAGGGCATCATGGCCTACAAGATCGCCGCGCACGCGGCCGACCTCGCCAAGGGCCATCCCGGCGCGCAGGCACGCGACAACGCGCTGTCGAAGGCGCGCTTCGAGTTCCGCTGGGAGGACCAGTTCCACCTCGGCCTCGACCCGGAGCGGGCCCGCGAGTACCACGACGAGACCCTGCCCAAGGACGCGCACAAGGTCGCGCACTTCTGCTCGATGTGCGGCCCGCACTTCTGCTCGATGAAGATCACCCAGGACGTGCGTGACTACGCCGCCGAGCACGGCGTGGCCGAGGAAACCGAAGCGCTGGAGAAGGGCATGGCCGAGAAGTCGGCCGAGTTCCGCGCCCAGGGCGCGCAGGTCTACCGCAAGGATTGAAGGCGGCGGTCGACCGCAGGCTCAGATTCCCGCCGCCGCGGCGCGTTGCAGGGCAGCGGCGACGATGCCCGGTGTCAGCAGTTGCGGCAGAACAAACGGTGCGCCGCCATCGGCCGGGTAGACGACGTACAACGGCACCCCGCTGCGGCCGAACTCGGCCAATGCGGCGGTGATGGTCGGGTCATGGTCGGTCCAATCGGCCTTGAGGTAGCGGGTGCCGGTCTCGCGCAGCAGGGTCTCGAACCGCTCCCCCCGGAGCGCGACCCCTTCGTTGGCGATGCAGCTGATGCACCAGGCCGCAGTGAAATTGACCAGCACCGGACGACCCTCGGCGCGCAGAGCGGCGACCCGCTCCGGCGACCAGGCCTCGACGCCAACGGTGGCCGCCGCGGCGGTCGGGCTGCCACTGCGCAGACCTTCGACCAGCACCACCGGCGCCACGGCCAACAGCAGCAGGGCGCTCACCGCGATGCGCTTGGCCACGCCCGGTGCCGAGCCGCGCCACCACAGGGCGAAGCCCATCAGCACGATGCCGCCCAACAGCAGGGTCATGCCGAAAACCCCGACCTGTCGGCCCAGCACATAGGCCAGCCAAAGTGCGGTGAAGTACATCGGGAACGCCAGCGCCTGCTTGAGGCGCTCCATCCATGGCCCCGGTCGCGGCAAGGACCGCGCCAGCGCCGGCGAGAACGCCAGCGCCAGCATCGGCAGTGCAAGGCCCACCCCGAGTGCCACGAACACCCCGAAGGTGACCGCTCCTGGTTGGGTCAGGGCCACACCGAGCGCCGGTCCCATGAAGGGTGCGGTGCAGGGGCTGGCCACCACCACCGCCAGCACGCCGGTGAAAAAGGCGCCGCGGTCGCCATCGCTCTCGGTCAGCGATTGCCCAAAGCCCATCAGCGAAGCCCCGGGCGTGGCCAGTCCGGAGAGCGCGAAACCGACACCGGCCATCAACAGGGCCATGGCGGCGACGAACCACGGCGTCTGTAGCTGGAAGCCCCAGCCCAGCGCCTCGCCGGTGGCGCGCAAGGCCACCAGCAGGCCGGCCAGCGCGAGGAAAGCGACCAATATGCCCGCCGTGTAGAGCAGGGCGTGGCGGTGCTGCGAGGGGCCGCCTTGGGCGATCGCCAGGCCCTTGAATGCGAGCACCGGAAACACGCAGGGCATCAGGTTCAGCAGGATGCCGCCCAGCAGGGCGAACAACAGCACCAGACCGAGGCCCAGCGGACGCTCGATGACCGGCACGGCGACGGCGGAAGCGACCGGCGGCGGCGCGGATTGCACAGCAGGCTCGGGCGGTGGGCCGAGCGGATCCTCGCCGACGGTGCGCAACGTATGGGCATGCAGACCGCCGTCGGCGGCGTGGCCGACCAGCACCCAGACCACCTCGCTCGGCATGCCGGCGTAGAAGTCGCTCAGCGGCTGCACGAAACGCAGCACGCCGCTGGCGTCGAACGCGGCATCAATGACGGTATTGGCCACCACCTGCGGGCTGAGCGGAAACACGTCGATTCGCGCCATGCCGGTGAGTGCTGCGGCTGCGCCCTCGATCGCCACCTCGATGCCGGCCTCGCTGCGCCGGGTCAGACCGCCCCAAGCCGGCGCCGGTTGCGGCACCCGTGCCAGCGCTGCGGCGAAGCGCCCGGCTTCCACCGAGGGCTGGGGCGTGGCTGCGACCGGCAGATCCAGGGTCAGCATGGCCTGGTCGGGGATGCAGATGTCGGCGCAGATCAACCAGCGCGCCCGCAACGTGACGGCGAAGCGCGAACCTGGCATGGCATCAGCCGGGACCGTGAGTGTGGCCGGTAGCAGCAGATCGTTCTTGTAGCCGAGGTTGACGAGCCCGCCGAAGGGCAGACGTTCCGGCACCGGCCACTGGATCGGCCCCGCACGGGCCCCTTCCGGCAGGGTCCAGTCGAAGCGCGTCGGCAGACCGGAGTCGCCGGGGTTCTGCCAGTAGGAATGCCAACCCGGCTCGTGGACGATGCGCAGGCCGGCCCCGAAGGTCTGACCGGGAGCCACCGTCGCGTGGTCGGCGATCAGGGCGACCGCCGCATGCTGGGTGGGTTGCAGGGCTTGAGCCGGGGCCGCGGCGAGCAGCACGAGCCCGGTGAGCAGCAGGGATCTGAGAATGATGATCGGCATGTGGGACAGGGTGTGCTCGAAGGCGGCGAAAAACGGATGAAGCCGGCGCGTCACGATCACGCGGCCGTCTCGGTGTCGCCACAGCAAGGCCACGCCACGGCGACAAGCCATGCACATCGCTCACACGCTGCCGCGACGACCAAGCGCGCAGCGTAGCACCGTGCTAGCCGCACACCCCAACACCTCACCTCTGGAGCTGCCTCATGCGTGCCGATCTGCGTCTTCCCGCGCTTGCCCTTCTCGCCGCCGCCATGGCTTTCCCGCTGGCCGCCCACTACCAAGGTGGCAGCAAGGCCGCCAAGCCCGCCGCCAGCGCCAACCAGGCCGCCACGGTGGTCGACATCGCCACCGGCAACCCGGACTTCTCGACCTTGGTCGCCGCCCTCAAGGCCGCCGGTCTGGTCGACACGCTCAAGGGCGCCGGTCCCTTCACCGTGTTCGCGCCGACCAATGCCGCCTTCGCCAAACTGCCGCCCGGCACGCTGGACAACCTGCTGAAGCCGGAGAACCGCGCCCAGCTCACCGCCATCCTGACCTACCACGTGGTGCCAGGGCGGGTGCTCGCGGCCGATGCCGCGAGGCTCACCACAGCCACCACGGTGAACGGCGCCACCGCCGCCATCGTCGCCAGCGGCGGTCGCGTCACCATCGACGGTGCCACCATCACGGCCACCGACATCAAGGCCGGCAACGGTGTGGTGCACGTGATCGACACGGTGATGCTGCCCTGAGATCCGACAGGCTTGGCGGAGTCAGGCCCCGCCTGATTCCGCCAAGCGTTCGGCGAGGCGCTGCCATTCCGGCAGCCGTTCGGCCAGCCCGGTGCGTTCAAGCCAGGCTTCGTCCAAGCTCAGACCGCCACCGAGCGCATGGGCCACGTGGACCGCGCCGACCACGCCCAAGCCGTTCTGTCGGGCGCGTTCGGGTTGCTGGTGGAAAGCCACCGCCTCGATGATCGGCAAGGGCAGGCCCCAAAGCCCCAGCAACCAAGCCGCCGCCTCGGCATGCCCGGTGGCGGTTTCTTTATGGTCGGTCTGCTGGAAACCCGGCAGCAGGCGGCCGAGTTCGGCCAACAGTGCGGCGGTGGCGGCCGTTTCGGCGACTGGACCCGGCAACAGCCGGGCCGCCAGTTGTGAAGCAAAATAGGCGCGCCGGCGCAAAGATTCGGCCTCCGGATGCTGACCGGCCGACAAGGCCTCGGCGGCCAGCACGACCCGGCGCAGGGTTTCCAACCCGAGCCGTACCACGGCGGCCTTGAGGTCGGCGACCGGGCGACCGCCCGAGAAAAAGGCCGAATTGCACACCCGCAGCACCTTGGCCGCCAGCACCGGGTCGCGGGCGAGGGTTTGCACCACGTGCTGGGCACCGACGTTGGGATCGGCGAGCGCCTTGGAAACCGCGAGGTAGGTGGCCGGCGCCGGTGGCAACTGGGCGATGGCGCCGACGCGAGCCTTGAGGCTCGGGTCGTCGAGCAGCACCCGCAGGGCCTGAATGCCCTCGATGGCGTCGATCAGCGCATGGGCCTGCAGCGGCAGACCGAGGTGGCGGTGGGCCACATCGAGGGCTGCTGCGCCCGGTTCGCTGCCATCGGTCAAAAGCAGCAGGCGCACCGCCTGCGGGTGGCGATCGCGGGCGCGGCGCAGCAGGAGCATGCCCTGCGGGTCGCCGCCATCGACGGCGAGGGCATCGACAGCGCGCGCCTCCAGCAGGGCCGCGCCATCCTCGGGCCGCTCGGACCAGGCCAATTCCCAGTGCAGGCCGCGTAGCCGCAGGACGGCCTCCAGGTCGCTGTCCTGACGGAGCGCATGGCCGGCGATCAGGACAAGCATGCGGATCTCCAGGGGCGCAGGGAGCGGGTGGGGCTCAGAACTTCGGCTTGTCGGCGTCCGGCAGGGCGTTGTAACGGGCGATGCCGTCGAGGATCTCCCGGATGGCCGATTCTTTGCCTTCCCAGCCCTCGATCTTCACCCACTTGCCCTTCTCGAGGTCCTTGTAGTGCTCGAAAAAGTGACCGATGCGCTCGAGCCAGTGCTGCGACACCTGGCCGATGTCGCTGATGTGCTCGTAGCCCTTGAACACCTTGGGCACCGGCACCGCGACGACCTTGGTGTCCTCGCCGGCCTCGTCGGTCATCCTCAGCATGCCGACCGGGCGGCAGCGGATCACCGAGCCCGGCACCAGCGCCAGCGGCAGGATCACCAGCACGTCGACCGGATCGCCGTCGCCACACAGCGTGTGCGGCACGTAGCCGTAGTTGCAGGGGTAGCGCATCGGCGTCGACAGGATGCGGTCGACGAAGATCGCGCCGGTGTCCTTGTCGACCTCGTACTTGACCGGCTCGGCGTCTTTCGGAATCTCGATGATGACATTGACTTCGTTCGGCACGTCGCGGCCGGTCGGAACGAGGCTGAGGCCCATGGCGATGACTGAAGGGAGTCGGGAGAGGTCGCGGAGGATACCGCATGAAACGCCCCGAATCCGGGCTCAAAGCCTCAGCCTCGGCACCCGGTTGGGCCGGTTCGGTGGCAGCGCAAGGAAAGAAAAGTCAGAACAAGAACCGCACGCCCACGTTCCAAGTCGTGATCTTGCCGAGCTCGTAGCCGGTGACCAGCGCGATGCCCGGCCGGACATGCCAGCGGCCGGTCAATCCGACGAGGATGTCGGCGTCGAAGGTTTCAGAGCCATCGTCGGCGATCTCGCCGACCGAGGTGTAGCGAACGTGGCCCTGCAGGTGGATCGTCGGCGTCGCCGCCCAGATCATCCCGACCTCGCTGCCGAGCCCGCTCCCGTCACCGTCGGCATCGAGATTGAAGCCACCGACCTGCAGATCGGCCAACTCGGCACCGTCAAAGCTGAGGCGGCCGTAGAGGCTCGTGGTGGGCGAAAAGGAGTGCGCATAGCCGACACCGATGCGCCAGCGCGTCACCCTGAAATCGCCTTCGATGGGGACGCTGCCCCCTCTCACCTCGAGGTCCTGGTTGGCCGACGAGTACTCGCCAAACAGGTGCAGGTTGTCCCCGAACTCCCAAGCGCCACCGATGAAGCCACCGCCACCCGCATCGGTTTCGAGCTCGAGCGTGGTGCTGTTGCCGGCGAACGTACCGGCCTGCCCCACGTCATTGACGAAGCCGGCGAAGAGGCCACCTTCGAGGTAGGTGAAGCCGATCTGCTGCGCCATCGCCGAAGGCGCGCCCAGCGCGATTGCCACGGCCACTGCGATCCTGTGTTGTCGACGAAACATCGGGTTGATCCAGCTTCAAGGGGGGCCGAAGCTAGGCGGAACCGTGTGAGACGACCGTGAGCCCATGCTCGCAGGCCTTTGATGCTGCATTCCGAACCGCCATAAAAAAGCCCCGCCATGGCGGCGGGGCTTCGGTGTCGCAGCAGCGTCGTCAAGTGCTTGTCAGAGCAGCGGCACCATCAGCAGGGCGACCACGTTGATGATCTTGATCAGCGGGTTGATGGCCGGGCCGGCGGTGTCCTTGTAGGGATCGCCGACGGTGTCGCCGGTCACCGCGGCCTTGTGCGCCTCGGAGCCCTTGCCGCCGTGGTGGCCTTCTTCGATGTATTTCTTGGCGTTGTCCCAGGCGCCGCCACCGGTGCACATCGAGATGGCCACGAACAGGCCGGTGACGATGGTGCCGATCAGCAGGCCGCCCAGCGCCGCCGGTCCGAGCACCAGGCCCACCACGATCGGGATGACGAGCGGCAGCATCGAGGGCACGATCATTTCGCGGATCGCCGACTTGGTCAGCAGGTCGACGGCCTTGTCGTATTCCGGCTTGCCGCTGCCGTCCATGATGCCGGGGATCTCGCGGAACTGCCGGCGCACTTCCTCCACCACCGCACCGGCAGCGCGACCCACCGCCTGCATGGCCAGTGCGCCGAACAGGTAGGGGATCAGGCCGCCGATCAGCAGGCCGATCAGCACCTCGGGTTTGTCGATCGAGAAGTCGATGACGTCGACGCCGAAGCGTTCATCGAGCTTGTGCGCGTAGTCGGCGAACAGCACGAGCGCGGCGAGGCCGGCCGAGCCGATCGCGTAGCCCTTGGTGACGGCTTTGGTGGTGTTGCCGACAGCGTCGAGCGCGTCGGTGGTCTTGCGGATCTCCTTGTCGAGCCCGCTCATCTCGGCAATACCACCGGCGTTGTCGGTGATCGGACCGTAGGCGTCGAGTGCCACGATCACGCCGGCCATCGAGAGCATGGCGGTGGCGGCGATGGCGATGCCGAACAGTCCGGCCAGGGCATGGCAGGTCCAGATCGCCAGGGCGACCACCAGCACCGGCGCGGCGGTCGATTTCATCGACACCGCGAGGCCGGCGATGACATTGGTGCCGTGACCGGTCACCGAGGCGGCGGCCACATCGCGCACCGGCTTGTACTCGGTGGCGGTGTAGTACTCGGTGATCACCACCATTGCCGCGGTCAAGGCGAGGCCGATCAGGGCGCAGGCGAACAGCTGCAGGGTGTTGACCGCGATCATCGCATCGATCACGAACCAGAAACCCACTGCCGACAGCAGTGCGGCGGCGATCAGGCCCTTGTAGAGCGCCTTCATGATCTTGCCGTCGCTGCCCACTTTGACGAAGAAGGTGCCGAGGATCGAGCCGATGATCGAGACCGCGCCCAGCACCAGCGGCAGCAGCACGCCGGCGTGGCCGTAGGTGCTGAAGAAGATGCTGGCGATCAGCATGGCCGCGATGATGGTGACCGCGTAGGTCTCGAACAGGTCGGCGGCCATGCCGGCGCAGTCGCCGACGTTGTCGCCGACGTTGTCCGCGATCACCGCCGGGTTGCGCGGGTCGTCTTCGGGAATGCCGGCCTCGACTTTGCCCACCAGATCGGCACCGACATCGGCACCCTTGGTGAAGATGCCGCCGCCCAAGCGCGCGAAGATCGAGATCAAGGAACTGCCGAAGGCCAGGCCGATCATCGGTTGCAGGGCCGCTTTGATCGCGGCCTCGTCGTTGACCGCCCCACCGACGGCGACGAAGTAGCCGGTGACGCCGAGCAGGCCGAGGCCGACCACCAGCATCCCGGTCACCGCACCACCTCGGAAGCTGACCGCGAGGGCGGCATCGAGACCGCGGTACGCGGCCTGGGTGGTACGCACATTGGCGCGCACCGAGACCCACATGCCGATGAAGCCGGCCACGCCCGAGAGCACGGCACCCAGCGCGAAGCCGATCGCGGTGGGCCAGCCGAGGCCGGGCACCAGGGCGATGGCGAGAAACAGCACGCCACCGACGATGGCGATGGTGGTGTATTGCCGTCGCATGTAGGCGCTGGCACCTTCCTGGATCGCCGCAGCGATCACCCGCATGCGTTCGTTGCCGCTGTCCTGCGCGAGGATCCAGCGCGCCGAAACCATGCCGTAGACGATGGCCAATACCGCACAGGCCATAGCGAGAAAAACCGCGTAGTGCTCCAACATCCTCGACCTCCCCAGATTCCGGACGGGCAACGCATCGAAATGCGATGGGCCACCGGCGGTGGCCCGCATCGAGTATTGCCGAAGGATGCGCGGGGCGCTACGGCGCGTCCGCGCAGGTCCGCGGCGGCCGGCTCGAGTCCGCCGCAAGCCCCCGGCCTGCCGGAACGCGATGCCCTAGCCCCCCTCGCGCCTGCCCACGCGCGATCTGCGACGGCAGTTAGGCCACGCCCTCGCGCCTGCCGACGCGCGACCTGCGGACGCGACGGCTCAGGCTACGCGTCCCGCTCCGCATTCGCCGCCGCTCGCCCTCCATGGCTCGCTTCGCTGTCCGCGAGGCCGCGCTGGCGCGGCGCGCCTCGAAGCGCCCCGCAAGGCAGGTTGGGGGCTTGCGGCGGATTTCGAGGGCCAGCCCGGCGATCAGACGCCAAGCCCGCAGGGTGCGCCCCGGATGGGCGCACCGACCGCGGGCACAGGATGCGCCCTTCGGTCGGCCCGTCGGGTTTCTTGCCGCACGGCTGTAGGCCCGAGTCCGCCGCCGGCCCCCAGCCTGCCGAGGCGGGGGTGCTGCTTCAGACGCGACGGCTCAGAGCCTGAGAGTCTTTCGGATGTCGACCGCGACCACCTTCCCGCTGGTATGGCCGACGCCCTCACCGACAGCCATCACGGGTTGATCGCCGGCGCGGCTTTCGGGCGGGCACT
>Ga0207951_100072_pt1 | contig 80256 bp, 83 predicted proteins | sample Subbio12Aug_8Bad_FD_184830 | JGI IMG/M metagenome (GOLD analysis project Ga0207951, IMG submission 184830) | Serpentinite rock and fluid subsurface biosphere microbial communities from McLaughlin Reserve, California, USA - CR12Aug_8Bad (SPAdes) | ecosystem: Environmental > Terrestrial > Deep... | reverse complement strand
AGCAGGTCGCGCGCCTCTTCGGGCGTTCGTCCGACGCCCGCCAGCTGTTGCAGGGCCCCCTCCGGCGTATCGGGCCGCGCCCCGGCCGCCGTCTGTTCCTGGGCCCTGCGCTTGCCGGCCCGGTCCTCGGCCACATTGGCCAGCAGGGAGAAGGCGGCGAAGCCGTGGGCGAGGCCGACCGCATCGTCCAGGGACAGCTCGGCCAGCAGCGCCTCCAGTCGCGAGGCGTCGGCCGTTCCCGCGTCGCGATGCCAAGCCACCGACGCCTGCCTGATCGCCTCGATCCGGTCGTAGAGCCCCTGCCCGCCTTCGTCGCGGATGACCTCGCCCAGCAGGCCACCCAGCAAGCGGACCTCGTCGCGCAGGCGGTCGTCAGCGGCAGGAGACATGTCAGGACTTTCCGGAGACAGGGCTGGGGAGCGGCAGGTGCGACCGTATCAGTCGTCCGCCGATTGGGCATCCCGTCCGGCGCGCGTGAAACCGGTTGTGAGGCGGGTCGCGCCCGCCAAACGGCGCCCGCTTGCAGAGGGGCCGCAAGGGGTCGATACTTCGTCCGGTGTCGTCCGGGCGCCGACAGGACCAATCTCATGAGCGACCCCTTACCCGCCTCCGGCAGCCGGTCGATGTTGATCCGGATCGGCCTCACGGCCCTGCTGGCCATCCTGCTGTTCGGCGCCGGCTATCTGACCCGCGACCTGCCGGCCCGGAACGAGATCGCCGAGGCCCGGACCGCCCGTGACGCCGCAGAGAGCGATCGCCAGACCCGCATCACGGCCAACCAGCTGCTGACCGCCAATGTCTGGGTCTACCGGGCCGCGGCCGCGCTGGACGATCGTAATTTCGGCGTGGCCAACGACGCCATGAACGAGGCGGTCAGCGCCCTCGAGGCCGTGACCCTGGCCGAGGGCGATCCGCGCGCCGCCGGTCTGGCGGAGGCTGTCGTGGCGGCCCGGGCCCTCGACATCTCGGTGGCCAGTAATCTGGAACCGCAGCGTGGAGCCCTGCTGGCCCTGGCGCGGCGCGTCACCGAACTGGCCGAACCGGCGCCGGCGCCGGACGCCGCCTGACCGGCCTGACTTGCCTCGGGCCCTGTTTTCCCCCATAAGCCGCCGCTTCCGACGCAAGTGAACCTCGCGTCTCCACCTGCACGACCCCGGTTCCGGCCGGACGAGGCAGGCGAGAACCCTCCGCCGACGTGATCGTCGCCGGAGGCAGTTTCGCTATGGAGACCGTCTCACCCGTCGAAACGAGGTTGTGAATGTTCGAGGCTCTGAACGAGCGGCTGACAGGCGTCTTCGACCGGATCACCGGGCGCGGCGCCCTGTCCGAAAAGGACGTGTCGGAGGCGATGCGCGAAGTGCGCGTGGCCCTGCTCGAGGCCGACGTCGCCCTGCCGGTCGTCAAGGACTTCATCGCCTTCGCCACCGAGCGCGCCACCGGCGAGGACGTCATCCGCTCGGTCAAGCCGGCCGACCAGGTGGTCAAGATCGTCTATGACGGCCTGGTCGAGATGCTGGGCGGCGAGGAGCCGACCCCGATCAACCTGAACGCCACGCCGCCCGCCGTCATCCTGATGGCCGGCCTGCAGGGCTCGGGCAAGACCACGACCTCGGCCAAGCTGGCGCTGCGGCTGACCAAGTTCGACCGCAAGAAGGTCATGATGGCCTCGCTGGACACGCGTCGTCCGGCGGCCATGGAACAGCTGCAGACCCTCGGCCGGCAGATCGAGGTCGCCACCCTGCCGATCGTGGCCGGCGAGTCGCCGATCCAGATCACCCGGCGGGCGCTGCAGTCGGCCAAGCTGCAGGGCTTCGACGTCCTGATCCTCGACACCGCCGGCCGGATCACCCTCGACGAGGCCCTGATGGCCGAGGTGGCCGAGGTCGCCGCCGTCGCCAAGCCCGTCGAGACCCTGCTGGTCGCCGACAGCCTGACCGGCCAGGACGCGGTGCGCACCGCCAAGGCCTTCCACGAACGCCTGCCGCTGACCGGCCTGGTCCTGACCCGCGCCGACGGCGACGGGCGCGGCGGGGCCATGCTGTCGATGCGGGCCGTCACCGGCCTGCCGATCAAATACATCGGCGCCGGTGAGAAGGTCGATGCGCTGGAGGTGTTCGACGCCCGCCGTGTCGCCGGCCGCATCCTCGGTCAGGGGGACATCGTCGCCCTGGTCGAGAAGGCCAGCCAGGAGCTGGACCAGTCCAAGGCCGAGGCCATGGCCCGGAAGCTGGCCAAGGGCCAGTTCGACCTCAACGACCTGGCCGGCCAGCTGCAGCAGATGAAGCGGATGGGCGGTCTGCAGGGGATCATGGGCATGCTGCCCGGCGTGGCCAAGATGAAGGCCCAGATGGCCGACAGCGGCGTCGACGACCGTATGATCGCCCGCCAGGAAGCCATTATCTCGTCCATGACCAAGGCCGAGCGCAAGAAGCCCGACCTGCTGAACGCCAGCCGCAAGAAGCGTGTCGCTCGCGGCGCCGGGGTCGAGGTCCAGGACATCAACCGCCTGCTGAAACAGCACCGCCAGATGGCAGACATGGTCAAGTCCATGTCCAAGGGCGGCGGCAAGGGCATGAAACAGATGGCCGCCATGATGGGCGGCCTCGGCGGTGGCGGTATGGGCGGCGGCCCTGACATGGCCCGCCTCAAGGCGATGGGCGGCGGCAAGATGCCGGAGCCCACGGCCGAAGACATGAAAGCCCTGCAGGACCGGCTCGCCGGCCTGGGCGGCGGACAATTGCCGGGGGGGCTTCCCGGCCTGCCGGGCTTCCCTCCCAAGAAATAATCCGACTTAACGAAAGAGACTGAAAATGCTGAAGATTCGTCTGGCCCGTGGCGGCACCAAGAAGCGCCCCTACTATTATATCGTCGTTGCCGACAGCCACTCGCCGCGCGACGGCAAATTCATCGAGCGCGTCGGCACCTACAACCCGATGCTGCCCCGCGACGGCGAGCAGAAGCGCGTCACCCTCAAGACCGACCGGATCGCCGAATGGCTCGGCAAGGGCGCCCAGCCGACCGACCGCGTCGCCCGTTTCCTGAGCCAGGACGAAGCCCTGGCCGGCAAGGTCAAGTGGACGCAGGGCAACAACCCGAAGAAGGCCGAGCCGGGCAAGAAGGCCCAGGAACGCGCCGCCGAGCGCGCCCAGCGCGAAGCCGACCGCGCCGAGGCCGAAGCCGCCGCCAAGATCGAGGCCGCTGAAGCCGCCGTGAAGGCCAAGGAAGACGCCGCCGCCGCCGCTGAAGCCGCCCGGAACGCGCCGCCGGCTCCCGAGCCCGAAGCTGTTGCTGAAGAAGCCCCGGCCGAGGCTGCTGCTGAAGAGGCTCCGGCCGCTGAAGCTGAAGCCGTGACGGAAGAGGCTCCGGCCGAAGCCGCCGCCGAGGAAGCCCCGGCCGCCGAAGCGACCGAAGAAGAAAAGACCGAGGCCTGAGGCTTCGGGCCTCGCTCAAGCGGGGCTGAGACGATCAGAAAGCAGCGTCCGGACGCCCGGGCGCTGCTTTTCTGTTATCGGGACTGATCAACAGCGAGGCCGCAATGACGACCGACAGCAAACTCATCCTCGTCGGTCAGGTCGCCGGCGGGTTCGGGGTCAAGGGCGAGGTGCGGGTCACGGCCTGGACCGCCGATCCGATGGCCCTGCTGTCGTACGGCGTGCTGCTGCGCGCCGACGGCACGCCCGGCCTGACCCTGACCGCGGCCCGGCCCGAGAAGACCGCCGTGGTCGGACGGGCGAAGGAAGTCGCCACCAAGGAACAGGCCGACGCCCTGCGCGGGCTGAAACTGTACATCCACCGCGACCGCCTGCCCGAACCCGACGAGGACGAATTCTACCTTGCCGATCTGGTCGGGCTGGAGGCGCGCGATCCCGAGGGCGTCGTGCTGGGCGCGGTCCGGGCGGTGCAGAATTTCGGCGCCGACGACATGCTGGAGATCGCCCCGGCCCTGGGCGGCCCGACCTGGTATCTGCCGTTCACCAAGGAGGCCGTGCCCGAGCTGCACATCGCCGACGGCTGGCTGCTGGCGGTGAAGCCGACCGAGATCGGCGAGCGCGAACCGGACTAGCTGTTGTCCTCGGTCGGCGCGTCCGGCCCGTTCTTCTTGATGGAATCAATGGCGTTCTGGGCCGAGGCCTTGGACGCATAGCCCTCGGTCGAGAACATCACTTCCGAATTGTATTTGAAGCGGACGCGGAACTCGCCCGCCTTGTCCTTGTAGATTTCGAACTTGTGGGCCACGCGACCTCTCCTGTCAGGGGAACGGCCAAGCTGGCACAGGCGTACCGGCGGTCAACCACGGAAACGCCCCATTTTCCGAGAAAGACAAGAGGTCGCCAGGCGCCGGAGGCCCTCAGGCTTCCTCGTCCGCCGCCATGCCCATCATGTGGAAGCCGGCGTCGACGTGGATGACCTCGCCGGTGGTCGAGAAGCCGAGGTCCGAGCACAGCCACAGGGCGCAGCCGGCGACGCCCTCCATCGAGGTGTCCTCCTTCATCGCCGACATGGCCCGGCCCTGGCTGATCATGCCGCGGCCGCCCGAGATGCCGGCCAGCGACAGGGTGCGCATCGCCCCGGCCGAGATGGCGTTGCAGCGGATGCCGCGCGGTCCCAGGTCGCGGGCGATGTAGCGGGTCGCCGCCTCCAGCGCCGCCTTGGCCACGCCCATGGTGTTGTAGTTGGGGATGGCCCGCTCCGAGCCGAGATAGGTCATGGTCACGAGCGAGCCGCCGTTGGGCATCAGCTTCGAGGCCCGCTTGGCCACATCGACGAAGCTGAAGGCCGAGATGTTCATGGCCAGCAGGAAGCTGTCGCGGCTGGTGTTGTCGACAAAACTGCCCTTCAGCTCGTCCTTGTTGGCGAAGGCCACCGAATGGACCACGAAATCGATCGTGCCGAAGGCCTTTTCCAGCTCGGCGAAGGCGGCGTCCATCGAGGCGTCGTCGGTGACGTCGGCCTGGATCAGCAGTTTGGCCCCGACGCTCTCGGCCAGCGGCCGGACCCGGCGCTCCAGCCCCTCGCCCAGATAGGTGAACGCCAGCTCGGCGCCCTGGGCCGCCAGCTGGGAGGCGATGCCCCAGGCGATCGAGTTGCTGTTCGCCACCCCCATGATCAGGCCCTTCTTGCCCTTCATGAGTTCACCGGTGGGCATATTCCAGCCGCTCTCGCTCGCCATGGTCTTGTCTCCGTGTTTGACGCCGGAGCGTTAGCAGCGCCCGCGATTGGGGGGAAGCGTCAGCCCGCCTCCGCCTCGCGCCGCCGGGCCAGCCGGGCCAGCAGCGGCGTCGCGGTCACGCCGTGGACGATGATCGACAGCAGGATGATGAAGCCGACCACAGCCCACAGCCGTTCGCTGTCGCCGAAATCGCCATGGTTGATGCCATAGGCGAGATAGTAGACGGAACCGACCCCGCGAATGCCGAGGAAGGCCAGCAGCAGCCGCTCGCGCCAGGGCTGGCCGGAGCCGATCATGGCGATCAGGCCGGCGACCGGCCGCACCACGAAGACCACCGCCAGTCCGATCAGGGCGTCGGTCCAGGTCAGGCTGTCCAGCAGGCCGTTGGCCAGGGCGCCGCCGAACAGCACCAGCAGCAGCATCATCAGCAGACGTTCGATCTGGTCGGAGAAGTCGTGCATCTCCTGATGGAATTCGTGATCCCGTTCATAGCCCCGGATGACGAGGGCGCAGACGAAGACGGCGAGGAAGCCGTAGCCCTGGATCATTTCGGTCGCCGCATAGGCGATCAGGGTGGCGGCCAGGGCGATCAGGCCGTCGCCCAGCTTCGACAAGCCGCGCCGACTTCGGAACAGAAGAAAACCGAACGCCTTGCCCACCAGCCAGCCGGCGACGAGACCGGCCAGAAGCTTCCAGCCCACCTTGATCGCGAACCAGTCCGTCAGGCCGTCCTGGGTGGCCAGACCCCCAGCCGCCGCGAGGATGGCGAGATAGACAAAGGGGAAGGCCAGAGCGTCGTTGAGACCGGCCTCGGACGTCAGGCCGAAACGGACCTCGTCCTCGTCGCCCGAGCGCGGCGGGCCCACCTGGACATCCGCGGCCAGAACCGGATCGGTCGGCGCCATACTGGCCCCGAACAGCAGGGCCACGGCAAGACTGAAGCCAAGCCCCGCCCAGCCGAGAAAGGCGACTGCCGCGATGGTCAGGGGCATGGCGATCGCAAGAAGACGGACGGTCGTTGACCAGTTGCGCCAGCCGACCGGCCGATCGAGCTTCAAACCCGCCCCCATCAGGCTGATGATCACCACCAGCTCGGTCAGCCGCTCGGTCGCCGTGTCCCACGTCCGCGGGTCGGGATTGAACGACAGCAGGCCGGTGCTGAAGATCACAACGCCGATCGCCACGCAGAGGATGGCGAGGGTCAACGGCAGCCGTTTGAGGCCCACCGGCGCCCAGGACACCAGCAGCACGATGGCGCCGAGGCCGAACAGAAACAGGATATAGGGGTCGGGGATCAGGGCGGGCTCCGCGTGTCGGCGAACCGATCATAGCGCGGCCGCGGCCGCCGGGTTGCCCTCAAACCTTGCTGAGGATCAGCGTCCCGTTCGTGCCGCCGAAGCCGAAGCTGTTGGACATGACATGCTTCAGTTCGCCGTCGTGGCGTTCGCGCAGGATCGGCATGCCCTCGAACTCGGGGTCGAGGTTTTCGATGTGGGCGCTTTCGGCGGCGAAGCCGTGCTTCATCATCAGCAGGCAATAGATCGCCTCCTGCGCCCCGGCCGCGCCGAGCGAATGGCCGGTCAGCGACTTGGTCGAGGAGATCATCGGCATCTGATCACCGAAGACGTTGCGGACCGCGCCCATCTCCTTGGAGTCGCCCACCGGCGTCGAGGTGCCGTGCGGGTTCAGATAGTCGATGCGCGGATTGCCGGCCATTTCCAGCGCCATCTTCATGCAGCGCTCGGCCCCCTCGCCCGAGGGGGCGACCATGTCGTAGCCGTCGGAATTGGCGCCGTAGCCGGTGACCTCGGCATAGATGGTCGCGCCGCGCGCCACGGCCCGCTCATATTCCTCCAGCACCACGATGCCGGCCCCGCCGGCGATGACGAAGCCGTCGCGGTCCTTGTCATAGGCCCGGCTGGCCTGACCTGGCGTTTCGTTGAAGTTCGAGGACATGGCGCCCATGGCGTCGAACATGCTGGACATCGACCAGTCGATGTCCTCGCAGCCGCCGGCGAAGATCACGTCCTGCTTGCCCCAGGCGATCTGTTCGGCGGCCGCGCCGATGCAGTGGGCACTGGTCGCGCAGGCCGAGGAGATCGAATAGTTGATGCCCTTGAGCTGGAACCAGGTGGCCAGCACCGCCGAGGGGCCCGAGGCCATGGCCTTGGGCACGGCGAACGGGCCGATGCGCTTGGGCGACATCTTCTCGACCGTGGTGGCGGCGGCCTGGAGGATGACCTGGGTCGAGGGGCCGCCCTCGCCGACGATGACGCCGATTCGCTCGGACCGGATTTCCTCGGCGGTCATGCCCGAATCCTTCAGCGCCTCCTCAAAGGCGATGTGGCCCCAGGCAGTGCCGTTGGCGAGGAAGCGGGCGGCGCGCCGGTCGACATGCGGCGCCCAGTCCTCAGCCGTCACGCCCAGCGACGGCGGAGCCCAGACCTGCGACCGGAAACCGTATTTGATATGGTCAGGCGCTGCGACCACGCCCGAGCGGGCTTCGCGCAGCGAAGCCGAGACCTCATCCTGGCCCGTGCCGATGGAAGAGACGATGCCCAGACCGGTGACGACGACACGCCGCATGGCGGTTTCCTTCTTCAAGACGCAAGCGCCGCGTTTTTCGCGGTCTTCAACAAACGCGGATCAGTCGGCGACAGGTTCAGCCGCGCCGCCGAAAAGGCCGACGCGCATATCCTGGCAGGTGTAGATCACCTTGCCATCGGCCTCGAGCACGCCGTCGGCGATGCCCATGACAAGACGGCGATTGATGACCCGCTTCAGGTCGATCTTGTAGACCACCTTCCTGACGTCGGGCTGGACCTGGCCGGTGAATTTGACCTCGCCGACGCCCAGGGCGCGGCCCTTTCCGGGGCCGCCGATCCAGGCGAGGTAGAAGCCGACCAGCTGCCACATAGCGTCCAGCCCCAGGCAACCCGGCATCACCGGATCGCCGATGAAGTGACACTGGAAGAACCAGAGGTCGGGATGGATATCCAGCTCGGCCTCGATATAGCCCTTGCCGTGGGCGCCGCCGTCATCGTTGATCTTCGTGATCCGGTCGAACATCAGCATCGGCGGGGCCGGCAGCTGGGCGTTTCCGGGTCCGAACAGTTCGCCCCGCCCCGAAGCCAGCAAGGCCTCGTAGTCGTACGACGACGGGTTTTTCGACTGGCTCAACGGCGGTCTCGCATGATGACGGCCAGCCGCGCCGGGCGCGGCCTCGGGCCGGGTGTCGCCGTGGGGTACACGACCGGAACCGGGGGCTCAACGTTTTTGGACAGTCAGTCGGGGGCAGGCGACCGAGCCGGGCGTCCCCGTCCCGCGGGGCGGGCGGCGCTGCACAACAGCCGCTCCTGGGTCCCGAACACCTCGGCCTGGCGCACGAAACCGCGCAGCCGCCGCGCCCTGACCTCGCACCAGCCATCCTCGCAGTCCTCCACGGCCACCAGTGACCGGGGCGCCAGCCGGGCCCGCATCGGCGCCGTCGGCGACCGTCCACCGCGGATCGCGACCTCGGCGTCTGAGGCGTTGAAGACGCTGCGGCGGCTGGAGACGACGCTGCGATGGACCCAGGCCACGGCCCCCTCGGGATCGCAGATCTTGCGCCACTCTTCGGTCTCGGCGATCACCTGAACCGGCAGGCCCGAGGCGCGGTATTCCCACAGGATGCGGTAGTCGAGGCCGGGGCCGTAGCGGGCGCGCACCTCGTCGGACTTCAGCGACAGCCAGCGCGGCACGGGCTGGCCGCTGGGCGTCGGCCGGCCGTCGGGCATGGTCTGGCCGGCGCCGGCCAGGACGGCGGCGCCGATCACGCCGGCGATGACAGCCAGCCTTTGGAAGCGGGAGCGAGCTTTGCTAGACACCGTCTGCGTCCGTGTAACCGAAGGCATCGAATGTCCCTGCCCCGACTTAAGGTCGTGTTAACCAGACGCCTGCCGGACGCGGTCGAGACGCGGATGCGCGAGTTGTTCGACGCCGAACTGAACCTGACGGATGCGCCCATGGACCGCGCGGCGCTGGAAGCGGCCGTGCAGCGGGCCGATGTGCTGGTCCCGACCATCACCGACACGATTGACGCGGATCTGATCGCCGTCGCCGGCGAACAGTTGAGGATGATCGCCAATTTCGGCGCGGGCGTCGATCACATCGACATCGACGCGGCCGTGGGGCGCGGCCTGATCGTGACCAATACGCCGGGCGTCCTGACCGAGGACACGGCCGATCTCGCCATGGCGTTGATCCTCGCGGTCAGCCGCCGCATCGTCGAGGGCGCCCAGGTGGTGGCCGAGGGGCGGTTCGAAGGCTGGACCCCGACCTGGATGACCGGGCGAAAACTGTGGGGCAAGCGGCTGGGCATCGTCGGCATGGGCCGGATCGGCCAGGCCCTGGCGCGCCGCGCCCGCGCTTCCGGGATGCAGGTCCACTATCACAACCGCAAACCCGTACCGGCCATGATCGCCGAGGAGCTGGGGGCGACCTACTGGGACAACCTCGACCAGATGCTGGCGCGGATGGACCTGATCTCGCTGAACTGTCCGGCGACGCGGGAGACGCAGCACCTGCTGTCAGCCGAACGGCTGGCGCGGCTGCAGCCGCACGCCATCCTGATCAACACCGCCCGCGGCGACCTGATCGACGAGGCGGCCCTCGCTGACGCCGTGGCCCGTCGCGCCATCGCCGGTGTCGGTCTGGACGTTTACGAGCACGAACCGGCGATCCATCCGGGGCTGCTGGGCCACGCCAATGTCGTTCTGCTGCCCCATCTGGGCTCGGCGACGCTGGAGGCACGCCAGGACATGGGCGACCGGGTGATCGCCAACATCCAGACCTTCGCCAATGGCCATCGCCCGCCGGACCGGGTGATCCCGGCGATGTTCTGACACGCTGCGCTTGACGCGGCCCTAAACCATGGGTTGGTAGGGTTCGGGATCGGGGGTGGAGCCATGACTATCGGGCATTCTACGGCAGGGCGGTTGGCCTTGTCGCGCAGAGGGCTAATGGCCGGGGCGGGGGGCGTCGGGCTGGCGATCGTCGCCGGGCCCGCGGCGGCGCGGCAAGCGACTCCCCATGCCCTGGCTGATTTCTATGCCAAGCCCGTCACCAGGGGCGTGGCCCTGTCGCCGTCCGGCCAACGCATCGCCATTATCCGGGAGCTGCGCGAGAATGGCGTGCGCCGGACAGTCCTCGACCTCCTCGACGCCGCGGACCTCGACAGGCCAGCGATCCGCTCGCCAATGGGCGATGTGGAATGCGAATTCATGGCGTGGGCCAATGACGATCGCGTGCTGGTCGGCGTCGCCCTCAAGACCGAGACCGCGCGCGACAACCGCTCCGCAAGATCCTTCATCTCGAGCGAGGGGGTCGAGATCGTATCGCGTCGGATGCTGTCAATCGATCCGGTGACGGGGGGGGCCGTGGCCCTGTTCGGGAACGATCGTCAGCGGATGCGGCGCACGCGACACCTCGGTGTCATCGTCGATCTTCTGCACGGCGATCCAGACCATGTCCTGATGGCGTCGACGACATCCATCGGCGTTCTTGCCCTGTACAAGGTCAATGTCCGGACTGGCGTCGCCACGGAATTCGAACGCGGGGGCAACAACACCTTCCATTGGCAGACCCAGGCCGGGACGCCGGTGATCCGCTATGACATCAATCTCAGCGAAACCGTGATCACAGTGCACGGTCGAGCGCCTGGCGAAAGCGACTGGCGCGTGCTCCGCCGGGTCAGGGTCGAAGAGGCGCCCGACTTTGCGTGGGTCTCAGAAACTGACCGGCCCGGGGTGGTGATCGTCTCGGCAAGACAGGACGGCGAGGACGTTGAGTCTATCCGGGAACTGGACCTGCGGACCTTCGCCTTCGGCCCGCCGATGGCATCGCGACCCGGCAGCGACGTCGCCGGCGGCGCGCTGGACGACCAGGGCCGCTATCTCGGTGCGGCCTTCTGGAAGGATCGGCTGGAGTATGATTTCGCCGTGCCCGAGCTGGCCGCGCATCACCGGGCGATGAACCAGTTCTTCGACGATGAGTGCAACGTCGCGCTTTCCAACGTGGATTCCACCCAACAACGTCTCGTCACCTATGTCAGCGGCCCGCGCGAGCCCGGCGCCTGGTATCTGTACGACCGCACCGGCCGCAGCTACGTCAATCTGGCGCAGCGGACAGGGCTGGACAGCCAGCGGCTGGGTCGGGGCGAGGCGGTTGCGGTGACAACCCGCGACGGGGCCGCCATCACCGCCTATCTGAGCGCGCCAGCAGGAGCCGCGCCCGGACCCTTGGTGGTGCTGGTCCACGGAGGGCCGGAATCCCGGGACAGACTGGACTGGGACCGTCAGGTGCAGGTGCTCGCCGCCCAGGGATGGTGGGTGCTGCAACCCAATTTCCGTGGTTCCGGAGGCTACGGACTCGGCTTCGCCCGCGAGGGATGGGGGCGCTGGGGTGAACGGATGCAGGAGGACGTCGAGGACGCGGTCGCCCAGGTCGTTTCGACCAGGGTGCTGGACGGCGATCGAGTCGCGATCATGGGCGCCAGCTATGGCGGATATGCAGCGCTGATGGGGGCGGTGCGCCGCCCGGACCTTTACAAGGCCGCGATCGGGATTGCCGGCGTCTACGACCTTCCGGATTTCATGGGCCAGGTGGCGCAGCGCGATGATTCGCCCGGCAAGGAGGTTTACGAGTTCTGGACCAAGCGCATCGGCCGTCCTGACACCGATGCAGCGCGTCTTGCCCGCGCCTCGCCGCGGCGCCGCGCCGGCGAGGTGGCGTGCCCCGTATTGCTGGTCCACGGCGTCGAAGACGCCATCGTGTCCGTGTTCCAGTCGCGGCGTATGAAGGACGCCCTGCAAGCCGCCGGCAAGCCGGTCGACTATCAAGAGATTCCGGGCATCGGCCATGGAGGCTGGGAAGACGCGGTCGAGCAGCAGATGATGGGGCGATGCGTCGCCTTGATTCACCGGGCCTTCGCCTGAGCAGTCGGTCGAGTCGAACAGTCAGGACTCTGAGCACACCGGGCAGCCCGGGTCGGCGCCGACGATGACGGTTCGGGCGGTTCCGGCCAGGCCGTCGTAGATGAGCAACCGGCCCGTCAGGGCGACGCCGGCGCCGGTGACCAGCTTGACCGCCTCCAGCGCCGCCATGGACCCGACAATCCCGGCCAGGGCTCCGACGACGCCGACCCTGGCGCAGGTCTCCGCGTCCGGGGGCGCGGCGGGCGTCAGGCAGCGGTAGCAGGGGCGGCCCCGGAAGACGCCGACCTGACCGCTCCAGCGGCCAAGGGCCCCGGACACGAGGGGGACGTCTGCTGCGACACAGGCGTCGTTGACGGCGAAGCGGGTGGCGAAATCGTCGGTCCCGTCGATGACGACGTCGCAACCAGACAGCAGGCGCGCGGCGTTGTCGCTCGTGAGCCTTTCGGTGACCGGTTCGATCCGGACGTGGCGGTTGAGCGCCGTCAGGGTCTCGGCCGCCGCCGCGACCTTGGATCGGCCGATGTCGGCGGCGGCGAAGGCGATCTGGCGCTGCAGGTTGGACAGGGCCACCGCATCATGGTCGATCAGGCGGAGGACGCCGAGGCCCGCCGCCGCCAGATACAGGGCCGCCGGCCCGCCCACGCCGCCCAGACCGATCAGGCCGACGCGCGCGGCCTTCAGCCGCTGCTGACCCGGTCCGCCGATCTCGGCCAGGACCAGATGGCGGGCATAGCGTTCAATTTCGTCGTCCGAGAAGGTCACCGTCCTCCGTTAGGACGTGCGGCCCGCGAGGTCACGCGTTCAGGCGGCCTTGCGCAGATCGAGCACCAGTTCGGCCTCATTGGCGGTCAGACGCGAGATACAGGCCAGTCCGAGACGCTCCAGCATGGTCTGGGGATCGGCGCAGATCCCCATCGGCTCGTCCAGGCGGCGGGCATTGATCGGCATGTCGGACAGGATCCGGACGCCGGTATGCCGCCCGTCCGCCAGCACACGGCGCATCAGCCGGTCGATGTCGGCGCGGCCGCCCTCGATCGCCTGCAGGATATGCCCCCGGTGGAACAGCACGCAGCTGGTCACATGATCGCGACGATTGTTGCGCTCGGAGACGCCGAGAATCTGGGCGATCGACAGGGTGGACGTACCCGTCGGGCCAACCGCTTCGCTGGCGTAGATCACGCGATGAAGCACGACGATTCCTTCGTAAGCCATTTTTGGGGGTATAGTTTCTCTATGTAACGCGTTACATGGACAAAACTGTGGCCTTTCACAGGCGTTGTATTTCTGACGGTTTCCGCTTGCCGCGCCGCATTTCGGTCGCCATCTGCAACGGATGACGAACGCAAACCCCAACTTTCCCGACTGGCACGGCACGACCATTCTTGCAGTCCGAAAGGACGGCCGCACCGTGATCGCCGGCGACGGTCAGGTCTCGATGGGCCCGACCATCGTCAAGGGCGCCGCCCGCAAGGTGCGCGTTCTCGCCGGCGGCCGGGTGCTGGCGGGCTTCGCCGGGGCCACGGCCGACGCCTTCACCCTGATCGAGCGGCTGGAGGCCAAGCTGGAGCAGTATCCGGACCAGCTGGCCCGCGCCTGCGTCGACCTGGCCAAGGACTGGCGCACCGACCGCTATCTGCGTCGGCTCGAGGCCATGCTGCTGGTGGCCGACAAGAGCTCGATCTTCACCGTCACCGGCGTAGGCGATGTGCTGGAGCCCGAACACGGCGTGGCCGCGGTCGGATCGGGCGGCAATTTCGCCCTCGCGGCGGGCCGCGCCCTGCTGGACCACACTGAGATGGACGCCGAACAGATCGCCCGCCGGGCGATGGCCATCGCAGCGGACATCTGCGTCTATACGAACGGCAATCTGACGGTGGAGACGCTGGAGTAGCTGTCGCTTGAGGTTCTGGTTCATCACAACGAACACAACGGATGCACGACGGACACAACGGGACCGAGCCTGTTCCTGAGCCGATCAATCTGATCGGTAGAGCGGTGATGGATGCCGCATTCACAGTGCATCGCGCGCTCGGGCCCGGGTTGCTGGAGTCCGTCTACGAGGCCTGCATGGCCGAAGAACTTCATCAGGCAGGTCTGAGGGTTGAGCGGCAGATCGGTGTGCCGATCGCCTATGGCGAGGCCAGAATGGATGTGGGCTTCCGGCTTGACCTGTTGGTTGAAGGGGCGGTGATCGTCGAAGTGAAATCGATCGACGCTCTCGCGTCGATCCATACGGCCCAGCTCCTGACGTATCTCCGCTTTTCCGGGATTCGGCTCGGCTATCTGATCAATTTCAAAACCTTAAGGCTCAAGGACGGCTTTCGCCGTGTTGTGCTCTGACCCCGTCGTGTTCGTCGTGACCCCGCTGTGTTCGCTGTGATGAACCTCCCTCCCGATCAGCCCCTCTCCCGCCGGAGGCTGAGACACCCTATCTCCGCCCCATGACCGACCTCTCCCCCCGCGAAATCGTCTCCGAACTGGATCGCTACATCGTCGGCCAGGACGCCGCCAAGCGCGCCGTCGCTGTGGCCCTGCGCAACCGGTGGCGGCGCAAGCGCGTGCCCGACGACCTGCGCGACGAGGTCACGCCCAAGAACATCCTGATGATCGGACCCACCGGCGTGGGCAAGACCGAGATCGCCCGCCGCCTGGCCCGGCTGGCCGGCGCCCCCTTCCTCAAGATCGAGGCGACCAAATTCACCGAGGTCGGCTATGTCGGCCGCGACGTCGATTCCATCATGCGCGACCTCGTCGAGGCGGCCCTGGTCATGGTCCGTGATCAGCGCCGCGTCGGGGTCAAGGCCAGGGCCGAGGCCGCGGCGGAGGAGCGGATCCTAGACGCCCTCGTCGGACCGGGCTCCCAGCCGGCCACCCGCGACAGCTTCCGCAAGAAGTTGCGGGCCGGAGAGCTGGACGACAAGGAGATCGAGATCGAACTGGCCGATACGGCCTCGCCGATGCAGGGGATGGACCTTCCCGGCGGCAATGTCGGCATGATCAATCTGACCGAAATGCTGGGCAAGCTGGGCGGCGGTCGCACGAAGAAGGTCAAGCTGGCGGTGCGCGACGCCCTCGCCCCGCTGACCACCGAAGAGAGCGACAAGCTGCTGGATCAGGACAGCCTGACCGCCGAGGCCCTGATGCTGGCCGAGAATGAGGGGATCGTCTTCATCGACGAGATCGACAAGGTCGCCGGCCGATCGGACCGGTCGGGCGGCGACGTCTCCCGCGAAGGCGTCCAGCGCGACCTGCTGCCCTTGATCGAGGGCACGACGGTGTCGACCAAATACGGGCCGGCCAAGACCGACCATGTGCTGTTCATCGCCTCGGGCGCCTTCCATGTGGCCAAGCCATCGGACCTGCTGCCCGAACTGCAGGGCCGGCTGCCGATCCGGGTCGAGCTCAAGGCCCTGACCCGCAATGACTTCGTGCGCATCCTGACCGAGCCCGAGTCCAATCTGATCCGCCAGAACCAGGCCCTGCTGGCCACAGAGAACGTGGCCCTGACCTTCTCCCCTGACGCGGTCGAGGCCCTGGCGGACGCCGCCGTGGCGGCCAACAGCGCGGTTGAAAACATCGGCGCGCGCCGGCTGGTCACGGTGCTCGAGTGGGTGCTGGAGGAGACCAGTTTCAAGGCCTCGGACCTCGCCGGCCAGACCGTCGCCTTCGACGGCGAGCGGGTGCGGGACCTGGTCGCCGAACTGGCCCGGGACGCCGATCTGAGCCGCTATATCCTCTGACGGGGCAACCGGGCGGGCAGTCGAGCCGTATAGTCTGCAAGCACCGCCGTACGGGATCGCTCATGACCGCGCCGAAAGCCTTTGCTCCGCTCGCCCTGGCCCTCACTGTATGCGCCCTGGCCGCCCCCGCGTCGGCCCAGTCGCGCAGTGTCGATCTGGATCGGTTTGACGGCCGCTGGTTCGAGATCGCGCGCAGTCCCAATGACGTCCAGAAGGACTGCCGCAGGGCCCAGATCGACTTTAATCCTCAGACCCGTGCCGCCCGGTATTCCATCGTGGTCACCTGCACCCGAAGCGCCGATGGCGACGTGGAGACCCTGCGGGCCAACGCCCGGGTCACCGATACCGAGACCAACGCCCGCTTCCGCTTCACCCTGACGGGCCTGCTCGGCGTCGGCGGCCTGGCCGGACAGAACTACTGGGTCTGGGACCATGCCCCCGACTACAGCTGGGCCATCATGGGCCTGCCGAACAAGTCGGACTGGTGGGTCTGGCACCGCAGCCAGAGCCCGTCCGAGGCCGAACGCAGCCGGCTGGTCGGCCGCGCCCGGGCGCTGGGCTTCAACACCGGATCGGTCGTCCACACCGGCCGGTAAGGCTGGCCCGACTTGAAATCGGAACATATGCCGAACATAAGGTCGGCATGGCCGCCTCCGTCCTGCAGATCGACCTTGCCTTCAGCCGCCCCCGGACCACCCTGTCGGTGACGCGGGGCGCCGGCCGGCTGATGGTCAATCTGGGCTACGCCCCCTTGCTGGAGGTCTGCCTGCCTAACGGACGGCGCGCCGACGTCATGGCCCTCGGGCCGCGTGGCGACATCGTCATCTGTGAGGTCAAGTCGGGGGTCGAGGACTATCGGGTCGACCGGAAATGGGGCGAGTACGGCCCCTTCTGCGACGCCTTCTATTTCGCTGTCGCGCCGGAGTTCCCCCACCAGATCCTGGCCGGGGAGCCCGGGTTGATCGTCGCTGACGGTTTTGGCGGGGCGGTGGTGCGCGAAGCCCCGGTGGCGCCGCTGGCCCCGGCGCGCCGCAAGGCCCTGACCGTCGCCTTCGCCCGGCTGGGCGCGATGCGGACGCTGAAGGATCAGGCCGGCGGCTGAGCCTGTTCGACCACGAGACCGCTTTCTCCGGCGCCCATGATGGCCGCCACCGAGGCGGCGCAGCCGGTCAGGGTCTCCTCGCCGATGCGCACGATGGCGGACAGGGGGTAGGTCCGGTCGCTCATGCCGTCCGAGCATTCGGTGGCGGCTAACATGACGCTGATGGGCGTTCCCGCCGCGGTCTCGGCCTCGAAGGAGGCCGTGGTGCCCTGGACCACGGGCCGTGGCTGGGGCGCGCGCTGTTCGGGGCGGTCGACGCCGGCGTAGACGATCTCGGTCCCGGTCAGTTCGACGCCCCAGAAGGGTTCGGTCCCCAGGGCCCGGACCGGCCGGGCGAGGTCGACGCCCGCCAGCATCACGGCCGGCTCGGGGACGGGGGCTGACCCGGGCGCTGGGGCCGATTCGGAGCAGGCCGAGAGGGCGAGGACGGACAGGCCGACAAGAACAGGGCGCATGGATGATGACCTTCGGGCTGGCCGCAGAAAGCGCAGCAGACCGTCCCGGTCAAGCGATACGGACCCGGCGGCTATCCCGTTTGAAGTCAGGGCTGACCGCCGGTGAACGGCGTCGAGGCCATGAGGACGCCGTCGGTCGACAGCGCCGGGGCTTTGTGGATGAAGCCATAGGTCGGGTAGACGGAGGTGCCGAGGTCATTGATCGGCCTGTACCAGACCTTGACCGCGGTCCAGTCGCCCTCGGGGGACACGTCGACCACGGTGACGTTCTCCTCGACCTTGCCGCGGCTGCCGCCCCAGTTGGCATGGGTGATGCGGATGACGCGATCGGTCAGAACTTCCGAAACGACCGCGACATGGCCCCGGGTCATCCGGCCGCTGGACTGAAAGGCGAGGACCGAGCCGGTCTCCGGACGGTCGCCCGTGCGGAACTTGCCCTGGGCCTGGCGCCACCACGTGTGGGCGTCGCCGAAGATGCTGATGCCCGAGAACATTCGGGCGAAGGTCACACACTGCCAGTAGGGCTCGTCGGCCTTGGCGACCGGGGCATAGCCCAGCGCAGAAAATCCGAGGGTCGCTGCAACCGCAGCGGCTGTGAGCCGTTTTAGCATATGGTGCGGGTCCCGACCTGCCCTCAGTCACATACGCTTAGACGATAGTTTCCGAGGGTTGAAGCACCCTTTCGGGCGAATCGGTGCGCGGGTTTGTCGCGGCACGGCGCGCCTCCCGCCGGTCTCCAATCCCGCGCAAAGCCTTGCGGGCCGGGCGTTCGACGAGGTGGTAGGTCAGCATCGCCGTGACCGGAATCGCGCCCAGCAGCGCCAGCCACACAATGACGTGAAACTGTTTGTCTTCCGCCCCGGTGAGTCGCGCGGCGATATTGGTGGTCAGCAGCAGGACCGGCGCGAAGACCATATAGATCGAATAGCTGATCTCGCCGAGATACACGCCCGCGCGGGATGCAAGGACGCCGGCGCGCGCATTGTCGAGTGCGCCGAGGCCCAGGATCAGCCCTCCGGCGGCCAGGACGGTGATCGGATCCCACAGATCGAGCGAGGCGCTGGCCATGACGGCCGCGGCGCTGACCAGGGCGACCGGCGCCGCATGCGGGATGGGACCCCGGCGATGGACCAGGTAGAGGGCGCAGCCGAGGGCGAAGCACGGAACGATGCGCAGCAGACCCCCGCGGAAGGTGGCCTCGGTCAGCGAATAGCCGGCCAGCGGCTCGAACACCGCATACAGCCCCAGGGCGAAGCCGGCGGCCAGGCCCGTGGCCAGAACGGGCCGGTCGCGCAGCCGCCAGGCCACGAAGGCGAAGGCGGGGAAACTCAGATAGGCGAACCACTCCGCCGAGATCGACCAGGACGGATGGTTGAAGGCCGCGCTCGGGGCCAGGCCCCAGGCGTGGGTCAGGGTCAGATGGGCCGGCAGGGCCCGCCAGTCTGTCAGGCTGCCGTCGATGCTCAGGCCGGCCACGGTCGCCGCGACCCCAAGGCCGATCATGCCGAACAGGGTGACCAGATGCAGCGGATAGACCCGCGCGATCCGGGCCCACAGGAAGCCGCCGTAGCGGAAGCGCTTCTGGCCCGCCGCCTCGAGATAGACGTGGCTGAGGATGAACCCCGACAGGATGAAGAAGGCCTCGACGCCCAGATAGCCCTTGGTCACCGCGACCGGGACGAAGCTGACATCAAGGTAGGGCCAGGCCGTATAGAGGACGACCCACAGGGCGGCGAAGAACCGCAGGGTGGTCAGGGCGCGCAGATCGGGCGGCGTCGGGACGGGCGTCATGGACCCGGACGCTAGGCCGTCAGGGTACAGGAACCGTTAAGCGGCGCACTCCGCGGGCCGGGCTTCACCGGGCGCATACATCTCGCAGGACCGGTCGATCTCGCCCTGGATCATCGCGCAGGGGTTGGCGACGTTGCACGGCGGGCGGGTGGCGGGGCTGACGGCGATGCAGCGCTGGACCAGCCGCTGCGCCGCCGCGGGGCCGATATCGTCCACGCAGGACGCGGGTGCGCCCGGCGCGGTCGTCAGGATGGCCGGGTCAACCTCTTCCTGCGGCGGCGCATCGGCCGGCATGACCGGCGCCGACGCGGCGTCTGCGGAGGGCGCGGGCGCACTCCCGGCCGGTTCGGATGGCTGGCCGCAGCTCGCGACGAAGGCGGTCACAGCAATGAGGGCGAGGACGGTCCGACGCATGGGCGCTCCGATCAGTCGCGAAGAGCGTCACCTTAGGCACGGTTGGTCCCGTTGCGAAAGCTCAGCGCCCCAGTGCGGCGCGCTGCATCGTGAAGAGATCGGCGCAGCCGCCCTCGGCCAGCTGGAACAGCCGGTCGAACTCGACGCGGGAAAAGCCGCGCTTCTCCCCCGTCGCCTGGATTTCGACGATCGCCCCGGCCCCGGTCAGGACAAAGTTGGAATCGGCCTCGGCGGTGGAGTCCTCCTCATAGTCGAGATCGAGCACCGGCAGATCGTTGCATACCCCGCACGAGACGGCGGCGACCTGGTCGAGGATGGGATCGGTCTTCAGCACGCCTTCGGCGCGCAGATAGTCAAAGGCCGAGGCCATGGCGACCCAGGCGCCGGTGATGGCGGCGGTGCGGGTGCCGCCGTCGGCCTGGATGACATCGCAGTCCAGCACCACCTGCCGCTCGCCGAGGAGTTTCAGATCGACCACGGCGCGCAGCGAACGGCCGATCAGGCGCTGGATTTCCTGCGTCCGGCCGGTTTGCTTGCCGCTGGCGGCCTCGCGACGGCCGCGCGTGTGGGTGGCCCGGGGCAGCATGCCATACTCCGCCGTGACCCAGCCCGCGCCCTTGCCGCGCATCCAGCCGGGCACCGTCTCCTCGACCGAGGCCGTCACCAGCACCTTCGTGTGGCCGAACGACACCAGGCAGGAGCCCTCGGCGTAGCGGTTCACCCCGGTCTCGAGGGTGACGGTGCGGAGTTGCTCGGGGGTACGTTCGGAGGGGCGCATGACGGTAGTCCTTGGAAGCGGAAGCGGCGGTGCTTATCGTGAAAACGTGAACCTGTCCCCCAGATCCCTGCCCGCCAGACCCATGGCCCCCGCATCTTCGGTCCGCGCGTGCACGACCACGCCCGATGGCGCGCGGACGCTCGGACAGGAAAAGGGCGGGCGATGACATGAAGCCGCCCCTGCTGACCTCGACCGCACTGGAGACCGGCAGCCTGACCGGCCTCGACCAGCGCGCCCGCGACATCTTCCGTCGCATCGTCGAATCCTATCTGGAGACCGGCGATCCGGTCGGCTCGCGGACCCTGTCGATGACCGGCGTCGCCCTGTCGCCGGCGTCGATCCGCAACACCATGCAGGATCTGACCATGGCCGGCCTGCTCGGCGCGCCGCATACCTCGGCCGGCAGGATTCCCACCCACGCGGGCCTGCGCCTGTTCGTCGACGGCCTGCTGGAGATCGGCGACATCGGCGCCGAGGAGCGCCGCGAGATCGACGCCCGCCTCGCCGGCCGGGGTCGCAGTTTCGACGAGGCGCTGAACGAGGCCTCCAGCCTGCTGTCCGGTCTCGCCGGGGGGGCCAGCATCGTCGCCAGCCCGATCCGCGAGGCCGGGGTCAAACATGTCGAATTCGTCGCCCTCGGCCACGACCAGGCCTTGGCGGTGCTGGTCGGCGACGACGGGTCCGTCGAAAACCGGCTGATGCCGCTGAAGGCCGGGGTCACCCCCTCGACCCTGCAGGAGGCGTCGAACTTCCTCAACGCCCGGCTCAAGGGGCGGCCGCTGCACGAGGCGCGCACCGAAATGCGCACCGAACTGGACGCCGCCCGGCGCGAGCTCGACGCCGCCGCGGCCCGTCTGGTCGAGGACGGCATGGCCGCCTGGTCGGGCGGGGCCGAGCGCGAGCGGTCGCTGATCGTGCGCGGCCGGGCCAATCTGCTGCATGACCGCGAAACCGCCGAGGACCTGGAGAAGGTCCGCATCCTGTTCGACGACCTCGAGCAGAAGGAACAGCTGATCGGCCTGCTCGACGGGGTCTCGGCGGCGCAAGGGGTGCGCATCTTCATCGGCGCCGAGACGCGGTTGTTTTCGCTTTCGGGTTCCGCCGTGATCGCGGCGCCCTATATGACAGGCCGTCAGCGGGTTCTGGGCGCCATCGGCGTGATCGGACCTGCGCGACTGAACTATGCCCGCATCATACCGTTGGTGGACTATACCGCCCGGGTGCTGGGGCGAATGCTGGACGGACAAGAGAATTGAGCGACACACACGACGACTTCCCCACCTCTGAAGAGCTGGCGGCCGATATCGCGGAGTCCGAAGCCAACGCCGAGGCGGGGCTGGACGACGGCCTCGGGCCGATCGACGCCCTGATCGCCGAGCGCGACCAGTGGAAGGACCGCGCCCTGCGCGCCGTGGCCGAGGCGGAGAACACCAAACGCCGGGCCGAGGCCCAGAACAATGACGCCCGGGCCTATGCCATCCAGAAATTCGCCCGGGACCTGCTGGGCGTGGCCGACAATCTGGAACGGGCGCTTCAGGCCGCCCCCAAAAACGCCGACGCCGGCGAGGCTGGTCTGGTCACCGGTCTGGAGCTGACCCAGAAGTCGCTGCTGTCGGCCTTCGAGGCCAATAATCTCAAACGCGTCGCGCCCGAACCGGGCGAGGCCTTCGATCCGCACCTGCATCAGGCCATGATGGAGCAGCCGTCCGACACCGTTCAGGGCGGGCAGGTGATCCAGACCCTGCAGCCCGGCTACGCCCTGTTCGGCCGCACCGTGCGGCCGGCCATGGTGGTGGTGGCCGCCAGGGGCTCCGGGAGCCGGACCAGCGCCGCGGATGCGGCGGCGGGCAATGCGGCCTATGCGGCCGCCGACGACACCGGCGGCCAGTTCGACGGCAAGGCCTGAGTCAGGCCTTCAGTCGCGGCTCGAAGAAGGCCAGCAGCTTCGCCCATCCGTCGGCGGCGTCTGACGCACGATAGCTGTCGCGGTAGTCGGCGTGGAAGCCGTGCGGCGCCTCCGCATAGACATGGATGCCGCTGTCAGTCTGGCCGGCGCGCTGCAGGGCCGCGCGCATCATCTCCACGCTGGGCAGGGGAATGCCGCGGTCGGCCTCGCCGTAGAGACCCAGCACCGGGGCCTTGAGGTCGTCGGCCAGATCAACCGGCCACGGCTGACCGCCGGCGACCTGTTCCGGGGTCGCCGTGGGCGACGGGGCGAGCCGGCCATACCAGGCCACCCCGGCGTCGAGGACGGCGAACCGGGCGCAGGCCTGCCACACCACCTTGCCGCCCCAGCAGAAGCCGGTGATCCCGACCTTGTCGGCATTGGCCCAGAGCTGCTGGCTGGCCCAGTCCAGCGTGCCCGAGATGTCTCCCATCACCTGTTCATAGCCGGCGGCGGCGACGATCTGCTGCACCCTGGCCATGTCGGCGAGAGGCGCCGGGTCCTCGACCCGTACGAAGAAGGCCGGGGCGATCGCCGCATAGCCTGCCCTGGCCAGCCGCCGGCAGATGTCGCGGATGTATTCGTGAACGCCGAAGATTTCTGACGCCACGATCACCACGGGCCACGGGCCCTCGCCCGCGGGGCGCGCCACATAGATCGGCAGGTCGAATCCGTCCGGCGCGGGGCAGGTTGTCTCTTCGATCGTCAGGCCGTCGGCGGCGGTGGTGATCGGTGCGGCCTGCCGGGCGAGGGCCGCCGGGGCGTAGCCCGCGAAGGCGAGGCCACCCAGGGCGCCGGTCGCCAGGGCGCGACGGCTGAAACGGAAATCCCCGGGCTCGGGGCCCTCGGGACGGATCAGATTGGTCATCAGCAGCCTCCGGCTTGGCGAGCCCGGACCTTGGCCCGGCCTCTGCAAATCGTCCATTCACGTTTGCCGTGAAGCTAGCTCGCCCGCCGCAGGGTCAAATTCAGCCGCCCACCGCCGGGGACCAGGCTCGACGAGCCGGCGATCACCCGGTCGACCCCGTGGCGCGCCAGTCGCGCCGGGCCGGTCAGGGCGCAGACATCCCCGGACTGCAGCCGGATGGATTTCGTCGGCCCGCCGTCCGCAGGCCCGATCCGGAACATCGCCGCATCACCCAGCGAGACAGACAACACCGGCGCGGCCAGATCCCTCTCGTCCTTGTCCTGGTGCAGGCCCATTTTCGCGCCTGAACGGTACAGGTTGATCAGACAGGCGTCGGGCGGCTCCGGCCAGCCCGTCAGGCTCGCCCACAGATCCGTCAGGACCTCCGGCATCGGCGGCCACGGCTCGCCCGTCCCGGGGTGACTGGCCTGATAACGATAGCCGGCCCGGTCCGAGACCCAGCCGAGCGGACCCATATTGCTCATTTCGACCGAAAACGGCCGACCGGCCCGGGTCACCGGTCTATAGAGCGGCGCGGTGGCCAGGGCCGCCATCACAAGGTCGCGCAGTCGCGCCTGGTCAGCCGGCGCGAACAGCCCCGGCCAGAAGCGAAACCCCGGGACCCCCGTGTCCATCTCGCCTCGAGCCCTCGGGGTCACAGGGTCAGATAATAGTCGGAAATGCGGCAGACGTTGATGCTCTCGCGCACCACGGTCCGCCCGCCGGCCAGACCCGCTTTGAGGTCAAAACGGCAGGCGTTGTCGCCATTGTCGATCAGCACGGGCCGACTGGCGCCCGTCGGGATCGGCGCGCTGCCCAGCAGGTCCGCGCCGAACTCGCCCGTTCCGACCGCTGCGGCCTGCAGGGACTCAAGGGCGAGACCGGTCTGATTGTGAATGCGCACGCGACGGTTCTGGCCGTCACGCGACTGACTGGCCGCGTCCGCGAGACCGCCGACGGTCAGAAGGGCGATGGTGAGGGCCGTAGCCATCGTTCCTCGGGTCATGGCGATGATCCTGCCTGAGGCCCGCCCTTCTGACCATGGCGCCCGGGGTCGCGCCATTTTCCCGGGGCCGCCGTCCGTTCCGAAGGCTGACTTCTAATCGCGCCCGCAATGCGTTTGGGGCTTGCGGGCGGGGGGGTGTTTCCCATATCGGCCTCAACCGCCGCAAATCCCCGCACTTCGTGGGGCTTTGCGGACGGAACTGTAGCAACCGACCCAAAGACCCTGACACCGGGGGCGTTCACGCGCGGCGCTTCGCTTTAAAAGGCCGCCGCATCGTCCGCCGAAATGGAGCGAAAGACCACCAATGGCCAAGATCATCGGCATCGACCTGGGCACGACCAACTCGTGCGTCGCCGTCATGGACGGCAAGTCCCCCAAGGTCATCGAAAACGCTGAGGGCAACCGCACCACGCCCTCCGTCATCGCCATCCAGGACGGCGGCGAGACCCTCGTGGGTCAACCGGCGCGCCGCCAGGCCGTGACCAATCCGACCAACACCTTCTTCGCCATCAAGCGCCTGATCGGCCGCTCGTTCGACGACCCCGTGGTCGCCAAGGACAAGAAGATGGTCCCCTATGAGATCGTCAAGGGCCCGAACGGCGACGCCTGGGTGCGCGCCAACGGCAAGGATTATTCGCCCCAGCAGATCTCGGCCTTCACCCTTGGCAAGATGAAGGAGGCCGCGGAGGCCTATCTCGGCGAGACCGTGACCCAGGCCGTGATCACCGTGCCGGCCTATTTCAACGACGCCCAGCGTCAGGCCACCAAGGACGCCGGCAAGATCGCCGGCCTCGAGGTGCTGCGCATCATCAACGAACCGACCGCGGCGGCCCTGGCCTATGGCCTCGACAAGAACGACGGCCAGAAGATCGCCGTCTATGACCTCGGGGGCGGCACCTTCGACGTCTCGATCCTCGAGATCGGCGACGGCGTGTTCGAGGTGAAGGCCACCAATGGCGACACCTTCCTCGGCGGCGAGGACTTCGACCTGCGCCTGGTCGACTATCTGGCCGACGAGTTCAAGAAGGAGCAGGGCGTCGACCTGCGCTCCGACAAACTGGCCCTGCAGCGGCTCAAGGAAGAGGCTGAAAAGGCCAAGAAGGAGCTCAGCTCCACGACCCAGTATGAGGTCAATCTGCCGTTCATCACCATGAACGCATCGGGCCCGCTGCACCTGAACATCAAACTGTCGCGCGCCAAGCTGGAGGCCCTGGTCGAGGACCTCGTCGCCCGCACCATCGAGCCCTGCGCCAAGGCGCTGAAGGACGCGGGCCTCAAGGCCTCGGACATCGACGAAGTGGTGCTGGTCGGCGGCATGACCCGCATGCCCAAGGTGCAGGAGGCCGTGAAGGCCTTCTTCGGCAAGGAGCCGCACAAAGGCGTCAACCCCGATGAGGTCGTGGCCCTCGGCGCCGCGGTCCAGGCCGGCGTGCTGCAAGGCGACGTCAAGGACGTCCTGCTGCTGGACGTGACCCCGCTGACCCTCGGCATCGAGACCCTGGGCGGCGTCTTCACCCCGCTGATCGAGCGCAACACCACCATTCCGACCAAGAAGAGCCAGACGTTCTCGACCGCCGACGACAACCAGTCGGCCGTGACCATCCGGGTCTTCCAGGGCGAGCGCCCGATGGCCGCCGACAACAAGGTGCTGGGCCAGTTCGACCTGATGGGCATCCCCCCGGCGCCGCGCGGCATGCCCCAGATCGAAGTCGCCTTCGACATCGACGCCAACGGCATCGTCCACGTCACCGCCAAGGACAAGGCGACCAACAAGGAACAGTCGATCCGCATCCAGGCCAACGGCGGCCTCTCGGACGCCGACATCGACAAGATGGTCAAGGAAGCCGAGGCCAATGCCGCCTCCGACAAGGCCAGGAAGGAGATGGTCGAGGCCGTCAACGCCGCTGAAAGCCTGATCCACTCGACCGAGAAGGCCATGGCCGAGCACGGCGACAAGGTCGGGGCCGATGAGAAGGCGGCGATCGAGACCGCCCTTGCCGAGCTGAAGACGGCCAAAGAGGGCACGGATCCGGAAGACATCCGGACCAAGACCAACACCCTGGTCCAGGCCTCGATGAAGCTGGGCGAGGCCATGTACGCCTCGCAGCAGGGCGCCGGCGACGGCGATGCGGCCGAGGCTCCGGCCGATGACGGCGTGGTCGACGCCGAGTTCGAGGAAGTGTCGAGCGACGACGACGGGAAGAAGAGCGCCTAAGCACCGTCTCCTCCCCATCGCCCTTGCGATGGGGAGGGGGACCGCGAAGCGGTGGAGGGGGAGGAGGAACGCACTGCGGTCCGACGACTGGCTCTGGACACGGTCCTGAAAGGGACTGTGCGACGGGACCAACCCCTCCACCACGCTGCGCGCGGTCCCCCTCCCCATTGCTTCGCAACAGGGAGGAGACAACTTGCATCATTTCACCGGGCGCCCATGTCAGCCCGGTCAGCCGATACGGTATTTCGCTCGCGAGAGGCGCTGACCGTCGGCCCGGGTAAGAGGACGAACGCCGCATGGCGACGCGTGACTATTACGAGGTTCTGGGGGTCGAGCGGACCATCGACGCCGCCGGCCTGAAGGCCGCCTACCGCAAACTGGCGATGCAGCATCACCCTGACCGCAACGGCGGGTGCGACGACTCCATGGCCCGGTTCAAGGAAATCTCCGAAGCCTATTCCGTGCTGTCCGACGACCAGAAACGCGCCGCCTACGACCGCTTCGGCCACGCCGGGGTCAACGGCGGCGGCGACCCGTTCGGTCAGGGCCAGGGCTTCGCCGACGTCAACGACATCTTCTCCCAGGTCTTCGGAGACGCCTTCGGCGACGTCTTCGGCGGCCGTCAGGGCGGCGGCGCCCGCCAGCATGGACCGCGACGCGGCTCGGACCTGCGCTATGACCTCGAGATCACCCTTGAGCAGGCCTACAAGGGCGCCGACGTCGAGATCGCCGTACCCACCACCGCAACCTGCGAGTCGTGCGAGGGGTCCGGCGCGCGCAAGGGGGCCCAGGCCTCGACCTGCACGACCTGCCAGGGCGCGGGGCGGGTCCGGTCCGCCAACGGCTTCTTCCAGGTCGAACGCACCTGCCCCCACTGCGGGGGGGCCGGCAAACGCCTGCCGGCGGCGGACGCCTGCACCAGCTGCGCCGGTCACGGCCAGGTCCGCAAGAACCGGACCCTGCAGCTCAAGATTCCGGCCGGAGTCGACGACGGCTCGCGCATCCGCCTGTCGGGCGAGGGCGACGCGGGCACGCGCGGCGGTCCGCGCGGCGACCTCTATGTCTTCCTGTCGGTGACACCGCACGAACTGTTCGAGCGCGACAATCTCGACCTGCTGGTCACCGTACCGGTGGCGATGACCACCGCGGCCCTGGGCGGTGAGATCGACGCCCCCTGCCTGGTGTCCGAGGCCTGCGACGGCCGCTGCAAGGCGCCCGTGACGGTGCCCGCCGGCTCCCAGACCGGCAAGACGGTGCGCATCAAGGGCAAGGGCATGCCGCACCTGAACGGCCGCCAGCGCGGCGATCTGGTGGTCGAACTGTTCGTCGAGACCCCGACCGAGCTGACGGCACACCAGAAGGAACTGCTGCAGGAACTGGCGGCCTCCCTGGGCGAGAGCCAGACGCCGCGCAATTCGTCCTTCGCCGGCAAGGCCAAGCGGTTCTGGGCCGATATTCTGGGGTCGGAGACGACGCAGTAGCGCTCCCGCGCGCCAAGGATGACGGGGCCAGCGAAAACCGCCACACTGTGCGCGAACTGACGGGGATCCGACCTTGAGCGCCATTTTCCACGCCGGCATCTCCGGCGCCCGCGGTCGTATGGGCCGGGCCGTCTCGACCGTTCTCGACGCCCGGGAAGACGTCGTCGTCGCCGCCCGCTTCGATCGCGGGGAAACGCCCGACCTGTCGCTGTGCGACGTGATCATTGATTTCTCGACCCCCGACGCCTCGGTCGAACTGGCGCGGACCTGCGCGGAACGCGGCGGCCCGGCCCTGGTGATCGGCTCCACCGGCCTGACGCCGGAACAGGAGACCGACATCCACAAGGCGGCCGAAAAGATCGCCATCGTGCGCAGCGGCAATTTCTCTCTGGGCGTCAACATATTGATCGGGCTGGTCGAACATGCGGCCCAGCGGCTGGACGCCGCCGACTGGGACATCGAGGTGCTGGAGACCCACCACCGCCGGAAGGTCGACGCCCCGTCGGGCACGGCCCTGATGCTCGGCGAGGCCGCAGCCAACGGTCGCGGCGAGGATCTGGCCGACGTCCGCACGCCCCCCTATGACGGCATCACCGGCGAGCGGGAATCGGGCAGAATCGGCTTCGCCTCCCTGCGCGCCGGCGGCGTCATCGGCGAACACACCGTCCTGTTCGCCTCCGAGGACGAGACCCTGACCCTGAGCCATTCGGCCGTCGACCGGTCCCTCTTCGCCAAGGGAGCCGTGGCCGCCGCCGCCTGGGTCCGCAGCCGCCCGGCCGGCCTCTATGACATGCAGGATGTGCTGGGATTCCGGCAGGCTTAACCCCTGCCGAGGATCAGTGCGCGTGGCGGCGGCGGCTCAGGCCTCGGCCGGTGAATAGCGACTTGATCAGGAACAGCACCGCGATCACCACGGCGAAGCCGAGGAACAACGCCAGAACCGTCATCCAGAAGCCGAGGGTCAGTAGCGGCGGCAGGACGAAGGCTCCGCCGTCCAGCATCGGCCGCACCAGCCCGACCAGGATGAAGACAAAGGCCGCGCCCAGCGACGTCGCCCACAGCCGGCTCCAGGCCGGCATCGTCAGGGCGGCGATCACGGCGATGACCAGGCCCGTGACCTGGTTGATGGTGTCGAACCCGCCCTGGGCGAGGCCGAACAGGCCGGCCAGAAACGCACCGACCGAATCGAACAGGGACTCCATTACGCCAACCTCCTGGATGCGGCCCAAGCTTGGCCGGACCCAGGGCTAACGCCGCTCGCGGCGAATGGCTCCGCTTAGCGACCCGTGGAGCCGAATCCGCCGGCCCCGCGCGCCGTCTCGTCCAGCGCAGCGACCTCGAGCATCTCCGCCTGTTCATGGCGGGCGATGACCATCTGGGCGATGCGGTCGCCGCGGCGGATGACGAACGGCTCCTGGCCGTGGTTGATCAGGATGACCCCGACCTCGCCGCGATAGTCGCTGTCGATGGTGCCGGGCGAGTTCAGGCAGGTCAGGCCGTGCTTCAGCGCCAGACCCGAGCGCGGCCGCACCTGGGCCTCGAAACCAGCCTCCATTGCGATCCTGAGGCCGGTCGGCACCAGCGCCCGGGCCCCGACAGCCAGCGTCAGGGGCGCGTCGTCCGCCAGGGCCGCGCGCAGGTCCATACCGGCCGAGCCGCCGGTCTCATAGGCCGGCAGGGGCAGGCCTTCGGCATGCGGCAGGCGTTCGACACGGACGGTGGTCATGCGGCAGGTCCTCAGGCGTTGAAATGATCGGCGATTCTGGCGGCGAGCTTGCGCGCCACCTCGGCCTTGGACTGGCGCGGCCAGGCCTCGGCCGAGCCGTCGCGGGTAAACAGGGTGACCGTATTGCCGTCCGCGCCGAAGACGTCATCCGAGACATCATTGCCGACGATCCAGTCGCAGCCCTTGCGCGACAGTTTGGAGCGGGCGTTGGCCTCCAGATCCGCAGTTTCGGCGGCGAAGCCGACCACCAGCTTCGGCCGCTTCTTCCCGGCCGCCGAAACACCGGCGAGGATGTCGGGATTCTCGATCAGCGACAGCGACGGCGGGCCGCCGGGAGCCTTCTTGATCTTGCCCGAGGCGACCCCGTCGACGCGCCAGTCGGCCACGGCCGCGCTCATCACAGCGATATCCGCCGGCAGGGCGGCCTCGACCGCCGCCTTCATCTCGCGGGCGGTCTCGACCCAGACCCGGTCAACGCCGGCCGGCGCGGACAGCGCCACGGGCCCCGACACCAGCGTCACCTCGGCCCCCAGCCGGGCCAGCGCCCCGGCGATCGCATAGCCCTGTTTGCCGCTGGACCGGTTGGTCAGACCGCGGACGGGGTCGATCGGCTCGAAGGTGGGGCCCGCGGTGACCACCGCCTTGCGGCCTGACAGGGGGCGTCCGTCTGGCCCGGCGAGCAGTTGCTCGATCGCATCGCGGATTGCAGCCGGTTCAGCCATCCGGCCCGGGCCGAACTCGCCGCAGGCCATCTCACCCTCGTCCGGCCCGACCGTCGCCACCCCATGGAAGGCATCGAAACCCTTCAGCCGTTCGACATTGGCCTGCACCGCGGGGTGAAGCCACATCCGCACATTCATGGCCGGGGCCAGCAGCACCCGCTTGTCGGTGGCCAGAAGGGTGGTCGAGGCGAGATCGTCGGCCAGGCCGTTTGCCGCCCTTGCGATCAGGCCCGCCGTCGCCGGCGCCACCACCACCAGATCGGCCCAGCGCGACAGCTCGATATGGCCCATGGCCGTCTCGTCGTCGGGCATGAACAGGCCGCTGCGCACCGGATGGCCGCTCAGGGCGGCCAGGGACATCGGCGTCACGAAGGCGGAGCCCGCCTCGGTCAGGACGGTCCGGACCTCCGACCCGTCCTTCTTCAGCAGCCGCACCAGCTCCAGCGCCTTGTAGGCGGCGATGCCGCCGCCGACGATCAGCAGAATCTTGCGGCCTGACAACGGTGCTGGGGTCATGCCGGTGATCTAGCGGCGGGGCCGGCTGGCGTCGAGGGGGGTCGCCACCCAACAAGAACATTGCAAGAACATTCTTCCTGTGATTAATCTTAAGGTGGCGGGTTCAACCGAAGGAGGATTTCATGTTCGCCATCAAGAGTTCGACGCTGGCCGCGACCGCGGCGCTTGCGGCCCTGCTGGGCCTCGCCGGATGCGGCAACGGCGGCTCGGCCGTCGAAACGCGCAACCGGACTGCAGACGGAGCCGAGGCCACACTTACGGCTTCGACGGGGGCGCCGGAGCCAGTCGCCGGGAACGCCGGCGCCGCTTCCGAAAAGGGGGCTCCCGCCCTGACCGCCAACCGGCGCGAGACCGTCGACGCCAAGGTCGCCCGACTGTTCGAGCGAAACGGCGCCGATTTCGACGCGCGAACGCCGGAGGACTATCTCGCCAAGGTCCAGGCCTTCACCCGCCGCCCGCCGGCGGGCACCGAGCGGGTGGAGCGCCCCAACGGCGACGTCCTGCTGTATCAGGCGTCGACCAATACCTTCGCTGTTGTGTCGAGGGAGGGTGTGCCCAAGACCATGTTCAAACCGCGTGACGGCGGGACCTATTGGGCTGAGCAGAAGGAACGGGCGCCGGGTTTCGGTCGCCAGCGGACCGCCTCATCGGGGGAGTAGACTGGCGGGCGCGCGCTCCGGCTTACGGGGCGCTCAGGCCTCGTCCGCCTCCTTGCGGTCCGCCATCTCGCGGATGATTTCCAGCGTCAGCTTCTGCTGGCGGGTCGACAGCTGGGGGGCGAGGCGGCTGATCTCGATCGTGTAGCGCGTAGCCGGAAAATCGTGTTCGAACGCCGACCCGCCCTCGGCCATGCCCGCGATCTGGGCGCCGGTCAGGCCTTCGAAAAAGTAGCCGATGTCGACCTTGAAGAAGCGTGCAATATCCCAGAGCTTGGAGGCCGATATTCGGTTGGCGCCCTTCTCGTATTTCTGGATCTGCTGGAAGGTCAGCCCAAGGGCCCGTCCAAGATCGCTCTGGTTATAGCCGAGTGCGAGCCGTTTCTCGCAAACCCGCCGACCCACATGCCGGTCCACGGGATGAGGGCCGTCTTCGCCCTTGCCTCTCGCCATCGTCAAAACGTCCTTCGGATTCTACCGTCAAGCCTGAATGCACTCGCGATTCGCCCATGTCATCAAAAAATGCAAAAACCGCGGCGCCCCGATCAGTCACGGTTGAGTAACCGCTTCTCAGCCGCTCGCGTGGCGAGTATTCGGGGTAGAACAGGGCGGATCAGGATCACGCTCGCCGGCGCCGCAGGCGAGTCCAGGGGGCTCCCACCGACAGACCGGCGACCACCGCGAGCCAGAACAACAGATCGCCGATCCGGCCATAGAGGGTGATCTCCGTCGGCCGCGGCAGGCCCGCGTCGATCACGCCGCTTTCGCCCGGCTCGAGCCGTTGTTCGCCGACAACGCGCCCCCAGGGATCGATCATGGCGGAGACGCCGGTCGGGGTGGAACGGACGATCGGAAGACCGGTCTCGATCGCGCGATAGCTGGCCAGATTAAGGTGCTGGATCGGACCGGAGGTGCGGCCGAACCAGGCGTCATTGGAGATGTTGACGATCCACCCCGGCCGCCCCCCTGAGCCAGGGGTGAAGCCCGGATAGAGGCTTTCGTAGCAGATCAGCGGCTGGGCCCGCGGCGCCCCGGGAATGTCGATCGGCGCCGGCCGTGGCCCGGCGCTGAAATCGACCGGCATATGGGTCAGGCTGCGAATCCCCAGCGCGCCGAGCAGGCCGCCCGCGGGCAGGTATTCGCCGAACGGCACCAGCCGGTGCTTGTCATAGACAGCGCTGATGCGCAGGCCGTCCCCGCCCTCATCGGCCAGCACGAACAGGCTGTTGAAATAGCGCCCGCCCTCGGGGGCGGAGGGGTCGGCCAGGCCGCGGCTGAGGCCCATGATCAGGGTCTGACCCGGCTGAAGCGCGCGGGCGATGGCGACGGCTTCGGCCGAGCCGGGGGCGAAGACCTGGTTGGCCGAAGCCGGCAGGGCCCCCTCGGGCCAGATGATCAGATCCGGCGTCAAGGCGCCGGGCCGGGCCGTCAGATTGACGTAACGCTCGACGATCCCGCGATAGGCTTCCGGCGTCCATTTGGACTCCTGGTCGACGTCGGCCTGGACGATCCGGACCACAGTGTCAGTGAGTTCGAGCCGGGCCTGACCCAGCCTCGCCGCCCCGCCCACGATCAGGACCGAGAGCGCGAGAGCCCCCAGTGCGGCCGCGCCGAGCCGGGCCTTGCGCGGTCCGGCGGCCAGCAGCGGCGCGAAGGCGGCCGCAGCCGCCACGGTGACGAAACTCAACCCGTAGACACCGGCCACGGCCGCGAATTGCGACGCCGCCGAACCCGCCCGCCAGCTCGCCCCGGCGGGATTCCAGGGGAAGCCGGTCAGCACATGGCCGCGCAGCCATTCCAGCAGGCAGAACAGGGCGGCGAAAAACAGCACCCGCTTGACCCCGCCGGGCAGGAAACGCCGGTACAGGGCGGTCGCCGCGCCCCAGAACAGGCCGAGCCCGATCGGCAGCAGCGAGGCGGCGAACGGCGCCATCCAGGCCTGGGCCGGATTGACCAGAAAGGCCTCGGCCACCCACCAGCAGCTGATGAAGAAATAGGCGAAGCCGGCCAGCCAGCCCATCCAGAATCCTCCGCGGACGGAGGTGGCGCGCTCGGCGAGGAACATCAGCAGGGCATAGCCCAGCAGGCCGGGCAGGAAGCCGAACGGCGGATGCGCCAGGGCCGCCGCCACGCCGGCCGCCAGGGCCAGGCCGATCCGGCCGAGGCGCAGGATCAGCCGCGCGCGCGGCCCGTCGTCGTCAAGCGTCGCCGCGAACAGGGTCATGCGGCCTGTATGGGTCGGCGACGCCCAGACTGGCAAGCAGGGTTCGCTCCTCGGCCTCCATCGCCTCCGCCTCCGCCTCGGCCTCGTGGTCGCGGCCCAGCAGATGCAGCACCCCATGCACCACCAGATGGGTCAGATGATCCGCCAGGGTCTTGCCCTGGGCTGCCGCCTCGGCGGCGCAGACGCCGAAGGCCAGGACCAGATCGCCGAGATGCGGCGCGGCGCTTTCGGCGGCGGGAAAGGACAGGACATTGGTCGGCTGGTCCCGGTCGCGAAATCGGGCGTTGAGGTCCCGCACCGCTGCGTCGTCGGTCAGCAGCACGACGATGTCCCCCTCGATCGCGCCGAGGGCTGCGGTCGCGGCCCGTTCGACCACCGCCGCGGCGTCCGCCAGGGCGTCGGTCCAGGCCTCGTCCTCGACCTCGACCTCGATCACGCGTCCGGATCCTCGAGATCGGCGGCGGGCCGGCGGCTGGCGGCGTCGGCGTCATAGGCGCGGACGATGCGTTCGACCATGGCGTGGCGGACCACGTCCTGGGCCTGGAAGCGCTGCACCCCGACACCCTTGACGTCCTCGAGAATGCGCAGGGCGTGTTTGAGGCCGGAATCCCTGGGATTAAGCAGATCGACCTGCGACGGGTCGCCGGTCACCACCATGCGCGCGCCCTCGCCGAGCCGGGTCAGCACCATCTTCATCTGCAGCCGCGAGGTGTTCTGGGCCTCGTCGACGATAATGAAGGCGTGCGCCAGGGTCCGCCCGCGCATGAAGGCGATCGGCGCCGCCTCTATCTCGCCCTTGTCGCGCCGACGACGCACGTCGTCGGCGCCGAGGATGTCGTTCAGCGCCTCCCAGATCGGGGCCAGATAGGGATCGACCTTCTCGTTCAGATCGCCCGGCAGGAAGCCCAGCTTCTCGCCCGCCTCGACCGCCGGCCGGGTGATGACCAGCCGGTCGACCTGCCCCCGCCGCAGCAGGGAGGCGCCATAGGCCGCCGCCAGAAAGGTCTTGCCCGTGCCCGCCGGCCCGACGCCGAAGGTCAGTTCACAGCGGCTCAGCAGCGACAGATAGTTGGCCTGGGCGGCCGTCTTGGGCGCGATGGCGCCGCGCCGCCCGACCGGCAGGGCCACGGCGTCGGGGGCCACGCTCCCCTGCCCGGCCCGCGGCTGGGTCGCGGCCGCGCCGAGCGCCGTGCGGACATCGGCCTCGGTGATCTCGGCGCCCGTGTCGGCGCGGCTGGCCAGGGTCTCGATGACGCGTTTCGCCTGCGACCGGTCGCGAGCCGAGCCGTTGATCGACACGCCGCCGCCGGGCGTCTCGACCAGAACCTTGAACCGGTCCTCGATCAGGGCCAGGTGCCGGCTGTTGGGCCCGATGACAGCCCGAACGGCGGCGTCATCCAGGGCCAGAAACTCACTCTCACGCGCCATGGGCCGCCTTCTGCTGAACAAGCCGGCCCTTTAGCGAATTCTGCCGGCCGTGTTCGATCACGACCGGAACGATCCGGCCGATCAGATGATCCGCAGCCTCGACATGGACCGACTGCAGCCAGGGCGAGCGGCCGATGGCCTGGCCGTCGTGACGCCCTTTCTTCTCGAACAGGACGTCCATGGTCCGCCCCGCCATGGCGGCGTTGAAGGCCGTCTGCTGCTCCCACAGCAGGGCCTGCAGCGCGTGCAGCCGCTCGCGCGCCACCGACTCGGGCACCTGAACCGCCATCCCGGCCGCGGGCGTGCCGGGGCGCGGCGAATACATGAAGGAATAGGCCGAGGCGTATCGGACCCGGCGCACCAGATCGAGCGTCGCCTCGAAATCGGCGTCCGTCTCGCCGGGGAAGCCGACGATGAAGTCTCCCGACAGGGCGATGTCCGGCCGGCTGCTGCGGACGCGGTCGATCAGGTCGAAATATTTCGCCCGTCCGTGCTTGCGGTTCATCGCCCGCAGGATCCGGTCCGACCCCGACTGCACCGGCAGGTGCAGCCACGGCATCAGCGCCGGCAGTTCGCCATGGGCGGCGATCAGATCGTCCGACATGTCGTTGGGGTGGCTGGTGGTGTAGCGGATGCGGTCCAGCCCCGGGATATCGGCGAGGGCGAAAGCCAGCCGGGCCAGGGTCGACGGCGCGCCGTCCAGACCTTCGCCGTCATAGGCGTTGACGTTCTGTCCCAGCAGCGTGACCTCGCGCACGCCCTGGTCGGCCAGCCGCCGCGCCTCGGCCAGGACGGCGGCGACGGGCCGCGACCATTCGGCCCCGCGGGTATAGGGTACGACGCAGAAGCTGCAGAATTTATCGCACCCCTCCTGCACCGTCAGGAAGGCCGTCGGCCCGTCGACGCCGCGCGCGGCCGGCAGGGCGTCGAATTTGTCGACCGGGGCGAAATCGGCCCCGATCCGCTCGCCCCGCGCCCGCGCCGTGCGGGTCAGCAGTTCGGGCAGCTGGTGATAGGCCTGCGGTCCGACCACCAGGTCGACCGCCGGTTGCCGCCGCATGATCTCCTCGCCCTCCGCCTGGGCGACGCAGCCGGCCACGGCGATGATCATCGGAGTCGTCGAATTCCTCGCCCGGGCGTCCTTCAATTCTCTCAGCTTGCCGAGCTCGGAATAGACCTTCTCGGCCGCCTTCTCGCGGATGTGGCAGGTGTTGAGAATGACGAAATCGGCGCCCTCGGCCGTGTCGGTCTCGGCATAGCCGAGCGGGCGCAGCACATCGGCCATGCGCTCCGAGTCATAGACATTCATCTGGCAGCCGTAGGTCTTGATGAACAGGCGCTTGGGCGCGACCTGTCCGTCCTGCGGCGGGGCGAGGGTTTCGGTCATCGGGCGGCTAGATAGCGCGGACACGGGGCGCGCGCCACACCGGGCCCCGGACGGTCAGTGGTCCAGCTTGTCGGGATCGACCCGTGCGGCATGGCGACTGAAGATCAGGCCCTCGCGTTTGGACGGCTCGGCCCCCTCGATCGCCTTGCCGTAAAGCTCCAGCTTGTGGCCGATCAGTTCAAATCCCAGACGTTCGGCGATCTCGGTTTTGAGCCGTTCGATCTCGGCGTCAAAGAATTCGATCACCTCACCCGTGCGGGTGTCGATCAGATGATCGTGGTGGTCTTCGCCCGCCTCTTCATAGCGGCTGCGGCCATCGCCGAAATCATGCTTCTCGACGACCCCCGCCTCCTCGAACAGACGAACCGTACGATAGACGGTAGCGATCGAGATGTGGGGATCGATGCTGGAAGCGCGCCGGTACAGTTCCTCGACGTCGGGATGGTCCTCGGCGTTCGACAGCACCCGGGCGATGACCCGGCGCTGCTCGGTCATACGCATGCCGCGTTCGGCGCAGAGTTGTTCGATCCGGTCCATGGCCCGGAGAATAGGCGGCCGACCCGCCCTAGGGAAGCACCGCCGTCAAGTTGAGAGCCAGTATCAGCGCATCCTGCCGCCGCCCTTCCGGACGGGCGTAATAGCCGGGCCGGCGCCCGGCCTCGAGGAAGCCCGCCCGGGCGTAGAGGGCGAGCGCCGGCCCATTGTCGGCGGCTACCTCGAGGAACAGCCGGGTCGCGCCGCGTGCGGCCGCCTCAGTCGCGCCCTGTCCCACCAGTCGGCCGCCCAGTCCCCGACCCCGCGCCTGGCGACGGACCGCGAGGGTGAGGATTTCAGCCTCGTCGGCGACGACGCGCATCAGGACGAATCCGTCCGGCTCATCGACCGCAAAGACGCCGGCCTGGCCCAGAAGGGCGGCGAAGTCCGTGGCTCCCCAAGGTTCGGCGAAGGCGGCGGCGTGGAGGGCGGCCAGACGGTCCGCGCGGTCGGGCGCCGTCATCTGTTCGGGACAGGATGGCGCGCCTGCCCCGGCAGCCGCGTCGGCGGCTTCGCGTCCGGCGCGCGCAGATAAAGCGGGACCGGGCGCGCCGCCTCAGGGTCGGCGGCGGCCGTCAGCCGGGCGAGGGCCGCCGGGTCGGGGCCCTCGAGGGCGAACCGCGGGGCTGCAGGCAGAACGCCGGGGAAAAGGGCTGCGCCCGACCCCGCCAGTTCGGTTCCGGCGCCGAGGGCCCCCAGGGCCTCTGCCGCGGCCTCAAGAGAGAGGGCGTTCGCCGGTCCCTCGGCGACGCCGCCGCGCCAGAAGCGGGCATAGACCTGGCCGCGCCGGGCGTCGACAAGGGCGGCGACCGCACTCGCCGACCCCGCAGAGGCTGTCGAGGCCGCGAGGGCGTCCAAGGTCGAAATCCCGACCACGGGCCGGTCGAGCGCCGCGCCCAGTCCCTGGGCGAAGGCGAGGCCGACGCGCAGACCGGTGAACGACCCCGGTCCCACGGTGACGCCGATCCGGTCCAGCGCATCGAACGCCAGCCCCGCATCGACCATGGCGTCCCGGGTGAGTCCGGCCAGGCGTTCGGAATGGCCCCGGGCCATGACCTCCGAGCGCAGGCCCAGTGCGCGCGCACCCGAGGCGTCGACCTCGAACACGCCGGCGGTGCAAAGGCCAAGCGCGGTATCGAGCACCAGAACCCTCATGCCGCGGCCGCGGGCAGGTCGTGGCTCACGCTTGACGCGCCAGGGCCGCTGCGATCCGCGCCAGGGCCTTGCGCAGTTCGCGATCCTCGATCCTCGGGAAGGCGGCAGCGAGGGCCCGGCCATCGATGGTCGCGGTTATGAGGCGCAGCGCCTCCCAGCCGTCGTCGGCCGCGGCCGGCGCCGTCGCGACCGGCGGGAAGAAGGTCTCCACCGAGGTTCCCAGAGCCGTCGCCGCGTGGTGGAGGCGCGAGGCCGAGATGCGGTTCTGGCCGGTCTCGTATTTCTGCACCTGCTGGAAGCTGACGCCGAGCTGCTGGGCGAGGGCCGTCTGGGACAGGCCGAGCGCCGAACGTCTCAGCCCGATCCGAGCGCCCACATAGATGTCCACATCGTCGCGCCCACCCGTCCTCGCCATGGCCGCTCGCCTCCCGTCCAGGACGAAACAGTTTCATGGAATGCGGCTGTGTGCAACATAAACGTTTCATTCAGCCCTCCCACCGGGCCAGTACGGCGGAAACGGTCCGGGTCGCGGTCCGCGCGATCCGCTCTTCCGCGTTTAGGCCCCCGGCGCCGCCGCGCACCACAAGCGCCTCCGCATCGGCACGGTCATAAAGCCTGATAAGGCGCCGGCCGTCGGCCATGTCGATGATGCAGCCCTGGTCCCGGCGCGGCCAGCGCCCGGGCTCAAACTCCAGCACCACCCCCGAGGCGGCCCAGGGCGCCAGATCATCGTTGGACAGTTGCAACCGCTGAAGGGCGGGTGTTGCAGAGTAGGCCCGCCCCTCGCTCGCCATGCCCGGTCCCGGGGACAGGCCGGTTGCGCCCTCGAACGGTCCGAGATCCTCGGGCACAGCGTCCAGGGCCGCCGTCAGACGACGCTGGACGTCGGGTCGGAACAGGCCCGACCGCTTGCCTGCCTCATACAGGCCCCAGCCCTGGCTCGTCATGCCGGCACGCCGACCGGCCTCGGCCTGACTCAGTCCGCGGGCGCGGCGCAGGTCAGCAAGGGCGTCGCCAAGACGCCGGGCGTCGCTGTCGGTCTCGAACCTGGGCATGGGCCGATGATGGCGCAGTCGCCGCGGCGAAGCGAGGACGGATTCGTTTCAGAGGCCGCGCTCATGCAGCGAGCCGCCGCGCGGCGAACGACAGCGCCTCGAAATCAGAGGACCTGTTCGACGCTGGTCACTTCGGGAACATAGTGCCGCATCATCTGCTCGACCCCGGCCTTCAGGGTCGCGGAGGAGGAGGGGCAGCCCGCGCAGGCGCCGCGCATCCGAAGGGTCAGGACGCCGGTCTCCTCGTCGAAGGAATCGAACAGGATGTCGCCGCCGTCCTGGGCCACCGCCGGACGGACCCGGCTGTCGAGCAACTGCTTGATCTCAGTGACGATCTCGCTGTCATCCGCCCCGCTCGCCTCGATCCCGCCGGCGCCCGCCCGCATAAGCGGGGCGCCCGAGACGAAATGATCCATGACCGCCGCCAGGATCGGGGCCTTCATCGTGCTCCACTCGGGCCCCTGGGCGTCCCGGGTGACCGAGACATAGTCATAGCCGAAGAAGACGCCGGTCACCCCCTCGAGGCCGAACAGGGCCTCCGCCAGGGGCGAGGCGGCCGCCTCGCCGGCATTGACGAAGTCTGTCGGCGAATCCGCGACATCCCGCCCCGGCAGGAATTTCAGGACATTGGGGTTCGGCGTGGGTTCGGTCTGGATGAACATGCCCAACAGATGCGCTGACCGGGCGGCGGGTTCAAGGGCCCACCCCGAGGGCCTTACCCACCGACCCGCGCTCAAGCAGCGAGCGACCGCGTCGCGAGCGTTAGCGCCCCTGACCTCAGGCCAGGTCCTCGATGTCCTTCTCGGTCAGTTCGCCCGGGACGATGGTGACCGGCAGTTTGCGGCCGGTGAAGGCCGCTCCCTGTTTGACCACAGCCGCCACCAGCGGGCCCGGCCCGCGACCACCGCTGTCCGCCGCCAGCACCAGGATCTTGATCTCGGGGTCCTCGCCGACGACCTTGCGGATTGCATCCTGCGGTTCGCCGCGCTCGATCAGCAGCACCGGCGTGGCCCCGGAGCGTTCGGCCGCCTCGCTGGCCCATTTGTTCAGTGAGGCCTCAGCGTCGAGCCGGGTCTGGCGTTCGATTTCCTCGCGGACCCCGGCCCAGTGGGCGTCTGAAGCGGCGGCCGCGATCACCCGCAACAAGGCCACCCGCCCGCCCGTCGAGCGCGCGCGCCGCGCGGCGTAGCGCAGGGCCGTCTCGAACTCGGGGCTATCGTCGACGACGACCAGAAACTTCCGCGGCATGGCTTCCCTCCGGGCGCTGGGCCCTCAACCGGCCGATGACGCTATCTCACGGATGACGCTGTTGGCGATGGTCAGCTTGGCGAACGTCCAGCCCGAGCCAGAGGCCTGGATTTCATCGACCGAGGCGCGGACGCCCTCGACGATAGCCAGACGGGGCCCGACCCATGCGTCCACCGCCGCCTCGGCGGCGGCCTCGCTGACCCCGGCTGCGGCGGTCGAGGCGGCGGCCACAGCCCGGGTCAGGGTCGCCTGCTCGACCATCAGATCCTCGATCAGCCTGCGCACGGCCAGCCGGTCGAAATGGTCGGTCGAGGGCACAGCGCCCGCGCCGGCCCTCAAGCGGTCGAAATCAAAGGCCGCGCCAACCTGGTGATACAGGGTGGCCATGACCGGCTCGGGCCAGCCGGCCTGGCGCGCCAGGTCGCCGATATCGGCGGTGGCCACCAGCGGGCGCAGCATGGCGAAATTCCGCGCCATTGCCTCCGGAGCCCCCCGGCTGATGAAAGACTGGACCCGGGTTTCGAGGCTGGCCTGTTCAAAGCGCGACAGCACGGATCCGCCGGCCGCCCGAAGCGCGTCCGCGGCGGGGCGGTAGGCCTCGATCAGGGCGTCGACGGTCGAGCCGGGGCGCAGGGCGCGGCGGGCCAGCCAGAACGTCTGGCGGCGCAGCACGGTGGATATCTCCCGATACAGGGCGATTTGCGCCGCGGCGGGAACCTTGCCGTCAAGGGCGGAGACTTCGTCCCAGGCCTGGTCGAGCCGGAAGATCTGTCGCGCCGCCTCGAAGGCGAGGACCAGGGCGGCCGTGTCGCAGCGGGCCGACTGGCGCAGACGCTCCGGGAAGGTCGGACCGCACATGTTGACGATTTCGTTCGACAGGACGGTCGAAACGATCTCGCGGCGCAGCCGGTGCCGCTGCATATCGGCTTCGAATTTCGCCAGCGGCGCCGGGAAATAGCGGACCAGCGTCTGTTTGAAGAAGGGATCGTCCGGGGCGGCGGAGCCGACGATTTCGTCGAACAGCTCAAGTTTGGAATAGGCCGTGAGTACGGCCAGCTCCGGACGCGTAAGCGCCTGTCCGGCCGCTTGCATCTCGGCCAGTCTGGCGTCATCGGGGAGGCCCTCGACCTTGCGATCCAGTTTCTGGCGGGATTCCAGCCAGTGCATGAAGCGGTGCTGGGCGTCGAGAGCGCCGGGCCCCTCCGCCTCCTGCAACGACACCGCCAGGGTCTGGTCGTAGTTGTGCATCAGCACCTTCAGCCCGACCTCGTCGGTCATCGACGCCAGCAGGGCGTCGCGGTCGCCGGGCTTGAGGGAGCCGGAGGCGATGGCCGCCCCCGTCAGGATCTTGATGTTGACCTCGTGGTCGGAGGAATCCACTCCGGCCGAGTTGTCGATCGCGTCGGTGTTTATGCGCCCGCCGTTGCGCGCGAAGCCGATGCGGCCGGCCTGGGTCATGCCGAGATTGGCCCCCTCGCCGATGACCTGTGCGCGAACCTCGACCCCGTCGACGCGGATGGCGTCATTGGCCTTGTCGCTGACCTGGGCGTCGGTCTCGTGAGCGGCTTTCACATAGGTGCCGATCCCGCCGAAATAGAGCAGTTCGGCCGGCGCCTTGATGATCGCCTTCATCAGCGCCGCCGGGTCCAGAACGTCCTCCTGGATGTCCAGCGCCGCCTTGATCTCCGGGCTCAGTTCGATCGATTTGGCGGAGCGCGGGAAGACGCCGCCGCCGCTGGAGATTTTCGACTTGTCGTAGTCCTGCCAGGTCGAACGCGGCAGGTTGAACATCCGCTCCCGCTCGGCCCAGCTCGTGGCCGGGTCAGGATTCGGATCGATGAAGATGTCGCGGTGGTCGAAGGCGGCCACCAGCTTGATGGCCCTGGACAGCAGCATGCCGTTGCCGAACACGTCGCCGCTCATGTCGCCGACCCCGACCACGGTGAACGGCTCGTTCTGGATGTCCTTGCCCATCTCGCGGAAGTGACGCTTGACCGCCTCCCAAGCGCCGCGGGCGGTGATGCCCATCTGCTTGTGGTCGTAGCCGACCGACCCGCCAGAGGCGAAGGCGTCGTCGAGCCAGAAGCCGTAGTCGCGCGATATGCCGTTGGCGATGTCAGAGAAGGTCGCCGTGCCCTTGTCCGCAGCCACGACCAGGTAAGGATCGTCCCCCTCGAAGCGGATGACCTGTTGCGGCGGCGCCACCGCGCCGGACTTGTCGATATTGTCGGTGACATCAAGCAGGCCCGACAGGAAGGTCCTGTAGGCGCGGATGGCCTCGGCCTGCTGGGCGTCGCGGTCGCCCCCGGCCCGGACGATCTCTGCAAGCGATTTGGGGAAGAAGCCCCCCTTGGACCCGACCGGAACGATGACGGCGTTCTTGACTTGCTGCGCCTTGACCAGCCCCAGCACCTCGGTGCGGAAGTCGTCGCGGCGGTCCGACCATCGCAGCCCCCCACGCGCGACCGGGCCGAAGCGCAGGTGGACGCCCTCGACATGCGGGGCCCAGACGAAGATTTCCCGGAACGGCCTGGGCAGCGGCAGATCGGCCAGTTCGCGAGAGGCGATCTTGATCGCGATGTGCGGCTTGGGCCGCCCGTCAGGCCCGGACTGATAGTAGTTGGTGCGCTTGATCGCCTGCACCAGAAGGGCCAGCCGGCGCAGGGCGCGGTCGTGGTCCAGGCTCTTCACGCCCTGAAGCAGGGCTTCGATCTGGGCGATCAGACGGGCGATGGCGGGTTCCCGGCTCGCGGCGTCGCCGCCGACGGCGGGGTCAAATTTAGCGGCGAACAGGGCCAGAAGGGCTCGCGCGACGGCGGGATAGTCTCGCAATGCCTCTTCCTGCAGCGCCTGGCTGGGATCGAGACCGGTTTGCTGGCGATAGCGGGCGAGGGTGCGGACGAGGGCCGCCTCGCGCCAGTCCACGCCGAGCTCAAGCACCAGACGATTGAAGCCATCGCTTTCGGTCTTGCCCGCCCACACAGCGGAGAAGGCGGCCTCGAACGGCCCCCTCACATCGGCGAAGTCGAGCTGGTCGCCGCGCGGGTCCTCCATCAGGAATTCATGCACATGGATATAGGAATCGCCGGACGGCCGCACGGCGTGACCCCATTCCTCCAGCGTCTTCAGCCCCATGTCGGCCAGAATGGGCAGGACGTCGGACAGCGGCACCGGGGCGCCGCGACGATAGAGTTTGAAGCGGAAATTGAGCGTTCCATCGCCTTCGGTTCGGAAGGCTCGAACGGCCACGGCCGATCCGCCGTCGTTGAGCCCTGAGTCGTTGAGCGCATCGATCGACTGCAGGTCGCGTACCGCCTCAGCGGCGTTGTAGCGGTCGCGGTAGCCCGCGCCGAAGGCCTCGGCCCAGCGGGCACTGAGCGGCCCCACGGCGACATCGTCGACACCGGCTTCCCGCAGCGCGGATTCAAACCGGTCGACCCAGCTGCGGCCTGCTTCGGTGATTGCAGCATCGAGCGCTGCCTGATCCGGACACGGATGATTGCCCGGCGTGACCCCGATTATGTAGTGGATCCTGACCAGCGGCTGATCCGACAGCTGCGGGTACCAGGCCGACAGGCGTCCGCCCCAGGCGCTGGCCAGCATTTTGCCGATCCGCTCGCGGACCGAGGCGTCGAAACGCTCGCGCGGGATGAAGGTCAGAACTGAAACGAAGCGATCGAACGGGTCCTTCCGGGTAAAGGTCTTGATGCGCGGCCGGTCGTGCAGGTGCAGAATGCCAAGCGCGGTCTCGAGCAGTTCGCTTTCGGTGACCTGGAAGAGCTCGTCGCGGGGATAGTTTTCGAGAATGTTCTTGAGGCGCTTCTCGCTGTGGCTCCCGGCTGTCTTGCCGGCGCGCATCAGGGCGTTGGCGACCTTGCGACGCACCAGCGGCACCTGGGTCGCCGTCTTGTCATAGGCCTCGGCGGTGAACAGGCCGACGAAGCGCGTTTCACCCGAGGGCCGGCCGTCGGCGCCGAAACGCTTGACGCCGATGTAATCCATATAGGCCCGACGGTGGACCCGGGACCGGATATTGGCCTTGGCCACCGTCACCGGCTCGGACAGGTCCAGCTGGCGCTTCATCGATCGGGTCAGAACGGCGGGTTCGTTGGCGCGGCGCAACACCGTCCGCTCCGGATCGACCAGCACGCCCAGCCCCACGCCGGACTGGGACAGCGGCGCCTCGGCCTCATAGCCGCCATCGCTCGTGCGCGGATAGTCGTAGTCGCGGGCGCCGAGGAAGACGAAATGGTCGTTCTGCAGCCACTGCAGGAAGGCGATGTTCTCGGCCAGGACCTCTGCGTCGACGCCGGGAGGCGACGATTCCAGATGAGCGATCGAGCGCGCCATCAGGACGGTCATGGCGGCGTGGTCGGCGACGGCCCCGACCACGTCGGCCATGGCCAGGGCCAGGGCCTCGCCCAGGGCGTCGCGGCGCTCCTGGGGCAGGGGATCAATGACGACGACGATCAGGGACACGCGCCCGCCCCCGGTCTCGACGACCGGGTGATAGAGGGAGCGTACCGTGACGCCGGCCTCCGCCAATTCGCCCATCACGCTGTCGACGAGGAAGGGTTTGTCATCCTGGACCAGGACGATGCTGTCGTAGCCGGTCGGTCGGCCGTCGGCGCCGGTCAGCGGTCCGAGGGTGATGCGCGCCGGCGCGCCCGCTTGCCGCTCCCCCGACGACCGCCAGGCAGAAGCCAGAAGGACGCCGAGGTCCGGCCCGCCCAGCTCCGGGGTCTCATCCGCGGCGTAATCGTCCCAGGCCTGGGACAGATAGGAGCGGGCATCGGGGCCCGGTACGCCGCCGATCGCGCGTTCAAAGCTGGCCTCCAGCGCCTCCAGGGTGATTGCCTGATGGTGCTTGGGGGCCGTTTCGCCGGACATGGGCAGGGTCTCTGACAGGGCGCGGCGCTGCATGGGCCGCCGGATTGGGGGTCAGACTAGGCCGCTTCGCCGCTGGGGCAAGCATCCGCGTCGGACGCGGTCTGCCTAGGCCAGCCGACCGGACACGGGAACCCCCAAAACGACGACGCCGGCCCCTTTCGGGGGCCGGCGTCACGCAGTTCACCGGTCGCCCGGCGGGCCCGGATCAGAAGCGGACGTTCATGCCGATCCTGAGGGCATGCAGGTCCATCTTGTCATTGCTGCGCGCGATGTCCGTGCCCGCGGTGTTGGGCGGCAGGATGAAGGGATTGGTGGCCGGCGCCGACCCCGGCCCGGCGCGCACGACATAGTCGCCGGGCGTCAGGTCGGTGAACAGATATTCGCCGGTGACGCTGAGGTTGGGAGCGAGGCGCCATTCGACGCCAGCGCCCACCTGATAACCATCGGCGTCGTCTTCATCGACGGTCTCGGTGAAGCTGTTGGCGCCGTTGGTCGTACGGAAACGGTTGTCGATCTTGGCATAGGCGGCGCCGCCGGTGACATAGTAGAGCGCCGGGCCCGCGGCGAAGCCGGCGCGCAGGCGCAGGGCGGCCATATGCTTGATATCGCGCGTGAAGACATAGGCGGCCGGCGTCGTGCTGAACGCGTTCACCGAGTCCTGGACGTCGGTTGCGCTCAGTTCTCCGACCACGCCGACCACGAGCGACCCGAACTGCCGGTCATAGCCGAGCCGCACCGAGGCCTCGACGCCGGTCTGGTCGCTGATGCAACCGCCCGCGGCGGCGTTGTTCCGCGCATTGCCGGGGCACGATCCCGGGCTGAAGGCGTCATTGCCGGCGCCGCTCAGGAGAACGGCGTCGTCGAAGTCGCCGTCGAAGTCCCGGTCGAACACAAGGCGCTCGTCCTTGTCTTCCTTGGCGTCGAGAACGCCGCCGTAGATGCCGACATAGGGGCCGCTCCAGTCGGGCGCGGTCTGGGCGAGCGCCGGCGCGGCGACGCCGGCCAGCAGGAGCGTCAGGGACGCCGTGGAAATGGTCTTGATCATGGGGGAGGAGGTCCTTCGAGCGTGAGCGCAGGACTGCGCGGTTCGCCCTTCCGCCGCTTCTAACGCAGCCTGTCCGTCGCCTGTTCCCGGCGGCGGGACGCATTGCGATGACTTGGCGGCCCCTGTGGCGCGGAAGCCGCAAGCTATTGATCTGAAACGACAAGGCCGCCGGACTTGCGTCCGGCGGCCTGCTTCGTATCGGCGCCCAGGAGGGGGAGGGTTGGCGCCGATCAGATCCGCCACGGCCTTGGGGGGGAGGGGGGGGCCGCGGCGACAGGAGGGAAATAGGCGCCGGTTGTGGCCAATCAAGGGCGCCGGGACCGCCTCAGCCAGACGGGCCCTGCGGCCGGTTGACGCGTCTCTCCCGGGGTCGGGAATCGGCGCTGTCTTCCTCATCGGCATAGGGCGCGCCGTCTCCGGATAACAGGATGGCCATCCAGCGCGAACCCTTGAATTCGGCCAGCACCGCCATGGCCATGACCGCCAGAGGCGTCGACAGGAACATGCCAACCACGCCCCACAGGTGTCCCCAGAGCGCCAGTGACAGCAACACCACCACCGGGTCGATATTCTGGTTGTCGCCCTGCATTCGCGGCTGGATGAAATTGCCGGTGACGAACAGGATGGCCTGGAGCCCGACCAGCAGGATCAGGGCGGGCCAGTAGCTTTCGAACTGGACCAGGGCGGCCAGCGGCGGTGCGAGGCCGGCCACCGCCCCGCCCAGCACCGGAATGAAGCCCACCACGAAGATGACGAAGGTCCAGAACTCGGCGTTCTGGAGGCCGATCGCGCGCATGATCACCCAGGCGACGGCGCAGATCAGCACGCCGGTCACAGCCTGGACCCACAGATAGCCCTCGACACCGCCCCGTACCCGCTGGAACACGCCCATGGCTTCGGACCGTGCGCCCCGTTCCGGGAACATCGCCACCAGCTTGCGACGGAACCCGCTCTGCGAGGCCATCAGGAAGCCGAGGTAGATCATGACGAAGATGGCCCCGGTGACCACGCCCTGGGCCTGGACGGCCACGGTGGTGAAGTAGCGGGACACATCGATCCGGCCGATCAGTTCGCTGGCGGTCGGCGCAGCCGACATGTTGAGCAGCCGGTAGACGTCGGCGAGGATCTGGTCGAGACGCGGACCCAGCAGCACGGCATCGTCCGAGGCCTGGTTGAAGAAGCCGCGCGCGCCATAGACGATGATGGCGATCGAGGCGAGAAAGCCGAGAATGACCACGACCAGCGCCGCGGCGCCGGCCCAGCGCCCGGGCACAGGCGTGCGGTCCTCGATCCAGCGCTTAAGCCCGTCGATCATGATCAGCAGGAAGATGGCCATGGCCAGGGGCGTCAGTATGTCCCGCAACCAGTAGACGGCGGCGCCGGCGGCGACGACGGCGATCAACACCAGCGCATTGCGCGCCACGGCCGAGTTCGGAAGAGCGATGGCAGGCTTCATGGGCATATGGTCAAGGTCCGGGCGGTCGGCGTCAATCCGGCCTTGTACCGGAAACGCCGCCGGTAGAGCATGAGCGCCGACCCCCCGCACGGAGTTCCCATGACCGACGCCGTCCCCGGCCTGTTCCTCGGCCAATCCTCAGACCAGGGGGCCGCCCGGCCCGAGCACCTGCTGTTCCACCGCGCCAACCGGCACGGGGTGGTCGCCGGGGCCACCGGCACGGGCAAGACGGTGACGCTGCAGATCATGGCCCAGGGCTTTTCCGACGCCGGGGTCCCGGTTTTCTGCGCCGATGTAAAAGGCGACCTCTCCGGGATCTGCGTGCCCGGTTCGCCGGGCGACAAACTGCAGGCCCGCGCCGCGGCCATGGGACTGACCCTGACTCCGCGGGCCGCGCCGACGGTGTTCTGGGACCTGTACGGACTCAAGGGCCATCCGATCCGCACCACCGTGAGCGAGATCGGCCCGCTGCTGCTGGCACGGATGCTGAATCTCAGCGAGGTGCAGGAAGGCGTTCTGTCGGTCGTCTTCCATGTGGCCGATCAGGAGGGCCTGCTGCTGCTCGACCTCGACGACCTGCGCGCCATGCTGTCCCACGTCGGCGACAATGCCGAACGCATCGGCCGTGAGGTCGGCCATGTCGCCCCGGCCTCGATCGCCGCGATCCAGCGCGCCCTGCTCCAGCTCGAGCAACAGGGCGGCAAGGCCTTCTTCGGCGAACCGGCCCTGCGGCTGGAGGACATGCTTCGCACCGGCCTGGACGGCCGCGGCCAGGTCAATGTGCTGGACGCCACCAAGCTGATGTCCAGCCCGCGGCTGTACGCCGCCTTCCTGCTGTGGCTGCTGTCGGAACTGTTCGAACAGCTGCCCGAGGTCGGCGACCCGGAGAAGCCCCGGCTCGTCTTCTTCTTCGACGAGGCGCATCTGCTGTTCGACGACACGCCGACCGCCCTGCGCGAGAAGGTCGAACAGGTCGTGCGGCTGATCCGCTCCAAGGGCGTCGGAGTTTATTTCGTAACCCAGAACCCGGCCGACATCCCCGACAGCGTGCTCGGCCAGTTGGGCAACCGCATCCAGCACGCCTTGCGCGCCTATACCCCCGCGGAGCAACGCGGGCTGAAGGCGGCGTCGCAGAGCTTCCGCACCAACCCCGCCTTCGATACCGCCGAGGCCATCCAGGGGCTGGGCGTCGGCGAGGCCCTGGTCTCGACCCTGGACGAGAAGGGGGCGCCCCACGTCGTCGCCCGCACGATGATCCGTCCGCCCGACAGCCGTCTCGGACCCGCCACGGACGCCGAGCGCGCCGCTGTGATCGCGGCCAGCCCGGTGCGCGGACTCTATGAGACGGTGATCGACCGGGAATCCGCCGAGGAAGTCCTCGCCGCCCGGCGTGGCGAGGCCGATCAGGCCGCCGCCGACGCAAAACTGGCGGAAGCCCGCGCCAAAGCCGACGGCGTCGCTGCCAAGGAGGCCGAAAAGGCCGCCGTCGCCCGCGAGAAGCTGGAAGCCCGCGAACAGGCCCGCTACCAGCGCGAAACAGCCCGCCCCCGCGCCCCGGCCCGCCGCTCGACTCGCGAAACCCCGATCGAGGCGGCGACGAAGTCCGTATTGCGCACGGCCGGCAGCACGATCACGCGCGAGTTGTTGCGGGGGCTGCTGGGCGGGCTGAAGCGGCGGTGAGCGTTACGGCCGCGGAACCAGCCGCCACATCCTGAGCGGATGGCGGACGGCCCCGGCCTCTTCGCCGGCGGCGGCGCCCCGGCCCATGTAGAAGTCGGCGCGGACCGGGCCGCGGATGGCCGAACCGGTGTCGAGCGCCACGACCAGTCCCTGATAGCTGCCCCGCGCCCCGACCAGATTGCCGCCGTCAGCGCTGATCCAGACGAGCTCGCCATAGCGCCAGTGGGTCGGGTCGATGGCGATGGCGCGGCGGGGGGGCAGGGGGATGCCCGCCGCGCCGGCCGGATGGCCGCCGTCGTCGGGGTCGATGGCAAAGAAGATATAGCGGGGGTTCAACGCCATGATCGCCCGCGCCTCAGGCCCGCGATGACGTGCCAGCCAGGCGCGAATGGCCTCGCCCGAGGTTCCATTGGGCGGCAGAAGCCCTTGTTCCGCCATCGGTCGGGCGATGCCGGTGAAGGGCTGGCCGTTGTCGGCGGCATAGGCGGCGCGCACCTGCGACCCGTCGTCGAAGGTCAGGTAGCCCGAGCCCTGGATCTGCATGAAGAACAGGTCCTCCGCCCGCATCCAGGCCAGGACCCGGGCGGGCGGATTCGCCTCGATCTCCGACCGCACAGGCAGGACCTGACCGCGGGTCCAGCCGTCGGGCCGCGCCAGAACGGGCATGTCGAACTCGGCGTCCGGCCTGCGTCGCGCCGCATACTCCGGAGCGAAATAGGCGGTCAGCAGCCCAGGGCCCCCATCTGCCGTCTCCGCCGCAACGACGGTGAAGCCGGTCTCGAAAAAGGCGCGCGCGGCTGAGGGCGTCACCGGCTTCGAGGTCTGTTTGATCTGCATGGCCCGGCTGCACTGGGTCCTCGAGGCGGCGTCGCGGGCGACCCCGCAGCCGGCGGCCCAGGCGTGGAAGGCGGCGAGGTGATCCTCGTCATTCCACCCCGCCAGAGTGGCGGGGCCCTGTCCGTCGGCCGGGGTGACGGCTTGGGCGGGCCCGGGGGCCACAGGCGGGAGCGGCGTGGGCGGGGCGGCCGGCGCCGAGGCGCAGGCCCCGAGGGCGAGCGTCAGGCACAGGGCGAGAGCCCCGGGCCCCGGCCGGCGGCGCAAGCCGCCGCCCCTCATGCGGTGGCGGGTTCGGTGCGGGCGAGCACCCAGTTGGGATCAGCGGCCCCGAGGGTCCGCTCAAAGGTCCAGAGCTCGGCCACGCGCCGTTCCTCGACCTGCTCCTCCATGCTCGCATCGCCCGGTTTTATCCGGTTACGGAGTTCGGCGAGAAAGCGGACCTTGGCCGTGGCCCGGTTCTCCTCGGCCGAAGCCAGTTCCAGGTCGGCGCGGGCCGGATGTATGAATTCGGCCACCTCGGTCTCGCCCCGGGCCTCGCGCGCGGCGATCCCGGCCTCGAACGAAGCCATGACGGTGGGCGTCAACAGCGGCTTCAGCGTCTCCCGGTCGCCGGCGGCATAGGCGCGGACAATGGTTTCATGCGCCTGGCGGGCCCCGTCGAGAAAGCGGTTCGGGTCGAAATTGGGGTCGCGCGCCTTCAGCCCGGCGATCGAGGCCAGGGTGACCGCATCGAGCACATTGGGGCGGCCGGCCCCTGCGGCCTGGTCCGGGGCGGCGGCTGTCTGGGCGCCCTTCGGCTTGGCGCGGGCGTCCTCTTCCGGCTGGCGGCCGACCTTCTTGCCCAGCACATTATAGAGCTGGAACAGGACGAAGGCGGCGATGACGGCGAAGATGACGATCTGGATCTGGACCGGCGGCACTGGCAATCCCTGACTGGCGTCCGGCGGAGGGGCCGGTCGCTATGGCTGACGATTAGGGGGTCATATAGGGAGGCGCAACCCGCTGCGCCCCTCCGAAGGCGTGAGCGTCGTTGCCGCACCGGGCGCCTCGTGCTAGTCGGCCCGCCTTCCGAGGCGTCGACCGGGCGCCGTTCACTGCATCAGACTGACCGACCGATGACCGACGCCGCCCCTCCCGCCGACGCCAACACCGGCGCGCCCGCCGACGCCGCCGCTGCGCCCCAGGGCCCCGGGTTCCGCATCGTCGCCCAATACGTCAAGGACCTGTCGTTCGAGAATCCCAAGGCCCCCGACAGCCTGCGCGTCGACGGCCGCCCCGGCATCGACATGGGCGTTGAGATGAACGCCCAGGGCCGGCCCGACGGGCTGTTCGAGGTCGATCTGCGCCTGACCATCAAGGCCACCACCGACGCCATGACGGTGTTCAACGTCGAACTTCTGTACGGCGGCCTCTTCGCCCTCCAGGGCGTGCCCGAAAAGGACATCGAGCCGCTGCTGCTGATCGAATGCCCGCGCTATCTGTTCCCCTTCGCCCGCGAGATCATCGCCCGCGCCACGGCCGACGGCGGCTTCTATCCGCCCTTCATGCTCGACCCGATCGATTTCGCCGGTATTTACGTCGCGCGCCAGCAATCGATCGCGCGCGGACCGGCAGAGACCGGCCAGGCCTGAGGGCTCAGACCTCCACCCCGTAACCGGCCCATAGCGACCGGTCCTTGAGACTGGTCTGCAGAAAGGCGAGATGGGCCGCCTGTTCGGCCTCGGTCGGGCGTGGGGCCAAGGGTCGAGGCCGCGCATCATAGCCCGCGGCCGCCTGGGCCGCCGCGGCTGCTGTCACCGTGCGCGAGGCTGACAGGTCCAGCCGCCGTTCCTTGCCGCCCTTGAGCTCCAGATAGACCTCGGCCAGCAGCCGGGCGTCGATCAGGGCGCCATGCAGGGTGCGCTCGACCAGTGAGACCTTGAACCGCTTGCACAGGGCGTCCAGCGAATTGGCCATGCCGGGAAACCGGGTCTGGGCCAGCTTCAGCGTGTCGATCCAGCGGTCTTCCGGAAACAGGGCGCGGCCGCAGCGACCGAACTCGTGATCAATGAAGCTGCGGTCGAACTGGGCGTTGTGGGCGATGATCGGCGCGTCACCGATGAAGTCGCACAGGTCGATGACGATCTCGGCGAATTTGGGCGCGTCCCGGACCTTGTCGTCGGTGATCCCGTGCACCCGGATGGCATCGGCGGGGATCGATCGTTCGGGACAGATCAGCCGGTGGAAGGTCCGGCCCGTCGGCAGCAGGTCTTCAATCTCGATACAACCGACCTCGATCATCCGGTCGCCCGTGCGCGGGTCGAAGCCAGTGGTTTCCGTATCAAGGACAATTTCGCGCGACATCGGCCCTTATTGGGGTGGTTCGCCTTCATTCGGAAGCCCACGCCGGGGCGGCGTCCACCCCGGCGCCAGAACCATCCCCACGATTTCGTCCACCCTTGCCCGGGCCGCCTCCAGTCCCGCACCGGTGTCGATGACGAAATCGGCGCGGCGGCGCTTTTCACTGTCGGGCATCTGGCGCGCCAGAATGGCCTCGAATCGCTCCCGGGTCATGCCCGGCCTTGCCAGAACCCGCGCCGCCTGGACCTCCGCCGGGGCTGTGACCACGACGACGGCGTCCACGGCCGCCGCGCCGCCGGTCTCGAACAGCAGGGGGATGTCCAGCACCGCCAGCTTCACTCCGCGCGCCCCGGCGGCCGCGAGGTCCTCCCGCCGCCCCTTCAGCACCAGTGGGTGGACGATGGCTTCCAGACGCCGGAAAGCCTCGTCGTCCCGGCCCAGCGCTGCGGCCAGCCGGTCGCGGTCCACAGCCCCGTCGACAACCACGGCCGGGAAGGCCTCGCCGACGGCTGCGACTGCGTCTCCTCCCCGTGCATAAAGTCTGTGGACGGCCTCGTCGGCGTTCCAGACGAAGGCGCCCGCATCGGCGAACATGGCTGTCGTGGTCGACTTGCCCATGCCGATGGAGCCGGTCAGGCCGAGGATGATCATGGCGTCTCTCCCAGGACACGGATGGCCATGCCTCTTACGTCGATCGGCGGCGCCTCGACCCCGAACAGGGCACGGAACGAGGGTCGCGCCTGGCCGATCAGCATGGCCAGGCCGTCGACGACCGTCAGGCCCCGGGCCCGGCCGGCGGCGAGGAAGGGCGTGATCAGCGGCCTGTAGCCCATATCCATCAACACCGCGTCGTCGCGAAGCCGTGACAGGTCGACGTCCGGCTCCACGCTGAGTGCATTGACCACCAGGGCGGCCCCGGCGAGCGCCCCTGGCTCGACCACCGCAACGTCAAGGTCGGCGGCCAGGCTCTCGGCCCGGGCGCGCGTCCGGTTGAGGACCCCGACTTCGGCGCCTGCCGCCTTGAGCGCTGCAACGCCGGCTCTCGCCGCTCCGCCGGCGCCGAGAACAACCACCGCCTGATCCCGCAGGTCGAGTTGCGGCGCCTGCTCTCCCAGGGCGGCGATCAGGCCCGCGCCGTCGGTGCTGTCGACCCGGACCCGGCCGGCCTCAAACAGCAGCAGATTGGCCGAACCACAGGTCCGGGCTGTCACCCCCGCCTCGTCGGCGAGGGCCAGGGCCTGTTCCTTGAACGGCGCCGTGACGTTCAGCCCCCTCAGCCGACCGGCGCGCCCGTCGGCAACGAGCGCTGCGAATCCGGCCGTATCAGCCGGGCCATAGGCGAGATAGTCGGCGTCGAGGCCGGCGGCGGCGATCCAGGCGCGATGGATCAACGGGCTGAGGGAATGGGCGATCGGCTGTCCGGCAACCCCTGCCAGCATGGTCACGAGCGCAGCACTCCCGCCCGCCTCAGCTCGGCCAGCACCGGCCATAGCGGCAGGCCCAGGACAGTGAAATAGTCCCCTTCCACGGCTTCGAACAGCTGTGCCCCCATGCCCTCCAGACGATAGGATCCGACGCAGGACAGCAGCGCCTCGCCCTCGGCCGCCAGATAGGCGTCGAGGAAGGCTGGCGAGAATGCCCGTATTTTGAGCGTGGCGGTATCCACGCCGGACCAGACGATCTGGCCGTTCCGGGCCAGGGCAGCGCCCGAATGAAGTTGGTGCTGCCGGCCGCGCATGGCCATCAGGCGCGCCCGGGCCTCATCCAGCGAAGCGGCCTTCGACACCAGACCGCCGTCGAAGGCCAGGGTCTGGTCAGCTCCAAGCACCCAGGCATCGTCATTGTGCCGCGACACCGCCAGCGCCTTGATCCGCGCCAATTCCACCGCCAGCCCCGCGGCATCGGAGGGATCATGAACGGCCTTGACGGTGTTTTCGTCGATGTCGGCGCCCTGGACCGAGAAGGTCACCCCGGCATTGACCAGCATCTCCCGGCGCGCCGCACTGTTCGAGGCCAGTACCAGACGTTCGGACGGCGCGGTCACCAGGCGGCTCCCAGACGGCGGGTGCGACGCTCGTTCAGCAGGTTGATGATCGCCGCCGCCGTTTCCTCGACCGAGCGCCTGGTCACGTCGATCACGGGCCATCCGCGTCGTTCGAAGGCGCGGCGGGCCTTGACCGTCTCCTCGCGCACCGCCTCGTGATCGACATAGGCGCTGGCCCGGTCGGCATTGAGCCCGTCCAGGCGGTTCCTGCGGATCTGGACCAGCCGGTCGGGGGATACGGTCAGACCGACGATCAGCGGGTTTTTCAGTCCCACAAGGCGTTCGCCGTCCTCCTGACCCGGCACCAGGGGCACATTGGCCGCGCGGATGCCACGATGGGCCAGATAGATGCAGGTGGGGGTCTTGGAGGTCCGGCTGACGCCGCAGAGGACCACGTCGGCTCCTTCCAGCTGCACCGCCGTGCCCTGGCCGTCGTCGTGCGCCATGGCATAGTCGAGGGCCGAGATCCGGTTGAAATAGTCGGTGTCGAGCGCGTGCTGCGCCCCGACCCGGGTCGACAGGGCTGCGCCGAGATAGCGCGACAGGGCCCCGACCAGCGGGTCCAGCGCCGCGATCTGCGGCATGTCCAGCCGGCGGCAGCCCTCTTCCAGCTGTTCGCGCAGCTCCCGGTCGACCAGGGTGTGAAGAACCACGCCGGGCGAGGCGGCGACCTCCTCAAGCACCCGTTCCATCTGCTTTCCGGAGCGGACAAGGGCGTAGATGTGCTCGATCGGGATCACCCCGTCGAACCGCGCCACCACGGCCTTGGCCATGGCGTTCAGGGTTTCGCCGGTGGAGTCCGAGACCAGGTGGACATGGAAATAGGTCGCCAGCCGCAAGGGCCCCCCGGCGCGGGCCGGTCCGGATGAGGCCGGGGTCATCGACGCCTGTCCATGGTTGCGAGACTCCTGTGGACGGGCCCGGGCGCCGTTGGGGGCGCCGTCGGACCGAAGGGGTGGGTGATTTCCTATAGCGGCGACCGGGGCGGGTCGCGAGCGGGGATAGGGGTGGAGCACTGCCGCGTAGCGCTATCATTCGTCCCAAACCCGGACCGGGTCGGACGCTCGCCTGTGGAGAGGCTTAACAAGAGGTTAACAGCGCACAGGGGGCGAACTGCTCTGCTGGCCTCGAAACCCCCGTGTTAAGGCCTTATTAGGATTTATCCCCGCTGTCACCAGCCACTTGCAGGGCACTGGGACATTCTTTGGTCGATGGCGCACAACCCGCACTGGACCACCCGGACAGCCCGACTTGTCCCCGTCATCCCCGGCCCTGCCTGCTACTTCCGAATCTTTCGAATCTTTTTATGAGAAGGACAGGAAGGGTGCGACATGGGCGGGGTTGAGCCTGAGCCGTACCGTCGTTAGGACCGGAGTCAGATGACTTCCTCCCCGGACACACCCATGCTCCTGAAGGTTCTCGCCGGTGAGGCGACCGGCCGGCCGCCGGTCTGGTTCATGCGTCAGGCCGGGCGCTATCTGCCCGAGTATCGGGCGCTGCGGGCGACGACACCTGACTTCATCTCCTTTTGTCTTGATCCTGAAAAGGCCGCCGAGGCGACCTTGCAGCCGATGCGGCGTTTCGGCTTCGACGCCGCGATCGTCTTCGCCGACATCCTTCTGATCCCCCGTGCCCTCGGCCAGGACGTGTGGTTCGAAGCCGGAGAGGGTCCGCGGCTGGGCGCCCTGCCGCCCGTCGAGGCCATGTGGGACCTGACGCAGGGGGCAGGCGAGGCTTTGAAGGAAGTCGGCCAGACGCTGTCTCTGGTGCGGTCGCAACTGGAGCCGGAGCGGGCGCTGATCGGCTTCGCCGGCGCGCCCTGGACCGTCGCAACCTATATGCTGGACGGCGAGGCCCGCTCGATCGGCAAGGGTGAGCGCGCCCAGGCCCGAACCTATGCCTATGCGGAGCCCGAGAAGGTCGCGGCGGTGCTGGATGTTCTGGTCGAGGCCACAGCCCATTATCTGAAAATGCAGGCCGACGCCGGGGCGCAGGTGTTAAAGATCTTCGAGAGCTGGGCCGAAGGCCTGCCCGAGGATCTGTTCGAGAGTCTGGTCCTCCAGCCGCACAAACAGCTTGTCAGCCGGGTTCGGGAGCTTGGCGTCACGGTCCCGCTGATCGGCTTCCCGCGGGGGTCGGCGGCCCTGGCGGAACGCTATGCGGCCGAGGTCGATGTCCAGGCCGTGGCGCTGGATACAGCCTGTCCGCTGGAGATCGGTCGTCGCGTCCAGGCGATCAAGCCGATCCAGGGCGCGCTGGACCCGCTTCTGCTGCGCGCCGGCGGACCGATGCTGGATCGCCGCGTCGACCAGTTGCTGGAGGCCTGGGGGCAGGGTCCGTGGATCTTCAACCTCGGCCACGGCATCCTGCCGGATGTGCCGATCGCCCATGTCGAACAGGTGTTGAAACGGATCGGCGCTCAATGAACGCCGCGCCGGGCGGCCGCCGCATCGCGGTCGTGCTCTTCAATCTCGGCGGGCCGGACGACCAGGCCTCGGTCAAGCCCTTCCTGTTCAACCTGTTTCGCGACCCGGCCATCATCGGCTTGCCGGAGCCGTTCCGGACCGCCCTGGCCCGGCTGATCTCGAGTCGCCGCGAGGCCGGGGCCCAGGCCAACTATGCGTTGATGGGCGGCGGGTCGCCTTTGCTGGCCGAGACCCGGAAACAGTCTGACGCCCTGGCTGCGGCCCTGGGCGGTCGTTTGCCCGGCGACGAGGTCAGAGCCTTCATCGCCATGCGCTACTGGTCGCCCCTGAGCGAGGCGACGGCCCGCGATGTCGCGGCCTTCGCGCCGGACGAGATTGTTCTGCTGCCGCTGTACCCGCAGTTCTCGACCACCACGACTCAATCGTCGCTGAAACGCTGGGCCGAGGACTATTCCGGGCCGGGCGTCAGCCGCACGGTCTGCTGCTATCCGGAGGCCGGGGGTTGGATCGCGGCCCAGGCCGAGAGTGTGAAGGCGAAGCTGGCCGAGGCCGGCGAACAGCCGGTCCGGGTGCTGTTTTCCGCCCATGGCATTCCCGAAAGCCTGGTCGCGAAAAAGGGCGACCCGTACCAGGAACAGATCGAGTCGACCTGCGCGGCCATTGCGGCCCATGCCGGGCTGGCGGACTGGGCGATCTGCTACCAGAGCCGGGTCGGGCCGATGAAATGGCTGGGGCCGTCGACGCCCGAGGCCATCGCACAGGCCGGCCGCGACGGGGTCGGGGTCGTCGTTTTGCCGGTCGCCTTTGTCTCCGAACATATCGAGACCCTGGTCGAACTCGACATAGAATACGCGGAGCTGGCGCATGATCTCGGGGTCGCGCCCTATCTCAGGGCCCCTGCGGTCGGGGTGGCCGCGCCGTTCATCAATGCTCTGGCCGACGCGGTCGAGCATGCGCTGCCCCGCACCGGGATCGCGCCGTACGGACCTGGCTGCCGGGGGAATTGGAAGGCCTGTCCGCGGACCTGTGAGCGGCGGGCGGCATGACGTTCGAGATCGTCCGCGGCCTGCATATCCTCGCGGTCATCGCCTGGATGGCCGGCCTGTTGTTCCTGCCGCGCCTCTATGCCTATGACGCCGAACAGGCCGACAAGGGCGAGCCCCTGCGTTCGGAGATGCGTGACCTGCTGAGGGCCTGGCAGGACCGGCTGCTGAAGATCATCATGAACGGGGCCATGGCGGCGGCCTGGGTCTTCGGCCTCTGGATGATCGGCATCCATGTGTTCGAATACGGCGCAGGATGGGGCTTCCTCGCCCTGCCGTGGATGGTCGCCAAACTGGCCGGGATCATCGCCCTCTCGGCCTGGCACGGCTTTCTGGCGGCCGAGCGGAAACGGATTCTGGCCGGGACCTCGACCCGGTCCGGCAAATTCTGGCGCATGACCAATGAGATCCCGTTCGTGATCGCCGTCGTCATCGTCCTGTCGGCGACGACACAGTGGGTCCTCTAGCAGCCCACAGGTGATCGCGCGGCCAGCCTGCCGCCCGGGTGCGGCTTGACCTGAGCCCCCGCGCGTGGTTTCGCTGACCGCGAACCGCCCCGCAGGAGTCTGGGTCGGTCCCTCTCTCCGCGACGCCCGCCGATATCGCCGGGACGACCCGTCGCCCATCCACCCGGCCGCAAGGCCAGACATTGCCGGATTTTCCCGCCCGCGCGACGCCCTGTCTCGCGGCGATGCTTTTGATTGCACGCCATGACCGACATCACCGACACGCCCGAGACCGACGCTCCGAACGAGACCGAAACGCCCGAGAGCGGCAATGAGGCGACCGCCGCCGAGCTGCCCATGGTCGACCAGGAGTCCGGCGATGACGAGGACGACGGCGATCCGATCGTCCCCAACGGCCGGATCACCCTGCAGGAACTGAACGAGAAGACGCCGGAAGACCTGGTCGCCTTCGCCGAAAGCCTCGAGATCGAGAACGCCGGCAATCTGCGTAAACAGGATCTGCTGTTCGCCATCCTCAAGGCCCTGGCCGACGAGGAAGTCGAGATCATCGCCGACGGCGTGCTCGAGATTCTGCCCGACGGCTTCGGTTTCCTGCGCAGCCCCGACGTCAATTATCTTCCGGGCCCGGACGATGTCTACGTCTCGCCTTCGCAGATCCGCCGCTTCGGCCTGCGCTCGGGCGACACCATCCACGGCGCCGTCCGCGGCCCGCGCGAGGGCGAGCGCTATTTCGCCCTGCTCAAGGTCGACACGATCAATTTCGAGGACCCGGAAACGGTCAAGACCAAGGTCCTGTTCGACAACCTGACCCCGCTCTATCCCGAAGAGCGGCTGCATATGGAAATCCAGGACCCGACGCTGAAGGATCGCTCGGGCCGGGTCATCGACATCGTCGCCCCTCTCGGCAAGGGTCAGCGCTGCCTGATCGTCGCCCCGCCGCGCGTCGGCAAGACGGTGATGCTGCAGAATATCGCCAAGTCGATCGAGAAGAACCATCCGGAGGTGTTCCTGATCGTCCTGCTGATCGACGAGCGGCCGGAAGAAGTCACCGACATGCAGCGAACAGTGAAGGGCGAGGTCATCGCCTCGACCTTCGACGAACCTGCCTCTCGTCACGTCGCCGTCGCCGAAATGGTCATCGAAAAGGCCAAGCGGCTGGTCGAGCACAAGAAGGACGTGGTGATCCTGCTGGACTCGATCACCCGCCTCGGCCGCGCCTACAACGCCACTGTCCCGTCGTCGGGCAAGGTCCTGACCGGGGGCGTGGACGCCAACGCCCTGCAGCGGCCGAAACGCTTCTTCGGCGCCGCGCGCAACATCGAGCAGGGCGGGTCGCTGACCATCATCGCCACCGCCCTGATCGACACCGGCTCGCGCATGGACGAGGTAATTTTCGAGGAGTTCAAGGGCACCGGCAACTCGGAGATCGTGCTGGACCGCAAGGTCGCCGACAAGCGCATCTTCCCGGCCATCGACGTGCTCAAGTCCGGCACCCGCAAGGAAGAGCTCACCACGCCGAAGGACCAGTTGGCCAAGACCTATGTCCTGCGCCGCATCCTCAACCCGATGGGGCCGCAGGACGCGATCGAGTTCCTGATCGACAAGCTGCGCCAGTCGAAGAACAATGCGGACTTCTTCCAGTCGATGAACACCTGACGGCGGTGAGGCCGCTGTTTCACGTGAAACAGGAGCAGGGCGATGAAGGTCAATGTCGAGGTCGAATGCACCCCCCAGGAGGCGCGCGCCTTCCTCGGCCTGCCCGAGGTCCAGCCGTTGAACGATCATCTCGTCGCCGAGATGAAGCGACGCATGGACGAGAACATGGCCGCCATGCAGCCCGACGAACTGATGAAGACCTGGACCAGTTTCGGCATGCAGGCCCAAGACCAGTTCCGCAAACTGATGGAAGCCGCGGTCAAGTCGTGACCCAACGTCTCCTCCCCCTTTATGGGGGAGGGGGACCGCGAAGCGGTGGAGGGGGCCCTGACCCATTCGCCGGCGGATGCGTTCAGCCCCCTCCGTCACGCCGCGGGCGCGGCGCGCCACCTCCCCCAAGAGGGGGAGGAGACTACTTGCCATGACCGACACAATCTTCGCCCTCGCCACGCCGCCGGGTCGCGGGGCCATCGCCATCCTGCGCCTGTCGGGCCCCGGGACGGACGAAGCCCTGAACGCTCTCGGCGCCGGGGGGATCAAGCCCCGGGTCGCCACCCTCCGCGACCTCGCCCACGACGGCCGGTCCATTGACCAGGCCCTGGTCCTCCGCTTCCCGGGGCCGAATTCCTACACCGGCGAGGACTGCGCCGAACTCCACCTGCACGGCGGGCGCGCGGTGGTCGAGGCGGCGGCTGATGCCCTGGTCGCGCTCGCCCTGCGACCCGCTGATCCCGGCGAGTTCACCCGCCGGGCCTTCGAGAACGGCCGCATGGACCTGGCCCAGGCCGAGGCTGTGGCCGATCTGATCGATGCTGAAACGGCGGCCCAGGCCGGTCAGGCGCTGGGTCAGCTCGATGGGGCCCTGAGCCAGACCTATGCCGGATTCCGTCGTGACCTCCTGACCGCCCTGGCGCTGGTCGAGGCCGAGATCGACTTTCCGGACGAGGAGGTGCCTGACAATCTCGCCCGGTCCGCCGGACCGGTGCTGGACCGGTTGATCGCTGATCTGAAGGCGGCCCTGGGCGATGCCCGGCGCGGCGAGCGGGTGCGCGAGGGCTATCGCATCGTCCTGATCGGCGAAACCAACGCCGGCAAGTCGTCCTTGTTCAACGCCCTGGTTGCGCGGGAGGCGGCCATAGTCACCCCGATCGCAGGGACGACGCGCGATGTGCTGGACGCCGATCTGATCATGGGCGGCTATGCCGTGACCCTGTCCGATACCGCCGGTCTGCGCGACAGCGACGACCCGGTCGAGGCCGAGGGCGTGCGTCGCGCCCGGGCGCGGGCCGAGGCGGCGGAGTTACGGCTGTGGGTTCGGGGGCCAGGAGACCCGACCGGTGACGCGGCGGCCTTCGCCCGCCCCGGCGACCTGCTGGTCCTGGCCAAGTCTGATCTCGGCCCGGCGGAGGCGGTCGAGGGGTTTGACACCCTGTCGGTCAGCACGGCCAGCGGCACCGGGCTGACGGACGTTCAGGACTGGATCGCGGCCCGGCTAAGGCAAGATCTGTCAGGCGCGGACTTCCCGGCGGTTACGCGCGAACGGCACCGGCTCCGTCTGACCGAGGCCCTGACCGCGGTCGAGGCCGGACGCGCCGCGCTTGAACTTGCTCCCGAAATGGCCGGCGATGATCTCCGGCGCGCGGCTGACGCCCTGGCCCGTGTAACGGGCGCCATTGGCGTGGAGGACATCCTCGGCGAAGTCTTCTCCACCTTCTGCATCGGCAAATGACGTGTTTCACGTGAAACGGCCGGTCCCGATTGGTGGCGTTCGGGCCGGTTTTCCCCTATGTCCGCGCGCATGAACTCCTTCGACGTCATCGTCATCGGCGGCGGACACGCCGGCTGCGAGGCCGCGGCCGCTTCAGCGCGCGCGGGCGCAGCGACGGTCCTTCTGACGCAGAAGCTCGAGACCATCGGCGAAATGTCGTGCAATCCGGCCATCGGCGGTCTCGGCAAGGGCCATCTCGTCCGCGAGATCGACGCCATGGACGGGCTGATGGGCCGGCTCGGCGACAGGGCGGGGATCCAGTTCCGCCTGCTCAACCGGTCCAAGGGCGCGGCCGTTCAGGGCCCGCGCAGCCAGATCGACCGCCGTCTCTACCGTGAAGCCATGCAGGTCGAACTGGCCCGGACCCCGAACCTGACCCTGATGGCCGGGACCGCCGAACGCCTGATCCTCGACGGCGACCGGGTGGTCGGCGTCGTTACGGGCGAGGGCGTTGAGCTGCGGGCAGGGGCGGTGGTCCTGACCACCGGGACCTTTCTCAACGGCGTCATCCACAAGGGCGACCAGCGCATCCCTTCCGGCCGTCACGGCGAGGCCCCGTCGACCGGCCTGGCCGCCGACCTCTATGGCGCCGGACTGCAGATGGGGCGGCTCAAGACCGGTACGCCCGCGCGTCTCGATGGCCGGACCATCGGCTGGGACCGGCTGGAAATGCAGGCGGCTGATGACGAGCCTGTGCCGTTCAGCTTCCTGACCGACCGGATCGACGTGCCCCAGATCGCCTGCGGCGTCACCCACACGACGGAAGCGACCCACCGGATCATCGCCGACAATCTCGGCGACAGCGCCGTCTACGGCGGCCATCTGTCGGGCCGCGGGCCGCGCTATTGCCCGTCCATCGAGGACAAGGTCGTGCGCTTCGCGGACAAGACCTCGCACCAGATCTTCCTCGAACCGGAGGGGCTCGACGATCCGACCGTCTATCCCAATGGCATCTCGACCTCGGTCTCGGACGCCACCCAGTCCGCCTTCCTGCGCACCATTCCGGGGCTGGAAGCGGTTGAGGTGTTCCGCTTCGGCTATGCCATCGAATACGATTTCGTCGATCCGCGCGAACTGACCGCGGCGCTCGAAGTCAAGAAACGCCCCGGACTCTATCTCGCCGGCCAGATCAACGGCACCACGGGCTATGAGGAGGCGGGCGCGCAAGGGCTGATCGCCGGGCTCAACGCCGCCCGGGCGGCGGCGGGTACGGACCCGATCGTGCTGGGTCGCGACCAGGCCTATGTCGGCGTCATGATCGACGATCTGGTCACACGCGGGGTGACCGAGCCATACCGGATGTTCACCAGCCGGGCCGAATACAGGTTGACCCTGCGCGCCGACAATGCCGATCAACGGTTGACCCCCGTCGCCATGGCGGCCGGAATCGTCTCATCGGCCCGGGCGCAGGCATTCTCAGCCAAGGCCGCGCAGCTCTCGCAGGCGGCCGCGGTTTCACGTGAAACCCTGTTCACGCCCAAGGAGGCTGCGGCCCTCGGCATCCACGTCAATGCCGACGGCCAGCGCCGCTCGATCCGCGACCTGCTCGCCTTCCCCGGTGTGACACTCGACGTCTTCGCTGGCCTGCGCCCCGAGATCGACGGCTGGTCGGCCCAGGTTCGCCAGCAGATCGAGATTGACGCGGGCTATGCCGGCTATCTCGACCGGCAGGCCTCCGATGCCGAAGCGTTGCGGCGCGAGGAGGCGCTCGCCCTGCCGGTCGACCTCGACTATGCGGTCATCGGCAGCCTCTCGAACGAGGTGCGCGAGAAACTGACCCTCGTCCAGCCGCGGACCCTGGGCCAGGCGGGTCGCATCGAGGGCATGACTCCCGGCGCACTGACGGCCCTGCTGTCCCATGTGAAGAAGGCCAGGCTCGCGGCATGACCCCGGCCGAGTTCGAAGGCCTGGTCGGGGCAACGCCGGCGCAGATGGCCGATCTCACCCGCTTCATCGCACAGCTGACCGAGGCCAATGCCGTGATGAACCTGGTCGGGCCGGACAGTCTGCCCGATGTCTGGAACCGGCACATCTGGGACTCGGCCCAGCTGCTGGCGCTGGCGCCCATGGCCGCGACCTGGGCCGATCTCGGGGCCGGGGCCGGTTTCCCGGGCGTCGTGCTCGCCATCCTGCTGAAGGACCGAGCCGACAGTCACGTCTGGCTGATCGACAGCCTCGGCAAACGCTGCCGTTTTCTGCAGGAGGTGGTGGACGCCCTGTCTCTGCGCGCCACGGTCATCACCGGTCGCGCCGAGGAGCAGAAGATTCGGGTCGACGTCGTCACCGCCCGCGCCGTCGCCCCGATGGAACGGCTTCTGGCCTATGCACAGCCTTATCTTCAGCGCGGCGCGCAGGGGCTTTTTCTGAAGGGGGAAAAGGCCGAAGCTGAGCTGGTCGACGCCCGCAAGGTCTGGCGTTTCGAGAGCGACCTCTCCGTTTCGCGCAGCGACCCGCGCGGCCGTATCGTTTCCGTTCGGAGCCTCCGACGTGTCTAAAGCCGGAAAGACCCGCGTCCTCGCCGTCTCGAACCAGAAGGGCGGGGTGGGCAAGACAACCACGGCCATCAATCTCGGCACCGCCCTGGCGGCGATCGGCGAGAAGGTCCTGATCGTTGACATGGATCCGCAGGGCAATGCCTCGACGGGCCTCGGTGTTCCACGTGAAACACGCCGGGTGACCATCTATGATGTCATCGTCGATGGCCGCTCGGTCGATGACTCGGCCGTCCCGACGACCGTCCCCGGCCTTCACATCATTCCCGCCGACGCCGACATGTCAGGCGTCGAGATCGAGCTTAGCCAGGCCGACCGCCGCTCTTTCCGGCTCCGCGACGCCCTGATCGGGCAGGGGGCCGACGGGCAGACCCGGTATGACTATGTCCTGATCGACTGCCCGCCGTCCCTGAACCTGCTGACGCTCAATGCGATGGCGGCGGCCGATGCGGTTCTGGTGCCGTTACAATGCGAATTCTTCGCCCTTGAGGGCCTGACACAGTTGATGAAGACCATCGAGATGGTGCGGCAGAGCCTCAATCCGACGCTGGAGATCCAGGGCCTGGTCCTGACCATGTTCGACCGACGCAGCGCCCTGTCGGGCCAGGTGGCCGCCGACGTCCGCGCTCATTTCGGCGACAAGGTCTATGAGGCCGTCATTCCCCGCAACGTCCGGGTCGCCGAGGCGCCCTCGTTCGGCAAGCCGGCGCTGATCTATGATCTCAAATGCGCCGGCAGCCAGGCCTATCTCCGGCTCGCCCGTGAGGTCGTGGCGCGTGAGAAGTCCCGCCGGCTGCAGGCGGCGTGATGATAACTGTCAGAATGGAATCAGTCTCTTGAGTGAACGTCAGCGCGGCCTCGGCAGAGGTCTCTCCGCCCTCCTGGGAGAACAGGTCGCCGAGAGTGCGCCGGTCGACGGCGCGCCGGCTCCGACCGGGGTGCTTATGGCCGCGATCGAGAGCCTGAAGCCCAATCCCGATCAGCCCCGCAAGATTTTCGACCGGGACGATCTGGAAGAACTGTCCGCCTCGATCCGCGACAAGGGCGTGCTCCAGCCGATCCTGGTCCGGTCGCACCCGACCGAGGACGGGGTCTGGCAGATCATCGCCGGCGAACGCCGCTGGCGCGCGGCCCAGCTGGCGCGGCTGACCGAGGCCCCGATCGTCGTCAAGGAGATGGACGATGTCGCCGTGTTCGAGGTCGCCATCATCGAGAACGTCCAGCGCACGGACCTGAATCCTCTGGAGGAGGCTGACGCCTATCGCCTGCTGATGGAGCGGTTCGGCCGCACCCAGGACGCCGTCGCCGGCGTCGTCGGCAAGAGCCGCAGTCACGTCGCCAACACCCTGCGTCTGCTGCAACTGCCCGAGGAGGTGCTGCACCATGTCCGCACCGGCAAACTCAGCGCCGGCCATGCGCGGGCGCTGATTACCGCGCCCGACCCCGCGGCCCTGGCCGATCAGATCGTCGCCGAGGGGCTGAACGTGCGTCAGGCCGAAGCCCTGGCGCGCCGCGCGGCCGAGGGCCCCAAGGATCGCCGGCCCGGCGCGGCCTCGACCCGGGGCGAGGGCTCGGCCGATGTCGCGGCGCTGGAGCAGGATCTGGCGGATGCGCTCGGCCTCAAAGTCCAGCTGGTGGACCGGGGCGGCAAGGGCGAACTGACCATCCGCTACGCGACCCTCGAGCAGCTCGACGACCTGTGCCGTCGATTGATGCGCGGCTGAGGCCGGTCCGTGCTAGGCTGACCGCATGACCGACAAGCCTTCCAACCCCACCGCCGAAGCCATGAAGCGCGCGCTCGCCGCCAAGAAGGCCGGCGCCGGCCCCTCGCACGGCGGCCTTCACGGTTCAGCCCGCGCCGAGGAAAAGGCGCAGCAGGCGCGCAGCGCCGCCCTGGCCAAGCCCGCCTTCCGCAAGGCGTCGAAGCGCGGCTGACGGCCGCTACAGCCCCAGTCGCCGGGCCCGGGCCGATATCTCCAGCAGCAGGCGTTCGGCGATAAGCTGATCCGGCGAACCGGTCGTCTTGGTGGCGACGTCCGCGACATTGACGCTGTCCAGCACCTTGTCGAGGTCCTCGAGCCTCCAGCTGCGCGCCTGACGCAGCATCTCGGCCTCCTGTTTCCAGAATACCCCCGCTGACCTGGCGGCCTCCTTGGCTCCCGCGCCATTGGCCTGCAGGACGTTGATGCGCCGCAGCCTGCCGAGATGAATCGAGGCCTGTCTCACCGCCATGACAGGAGACTCTCCCTCAGCGAAGGCGCGCCGCAGACCCGACTGGGCAGGCGCTGGACGGCCGCCGAAGGCCTGCAGGGCGGCGTCCTGGAGCGAGGCGTCGGCCTCGACCCCGAGGTGCTGCTCAAGCTCCTCCACATCAATGGTCCGCCCCGAGCCCGGCCCGATATAGAGGGCCAGCCGCTCGATCTCCTGCCGCATCAGGCCGCGTTCGCGGGGCAGTCGGCTGACGAAGCGGTCGAGGGCGTCACCGGTCAGGCCCACCTTGTCAGCGGCGAGGGCCTCGCGCGTCATCCGCGCCACATCTCCGACCTCGTCCTCGTAGCAGGCGATGCCGACAGCGCCCTCGGCGGTCTCGGCCGCCTTGCGCAGGGCAGAGTCGCGGCCGAGGGCCCCGGCCTCGATCACCAGCATGGCGTCGGGATTATAGCTCCCCTCGGCGTGGACCTTCAGCGCCGCCGCCAGCATCTTGTCGATCGAGGCTTTTTCGGACCCCAGCCGCACACGCACCAGTCGCCGGCCGCCGGTCATGCTGAGGGCGGTCAGGGCCTCCTCGAGACGGGCCTCGTCACCGTCGATGTCGGTGTCGGTCAGGACGGTGACGTTGAAGGGGTCGTTGAGGTCCGGCGTGATCGCCCGGCACAGAATCCCGGCGCGCTCACCGACACCGGAGCGGTCCTTGCCGTGGATCACGACGGCGCGCACGCCGCGGTCGGGCGACTTCAGGAAGCGATCGACCTCAGGCCGCTTCGCCAGAATCATGACGGGGAGATCATGACTGGGGGATCATGGCTGCGCCGCGAGGGCCCGCATCAGATCGAGCCGGATCAGGCGGGCCAGTTCGGCCGCAGCGCGCTCTTCGCCGTCCTGCTGGGCGGCGATGGCGGCATAGGGCTGATCGGCCGCGGCATAGGTGGTGGTGACGGTTTCCGTCCCGTTCAGCGGCGCTCCACCGGACAGGGGGGTGAGGGTCCAGACGCCGCGGACGGTGAGCTCGTAGCGGGTGGCGGTGTCATCGATGCGGCGGCCGAGCGGCCGGCGCGACTGTTCGATGCGGGTATCGAGCCGCCACAGGGGCGACTGGCCGCCGTCACGGCCGAGGACGTCCTCCAGCTGTTCGCGCACCCGGTAGCCTAGCCGGTCGTCCTGGGTCGAGACGGCGATGCGCGACAGTGACGAACCGACTCCGGCGTTGCCGTAGAGGGGCGTGAAGCCGCAACCGGCCAGTCCCGCCACTGCGACAAGACAGATGGCAAGCCTCGGCATTATCCGACCACCAGATTGACGATCCGGTCCTTGACCACCACGATCTTCCTCACCGTCTGGCCCTCCAGTCGCGCCTGCACGTCCGGATCGGCCAAGACTATGGCCTCCACCGCCGCCGGTTCCAGCCCCCGGGCGACGCGGATCTCGCCGCGGCGCTTGCCGTTGACCTGGATCGGCAGAACCACTTCGTCGTCGGCCGCCAGCGCCGGATCATGGTCCGGCCAGGGCGCATCCAGCACCATCCCCTGTTCGCCGAGACGCGTCCAGCATTCCTCGGCCAGGTGCGGGGTGAAGGGTGCGATCAGCCGCACCAGGGCCGACAGGGCCTGGCCTCGCGCTGCCCCACCAGCCGCGCCGTGATCCCGGATGGTGGCGACGAAGCTGTAGAGTTTGGCGATAGCCGAGTTGAATCGGAAGCCGGCCACGCCCTCCGAAACGGCCTTGATGGCCTTGTGGGTCTCGCGGACCAGGGCGTCGTCCTGTTGAGGGTTGGCCGGAGCCGACGCGTCGAAACCGTCGACCTCGGCCCAGACCCGCTGGACGAAGCGGGCCGCGCCCTCAACCCCGCCCGGCGTCCACTGCACGTCGCGCTCGGGCGGACTGTCGGACAGGACGAACAGGCGACCGGCGTCGACGCCATAGGTGTCGACGATTTCCTGCGGGGCGACGACGTTCTTCTTCGACTTGGACATCTTCTCGATGTCGCCGATGGTCAGGGCTTCACCGGTCGAGAGTTGCCGGGCCGAGCGATGGCCGGCGTCGTTGGTCAGATCGACATCCGTGGGCTCGACCCAGGCACCGTCGGCGCGACGGTAGGTCTCGTGGACCACCATTCCCTGGGTGAACAGGCCGGCGAAGGGCTCCTTGACCGACATCAGGCCGGCGTCCGACAGGGCGCGGCTGATGAAGCGGGCGTAGAGCAGGTGCAGGACCGCGTGCTCGACTCCGCCGATATACTGGTCGACCGGCAGCCATTTGTCGGCCGCGGCGCGCGAGATCGGCTCGGCGGCGGTCGGATCGGTGAAGCGGGCGAAATACCAGCTGGAGTCGACGAAGGTGTCGAGGGTATCGGTCTCACGCACCGCCTCGCCGCCGCAGGACGGGCAGTCGACGTGCTTCCAGGTCGGATGGCGATCCAGCGGATTGCCCGGCGTATCGAAGGTGACGTCCCTGGGCAGCTCGACCGGCAGCTGGTCGGCCGGAACGCCCACGGGACCGCACTTTTCACAGTGGATCACGGGGATGGGACATCCCCAGTACCGCTGGCGGCTGACACCCCAGTCGCGCAGGCGGTAGAGGGTCGCGCCCTGGCCCTGACCGGCGGCCTCGAGCCGGGCGATGGCGGCGGCCTTGGCGGCCTCCACCTCCATCCCGTCCATGAAGTCGGAGTTGAACAGCCGACCGGGGCCGACATAAGATTCTGTTTCAACGGCGAAATCGGCAGCAGCGTCATCCGGTCTCACGACCGGGACGACAGGCAGGTCGTATTTGCGGGCGAAGTCGAGATCGCGCTGATCGTGGGCCGGGCATCCGAAGATGGCTCCGGAGCCGTAGGTCGACAGAACGAAATTGGCCGCCCAGACCGGTACGGTTCGCGCGGGGTCGAACGGGTGGCGGACGCGGACGCCGAGATCGACACCCAGTTTCTCCGCCTTCTCGATATCGGCTTCGCTGGTCCCCGACCGGGCGCAGGCGGCCACGAAGTCCGCCACGTCGGGCCGGCGCGCGGCAATGGCCTTTGTCAGCGGATGGTCCGGCGCGAGCGCCAGGAAGCTGGCGCCGAACAGGGTGTCGGGTCGGGTGGTGTAGATCTCTACGGGGTCGCGCGCGTGATTGGGCTCACCCGGCGCGGACGCCGGCAGGAAGGCGGGGGCCTCGGTGATCTCCCACCAGAGTGTCGCGCCCCGGCTCTTGCCGATCCAGTTCTCCTGCATCAGACGGACCTTGTCGGGCCAGCGACCCTCCAGCGCCTTGAGCCCCTCGATCAGGTCGTCGGCGTAGTCGGTGATGCGCAGGAACCACTGGTTCAGCTTGCGCTTCTCGACCACGGCGCCCGAGCGCCAGCCGCGGCCGTCGACCACCTGCTCATTGGCCAGGACGGTGTTGTCGACCGGATCCCAGTTGACGACCGAGTCCTTGCGATAGACCAGGCCGCGCTTGAGCAACTCCAGGAACCAGGCCTGCTGTTTGCCGTAGTAGGCCGGATCGCAGGTGGCGAACTCGCGCGACCAGTCCAGCGACAGGCCGAGCAGTTTCAGCTGGTCGCGCATGGCGGCGATGTTGGACCGGGTCCAGTCGCCGGGATGGATGCCGCGCTCGATGGCCGCGTTTTCAGCCGGAAGTCCGAACGCGTCCCAGCCCATGGGATGCAGGACATCGAAACCCTGCGCCCGCTTTGATCGCGCCACCACGTCGCCCATGACGTAGTTGCGGGCGTGACCCATGTGGATGGCCCCTGACGGATAGGGGAACATCTCCAGCACATAGTATTTGGGCCGTCCGGTGCCTTCGGTCGGCATGCGGAAGGCGTCGGCGGCCGCCCAGCGGGCCTGCTGGCGGGGTTCGGCGGTCTTGGGCTCGTATCGAACCGGGGTCTTGGCCACAGGACTCTTTCAGGCTGCTCCTCCAGGAACGGGCCCGACGGAGGCTAGGCGATGGGGAGGACGATCAGCGGGCGTTGGACAGGTTGAGCTGGCGCGCCTTGGTCAGGATGGCGTTTTCCAGATCGGTCTCGGTCTGGGCGGCCACGCGAGCCCCGACCCATTGGCCGGTGGAGTCACGGACTTCCTTGGTCACCGTGACATTGAGCGCGTCGGCCCGAAGCCGCGTATCGAGGATGAAGACGGTCGCCTTGAACCGCTCGTTCGGCGTCTGGGGGTCGGTATACCAGTCGTAGTTGATGACTCCGCCCCAGGGATCGGCGTTGGCCAGGGGCATGAACGCCATGGTGTCGAGGGTGGCGCGCCACAGGAAGGCATTGACCCCGATTCCCGCTTGCGCCGTCGCCGCCGGCCGTGCGCCACCGCCCAGTCCGGGAATGCTGCCGCATCCGCCCAGCATCAGACCCGAGGCGATCAGGGCGACCGCTGCGCCACGAACCAGCACCATCAAGATTTCTCCATACGATCATGACGTGCGCCGACCGTTCCGCCGCACGCGCCCACTGCTCCGAACGCGGGTCGAAGCCTTGGCGACGCTCTATAACACGGCGAAAAGGGGCGATGACAAGGCGAAGTCGTGCGATGAGGCAGGCGCGCTCGCCAGATGTCCAGGGCAGTGGCCTTCGGCCGGCCGTGACGCTCGCGCCACAGGAGTCTTCAGAGTCGCGCGGAACCGGGACAGAGCGGCGCCGTTTCGTTGACCGGGCGAACCAGCAGTGTCTACTTGCTGGGGAAAACCACGACGAACCCGGTCGTGGCGTAAAGGGCAGACATGCGCACCAAGGGCGCCGTCATCTTTGGGCTGGTTGCGGGGCTTACGGTCCTTGCTTCGGCCGAGGTCGCCACAGCCCAGGCCGTGGCGCAGCAAACCCGTGCGCCTGCCCTTTCGCTGACCGAGGCCCAGGCCGCCCGCGCCGCCGCCGCCCAGCCGGGCTCGTCCCGGCTGCGGTTTACGGAGCGTGGCCGTTGGGGCCTCGATCTCAATCTCAGCCAGCCGGTTGGTCGCGAGCGTAATCTCGGCGACGTCGAGGCCGGAGCCTACTATCGCGTCAATCCGCGGCTGCGGGTCGGCGCCGCCGCCGGTCTCGCCGAGCCCGAGAGCGACCCGGCCCGCGCGCCGCAAACCGACCGCCGCGCCGCGCCGCGTTTCCGGCTGGAATCGATCTTCCGCTTCTGACCGACGTCAGCGCGGCCGGAAGGCCGTCTGGATCGCGGCCACCCCCGCCAGACCGCTGGCCCCCGAGCCGATCAGGTCCGCCGCGCGACGGGCGTCGATCCCGCCGAGGGCATGGACCGGGCAGGATGCCTGGTCGATCAGTGCTCTCAGGCCCGGCAGGCCGAGGGCGGGACGTTGCCTGGATGGGCCGCCTGCGGGAAACACCGGCGAAATCACCAACGCATCCAGATTCGTCGCAGACAGAAAAGCGGCGGAATGGGCGGCACCGGTGATCAGCCAGTCTGGATGCGCCGCCCGCAGACCGGCGGCCAGGCTGAGGGCCCGCTCCGGCAGGTGCACCCCGTCGGCGACGATCGCTTCGGCCAGGTCCGAATCCAGTCCGATCAGCAGTCGCACCTCGCGATCCTGTGTGACCTGTCGCAGCCGCAGCGCCGTCTCGCGGGCGTCCGGGCGACCGAAATGCCTGAAAACCACACCGGAACCGGCCGGGAGGCGCGCCGCCGTCTCCCAAGGCCGGGGGGTCCGGTCGGGGTCGGTGAAGAACAGCAGGGGCGGCAGGCCGGGTCCGATGCGACGCGCTGTACCGCTGACATCGGCGGCGTCCCGTGCGAGGACGCAGGCCACATTCCACAGGATTTCAGCGTCGGACCGGCTCATGACGCCCTCTTCTCCCGATCCCCAGCAGCCGTCCAGCCTCGCCGAACGCTTGGAGTCGGTGCGCGGGCGCATCGCCAGGGCCGCGCGGGACAGCCAGCGGCCGACGGATTCGGTTGTCCTGACCGCTGTGACGAAAACACAGCCGCCGGAGGCGGTCGCGGCCATTCTCGCGGCGGGTCAGCGGGTTTTCGCCGAAAACCGCGTGCAGGAGGCCCAGGCCCGCTGGAGCGGACTACGCGAGACGACTGACGGCCTGGAGCTGCGGCTGATCGGCCCGCTGCAGACCAACAAGGCCGGAGACGCTGTCGCCCTGTTCGATGTGATCGAAACGCTCGACCGACCGCGCCTCGCCGAGGCGCTCGCCGCAGCGGGAACCAGGGCCGGGCGCAGGGTGCGGGTGCTCATCCAGGTCAACACGGGGGCTGAACCACAGAAGGCCGGCGTCCTGCCCGCGGAGGCGGACGCTCTCGTCGCCCGGGCGCGCGACCTGGGCCTCGCCGTCGAGGGGCTGATGTGCATCCCGCCCGCCGACGAGGCGCCGGGGCCCCATTTCGCCCTGCTGCGCAAGATTGCGCATCGCAACGGCCTCAAGACCCTCTCCATGGGGATGAGCGGCGATTATGGGACCGCGATCCGCTTCGGCGCCACCCACGTTCGGGTCGGATCGTCTCTGTTCGGGGAACGAAAGGGCCGCGAAACACCCTCTAGTGACTGAAAACCGCCCCGCTTCGGCTGCAACCCTTGGCGGATCGGCCGACGCTCGCCATTCTGGACTCCATGCCCACGCCCAAGACCATCCTCATCATCGACGACGACGACGACCTGCGCGAGGCGCTGGCCGAGCAACTGGCGTTGCACGAGGCCTTCCGCCCGGTTCAGGCCGCCACCGCAGCCGAGGGGGTGAGGATGGGCCGGGAGGTCCGGGCCGACCTGATCCTGCTGGACGTCGACCTGCCGGACATGGACGGACGCGAGGCCTGCCGCCTGCTGCGCAAGGATGGGGTCTCGACCCCGATCATCATGCTGACGGGCCAGTCGTCCGACTCGGACACCGTGCTGGGACTGGAGTCCGGGGCGAACGACTATGTCACCAAGCCCTTCCGCTTCGCGGTCCTGCTGGCCCGCATCCGCGCCCATCTGCGCAGCCACGAACAGTCCGAGGACGCCGTCTTCCGTGTCGGTCCCTATGAATTCCGCCCCGCGGCCAAGGTTCTGCTCGATGATCAGGGCCGGAAGGTGCGGTTGACGGAGAAAGAGACCAACATCCTCAAATATCTCTACCGCGCCGGCGCCAAGGCCGTGTCGCGCGAGGAACTGCTGACCGAGGTCTGGGGCTACAATGCCGGGGTCACCACCCACACGCTTGAAACCCACATCTACCGTCTGCGTCAGAAGATCGAGCCCGAGCCGGGCCAGGCGCGGCTGCTGCTGACCGACGCGGGCGGATACCGGCTGCAGCCTTAGGGCTGCTCAGCTCAGCCCGGCCGCCATTCGCTGAGCAGGACGCTGCCGTCCGCGCTGGTGAAGGCGACGCGGTCCAGCCGGATGGCGGCGATGCAGACCGGGCGCTGGTCGGGGTTGGACGCCCGGCAACGGATCGCCCGTCCGTCCGGGAAACTGGCCAGCCGGCCTTCCAGCACGACCCGATAGCCGCCGACCGGGGCCGTAAGCGGCGCATCGCCGGTGGGACGAATGGTGAAGGCGTAGGCTCTGCCATTGCGCCGGCCGACGCGGGAATCGTCCTTGCCGAAAACGGCGGCAAGGCCCACGGTTTGCGGAGAGGGCGAGCCGTCTCCGCTCTGTAGCGGGTCCGCCCGCACGCTGGAGCAGTCGCCTGAGCTGAGCCACGGGCGCGGGATCCAGAAGCCTTCAACCGCCTCCCACTCCGATTCGCCGGCGGCGCCGGCGATAAGGGCGGTGTTCAACCAGTCGCCCGGCGTAAGGCTTAGCTGGATCGTCTCATTCTCGGGGCCCCACGACCAGCGCGCCAGGCCATCGCCGGCGGCTTCAGCGGGCGTCGGCTGGGGGCCGTGGCAGCCGAACGGCGCCCGGATGGCGAAGCGGCGCCCGACCAGGGGGTCGGGGCCTTCCGCCCGTTCTCCCGCCGCATAGGCGGAAGCTGAGCGAGACATGGCGGCCAGCAAAGCGGCGCGGGTCAAGGTCGTGGAAACGACGATCTCGGGGACAGCGGCGGGAGCGGGATCTGTGGCAACCGGCTCGGCGTCGATCGGCTCCGGCCGATCTCGATCACATTGTGCGAGGAACAGGGCGGCGGCGACGGTCGACAGAACGGCGACCCGTCGCGGGAAGTTGCGGAAATCTCCAAGCATGGCCGCACCCTAGCATACAAGCTGGGTCCGTCACGTTGATGCCAAGGACCATTGACGCGGCGGACGGCGGCGGGTCTTCAGGACGCCATGAGTTTCGATCAGATCGCCGCCCTGGTTGTCCTCGTGGCTGTTGTCGCGGTGTTGATCCACGGCAAGCTGCGGTCGGATGTGGTCGCCCTGTCCGGCGCGGCGGCCCTGCTGCTGCTGGGTGTGATTCGGCCCGTCGAGGTCCAGGGGGCCTTCGCCAGTCCTGCCGTGATCGCCCTCGCCAGCCTTTTCGTGATCGCCTATGCGATCGAGCTCTCGGGCCTTCTGGGCCTTCTCATCCGCCAGGCGAGCAAGCTGTGCGCACGGCTCGGTGAGCTCGGCCTCTGGCTGGTGATCGTCCTGTGCGGCGGCGCCTCGGCCTTTCTGAACAACACGCCGATCGTCGTGCTGGCGGCCCCGGTGGTGAAGGATGTGGCGCTGGGCATGAACCTGTCGCCGAAGCGGTTCCTGATTCCCCTCAGCTATGTGACCATCATGGGCGGCGCCTGCACCCTGATCGGCACCTCGACCAACCTGCTGGTCAACGACATGGCGCGCAACGCCGGCCAGCCGGTCTTCAGCCTGTTCGAGATCACGCCCGTAGCCCTGGTGATCGCCCTGTTCGGCGGCCTCTATCTCTATTTCCTGGGCGGGCGCCTGCTGGGCCGGCAGGACGAGGGTCCAGCTGGGCCGGTCCAGCCTCATCAGCAGACCGGGGACGGCATGTTGGGCGACGCGGCCCTGTTCGCCGCCGCCGACCGGCCATTCGATCCGAAGCGGGCCTTTCTCGCGCTCGGCGTCTTTGTCGTCGTCATCGCCGCCGCGGGGCTTGGTTTCGCGCCGATCGCCGCCTCTGCCTTCGCCGGCGCGGTGGTGCTGATCCTGCTCCGGGTAATTGGCCCGGACGAAGCCTATGCGGGGCTTCGGCCCGAGGTGCTGCTGCTGATCGCGGGCATGGTGGTGGTCGGCCTGGCGATCCAGGTCACCGGCCTCGCGGACCAGGGCGCCGGGCTGCTGATCGATGCGATCCGGCCGCTGGGTCCGCTCGGGGCCCTGATCATCCTGTACGGCGTGACCCTGTTTGCGACCGAGCTGCTGTCGAACGCCGCGGTGGCCGTCCTGATCACCCCGGTCGCGGTCGCGCTCGCAGCCAGCCTCGGCGTCGATCCCCGGCCCTTTCTGGTGGGGGTGATGATGGCCGCATCGGCAGCCTTCGCCACGCCGTTCGGCTATCAGACCAATGTCCTGGTCTTCCAGATCGGCGGCTACAGCTACATGGATTTCGTCCGCGTGGGGGTGCCGCTGAACCTGATCACCTGGGTCGCGGCGATGATCGCCATCCCGGTCTTCTTCCCCTTCTAGATGTCCAGATCGACCGTGACCGGCGCGTGGTCGCTGGGCTGGGTCCATTCGCGCACCGTATCGTGGATGCGGGCGCTTGCGGGGACCACGGCGGGCGTCAGGCCCGGCGAGGTCCACAGGTGGTCGAGCCGCAGGCCGCGATTGGACTTGCGGAAGTCGGCGGCGCGATAGCTCCACCAGCTGGCCAGCTTGGTCGGCTCGGGAATCTGGTCCCGCACCACGTCGGAGAAGTCGCCCGCGGCCTGCAGCCGGCGCAGGGTCTCGACCTCCAGCGGGGTGTGGCTGACGATCTTTGACATATAGCGGTGGTTCCAGACGTCATTCTCGCCCGGTGCGATGTTGAAGTCGCCGGCCAGCACCAACGGGCGCTGCCTGTCGCGCCCGGCCATTTCGGCGGTCAGCCGCTCGTAGAAATCCATCTTGTGATCGAATTTCGGGTTCAGGGCCCGGTCAGCCAGGTCGCCGCCCGCCGGAATATAGAAATTCTGCACCTCGACGCCGTCGACCATCACCCCGACGCAACGGGCATGGCGTTCGCGGCAGACGTCGAGCGCCGGCGCCTCAGAGACGGGTTTGCGGCTGGCGATGGCGACGCCGTGCCAGCCCTTCTGTCCGCCGATCTTCAGATGGGGCAGCCCCATGGCCTCGAAGGCGGCGCGGGGGAACTGGTCCTCCAGGCATTTGATCTCCTGCAGGCACAGGACGTCGGTCCCGCTCTCCTCGACGAAGCGGGCGACCTGGTCGATGCGCAGGCGGACGGAGTTGATGTTCCAGGTGGCGATACGAAGCATGGAGGGGCTGTAGCAGCCGTCGCCGGCCCTGCACAAAAAAGCGCCCGGTCGCGAGACCGGGCGCTGAACAGGTTCGTCTCTCTCGCCGCCGGGAAAGGGGATGAAATCCATGGCGGGTCCGGTCGACATCCGCCGACCTGTGACCAAAATGCCACGACCGACGAAAAATGTCAACAGGTCCTCGCCTCCCGGGCGAAATCAGCTCCGGCGGGGTCGCTGCGTCGGGTCGCGCAACTGAAACAGGCTGGCGGACAGGCCGGAGGCCGGCTGGAGCGAAGTCAGCTGGGTCCGGGTGCTGCCGCCCTGGGCGTCGCGAATGGTCCATTCGTGCAGCCGGACCGGATTGCCGGCGAAGGACAGGATGACCGAGCCCTCATTGGGCCGACGGGCATCCCGCGCCGTTATGGCGAAGGCCCCCGACGCCATGCGGGTGACGCGGTCGATGCGAACGCCCTGGTCGAACCGGACGTTGCGGGCGAGGAAGGTCGACAGCGGGGTCGCGCCCAGCGGCACCTGCCGGAAGACGTTCAGGCGCGGATCGTAGCGTTTGACGTTCGAGCCGTCCGACACCACCAGCAGACCGGCCGGGTTGGTGTATTCGAACCGCATCCTGCCCGGGCGCTGGAGCCAGAACCGGCCCTCGCGGCGCTGGGCCCCCGAGGTTTCGACGAAATTGCCCTGGGCCGAGGTCAGGCCCTGCAGATAGGTCTGGGCCTGGGCCAGGGTGGCGCGGTCCTCGGCCGAGAGGCCGGTCTGGGCGGCGGCGGGCAGGGCGGCGACGGCCGCGATTGCGGCGGTTCCAAGCGCGAAGGCGCGGCGCGAGACAGTCATCAGGGTATTCTCCCGTTCGGGATGGTTGTTGATCATGCCGTCATGCGGAACGGGAAAGGCGCGGGCATGACCCGAGCCTGACCATATTCCGGCGCTCCGATGAAGCCCTGTTCAGGATCATCCGCGCGCCGGCAGGACCGGACGAACGCCGCCGACGCTGCGGCGTTGCGGCGGAAGTGTCCGGGCCCGCCGAAAATTCGTGGGACACTTTCGGACATTTCGGACCCTTCCCTCTCCTTCAGAGCCGCCCAGCCGGCGACGGGCCATCATACCGCCGCCCCGGAGAGCGTCAGGGAAAAAGCCCGATAAAAAATAATTGCCGTTTAAAACCCGAGCGATAGGTCTCGGCTGACGGCTACATTGGCGGCGGACCGGCGAGGATGTCGCGCTTGCCGGCGTGGTTGGCCGGGCTGACCACCCCCTCCTGCTCCATACGCTCGATCAGGGAGGCGGCGCGGTTGTAGCCGATCTGCAGCCGGCGCTGGATGTAGCTGGTGGAGGCCTTGCGGTCGCGGGTGACCACGGCCACGGCGCGGTCGTAGAGGTCGTCGCCAGAACCGCCGCCGCCCTCGTCGCCAAAGGCTGCGTCGCCGTCGCCGTCGGGGTCGTCGGTGATCAGGTCGAGATAGTCGGGTTCGCCCTGGGCGCGCAGGTGTTTGCAGACCTCGTCGACCTCCTGATCGGTCACGAACGGCCCGTGCAGGCGGGTGATGCGGCCGCCGCCGGCCATGTAGAGCATGTCGCCCTGGCCCAGCAGCTGTTCGCCGCCCTGTTCGCCGAGGATGGTGCGGCTGTCGATCTTCGAGGTGACCTGGAAGGATATCCGGGTCGGGAAATTGGCCTTGATGGTGCCGGTGATGACGTCGACCGACGGGCGCTGGGTGGCCATGATCAGATGGATGCCGGCGGCGCGGGCCATCTGGGCCAGACGCTGGACCGCGCCCTCCACGTCCTTGCCTGCGACCAGCATCAGGTCGGCCATCTCGTCCATGACGACGACGAGGAAGGGCAGGGGTTCGGGGCGGATTTTCTCGGATTCGTAGACCGGGCGGCCCTGTTCGTCGAAGCCGGTCTGGACGGTGCGTTCGAAATGCTCGCCCTTGGCCACGGCCTCGCGGGCGCGCTCGTTGTAGGAGGCGATGTTGCGCACGCCGAGCTTGGACATGCGGCGATAGCGGTCCTCCATCTCGCGCACGGTCCATTTCAGCGCGACGACGGCCTTCTTGGGATCGGTGACGACCGGGGCCAGCAGGTGCGGGATGCCGTCATAGACCGACAGCTCCAGCATCTTGGGGTCGATCATGATGAAGCGGCACTCGGCGGGGCTGTGGCGGTACAGGATCGACAGGATCATGGCGTTGACCCCGACCGACTTGCCCGAGCCGGTGGTGCCGGCGATCAGCAGGTGGGGCATGCGCGCCAGATCGGCGACATAGGGCTCGCCGCCGATCGTCTCGCCCAGGGCCAGCGGCAACAGATGGGCCGGCTTGTCGTATTCGGTCGAGGCCAGGAGGTCGCGCAGATAGACGGTCTCGCGCCTGGCGTTGGGCAGTTCGATGCCGATGGCGTTGCGGCCGGGCACGACCGAGATGCGGCAGGCGCGGGCGCTCATCGAGCGGGCGATGTCGTCCGACAGGGCGACGACGCGGCCGTGTTTCACGCCGGGGGCGGGCACCAGTTCGTAAAGGGTGACGACGGGGCCGGGGCGGATCTGGTCGATCACGCCGCGGACGCCGAACTCCTGCAGCACGCCCTCCAGCATCTTGGCGTTCTGTTTCAGCGCCTCCTCATCGACCGAGGCGACGCGCTTTGCCGGCTTGGTCAGCATCGACAGGGGCGGAAGGTCGAAACCGGTCGAGGGGCGGACGAAGTCAAAGGCGGCCTGGCTGTCGTCGGCTTCGCGACGGGGTTTGGGCGCCTTGGCAGCGGCGACCTTCGGTTCGGGGGCGCCGCGCACCGGGGCCGGCGCGGTCCAGGGCGGGGTTTCGTCGGCGTCGAAGGCGGCTGCATCGTCATCGGGTTCCGGGGCGGGCCGGGCGCGCGGCGGAGCCTTGGCGCGAGTCTGACGGGCCCGGGCCGCCGGCGGGGCCGCCACGCGGGCGCCGCGGGCCCAGGCGAGGCCGTCGGCCAGGTCGGCGAAGCGCAGGCCG
>Ga0207951_100071_pt1 | contig 80304 bp, 65 predicted proteins | sample Subbio12Aug_8Bad_FD_184830 | JGI IMG/M metagenome (GOLD analysis project Ga0207951, IMG submission 184830) | Serpentinite rock and fluid subsurface biosphere microbial communities from McLaughlin Reserve, California, USA - CR12Aug_8Bad (SPAdes) | ecosystem: Environmental > Terrestrial > Deep... | reverse complement strand
CCTGATGCCTCACGTAAGAATGTCGTCGAACACGTCGTTCGTTGACTCATCATAGATGTCGTCGAGTTCGAGTGCCTGCACCTCCCTTCGACGTACCGATTCCTTCAGTGCGACGAGTTCGTACAGACGCTTCTGCAGCCGGACGATATCGCGCTTGAGCGCAACGGGGTTGAGCGTCTCGTAGTGGGCGGTCAGGCGCCGCTTGGCAGCATCGCTGACGTCGGGCGATATCAAGGCGCGCGCATAGGGCGTCTTCGGTTCGTCGTAGCGCTTGGTCACCTTCGATCCCTCGCGGGTCTTTGAAAGCAGCTTCGACGAAGGCATGAAGAAGTTCGTATGTTCGCGCAAGACTTCGTAGAGCTCGTTGAGGCACGCGAGTTCCTCAAAGGTGTCGAACCGCGCGTACCCGACGTTGCGACGCACCACCGACCAGTTCTTCTGTTCCACGAAACAGTTGTCGTTCTTGCGGTACGCACGGCTGCGCGTGAACGTGATCTTGCGTTCTTTGCAGTAGCGCAACAGGTGCTTGTTGATGAACTCCGCGCCGTTGTCCGAATCGATCCCGCGCACCGGGAACGGCAACGCACCGATGATGTGCTCAAGGGCGGCGAAGACGTGCACCTGGGCCTTGTTGCGCACCGCTCTCGTCTCCGTCCAACCCGTTGCGACGCAGGTGACATCGAGTGTCTGGCAGAACTCCCCGTGTGGCGAGCCCCCTTCGTGAGCCACGAGATCTATCTCCACGAAACCAGCGCGCGCATCGTCCCATTCAGCGAAGGTGCGTATCGGGATGTGCGCCTTGAGCAAGGTTCCGGGCTTGGTGCCGGCGCGTCCCTTGAGGGCCAGACGCGCACGGTCAGGGGCAAGCATGCGGTCTATCGTGGCCGCAGAGACCGACAAGAGCTTCTCACGGACCACCCTGTCGATCATCAGTTCCCCATGGCGCTCCATTGAGGGCAGTACATGGGGCATCGCCGCCGCAAGACGTTTGCCGCACAATCCGTCGAGAGTGGCCCAGACCCTGCGCAGCGCGAAAAGCACGTCGGCGTCGTAGATGCGCTTTCGCTTCCGCCTGCGAGCGGGCTTCTTGGAGGGAGGACCCGCGCGCAGCAGCCGGGCCGCATGATCGCGGCTGTAGCCTGAAAGCGTGCAGAGCGTATCGAGGATCGCGCCCTTCTCGCGCTTCGTCGCCGACTTGTACTGTTTGTGCAGTTGCCTGGTCACCGCGTGCTTCTCCACCATCGTTAACGGCACCTTCGTCGCGCCCCCCTCGTCGCCGCCGGATCGACATGAACGACGGTAGCGCTTCGACGACACTCTTACGTGAGGCAACGTTTCCGTTTGGACGACATTTCTGGTGAGGCAACTCGCCGGGTTGCCTCGGCGGCACGCGGCGCATACCATACGGGGGACGTGTGCCTGTGGCGGACCGGTGACCGCCGTGCGAGGAGACCGATGACGGGGTTCGAACTCTATCTCAAACGCAACGCCAAGCGGTTCGATGCGTACCTTGCCACGTTCTTCGAGAACGGTGATCACCCTGATATGCGGCGCTACCTCTACGACCCCGTCGCGACGTTCAGCGCGAACGCGGGCAAGCGCCACCGTCCCCTCATCTGCCTGCTCGCGTGCGAAGCGGTAGGCGGCGATCCTGCTCGCGCGAGGCCTGCAGCCGCAGCCATTGAGCACTTCCACACCGCGGCGCTCATCCACGACGACATCGAGGACCGCTCGCTCACCCGCCGTGGCGAGCCGTGTATGCATGTCGCCGAGGGCGAGGGCGTGGCGATCAACGCAGGGGACCTTGCGCTCTCGCTCGTCTGCGGCACCGTGGTGCACGACGATGGGCTTGATGACTCAACGAAGCTTCGCGTGCTAGCAGAGCTCGTCGATATGACGACCCGCACCATCGAAGGTCAGGCGCTCGACATCGGCTGGGCGCGCGATGACCGGTTCGACCTCAACGTCGAAGACTACCTCGTCATGGCTCGGCACAAGACGGCGTACTACTCGGGCGGTGTCCCGCTCGCGGTGGGGGCGATCGTGGGAGGCGGCACCGAGGAGCAGATCGCCGCGCTCCGGGAGTACGGCATGGCGGCTGGCCTCGCGTTTCAGATCCAAGACGACGTGCTCAACGTCGTAGGCACGCGCGAGTCCACGAAAAAGGATTTTCGCTCGGACATCACCGAGGGCAAGCGGACACTCGTAGCGATCCACGCTCTGCGGCACTCGCCACGCCGCGAGCGGCTGCTCGAGATCCTTTCGGCGCGAGAAACCGGTTCTGCGGTGCTGGGTGAGGCGGTCGGTATCATGGCCGAGGCGGGCTCGATCGAGTACGCGAACGCGTACGCCGAGCGCCTCATCTTTGACGCCAAGGCAATGCTCGAGGTTGCCCTTCCGCCGGGCAAGGCTCGCGGACTCCTTCTTGGCATGGCGGATTTCTTCGTCAAGCGCAGCTCGTAGCGCGCCGAACAGAGAAATGGCCGCCCGCGAACGGGTATCTTTGTACGTGACCCGCTACCCAGGACCCCGAAGGAGCAATCTCATGCGATCCGTACCTGTGTCTGAACGCATCGACTGGGTCGGTGCGATCGATTGGAACCTGCGCGATTTCCACGGCTACGAGACGCCGCTCGGCACCACATACAACGCCTATCTGGTGCGCGGGAACGAGATGACAGCGCTGGTAGACACGGTAAAGGGACCTTTCGTCGAGGAGCTGCTCGCGCGCGTTGGCGCCATCATAGATCCGTCCGAGATAGACCTCATCGTCGTCAACCACGTTGAGCCCGACCACAACGGAGGCCTGCGCGAGGTGATGGCCGCGATGCCGAAGGCCCGCGTGGTGGCGTCGCGCTCGGGGGTCGCGGGCGTGGCCGAGTATCACGACGGTCTCGCAATCGACACGGTGGGAGCTGACGACGTCATCGACCTTGGAGGTTGCACGCTGCGCTTTCTCCCGATGTCGATGGTGCACTGGCCGGACTCGATGTTCACGTACTGCGCCGAGGAGCGCGTGCTCATGCCCAACGACGCGTTTGGGCAGCACATGGCATCCGCGGAACGCTTCGCAGACGAGGCCGGGATCGAACTCGCGTTAGAAGAGCTCGCCATCTACTACGCCAACATCCTCATGCCGCTCGGCAGACAGGTAGCCAAGGCCGTCGAGAAGGTCGTTGCGACCGGGTGGGAGATCGAAACGATCGCGCCGAGCCACGGCGTGATCTGGCGGGGCGAGACCCTCGCCGCGGCGCTCGATGCCTACGGCCGGCTCACTGCTGGTGAGACACGCGAGAAGGTTGTTGTCGCGTATTCCACCATGTGGGGCTCGACCGATGTCCTCGCCCGCGCCGTCGCCGATGGCATCGCCGCCGAGGGCGCGGAGGTCGAGCTCTTCGACCTTGCGGTCACCCCCATCGCGCACGTCACACGCCACCTGTTAGACGCTCGCGCGCTCCTTCTCGGTTCGCCCACCCTGCACCACGGGATGCTCTACCGGGTCGCGGGCTACCTGCACTACCTTTCGGGACTCAAGCCTCAAGGCAAGCTTGGGGGCGCGTTTGGCAGCTACGGCTGGTCGAGCGGGGCGTGCAAGCAGATACTTGGGCGTCTCGAGGAGATGGGCTTTGAGCTGCCGTTTGCGCCCTACACGCAGAAGTATCGCCCGTCAGCAGACGAGATCGAGGCGGCTCGTGCCTGGGGGGCGCAGTACGCGCGTGCCGTGCGCGAGATGGTCTAAGGCGTCGCTACCCGCCTCGTTTCCACGCCACGAGTGCGTCGACCGCGCGCTCGACCGAAAGCGCGGGCCCAGGCGCGCTCTCATCCTCCCGCGCGAGTGCGGCGAATAGCTCGGCGAGGATCGGCGGCTTGATGTTGCCCGCTGCGAGCAGTTCGGCCTGGCTGAAGACCTCTTCTGGCGTGCCCGAGAACACGATCGCGCCGCCGGGGGCAAGTACGTAGGCGTAGTCAGCCATCTCCGGCACGGAATCGATGTCGTGCGTCGACATCACCACGGTCACGCCCTTTTCTACCGAGAGGTGCTCCAGCAACGCGATGAGCGCGGCGCGGGAGGCGGGATCGAGTCCTTCAAACGGCTCGTCGAGCACGAGCAGCTCGGGCTCCATCACGAGCGCGCCGGCAAGCGCTACTTTTCGCTTTTCGCCTCCCGAGAGGTTGTGCGGCACTCGGTCGCGCAGGTGCGCGATTCCGAGCATGTCAAACGTGCGCTCCACGCGCCGTGCGACTTCGTCATCGGCCATGCCGTACTGGCGGGGCGAGAAAGCGACGTCGTCGGCTACGGTTGGCGCGAGCAGCTGCTCGTCGACGTTTTGGAGCACGGCGCCGATACGCTGGCGTATGCGTGGCCACTCCCTCGCGGGGTCCACGCCAAACACGCGGACCTCTCCCTCCCGGCTTTCGAGCAGGCCGAGTAGGTGGTAGAGCAGCGTCGTCTTGCCCGAACCGTTGGGGCCGAGGACGGCGACGCGCTTAGCGCGCTCGACGACGAAGTCGAGTCCGCAGAGGTGCACGGTGGTGCCGTCTTCGTAGGAGTGGCGGATGCAGCTCACGTAGACGACGGGCTCCGCGCTCACGCGGACGACCTCCGTCCGGCGATGAGCGCGCCTGCGAGTGCGAGGGCCGAGGCCAGTGGCACGACCCAGCTGTAGGGGTTGAGCGCCGCCCACTCGAGGCGCCAGGTGAGTGAGACCGCCAGCAGCGCGGCGGCGCCAGCGATGAGCGCGCCGTCAACGGCTGGTGCCGCGCTTCTCGGCATGGTGACGCGCAATCGTCCCTGGTAGCCCCGCACGCGCATGATGTCGTAGGAGCGTTGAGAGAGGTCGAGCGCGTAGAGCAGGAGTCCGCCGAGCGCCCGGGTCGTCGCCCGGGCTGTCCTGATGGGATGTCCCGCCGACAGGCCCGCACGAAGCTTGGCGGCTGTGAGCAGGTTGCCGAACTTCTCGAGCAGCAGAAAGAGCGATCGGTACGTCATGAGCAGCGCGTCGCCGACGATAACGGGAAGTATTCGTTGGATCGGCGCGAAGATGTACGGGTAGGGGGTCGTGAGTACGAGCACAACGGCTCCGAGGGCAGCGGTGACCGCTTTGAGCACGATCACGACCCCGCCGAGCAAGCTTGTGGCCGCACTCACCGCGAACACGAGCGCGAACAGCGCCGGGTATCCGGCGAGCGTCAGGAGAAGGCGCCACCGCAGGTTCGCTGACGCCGCGATGGCGAGCAGTGCGAGCAAGAGGCCCAGGACCACGAGCACGTTCCAAGTAAGGATGGTCGCGGCAAGCACGAAAGCCAGCGCGACGAGCTTGCTTGCCGGGGAGACTCGGTGCAGCCATGAGTCGCCAAGGGTGGCGGACTCGTCGATCCGGCCGATGTGCACCTAGTGGCCCCCGCTCTCGTCACCCGGGATTCGGCGCCCGTTTTGCCGAGCGAGCGGTCCGGCGAACACGAGTGCGGGGCGCACCCGTGCCGTGTACCCGATTACACCCGCCGTCACGAGGGCCTCGATCAGCCATCCGAGCGGACCGAGCGTGAACACCACGGCGGCGAACCGCTCAGCCGACAGGTAGCGCCCCGAGTCTTCCTCCGCGTGCTCCTCGGCCTCGACGGCAGGCGAAGCGGCCTCTTCGGCGTTACCCTCTTCGTCCTCATGACCTGCACCAAACAGTCCCATCTTCAAGACGCCGTGCTCCCAGGGGCTTTCGAAACGGAGCGTCGCCGGGTCGAGCGCCCCTGTCTCACGCGCGGTCGCCTCGCCTGCCCCGCCAATCCATACGATCCCGACGACGAGCGCGGTTGTCGTCGCAAGCGCGAGTACCGTGGAGCTGGCAGCTCCAAGAGCTGCACGTTTCTTCCCGAGAACGTTCATCGCCCCCTGGAACAGCGCCCAGCCGAGGAGCATCTCCGCGCCGATCACGATTGTGTTCAGGCCAAGCACGGTGATTCCTCCGTGCCCGAGGAGCGCGAGCACGAGCACGACGATGAAGGCGGCGATGACGGAAAGTCTCGGCCCAAGAAGGATGCCGCCGATCACTGCGAGGTTCACGTGGTAGGCGATCGGAACGATCTCAGCCGACATGCCAACGATCATGAGCGCGGCTACCACGCCGATGAGGGGGACCTTGCGACGCGCCTCGTCTCGCGCCGCGAGACGCCCGGTAAGCGTGACCGCGGCGAGCGTCACCGCCCAGCCCAGCGCCCAGAGCCACAGCGGCAGCACGCCATCAGGGATGTGGATGTGTGTCATCGCTCGCGCACGTCCTCTCGGTTGGCCGTCCAAGGTGTGGTAGCCGCGCACTCGGCGCATACGCCCCAAAGCGTGAGATCGTGACCGGTGATGGAGAATCCGGCAGCGGTAGCGGCCGCGGCCGTGGTTTCGCCGAGTTCGCATGTGGAGTGTGCGACGCGCCCGCACTCGGTGCACACGAGGTGGTGATGGTGCCCCGGTACCGCACAGTGCACCCACAGCGCGCTGCCGCCCCGCTCGCCGACTCGAGCGATCGTCCCGGCGTCCACGAGTGCGGCGACCGCGCGGTACACCGTGGCGAGCCCCGCGCCGGAACCGCGTCGGCGGAGGTGCGCGGCAAGATCTTCGACGGTGAACGCACGGCCGATCTCGACGGCTGCCTCGAGTACCGCTGTTCGCTGGCGCGTCATGCGAGGCGAGTGTCCAGGTTCCGTCGCGTCACGGTTGTGGGCACCACGGTCGCCGGAAGAATGATAATGATTCTCATTCATGTGCATGCCGAGATACTACCCAAGCGGGCAGGTCGCTATCGTGCGGAGAACACATTTTCGGCGCTTATCTGATGTGGTATTATTAGATATCCTGATATCTTCATGAGCACTACCTCTGGAGGCGTTGGTGAACATTAGTCAGCTTGTGGCGTTTGTTCAAGTCGTCGAGCGAGGGTCTTTCTCCGCGGCCGCACGCGAGCTCGGGGTCTCGCAACCCGCCGTGACCATGCAGGTACAGGGTCTCGAGTCGACACTTGGCGTAACCCTGTTAGACCGTGCATACCGGAAGGTCGAACTGACCGAGGCGGGCCGCGCGCTTCTTCCTCATGCGCGCAGAGTCCTGGTAGACATCGATTCCGCCAGGCGCGAGATCGCGATGCTCGCCGAGACCGTGACGGGCCGGCTCTCCGTCGCCGCGAGCACCACGCCCGGGCAGTACCTGCTCCCGCGGATACTGGGACGTTTCCTAACGGCAAACCCCGAGGTCAACATATTGCTCACCGTCGCCGACACGGCGGACGTCGTTGAGGCGGTGCTCTCGGGCAGAGCCCACCTCGGCATGGTAGGAGCGGCGCCCAAAGGCGCGCGCGTGGAGTTCGAGCGCCTCGGCACCGATGAGATCGTCATGATCTGCCCGGTGGACCACCCGTTCGCTCAGGAGAAGGCCATCACCGCCGAGCGGGTGGCGGCCGAGCCGTTCATCCTGCGCGAAGAGGGGTCGGGAACCCGTCAAATCGCCGAGGAGGCGCTCAGCTCAGCTGGGATCGAAGCGGGTGACCTGCATGTCGTCACTGAACTTGGTACCGGCGAGGCGATCGTGAACGCGGTCGAGGGCGGTATGGGGCTTGGCATGGTGAGCTCTTGGGTGGCCGAGAAAGCGCTCAAACTCGGCACGGTTGCGACTGTAAACACGGCAGGGTTTCCGGCCGTTCGCCCGCTGTACCTCGTCACCGCGCGCACGACGCCTACCCGCGCCGCATCAGAGTTTGTTGTATTCCTGCGCACCCAACTGGCTGGGACACGGTAGCGTCATCGCGCCGAGCCGAGCTGCGTAGACCCGGCGGACAAAACCCCGCGCCTTCAGTTGTAACAGTTGTAACAGTTGTTACAAGTCACCTGGTACGGTATCGTTTCAAGTGAGGCCGTCCGCAGGAGACGGCCGCATATCTCCGAGTCCGGAATCCCTACAGCCCAGCCGAGCGGGCCACGGGGTCCGGACCGATAGGGCGGGGACGGGAAACCTCCTCGCCTCCCGGTGGAAAGGAGACAGACTTATGCTCGAGCGAATGACGGTGCCCGCCGCGCTACAACGGGTATCACTGGTGCTGATCGCGGCAGCGTTTCTGGCCACGATCGTGGGATGTGGTGGAGCTACCCAGGATGCTGCCGCACCTGAAGCGCCCGCCGAAGCGCCCGCCGAGGTGACCGAAGTCGTAATTGCGTCGACGACTTCGACCGAGGATTCCGGCTTGTTTGAAGTGCTGTTGCCAGCGTTCACGGACGCGAATCCCGAGTTCCGCGCGAGCGTTGTCGCTGTGGGAACCGGGCAGGCGCTTGAGATCGGTCGCGCGAAAGACGCCGATGTCGTGTTCGTTCACTCGAAAGCCGACGAAGAGAAGTTCGTGGCCGAGGGATATGGTTACGAACGCCGTGACGTCATGTACAACGATTTCGTCATCGTTGGCCCCGAGTCTGATCCGGCGGGCATCGCGGGCGGCAAGGATGTTGCCGCGGCACTTGCGGCCATCTCGCAGGGAGGGCACACGTTCGTGTCCCGTGGGGATGACTCCGGTACGCACAAGGCCGAACTCAGGTTGTGGAAGGCCGCGGAGATCGAACCGGCCGGTGAGTGGTACAAGTCGATCGGCCAAGGCATGGGCGACACTCTCACGATGACATCTGAGGTCGCGGGATACACTCTTACGGACCGCGGCACCTTCTTGTCGATGCGTGACGGTCTGGAGCTCGCCATTGCCGTCGAGGGCGATGAGCGCCTGTTCAACCAGTACGGTGTAATCGTTGTCACCGACGCGAGCAACGCGGATGGAGCGCAGGCGTTCTTCGATTGGGTCGTCTCGGCGGAGGCGCAAGCCATCATCGGTGAGTTCGGTGTGGACAAGTTCGGGGAGCCGTTGTTCGTGCCCAACGCCAAGTAGCCGCGCGGCTCAGTCGGGAAGTGGTGTGCGGTCATGCAGGTGTTTGTCGAAGCGCTCGTGACGGCGGGACGGCTTCTCGTTTCCGGATCGCCTGAGTTCTGGAACGTGGTTGCGACAACGTTCGAGGTGGCGGTCGTTTCCACGGCAGCCGGGATGTTGCTCGGTGCCCCCATGGGGTTTGTAATGGGGGCGTCCCGGTTCCGGGGGAGACGGCTTCTGATCACCCTCGCGAACACCGGCATGGCTGTGCCCCCGGTCGTCATCGGCCTCATCGTGATGATGGTCCTTTCCAGAAGGGGACCGCTGGGGTTCATGGGACTTCTGTATTCAGTTGACGCGATGGCGATCGCGCAGACGTTGATCTCGACTCCTATCATCGCGGGACTTACCGCCGCCGCGGTTGCTTCTGTCCCCTACAAGCTTCGGCTGCAAGCTCGCTCCCTGGGTGCGTCACGCATTGACGAGGCTCTGCTTGCGCTCAAGGAGGCGCGGCTCGGCGTGCTCGCCGCTGTGGCGAGCGGGTTTGGCGCGGTCGTGCGGGGCGTAGGGGCGGTCATGATGGTGGGAGGCAACATCGAAGGAGAGACGCGTGTGCTTACGACCGCGATCGTGCAGGAGGCGCGGAAGGGCGACTTCGCGCTCGCGCTCGCGTTCGGTTTCGTCCTCATGCTCATCACGTTTGCGATGAACGGGTTTCTCACGTGGTACCAGCACTCCAACGAACGGTACGGTCGAGCGTGACAGAGGCGGTGTCCACACCCTCCGCACTCTCAATCGAGGGAACCGGTATCACCCGGACCTACGCCAAGTCGACGGTCCTCGACATCGAGCATGTGCGCATCGAGGCGGGTGAAACGCGTGCGGTTCTCGGTCCGTCTGGAGCGGGGAAAACCACGCTGCTCGCGATCCTCGGCTTGCTCGAAGCGCCGGACACAGGACAGGTCTATCTCAACGGGATTCCTGTGAGCGCGAGGAACCGGAGCGCTCGAATGCGCATGGCGGCGGTGTTCCAGAACCCGTTCTTGTTCAAGGGCACGGTCGCCGAGAACGTCGCGTACGGTCTTAAGCTAAGGCGAGTGCCTGCCGGGCAGAGGACGGCGGCGGTCGCGGAAGCGCTCGAGCGTGCGGGTCTCGCTGGCTGGGAGCGTCGCTCGGCACTCACGTTGTCTGGCGGAGAGGCGCAGCGCGTCGCGCTCGCACGGGCGCTCGTCTTGAAGCCACGGGTACTCTTGCTCGATGAGCCGCTCTCCTCTCTCGACCCGCTTATCAAGAGTCGGCTGGCTCAGGACTTCGCGCGTATCATCCGGGAACAAGCGGTGACGACGCTCTACGTTACGCATGACCAAAACGAGGCGGTGGCGATCGCGGACACGATGATGGTGCTCCGAGACGGGCGCGCTGTCGCGCACGGCCCGGTCGACGAAGTCATGGGTCTACCTCCTGACGCGTGGACGGCGTGCTTCCTCGGCTCTGAGCCGCCGCTCCACGGCAGCGTGGTGAATTCGGCGGATGGCATCGTCGAGATCGATGTCGGCGGACCGGTCATCCAAGCGACCGGAGGATTGCCGCCGGGGACGCGCGTTGTGGCCGGCGTCCGTCCCGAAGACGTGCTCCTCTTCGACAGCGACTCCGAGATTCCCCGCTCTACGGCGCGCAATCGCTTCACCGGTACCGTTGTCGAGGCGCAGGCGTGGGGGGTCATGTACCATCTCGTTGTAGAAATTGAAGGTGTCCGGATGGCAGCTCGGGTTTCTCGCTCCTCCGTGCGCGAGATGGGACTCGCGCCTGATTCCCAAGTACAGGTCGTGTTCAAGGCGACCGCAGTCCGGTTTAGAGTCCGCTGAGACATGATGAAAGTGAGCTGAGCATGGCTCCCGGTGTGTTACCGATCACCGCCGCGGTTCTCGCTGGAGGACGGTCCATGCGCATGGGTGTGGACAAGACGCTGCTACCAGTGGACGGGCAGTCACTCGTTGCGCGTGTGGCCGAGGTGGTCGGCGACGTCTGCGCTCACACAGTCGTGGTGACTAACCGGCCCGAGGCGCTGGCAGGCGCCGGACTGCCTCACGGCGTACGTGTGCTCACTGACGAGGTACCGTACCAGGGACCACTTGGTGGGCTTGTGACCGCGCTCGCTGCGGCCGAAGACGAGTGGGTGCTCGCGGTCGCCGCCGATATGCCGCACCTGTCGCCAGCGGTGATTCGCGCCCTGTGGGAGGCGCGCGGCGACGCGGACGCTGTCGTGCCGATTGGCGAGCGTGGCCCCGAGCCGCTGCTCGCGCTTTATGCCAGGTCAGCGCTTCCGGCGGCAAGAGCCGTCCTGGCGAGCGGCCGTCGGCGCATCGTCGCCGTTTTTGGACAGATCAAGGTCGTTGAGGTGCCGCTGGAATCCCTGCGGACGGTCGACCCGGACCTTGCCAGCTTCTTCAATGTGAACACGCCCGAGGACCTTGCCGAGGTGCGTGAGCCGGCTGTCCCCGCTCGTGCGGCAGAATCGCGCCGGGATGATGTCCCCGCCGGTCGCGTGCAGGTCTCGGTGGTCGAGGTCGGAACCCGCCGTCCGCGGGGCATGCCTTCCGAGCGTCCGGTGACGCTCCACATGAACGAAGTCGAGGTCGCTACCGTCCAGGCCACTCCAGTCGATCTTGAGGAGATGGCGGTTGGATTCATGGTTGCGGAAGGGCTTCTCGCCGATCGAGACGCGCTATCAGCTGTCGATGTCGATCACAAGCGGGGACTCGTCTACGTATGGACTACCGAAGAGGTCCCTGAAGATATGATCCACAAGACCCGCTACGTGACGAGCGGATGTGGCAAAGGTGTCACCTTCTCCTCAGTGGGTCACGCGCGTGGGCTTGCACGCGTGACGAGCGGCCTTGCCGTTGAGAGCGCGGTCCTCTACAGCCTGATGGGCGACATGGCGCGCGCGGCGAGCGCCTACCGGGACACGGGGGGCACACACGCGTGCGGGCTCGCGCGAGACGGTGTCCTCCTGCTCGTCCGGGAGGACGTCGGGCGGCACAACGCGCTTGACAAGCTGCTCGGACGTGCGTGGCTCGACCGAATTCCTGTGAGTGACGCGGTCCTGCTTTCCACAGGCCGCGTCTCCTACGAGATGGCGGTAAAGGCCGCCAAGGCGCGCGTTCCGATCGTGGTCTCGCGCACGGCGGTGACCGATCTGGCCGCCGAGATAGCCGCCGAGCTCGGTATCACGCTCGCCGGGTACGCTCGTGGAGGCAAGATAACCGTCTATACGCACCCGCACCGGGTACTCACCTCAGACACGCCACACACCGCTGGAGAGGATCGCCGATGAGTACAACGATGAGTGTCGAGGAGGCACTGAAACGAGTGCTCGCGCGATGCCGCCCGCTCGAGGCTGAGCAAACCGGCTTGCTCGACGCGCTCGGCCGGGTGCTCGTGACAGACGCGTACTCCGACATCGATGTCGCGCCTTTCGACAACTCCGCGATGGATGGCTACGCTCTCCGGGCGGTCGACTGCGCAAACGCCTCGGCCTCAGAGCCGGTCACGCTCGATGTCATCTCGCACATCGCGGCCGGTGAGCACCCCACCGTCGCGGTAGGTTCGCGTCAGGCGGCGCGAATCATGACCGGCGCGCCCATCCCGCCGGGTGCGGACGCGGTCGTGATGGTCGAGCACACCGAGGGTGGCGATGCCGGCCGCTCGGCGGGCGGTACGGTTCGCATCATGCGTGCGCCGGTTGCCGGTGAGCACATCCGCCGTCGTGGCGAAGAGTGCAAAGCGGGGGATCTCGTTCTTGCGGCTGGTGAGGTCATCGGCCCTGCTGGCGTCGGCCTGCTCGCTTCGACCGGTCACGCCACTGTTCCGGTGTACCGCCGCCCTCGCGTGGCCGTGCTCTCTACCGGCGATGAGCTCGTGGAGGTGGCCGAGTTCCCCGGACCGGGCAAGATCCGAAACTCCAACAGCTACTCCATCGCCGCGCAGGTTCTCTCGGCGGGCGGAGTGCCTCTTCGTTACCCGATCGTGCGTGACGATCCTGCCGCCACACGGGAAGCGTTTCAGCGCGCGGCCGAGGAGTCCGACTTCATAGTCACCAGCGGCGGCGTGAGCGTTGGCGATTTCGACTACGTCAAGCCGGTGCTCGAGGAGCTCGGCGAGATGGAGTTTTGCAGGGTGGCGATGCGACCGGGCAACCCTCAGACGCTCGGATCGATAGGTGGCGTGCCCCTCTTCGGATTGCCGGGCAACCCGACATCGGCGTACGTGGGATTCGAGTTGTTCGTTCGGCCCGCGCTTCGCTACATGCAGGGCTACGGCGCTCTCGATCGCCCACGACAGACGGCTCGGCTCGCCCACGATGTCACGAAGAAGCAGGATCGCAGGTACTACCTGCGCGCGCGTGTCTCGGTGGCGGTGGATGGCGTACGCGAGGTTGCGCTCTCAGGGAGCCAGTCCTCGGCGCTGCTGACCGCGGCGCACAAGGGTAACTGCCTATTGGTGCTGCCGGAAGGAGAGGAGTCCTTCGCCGCGGGCAGCGTGGTTGAGCTCATCAGACTCGACATGGAAGAAGGTATCGTATGAGCGGTTCGTCCCCCAAACGGATCGACCCCCGCTTCGCCGAACAGGTCACGCCGGAGTTGACCGCCGCTGTCTTGGACAAGTCGAGTGACGGCACCCTCACGTGTCCGGTGCTGCGCAAGCTCGCCGAGGACACCGGTGTGCCGTACAAAGTCGCGGGCGCCGCGGCTGACCTCGCTGGCATAAGGGTCAAAAACTGTGACCTCGGCTGCTTCTAGCGGCACCGTGGCCAACGCGCCCAGGATGCCTCCGGTGCCGGTCGTCTCGGTCGTCGGAAGGGGCGACTCGGGGCGCACGACGTTGCTCGAGGGGCTCATCGCGGAGCTGACCGCGCGGGGATACCGTGTCGCGGCGGTCAAGCATCACGCTCACGAGACCGACATCGATACGCCGGGCAAAGACTCGTGGCGCCACTGGAGCGCAGGTGCGTACGTGACGATGGTGAGTGCGCCGGACCGATACGCTGTTTTTCGCCGTGTCGAGCGTGAGCGGACCCTGGTTGAACTTGCCGAGGAGGCCGGCGACGTCGACATTGTCCTGACCGAGGGCTTCAGGGCGACCTCTCCGAGATTGATCGAGGTGGTTCGCACCGAACGTTCGACGGTGCCGATCTGCGATCCGGAGGAGCTCTTCGCGCTGGCGACCGATGTTGAAGGCTTGGACCTCGGCCGTGTACCGGTCTTTGCGCTCGATGACATCGCCGGTGTCGCGGACCTCATTGAGGACGCGTGTCTCGGCCATGCCGATCGGATTGCCCGCGGGGACGGAGAGCGTTAATGGCGACCGATTCGTTTGGGCGGCGCATCGATTACCTGCGAGTTTCGCTCACTGACCGGTGCAACCTGCGCTGCGTCTACTGTATGCCCCCTGAGGGTGTGGCATGGAAGGAGCCTCGTGAGATCCTTGCGTTCGAGGAGATCGAGCGCTTCTGCGCCCTCGCGGTGGGGGAGGGTATCTCGAAGATCCGTCTCACCGGCGGCGAGCCGCTCGTGCGCAAGGGCGTGGTTGGCCACGTGCGTCGGTTGCGCGCGCTTACCGGCCTTGAAGCGATCGCGCTCACGACCAACGGCACGCTCCTCGCACGCTACGCTGAGCAACTTGCCGATGCAGGCCTGAGCCGGGTCAACATCTCGCTTGACTCACTCGACCCTGAGGTGTTCGCGCGCATCACGCGGGGCGGCCGACTAGAAGACGCGCTCGCGGGTATCGATGCCGCCTTTGCCGCGGGAATGGGACCGGTCAAGATCAATGTGGTCGTTGTCCGCTCGCTCGGCCAAGATCTGCCCGGTTTCGCACGTATGACCCTCGATCGCCCGGTGCACGTCCGCTTCATCGAGTACATGCCGGTCGGGGGCGTCGCCGAGGGTGAGTGTGAGCCGGGCGGAGAGGGTTGGACGCGCGGCGATCACGTCCCGGCGAGCGAGATCCTCAAGCGCGTCGCGGCAGGAGGCGAGCAGGCGGGTCTCGGCAGCTTGGCAGCTGTTGCGGGAAACGACGCGCCAGGCGGATGGGGTCCGGCCCGCTACTACCGGTTCGACGGGGCGCAGGGAACAATCGGCGTCATCACCCCGCTCACGCACCACTTCTGCGGCGAGTGCAACCGGCTTCGCCTGACTGCGGACGGCAGGCTGCGCGCGTGCCTGTTCTCAGACGCCGAGATAGACGTGCGTCCGGTGTTGCGCGCGGGCAGCGACGCGGAGGTGCTTGCCACGATCCGCGCCGCACTCGCCTCCAAACCGGAGAGCCACAGCATGCGCGTGGGTACCGCGCGCGGCATGTCACAGATTGGAGGGTAGCGAGCCAATGCGAGAGGAGAGTCCCATCACCGACGCTCACGGCCGTCTCACCCACCTCGACGATCGAGGCGAGGCGCGGATGGTTGACGTGGGAGGCAAGCCAGCCACGCGCCGCCGAGCGGTCGCGTCCGCGACGGTGATGATGCGGCCGTCCACACTGTCGATGATCGTCGAGGGTCGCGCTCCCAAAGGCGACGTGCTGGCGACCGCGCGCATAGCCGGTATCATGGCCGCCAAGCGCACGGCAGACCTCGTCCCGATGTGTCACCCAATCGCGCTCACGCACGCAAGCGTCGAGATCGCGCCCGCTGCCGATGACGGGATAGCCGGGGCTGACGGATGGGCTCGTGTGTTGATCACGGCCACGTGTGAGACCACCGGTCCCACCGGTGTGGAGATGGAGGCGCTGACCGCCGCTGCGGTAGCGGGCCTTACCCTCTACGACATGTGCAAAGCAATCGACCGCGGGATGGTCCTCGGCGAGATCATGCTAGCGGAGAAGTCAGGCGGCGCTTCTGGCCGCTGGGTTCGTGAGGAGGAGATGTGAGCGGCTCCGGTTGTGTCAACAACGTACCCGGTTTTGGCCGGGTAGTCTCGGTCAATCTCTCCGAGAAAAAGACGGTTCGCAAGACTCCTGGAAGAAGCGGGACGCTCGTGTTCGATCGCGGGTTCGCCGATGACGCGCACGCCGGCGAGTGGCACCGCCAGGTCTCGCTACTCGCGCAGGAGTCGATCGACACGATGGCAGCCAAGGGGCTCGACGTGGGCGCGGGCGATTTCGCCGAGAACATCACGACCGCCGGTGTCGATTTGCTCGCGCTTCCGGTTGGCACTGTGCTCAAGATAGGCGCCGATGCGGTGCTCGAGATCAGTCAGATCGGCAAGGTGTGTCACACGAAGTGCGCCATCTACTACCAGGCCGGCGATTGCGTGATGCCCCGCGAAGGCATCTTCGCAATCGTGCGCGCTCCCGGTGAGGTAAACGTCGATGATTCCGTGACGGTTGTGGAGCTCGGCGATGGCACGTGTGACCGCGTCCCGAGGCCAGATGACGTACTCGCGGATGGCTCCGATGGGTGAGCGAGCGCTCAGGATCGCGATCCTCACCTGTTCTGACACGCGCCCGCTCGCAGAAGACTCGGCGGGAACGGCGCTCGCGGAGCTCTGCCGAGCTCGCGGGTGGGAGGTAGTAGCGCACCGCGTGGTGCCCGATGACCGGTCGAGGATCGCCGAGACGATCGTCGAGTACGCTGACGATCTTGCGGCGGACACCGTGTTCACCTGTGGAGGCACCGGATTGAGCCTTCGCGATGTCACTCCCGAGGCGACGCTTGATGTGTGCGACCGGGTCGCGCCCGGCATTGTCGAGGCGATGCGCGCCGAGAGCATGCGCATCACCCGCCGCGCGATGCTTTCTCGAGCGACCGCGGCGTTGCGGGGACGCACGCTCGTGATCAACCTGCCCGGAAGCGAGAAGGCAGCCCGCGAGACGTTTGGCTTCGTCGCCGACCAGCTTGAGCACGCGGCCGAGATGATCGCGGGCGGGGGCCACGCGTGACACGTCGTGGTCACGCGGCGCGGCGCGCTCCCGCCACCCCGCGCACACCGGGCATCGATCCGCGGCCCGCGATCTACCTGGATCACGCCGCGACGTCGTGGCCTAAGCCGCAACCGGTGATCGAAGCGGTGACCCACGCGCTTACGCACCTCGGCGGCAACCCGGGACGCGGCGCATATCAGATGGCGCTCGCCGCGTCTCGCGCCGTGTTCGAGGCGAGACGCGAGTGCGCCGCTCTCCTCGGCGTGGCCGATCCGTCCCGCCTGGTATTTCAGCCTAGCTGCACGGCCGCATGCAACCTCATGCTCAAGGGGAGCTTGAGGGAAGGGGAGCGCGTTGTTGTCGGATCCATGGAGCACAACGCCATCGCTCGCCCGCTCGCTCGCCTCGCCTCACGAGCGGGTGTTGAGGTCGTCGTCGTTCAAGCGGACCCGTCGGGCCTCGTGGACCCTGGAGACATCGAGCGCGAGGTGCGCGCCGCTCCCACCCGGGCGGTCGTCTGTCAGCACGCCTCCAACGTCACCGGTGCGATCCAGCCGCTTCAGGACCTCGCCGACATCGCGCGCGAAGCGGGGGCGCTGTTGCTCGTCGACGGCGCTCAAGGGGCCGGGCACCTCGATGTCGATCTGGGTGAACTGGGAGCTGATGCGTACGCAGCTTCCGGTCACAAGGGATTGCTCGGCCCGCAAGGGGTTGGCCTTCTCTACGTTAGGCCCGGCCTCATCCTCGACGAACAGATCGAGGGCGGTACCGGCGCAGGCGCGTCGGAGTCACTAGAGATGCCCCCGGAGCTTCCTGACCGTTACGAGGCGGGAACCGCGAACATGCCGGGGATCGCAGGCCTAGGTGCGGGGGTGCGATTTCTCGCCGCTCAGGGCAGCGCGCAACGCGAGCGCGAGGCGGCGCTTGCCCGGCGCCTCCACGAGGGGATACTGGGTATTCGCGGGTTTCGCGTCTTGGGCCCTCCACCCAAAGTCGACCGTGTGCCGCTCGTTGCGGCGGTGCATGCGGAGGTCGAGGCAGACAGGATAGCCTTCGAGCTTGACCGTGCGCACGGTATCGCGGTGCGAGCGGGCCTTCACTGCGCACCATGGGCGCACGACACCGTGGGTACGCTTGCGTGCGGGGCCGTCCGGTTTGGCATTGGGTGGGACACCACGCAAGCCCAAGTTGATCGCGTCCTCGAGGTGCTCGCGGGGACGGTCGCGTGATGGCCGCACGTTGCCAACACCACTTCGTGATCTTTGGGTTTACCACCACACATGCTGCGCTCGACGCGGAGCGTGTGTTACTTGACCTGGGAGTGCCGCTTATCCCGGTACCCGCCCCCAAGGGTTTCGGGGCGCTATGTGGCATCGGGCTGAGGCTGGATGTGGCTGACGCGGTGCGTGCCGCCGAGTACCTGGACCGCGCGGGAATCGAAGTCGCGCGCAGCGTAGAGGTGGCGGATTTGTGAGCGTCGCGGCGGTGAGTTGTCACCTTGCCCTTACGGGGGCGCTGTGTTGAAATGTAACCGTTGTTACTAGCCCCTCAAGCCGGGTGTCCGGCACACACCCGGCTTCCAGATCGTGAGCGTGCGAGCGCGTCTGGCACGGGGGCTTGTCCGATGGGCTGCGAACGCGATTGTTTCAGCGTGCGTGGCGGCGATAGGGAGTAGGGGGTGTCAGAGATCGCACTGACAGAACTGAACGTCTGGCTGGATGTCGGATTCACGGCATTGTATGTCGTGATGGTCGTGGCGCTCACGGTCCACTTCTTCGGCAATATCCTTAGCGGGCGTATCAAGAAGAGGTTTGTCCACAAGCAGTGGCCGCACCACGACGGCCCGCCGATTCCGTTCCTCCCGAAGTTCCTCCATTTCCAGCACGTGTTCTCGATGTTCGCGCTTGGATTCACCGGTCTTTACATCCGGTTCCCGTTTTTTGACGGCGGCCGTACCGCCATGCGGTGGATCCACTACGTGTTCATGATCATCGTGACGATCAACCTGATCTGGCGTTTGTGGTATGCGTTCTTCGCGAAGCAACGCGACTACAGGGAGTTCGCGATCACCAAGCAAGACATCGTGACCGCGCCCAAAGTCGTCCTCTACTACATCTTTGTGAAGAGTTCCAAGCCGCATCTCGGCAAGTACAACGTCATGCAGAAGGGCACGTACACCTTGTTTGTGCCGCTCCTGATCGTTCAAGCGTTCACCGGCTTTGCGCTCGTCGTGGCGCCACTTCCGCTGATCGACATGAGTCCTCGCGACCTTCTCCTCGGCTGGTGGCTCGGCGCCCTTCTCGGCTCGACTGATCTCGCGGGGTGGTACGCTCGGACGGTGCACTACATCATCACGTGGCTGTTCATCATATTGACGACGATCCACGCGTATCTTTCGATGACCGAGGACTTTCCGGCGTTTCAGAGCTTCTTCGGTCTCCCAAGCTCTCACGACAGCCACGGCGGCCACGATCACCCGCCTACGTCCACTCACGCTAGCGGCACCGGGGCACTCGCGCCGTCGATGGGTGAGCGTGAATGAAGCTCAGTGCGCGCGCATACGCGGCGACTGCGATTGCGAGTTTGGCGTTCGCGTGCGCGATGGTCGCGGTTCACGGGTCCGCTCATGCTGTCGAAGACGACGCGACGCGGACTCACGTGGTGCCGGTGAACGGCTACGACGTCGACTTCACCCTTCCGACCGCTGCGAAAGCCGGGTGCATGGTCTGCCATGGCGACGAGAACCTCATCCGCCTGAAAGAGGATGGGCTTAGAAGCTTTTACGTGGACCCCGCGCAGCTAGAGGCGGGTCCCCACGCTGCCGTTCAGTGCGCTGGCTGCCACCTTGACTTCGCGTTTACGGCGCCTCACGTCCAATCCGGTGAGGATTGGCAACGAGTGTCCCGCTCGGCGTGCAAGAACTGTCACCAGGATCAGAACCGCGCGTTGGGTCAAGGCGTGCACAGGGGAGAAGTGGACGCTGGCGGCGTGACGCCGTCAGCTGAAACGACGATCGTCCCGCTGTGCGGTGATTGTCACGGCGGGCACGACATCGTCGCGCTCACAGACAACCCCGCAGGACAGAGCGGTATGCACGCCAACGGGTGGGAGGTCTGCGGGCGCTGTCATGAGGAGCACTGGGAGAACTACAACGATTACTACCACGGCAGGGCCTACCACAGGGGTGCGCTCGATGCCCCCGCGTGCTGGGATTGCCACGGCTACCACGACATATATCCGTCGGACGACCGACGCTCGCGAGTGCACCCCGACCGCCTCGCCCAGACGTGCGGCGCGTGTCATCTGGGCGATGTCAACGAGGGGTATCTTGAGTACGCCGAGCTAATACATGGCCAGGGCGAGATGCTCGCCGCCAACCCCCTCTACAGCCTTATCCAGCGGCTCCGCTCCGCGGTCGCTGACATGTTCAGCCGATGAGCTCGCGGGAGGTGTCCCGCGGTCAGTATTTGACACGGAATCAGAAAGGGTAGGGGAGATGACCTACAGGCTCAAGGCGTGGACCGGCATCCTCGCCTTCGCCGTCGCGCTTGTGTGCGTGGCGGCACTCACGAGAGTTCCGCATGCGTACGCCGAACAGGTGACGATCGACACTGGCGCTCCCGTGGTTGCGAGCGCGTGCAAGGTCTGCCACGGCCAGATCGCGGAAGTGGAGAGCGATCTTGTCGACTTCACTCACGCGACGCACATGTGGTTCGCGTGCTCCAACTGTCACTTGAGCTACCCCCACACCCCGGCCGGAACGGATGTTCCGGCGATGGTCGAATGCTGGAACTGTCATGGCCTCCAGCATGGGCCGATGGGATTGATCGCGGGGGACACCTGTGAGAAGTGCCATGGTGCGCGCGTCGAACGGCTGCGTCCCGAGTCCCACGTTGCCGAGTGGGCGGAGACGCCTCACGTGGATCCCGCCGAGAACGCTCTTCGCACGGAGTGTGCGATGTGCCACGATCGTGCCGATTGTGATACGTGCCATGCCGAGCGTGACGTCGAATGGCGCTCTGACGGCTTGACGTACGACGTGGGCGACGGATGTCTCGCGTGTCACGGCAATCCGGATCTCGCCAAAGCGTCGCGAGGCGGCTCGGAGTCGTACTTCGTCGATGAAGACGTTCTCGACTGGTCAGCGCATCGAGACATCACGTGTGTCGAGTGCCACGTCGACTTCAACTACACCGGCGAGCGTGGGGCGACACCGCTGTGGCAGGTGAATGCGGGCCTGGCGTGTCTCGCGTGCCACGAGGGTGCGTACGGCGAGCGGCCCGCGCAGGCTGAACTCGTCTCGGCGTACGAAGCGTCGATTCACGGGACACTGATCGCCGAGGGCGACTACACATCCGCGACGTGCGGTTCGTGTCACGGAGGACACAGTATCGCGCGCCTCGATACGGACGCCGCGAGGCGCGAGTTGCACTTCGCGTCGGAGCGGATGTGCGCTCAGTGTCACTCGGCCGAGTGGGCCACGTACGATGACTACTATCACGGTGCGCCTTACAAGCGCCGCGCTGGCCGAGACACCCCTTCATGCTGGGACTGCCACGGCTCTCACGAGGCGCTGCCGGTAAGCGACCCGAACTCGATGATGTACCCGGTCAACGCCGTCGCGACGTGCGGGGAGTGCCATCGCGGTTCCGGAGAGGCGTTCATAGAACACTCGGCGGGGCTCATTCACGGCCAGAGCGTCGCGAGGGACGAGAACCCGCTTCTCAGGTGGTGGCGTTCGGTGAGGGGTGGGAGTTAGCGTCGACTGATGAGCATCCGCCGCCGACATGCGCACACGATTGCGGCGGTCGCCATCATGGCGGCCATCTTCGCCGTGTCCGGCTCAGTACAGGGCGCAGGCACGACGATACCCAGTGAGATCGATCTCACTGGACCGGTTACCGCGAGTACCTGCTCGGCGTGTCATGCGCGGATCGCCGAGTCCCCTAACCCTGAGCTTGTGTTCAGTCACGGCGTTCACATCAAGCTCGAGTGTTCAGTGTGTCACGTCCGTCCGGCTCACGAGGCGGGCGTGACGTACTCTCCTTCGATGCGGACGTGTTTCGCGTGCCATGGTCTTGCGCACAGTGGCGCGGGAGTTATCGCCGCCGATGACTGCGGCTACTGCCACACAAGTGCGTTCCGCTTGCGGCCCGCGTATCACGGCGATGACTGGATCGCCCAACCGCACGCCCGGGCGGTTTCGCGCGGCGGGTTCAATGATTGCTTGATGTGCCACGACGCGCGTGCCCAGTGCGATGCGTGTCACCAGGAGATGGAGGTCGACACTCCTCCCACTCCGCCGATTTACCTCCGCGTCGTTCCAGCGCCGGAACCCCGGCCCTCGCTCGTCGTGCGTACGGAGGATCCGGTTGCCATCGGGCAGTGCGTGTTCTGTCACTCGGGGATTGATGAGGGGCTAGCGGAAGACGGCCTGATCTTCACCCACACCGTCCATCTCGAGCGTGACTATCGATGCGAGGTGTGCCACGAGGCGTTTCCCCACACTCCCGACGAGACCGCGCTGCCTACGATGCGCTCGTGCTACCGGTGCCACAGCGTCCAGCATGCGGGGAAGGGCGAGGTGGCGCCGGAAGAATGCCTTGCGTGCCATCCGTCCGATTTCAACCTCGTCCCGGCCGATCACACACCTGATTTCATAGCGCGCGACCACAGCGGACCGGCAGGTGAGGACCTCGTCAACTGCACGATGTGTCATACATCGCCGGTTTGCGCCGAATGCCATCGAGGCGAGAGGCAACTTGCCGATGGCTCCTTGAGCGCGCAGGTGATCCCTGACACCCACGAGCGTGTCGAGTGGATTGCGCAACACGGCGCGCCGTATCTCGGCGGGCGCGGCGGGTGTTCGATATGTCACACGAGCGAATCGTGTTCTCGCTGTCACCAGACGGCCATGCCGCACCCGACCGCGTGGCTGGCGTCGCACGCGGCCAACGGTTACTCGCGCGACGATTGCGGGGTGTGCCACACCGACCGTGCGACGTGTCAGGAGTGCCACCATGTGTCCGTGCGCGACGCTGAGCTGCGAGCAGAGAACTGCGTCGAGTGTCACCCCGAGGCGACCACCGAGCCGCCGACCGCGATACGGCGGATGGGCTTCGTCTCCCACGCGGTGCACTTCGATGTCGCCGAGCGGGTCGGCCGTTCGTACGTGTGCGACGACTGCCACATCGGCCTGACTGTCGCGCGGGTGCGGGGTGCGGGACGTCAAGCGTACGACACCGGGGCACACGATTTGCGTGTCTGCTATGACTGTCATGGTGCTCTCGATTTCCGTAACGTCGAAATCGCGCCGTGGCCCGGCTCTCAGCTGTGCCGCCGGTGCCATGCTGACCTGAACATCTGAAACGCCGTGCGCCTGCCCGGCCGTCGCTGACGAGGTGAGTGAGTCATGAGAATGTTTGACAACGTGCGATGGCTCGATGTGGGGATCAAGGGCGCGGCGGTGCTTGTTGTCGTCGCGGTGGGATACCTTGCGTACTCTGTGGTGATCACGCAGTCAGCCGAGCGCCGCGGGGCGCCCGCTTCGCGTGCGGTCGACAACTTGATCGCGGCGATCGAGGAGAGTCCGGATGACGCAGGTTTGCGCATCGCGCTTGCCGAGGCCTACGCCGCGGCAGGACAGCCACGGGAGGCCATCGATCAGTTCAACGCCGCGTTGGAGCTTGAGGCGAACCATCCCGACGCGCTCACGGGACTTGGCCTGATCGCCATGTTCCAAGGTGAGTGGGAGACCGCCGAGGGATACTGGCGCACGCTCGTCGATGAGCTCGAAGGCGGGCAGTTCTCACGCCTTGACCAGCGGCTCGGGACCGGGTACCACCAGCTCGGCATGACGCTCCTCGAGCAGAAGCGCTACGAGGAGGCCGCCCAATCCTTGCACGAGGCGCTCCGCATCAACCGCTCGGCCGCCGACACCCACTACGCGCTCTCAGTCGCGTATCGGGAGATCGGCTCGGAACGGAATCAGCGCACCTACCTTGAGAGCGCGCTCATGTTCGATCCGGTGATGCCCGAGGCCAACTACGATTACGGACTCCTGCTACTGGCCGAGGGATACGTGGCCGCCGCCGCCGAGCGCTTCCGCACATCGGCGGATGGCGCGCCTCCGGGAGTTCGCGAACCGTTTCAGGAGCTTGAGAAGCTTGGTCAGCACGCGGATCGTCTCGAGGCCGCGCGCGCGCTCGTCTCGAGCGACCCAGTGGCCGCGCTCACGGAAGCGCGCATCGCGCGCGCCTTGGAGCCGACCGATCTTGAGTCCGCGCGGCTGGTCGCCACGTTATATGAAAGTACTGGAGACCTCGATGCGGCAATGGACGCGTGGCAGCGCGTACTCGATCTGGCACCGGACGACGCCGAGGCCGCCTCGGCCGTAGAGCGTCTATCAGACACGAAGTGACGGGAAGCGCTCATGGTAAACGATCCCACATACGAAAGTGATCCTTTCGGCCGCTCTAACGCGCCGGCCTCCAGACGCAAGATCGTCGCTCTGCTGGTGCTCCTCGCCCTTCTCGGCACGGCGCTTTGGGCGATCTACTACCACAACACCTACCGGCGCCTTCCCGTGCCTGGTATCGGGGGAGGCGCCGAGGAGGTCGTTACCCCTCCCGAGTACTTGTACTCGATCACCGGACCCGAGGGGGATGGCGCTTTGAGCGAACCGCTCGGTGTCGACGTCTCGGCCGAGGGACTCGTCTACGTCACCGATCCCACTGCGGGCGAGGTGAAGGTCTACACGGTCGAAGGCGAGTATCGGTTCTCGTTTTCCGGCATCAATGACGAAGACGCGACGTCGCTCGTTACGCCCGTGTACGTCGAGGTCGCTCCCAACGGCGAGGTATACGTCACGGACCGCCGCCACCGGTCGCTTTACGTGTTCAGCCCGTCCGGCGAGTACCTGCGCAAGGTCGAGCCCGCTGACGCCGAAGAGGCCCGCATTTGGGCACCGCTTGCGATCGCTTTCGACGATGCGGGCAATCTTTGGGTGAGCGACGTGGGCCGCAACGACCTTCACCAAATCATCGTATTCGACCCTCAGGGAGTTGAGATCAGGCGGTTTGGAGGATTCGCGGCCGCCGAGGAGATCACCGACGCCCCCGGGCGCTTCTACTTTCCAAACGGGATTGTGGTGAGAGATGGCTTGGTGTTTGTGGCCGACAGCAACAACAGGCGCATCCAAGTCTTCGACGAGACGGGTGCGTTCGAGCGCATTATTCGCACATCCGGCATTCCGCGCGGCATCGACATGGACGGACAGGGGCGCCTCTACGTCGCCGATGCGCTTGCTCACCAGGGCGACATCTACGATGCGGCTGGTGAGCGGATCGCGAGCTTTGGCGGTCCTGGCGTGGGGCCTGGGCAGTTCCGCTACACCAACGATCTGGCGGTCGACACTCGAGGCTTCATTTTCCTCACCGACAGGGTGAACCATCAGGTGCAGGTGTGGGGGTGGCCTGATCCTATCGCGCCTGTCCCAATCGTGCCGGAGACTCCCGTGCAGTGGGCGTTTTGTCTGAGCCCGCTCGTGCTTCTTCCCCTGCTGCTCCTGGCGCGCCGCCGCCGTTTCGTAGTGACCGAGGAGTTCCTCGAGCAGATCGCCGCCGCCGGTCTCATCGGCAAGATGGCCGAGAGGAAGCGTTGGCGGTGGATCGTTCCCGCCGAGGAGTTCGAGCGCTACAAGGGCCGCGAGATCAACGGCGTGGCGCTCGGTGATCTGCTCACCCCGGAGGTCTACTCCGACTCGGATACGAAGAACCTCATGGATCGAAGCGGCGTGTCACATGACGTAGCGGCATTGCTCGTGCTTGCCCGGCGCGCGAAGACGTTGTGCACCCAAGACCCGGAGATCGCGCGTGTAGCTCGCGCGCTCGGCATCGACGCGTACGATGCGCGCCTGTTCGCGGAGCGGGTACTCGGGACCTCACCTGAACGGTCCCGATAAGGGGACGAGGCGCGAACGGTCTCACACGCAACGGTCTGCCTGGCCGAGCGGCGCCCCGGCGTTGCGGAATACGGTACAGGGTATGTGATCCATCGGTTGACACGGGTGCGCCATATGGTATCCTATCCGTGGATGGTATTGTAACATTTGTTACAATACCGCTCGATACAGCAAGTACGTAGCTCGAAAGTGACAAATGGCTCATTGTTCCCGAGCTCCGTTCACCTAAAACCGGAATGGTCATGGTGGCGGGGCCGATAGGGTGTCGTGGGAAACTGCGGCGCCTCCCGGCGGAAAGGGAACTGATGCATCTAGCGGGCTCCCCGGCATAGGGGCCTGCGGTGGTCGGTGCGCGGGGTAAGGGAGCGGAGATGAGATGAAGACCGGTTCAGTGGCAGCCGCATGAGCGGTCGTCTTCTGTGCCGGTTTTTGTGTTTCTTCTCTCAACCCCCACGATGTGCGAGGGGAAGGAGGCGTTCTACGGCGACGCGCGATGCGGGCGGACTGGCCGCTCGAAGGACGATCCGCGAGGTCTCATGAGAGAAGCGCGGAAGAGAAGAGAGGGTAAACGCATGGGTACTCACGACAAGGGCAAGGATGGAGGGAAGTTGCACCTATCGCGCAGGGATTTCTTGAAGGCAAGCGCCGCCACCGCGGCTGTTGGCGCCGCGGGTCTTGAGTTCGCGGCCAAACCTTCAAGCGCCTTTGCTGCGACGGTAGCGGCCACCTACCACACCACTTGTCCGTACTGCTCGGCGAGCTGTGGACAGCTCGTGGATGTTGATTCCGCAGGTAACGTGCTTGATGTATACGGCGATCACATGTCGCCGATGAACGATGGAGGATTGTGCGCTAAGGGCGCCGGCGCGTACCAGCTCGTGACCAATCCGCGCCGCATAGGCGCATTTTCGAGCCATCCTGAAAACCCGGTCTTTAACTACGACCCGAGCTTCACTGATGGCGTGGCGTATCGCCGCGAGGGCAACGGGCCATGGAACAAGGTGAGCCTCGATGCCGCCATGACCGAAATCGCTACTGGGATGAAGGCGGCTCGTGACGCGAATGGTAGAGCGCCGTCGGTTGAGAACGGTTACAACTCCAAGCAGGTGGCGTTCTTTGGCTCATCACACCTGAACAACGAGCAGAACTTCACGTATCGCCGCTTGATCGCTCAGTTTGGAACGACAAACATCGAGCATCAGGCGCGTGTTTGACACTCGTCCACGGTGGCCGGTCTGGCCGCCGCGTTTGGACGAGGCGCCATGTCGAACAACTGGAGCGACATAGGCAACGCTTCGCTGATCGTGGTCATGGGAGCGAACCCCGCCGAGAACCACCCGGCGTGCATGGCTCACATCAACCACGCTCGGGACAGGGGAGGCAAGCTCGTCGTTCTTGATCCCCGCAAGACACGAACGGCGCTGCAGTGCGATCCCGCGAAAGGCGAGCGCTTCATCCGTTTCCGGCCCGGAACCGATGTCGCGATCATCAACGGCATCACTCGTGGAATCATGGAGAGGATGAACACCGGCACTGGAGTCGCACCGGCGGTTCGTGCGAAGTTCTTCGAGTTTCTCAACGAGACGAGTGCGAATCTGTTCTTCCCTGACGGCGGTACCGCGACGGTTTCTGTTCCGGGCGGCTCCAAGTACACGGACGCCCGCTTCGTCGTCAATCCTGCGGGAACGGACTACGTGCGCGAGACTAAAACCGACGGAGCGAACACGTTTTCAAACTTCCCGGTCAAAGCAGCGACTGTTGATGCGAATCCCGATACGGTCTACAACCGGCTCTGGGACCATGTTGCACCGTACACACCCCAGATCGTCGAGGATGTATCAGGTGTGAGTCCGGCGGATCTTGAGTTCATGGTCAACGCCTACATCGACCACAGTCGCGCTGCTAGCGTTGGGCCGGTCACGGGTACTGGTTCGCAGGATCCCAGGGTAGGTGTTGCGGGTGGCTACCGAGTCACCACGATGCTCTATGCCATGGGTCTGACCCAGCACACGCACGGCGCTCAGAACGTGAAAGCGTTCGCTGTGCTTCAGTCGATCACAGGAAATGTGGGTCGCGCCGGCGGCGGTATCAACGCGCTTCGCGGCATCCACAACGTCCAGGGCTCGACCGACATGGGAGTGCTCGCGCACCTCATCCCCTTCTACTCGGGGAACCCCACGCAGATGACCGCGGGCGGGACATATACGCTTCCGGGCACCACCCCCACCAACGATACAAACGCGTTTGGCAAGTACATGGACACCCTCTGGGGCAACTCGGTTAACTCAGGGGGCACCTACGATCGCGCGTACGTGACGACCGCAATGGGCGGCCAGCAGCGGGGCTTTACCAACCTTACCTACAATTTCTTTGGGGATGGGTCTTGGATGACCACCCCCGGTCTCGACCGTACGGTCACAAACGCGCTATACGACCTGTGGCCCAAGACCAACGGCGATCTGCACACGATGATGTTCCGCAAGATGGCCGCGGGAACCATCAAGGCCGCGGTGATCTGGGGGCAAAACCCCGCAGTCACTCAAGCCAATCTGAGCGCGGTCCGCAAAGGGCTAAGAGAGCTCGACCTGTTAGCGGTTACCGACCTCTTCGAGACGGAGACCGCTGCGTGCGATCGCAAGCCCGGCAGCGTGACTTTCTTGATTCCATCGTGCTCACATGTGGAAGAGGCAGGCAGCACCGCCAACTCCGGCCGTGTCCTGCAGTGGCGCGAGAAGGCCGTGAATCCCATCGGCAACAGTAAGTCAGATCTCGAGCTACTGTTCCGGCTCGCCTACGCGTTCGACCAGGCCGGCGCGTTTTCGCACATCACCGCACGGTGGTCTGCGATTGGCCGTCCCGAGACAAGCGCGTACGACGTCTTCTACTACAACCGCTACGGTTACAAGCCCGGCGTGTCCCCGTCGTTCGAGTCGCTCAGCGGAACCGCGGAGATATGGCGCGGTGACGATCCCGCGCCGCATTCGGGCACCGTCACCGGCAGCGAATGGATCGCCGAGCGCATCTATCGTGAGCTTTGCACCCCCGCGGTCGGCGCCTCGTGGCTCTACACGGGCGCGTACAACGCGAGCAGCAGTCCGATCAGCGGCACCGACACCCGGGAGCAACGGCTCTTTGCGAACACTCACCCCAACCAGCAGGCGTGGAAGGTCTTCAACCGCGCCAAGAGCCGCGACACCAGTGATCCTAACGGCACCCTTGCCTACCCGGGCTGGGGTTACGCGTGGCTCGTCAATCGCCGCGTTCTCTACAACAATGGCGACGTTCCCGGTGACGTGCTCGACTTCTACATGAGTCCTGATTCGATTTCTCGCTTGTTTGTAACGGACACGGCACTTGCGGGCATCAATCTCAACTACGCGAGGTGGTACCGTTTCTACCATCGGCTGTCGGACATGCCGGACAATGTAGGCTCTCCGCAGAGTGTCCATGTTATTCCGGGACGCTTCCCAGCCCATACCGAGCCATACGAGACTCCGTTGGCGCAGAGTGACCCGAAAGGTCTGCTCCCCAAATTTGGGCGCAACACCACGATGGGCACGGGGTTTGGCGGTCCTGGCGGCACGCAGTGGAACCTCGCGCCGACGGACACGCTGATTGTGGGCAAGAACGTGGCCGATTCGAGCTTCGACCTGGTGCTCACCACTATCAGGTGTGTCGAGCACTTCCAGGGCGGTCCCATCACGCGCAACAATCCGTGGAACCATGAAGCTGAGCCCGAGCCGTGGATCGAGATTAACTCGGTCGACGCAAACAGGTGGGGGATTACGTCCGGAGACTACGTCAACGTCATCACGGCCCGCGGTGAGTCGACACAGGCGAGCCAGGCGGTACTGTCGCCTAACGCCGGCACGTTCGCCAAGGGTTTTGTGGCTCGCGTGGGTGTTGGCATGGCTGACAATCAGCGGGTTGGTCCAGGCGTGGTCGCGATCCCATGGCACTGGGGCGAGCGAGGACTGTCTGTTGGTTCGCGCGCGAACGACCTTACGGTCGACGCGGGGGACGCCAACACGACGATCCCCGAGTACAAGGCGTGTCTGTGCAAGATCCGGAAGATCAATACGTAAAGGAGGTGGTGAACGATGAGTGAGATGGCGATCTTCCAAGATGTCGACAAGTGCATGAGGTGTCGCGGGTGCGTTCTGAGTTGCAAGCGCACGTGGAGGATGAAGGCTGACGACCCCGGCATACACAAGGTCGCGCCCGATTCGCGCGTGATCATCAAGTCGCAAAAGCGGATCGACAATGGTCCGTTCATCCGCTTCAGTTGCTGGCACTGTCCTGATCCACCCTGCGTGAAGCGCTGTCCGTTTGGGGCGCTTGCCAAGCAGGCGAATGGCGCGGTTTCCATCGATCCGGATCGCTGCGATCCGAGTCGCTGTAATCGTCAGTGTCAGCTGGATTGCAACCGGGCCGGTTACCCGAAGATCGGTGTGGGAAGCGACGAGTTCGCCTCCGCCAAAGCATGGAAGTGCACGATGTGCTTTGGGAGAGCCGGCTCCGCTGCTGCCATCGCATCCGCGACCACGCAACGCGGCAGGTCGTACGGCACACCGCTTCCTTCAAACGGCAACAATCTACCTGGCTCAGCACACGTCGCCGAGATGGATCACGAGCCGAGCTGCGTCTACACCTGTCCCGCCAAGGCGATGAAGTGGGATACTCGTTCCCGCATCCGCGCCTACATCAACGACCCGGCCAACGGGTACGTGTCGGCGCAAGGTGACGGAAACGTGTACTGGGCGAGCAAGAAGGCAGTCATCATCCAGCCAAAAGCTGATCCGTTCATCGAAGACCACATCACACCGATGGTGTCGAACCTGTTGAACGGACCGTTCGCGAAGGCGGCCCTAGTGCCGACCCTGCTCGCTGGCGGGTTGCTTGCCGTGATCGCACGCCGTCAAGCAAACATTGAAGAGCCAGCCGAAGTGAGAGAGAGGTGATTGGAATGCGGAAGTTGTCACTAGTGCTTGCGTTTGCCGTGGTCGCGTCCGTGCTCCTGATCGCCCCAAGTGTCGCTCTAGCGAACTTCGGTGTTCATGGTGGCTACTCGATGGATACCGACGCGTGCGCCGGTTGTCACCGCGCCCACACGGCCGCGAGCAGCATCACGTGGACGAATCGGGACGGCGATCGTCGTAGCGCGCTTTTGCTCTCGACGGCGACCGAGCTCTATCAGTTCTGCTTCACGTGCCACGGCGGTGCGGCCGCGGGTGCGGACACCAATGTGGTAGACGGTGTCTATGAAGGAACCGCTTTTGGCACAACAGGTATGGGCCTGAACAGCGGCGCGTTTGGTGACCATGTCGTTGGCAGGAACAAGCATACCTATGTTGGCGGTTCATGGGGTGCGTGGGGCGGTGGCGCCACAGGCCGAGAGGGCATCATCTCGACGGGTTACGGCAACCAGATCGTGATGACATGCGGCTCGTGCCACGATGTGCACGGCAGCTCCAACTACCGGCTCCTTAAAGACGTCGTCAACGGTGTGACGGTTGGCGGCTACACGGAGCCGACCCCGGGCAACTACGTGCCGAACCCGTACGTGATCTCAAATGAGGTCAACTACCCCGGTTCTGGTTGGTTGCTTCACGATCCCGGAGCGGTGCAGATGGGCCTGTACCAGCCCAACTACACGTCGCCGATGTATGCCAAGGCTCCCGGCAACGATCCCACTCGTGGCATCAGCGCATGGTGCGCCGCATGCCACACGCAGTATCACCGTCCAGACCTTGCGACTTCGAGCGTGTACGACGCGAACGACGGGTTCGGGTTCGTGACACGTCACCGTCATCCGGTGAACGTCGAACTCGGCAACTACAAGGGTCCGCGTTCGCTGATAGTCACCGACCAGGCGCTCCCGCTCGCTCAAGAGTTTGGCGGCTGGACTCCTGAGGGCAGCGCGACTGACTGGATCGATTGTTTGACGTGTCATCGCGCGCACGGTTCCGACGCGGAGATGACAGGGTACGCCAATGTGTGGAACTCCACGGATCCTGAGCCTGACACGGGTGTGGGCGCAGTGGATCCGGGAACCAAGAACGCGTTTCTCCGGATGGACAACCGGGGTGTCTGCCAGTCGTGTCACAACAAGTGACATTTGCGCATGATCGTAAGCGCGCCAAGCGCAATCGAGGGGAGGGCCGGGCCACGCCTGGCCCTCCCCGCTATGTCCCGCCCCTCAAGGCCGCGCTGCCGCTTGCGGCAGGCGTGTGGCTTGTCCTCGCGCTGTGCGCTACGGCGGCGTTTGTGTTGCAGACCGCCGTGGTGCCGCATGCGTCGACAGCGCAGCTCGTCACTGCGGTTACCGTAGGGGCGCTACTCTTTCTCGGTGTATTTGGAGGGATGCCCCGTGCGGGCGACTTGACGTCGCTTGGCGCGCGCGATGGGGCGTTCGTCGCGTGTGCCGGTGTTCTCGGCGCGGCGGCCGCACCAGCGCTTGTGGTGGCCAACCGTGCGAGTGACGTGCCGCCCGGCGCGGTGGTGGCATTCTGGACGATGGCGATCTGGGGCGCGCTGTTCTTGCTCATTGGGGCGGTTGCCTCCCGCATGCCCGTATACGCCGCGGCGGCTCTGCTCGGGGTGGCCGGAGCGATGGGTGTTCTTGGTAATTGGGAGCGGCCAAGCTCGTTTTCTCTGCTCGTAAGGTATCCCGATCGCGAAGTCGCGATGTTGCTTGCCGGTGTGCTGTTCGTTGGCGCTTCGTACACCCTAGCGCGACTCGCACAGAAGCACGGTCAACGCGGCGTGTACCTGCCCGCGGCCATCAGCGGGGTTGTTGCCGCTGTCGCGGTAGGGACGTTCGCGGGCGCAGGCGGTCTCACCGGGCTTGCGCCCTCGCCAGCTGTCGCTTCGTACGGTGCGGCCGGCGGACTGATGTTCGCGCTCGCCGTGCACGTGACGCGAACGGTGGGAACCCGCTTTACGGGGACCGCGTTTCTTGTCGGCCCGCCGCTCATCACGGCTCTTCTGTTCGTGGAGGAAGCGACGGGGGTTTTCGGCCCGCGACCGGTTCTGCTTGAGGCAGCCGGGTGGTCGACGTTGGTGATCGGCGCGGCGGTGGTTGCGGCATTTATTCCCGTGCCGGGCACGGCGACGCATGCCCCAGTCTGGGCGCACATGCGTGCGTCGCTCGCTCGCAACGCGCTCGCGCTCATTGCGGCGGTGTTCGCGATTGCCGGTTTGGTGGCGCCGGGGGTCGCGGTGACGGTCACGGGCCGGACAGGCGAGGGTGCCGCATTTAACGCCGAGTTTGTTCTGGAAGGGTTTCGCACGACGGGTGGATGGCTCGCGTTGGCGATCGCGATCCTCTTGGCTGCTACGTTGGCACGTCCGCTCGGACGCCGCGGGAGAGCGGCGGCGGCGGTCGCGGGCGTCTGTGCCGCAGCAGTGTACTTCTCTGTGCGCTTCACACCGATCCAGACGTGGATTCCGTGGATCCCCCCGGAGTTGCAGCACGATTACGGCACCGAGTATGCGAATATCGTGTTTGCGCCGGTGGAAGTCACACTGCAGGTTGCCGCCGTCGCCGTCGCGTGCGTCACGCTTGTCGCCCATGCGGCGTGGAAATCGCGACGCCCCGAGCCAGATGCCGAGCGTTAGCCCCGCGTACATCAGGAGGTAGATGTCAATGAGGCGAGTGACACCGATCATCCTCGCTATCGCGGTAGCAGGGGCCCTTGCCTTTGCGCCCGGCTGCAGTCGCAAGATGGTGCAGGTGGAGTCAGGCGAGATTGTTCTTTGCACCGAGGGCCACGTCGTTTCTGACACTGTCGAGCAGCGTGAGGTGCCCGCTGATGAAGTGGCCGAGCATGGCGTGACCACACGAGTGATCACGTGTGACCTTCACACCAAACTCGCGGCGCTCGATGAAGCTGCTGAGAAGGCACGTGCCGCAGGCGATCTCGAAGCGGCTGAGCGGGTGTTGGCCGAGATGGCAGAGCTGGATGCGGAGTACAGAAGCGCCGGAAGGCGCCTCGCCGAGATCAGGGGAGAGCGCGGTGCTGCGGGCACAGGCACCTCCACCGGCGCTGCGGGTGGCGGCACGTCCGGCACGTCGCCCGGGCCAGGCGACGGCGGAGGTGGGACGCCTCCTGGTGAGGGCAGCCCGGTAGTGGGTCCGATCGCGAACCTCGTTCACTACGTGCCGGACAAGATTCCCGGCTTCGTGGGACAGTCGCTCGTGTCGGATCCGTTTGTGTTGTTCCGTGACTACATGCCTGTCAATAGCGGTCCAATCGTTCAACTCTCCGTCGAGGTCGAACAGTTCAAAGACGCAAAGCAGGCGCAACAGATGCTCGGTGAGCGGGTACGTGAACGCTTCGTGACGTCAGGTGAAGACGTGAGGATCGGCTCGCTCGACGGGTTTGTTGGCACGCGCCCGAACTACGTCCGGCTCGGGATGACCGATCGTGGCATCTTGATTCTGCTCGAGTTCTACACGACATCGGACAATCCGGCCGAGCACAAGGGTGCGATCATCGAGGCCGCCAAGGCGATCGCTGGATCGTGAGCCGGTGAACGCGACCACCCGCCGCGCATCAGCGCATGATCGCGCCCGCCCCCCCTCCAGGCTCACAGGAGTGCGGCGCAGGCGAAGACGGCTGGTCGTAGCGGTATGTGCGGCGTTCGCACTGGGCGTTGCGGGTGTTTCGGCGGATGCGCGCCGGTTGCTCGCTGGGGAGGTGGCACCGCAGCTGATCGCTGACGCGGCAAGCGCGCTCATCGCGACACCTCGTTTCGCTTACGAGTTCACCGGGACGGAGGAATTGCCTCTTCAGCGTCCGGTGGGAGTGTGCGTGGCAGGGGAAACGGTCTTTGTCACCGACTCGCTCGCGGGGCACGTCGTAGCGTTTCAGGGCACGGGTATCTCGGCGCGCGCCATTGGAGGAGAGCGGCTAGAGGTTCCGGTTGGAATCGCGTGCGACGAGGCCGCCGAGCAGATCATCGTCGTTGATCGAGGAATAGGTGCCCTAATGGTGTTCGCGTTCGACGGCTCGTTCGTCGAGACGATCACGCCGGTTGATGCTGAAAGCCAGCCGGTTGAGTGGGCTCCTGTAGCGGTCGCGTTTGCCGAGGATGGCTCGATTCACGTGACGGATACCGCCAAGACAGGGCACCGTGTGTGGCACCTTGACCGCTCCGGTGAGGTGCTCGGCGTGTCACCGCCTGCAGCCGTGCTGCCTGGCACCCCAGGCGGGTTCGATCACCCCAACGGGATCGCCTCGCGTGACGGGCGCACCTGGGTTGCCGACAGCAACAGCCGCCGTCTCGTAGAGCTTGACGAGGACGGTTCGATCGTCCGTTCGATTCCCCTTGGCAGGTTGATCAGGGGAGTTGAGCTCTTGCCGCCGAGCGAGCAGGCAAGACGCCCGCACTTCGCGCTCGTCGACGCGTTCTCGCACGAGGTCGTCCTTGTCAACGATATCGGGACGGAACTCGGACGGATCGGAGGCCCCGGTTTGGGAGCCGGCGGCCTGTCCTTTCCAAACGATGTCGCGGTCAGCGCGGACGCTCTCTACGTAGCGGACACCGGGAACGCCCGAATTCAGGTGTTCGAGTGGGCCCCTCCGGACGCTCGCGTGCCTTTGGCGTGGCCGGGTGGCCCGAGCTGGTACGGTTTGATCGCGGCACCATTTCTCCTCTCGCCAATCGCGTTACTCGCGCTCGTCCGGACCGTGCGTGTCGTCGCCTCCCGTGAGGCGCTCGACCGTCTTCGTGATGTTGCCCAGGCTTCGAGGGGATGGCGGCCGGTGCGCCTCATCGTGACCCCCGAGACCGCCGATGGAGCGCGTCGCCGTCCCGGTCCCACCGCGGAGGTCTCTGAGTACTCGCATCCCGATGCGACCGCGCTCGATGAGAGGTTCGAACTCGGGTCTGAGCTCGCGGCGACGCTCTCGCTCGCTCGGCGCCACCGGGTCTTACTTACCGAGCACTCATCGCTTGCGGCGGTAGCAGCCGCGAGCGGCATCGATGTACTTGACGTGGCCGGATTCGTTGAGGAGTTCGCGTACTCGGCGCCACGCCCAGACGGGGACCGTGCTGTTAGAGACCCGGAGGACGCAGACGGATGATTGGCCGGATGCGGGGCATGTCGTTTGCTGATGTGTGCATGTTAGGTGCTCCATGTGCTCGTACTGTGCGGCCGGCACCGCACCGGCGTTACTTAAAGGGGTGTGTCGCATGTTGAATCACGTGATGGATGCTTCCGCGAGAGTTCTTCTCGCATGGGCGCTCGCGCTTTCGATGTTTCCGCTCGCCACCCCAATGGAGGCCCATGCGGTTACCGCTTCCACCGTGCGAATCACCTCGGCCAGTCTCAATGCGGTAACGTACGCGACCAGCCAGCTTGTCGTTGCCGTGGGGTCCTCGGGAACGGTCGTGCGCTCGACTGAGGGCGGCAAGCCGGGGACGTGGGTGCGGGCGGCCGTCATGCCTGGTGGCACGCATGAACTGACGGGAGTGTCGTTTATCGACGCGAATCGCGGATGGACGATCTCACGCGCGGGGGTGCTCTTTCACACTGCCGACGGTGGCAAGACGTGGGCACCGGCGTACCCTCACGGTTCGACCGGAACAGCGCAGAGCATCTTCCCTTCGCAGGGTCCCGGGGCGGTGTTCGATCTTGCGGTGATCAGCGAAAGCCTCTCCGGCGGTGAAGGGATGACGGGACTTGCAGCGGGGCGACAGGGAACGTCGTCATCGGCCGCAACGCTTATGTTCCGGCGCTTCCCGCCCGTCCTCTACGGCGAGTGGGCGACGCTCTTCCAGGCCAGGGAGTATCTCGACCCCATTACGCACAATGAGCCGGTATTCCTCGGCATGGGTGAGTTCTATTCGGTGGATGTCCGAATTGGCGCGGCGGGTCCTGAGAGGGCGTGGGTAGCTGGACACGATCGCTACCAGGCCAACCGTGACGCTCCTGTCGCCAACAACGGTTTCGTGTGGACGCGAGCGTACGATCCGGTCACCAGGCTGTTTGGACAGTGGCAATCCCAGGACAAGACCGCGTTCGCGAACGCTGGACCGCTTCTTGGCATCGCGTTTGGAACGTCGAGCGCGGGCGTGGTCGTGGGCGCGGGCGGCAGAGCGTGGCGCACCGTGAACGGCGGGGATGCATGGACCGCGACGGCGACGGGGGTGACCGTCGACTTGAGGAGCGTCGCGATGTCCGACGGGAACCGCGCGTGGGCGGTAGGGCCTTCGGGGAGGATCATCAGCACGACCAACGGTGGCGCGTCGTGGAGCGCGCAGGCCGTCTCCTCGTTCGATCTCAGGGGAATCGCCGCGCGTCCAGGCACTTCTGAGGCCGTGGCGGTGGGCGGCGTTGGCGTCATTTTGTATTCGAGCGATGGCGCGACGTGGGAACGCGCTGACTTCGCCGCACCTCCGCCTGTTGTCACAGGCCTGGTCTCATCGTCGCATCCCGACCCGTCGGCGTGGAAGTCTCAAACGGCAGTGAGCCTCGTGTGGGACGCCGGCAACCCGGAGTACATCGTCGGGTACTCGTACGTGCTTGATGCCTCTCCTGCAGCGGTGCCGCCGACCACACTGATGTGTGGCGTGAGCTCCCCTTCCGCTGGCGTGACCGCGCAAGCGAGCGGTGAGTGGTATGTGCGGGTCAGAGCGCTTGACGTGTGGGGCCAGTGGGGGCCGCCGAGTGATCCTCTGCCAGTGCGTGTCGATACCGCGCCCCCGGTCTTCTCGCACGACATCAATGCAAGCGGCTATATCTACGAGGGGCAACCCGTCGCGGTGAACCTGTCAGTTTCCGATGCGCATTCGGGCGTTACCGGGTTTGAGTACCGCATTGGCGGTGGCGTATGGACGCCGGTCATGGGAACCTCGTCAACGCTGTACTTCGATGCGATTGGGACGTACGAGCTTGCGTATCGTGCGACCGACCGTGCGGGAAACGAGCGGTCAGGCTCGATGGAGGTCGTGTTGCGCTCACCAGGCGCGCCCGCTCCGCCCGAGATAACCGCATTGAGCTCAACGAGCCATCCGGTTTCCACTGCGTGGTACGGAAACGACTCGATCGCGCTTGGGTGGGAAGCGTCTGGCACCGGTATCAGGGGCTACTGGTACTCGCTTGACCCCGCAGCCGCCCTCGAGGTGATGACGACGGAGACCTCGGCCACCCTGAGCGGCGTCCCGAGCGGAACCCATACCGTGTACGTGCGTGCCAGAGACGCCGATGTGTGGAGCGCCGCGGCAACGGTCCAGGTACGTGTCGACGTGACCGCACCTGTGGTCACCGCAACGGTGGTTTCGCAGCAACCGCTCGCAGGCACTGTCCGGATAGCGGCGGCGGACTCGCACGCAGGACATGTGGCGCACCTCGCGTACCGCCTCGATCCGAGTGCTCCTTGGGTGCCGGTCGCGGGCGCCTCGGCGGATATCGTGATATCGCGTTCGGGTGTCCACACCATCCACTTTTGGGCAACTGACTCCCTTGGCAACTCGTCGCAGGGCACGCGTGAGGTGCGGCTCGATCTGCCGCCAGCGTTTACCGAGGTCGCGGGTGCGAACAGGTACGCGACCGCCGCGCGCGCGACCGCGATCGCGTTTCCCGCCAGCCCGATGCCGCGAGGACCTGACGGCAGGCGCACTGTGGTGCTCGCCTCGGGCGAGTCGTTTCCCGACGCGCTCTCGGCGTCTGGCCTAGCCGGCGTGCGTGGGGCGGCCCTTCTGTTGACGCGCAGAGCGTTTCTGTCCGCGGAAGCTCGCGACCAGATCGTGCGTCTCGGGGCTGATCGGGTCGTCATCGTCGGGGGCAGCGCGGCCGTCGATAGCGCCGTGTCGCGCACGCTCGCACAGATGGGTCTTGACGTGCAACGATTCCAGGGGACGCACCGTTACGAGACCGCCCGAGAGATCGCCGCGCGTATTGTGGCAGAGAACACTGGCTGGGACGGTACCGCCTTCGTCGCTACAGGCCGCACGTTTCCTGACTCCCTTGCCGCAGCGCCTATCGCCGCCGCAAAGGGGTGGCCGCTCTACCTGTTCGACACATCTGACGCGGTGAATGCCGCGACCATCGCGGCGATGAAGGGACACGGAGTCAAGAGGGTCATCGTTTTGGGCGGCGAGGGCGCGGTGAGCGCGCTGTCGTACGACTCGCTCGCGGCGGCGTTCGGGGCGATTAAGGTCGAGCGTCGCTATGGCGCCGACCGCTACTCGACGGCGGTCGATATCGCGCAGTTTGCCGAGACGGTAGGGCTGGACTGGACTAGGGTTGCGCTCGCCACCGGGCAAAACTTCCCCGACGCGCTTGCTGGCGGCGTTATGCAGGCCCAAGCTGGGTCCGTGATGCTTCTCACTCACTCGGCGAGCCTTACTTCTGTGACGGGAGACGCGCTTGCCGCTAACAGGAACGCGATCGACGAGGTCCGCTTTCTCGGCGGTACCTCCGTGCTTACTCAGCAGACGCGCGACCAGGTGCGTGCACAGGTAGAGTAGGTCCTGACCGGTGCGGTGCGTGGCTTTGACGGGTATACTGGGCCGGAAGGTTCTCGGGTCTGGTCGCCGGCATGACCCGCCGAGGCACCAAGAACGGAAGAGGCCGATGACGGATGGTCGCGGCGTCCGTACGGCTCGTACGTACGCCGAGGTGGGAATACGGGGTAAGGTGAGGCCGTCGTTCGCGAGCTGCGTGGTTTTCGTGCTCACGGCGTGCCTCTATGTCGCAGCGCCCGCTCTCGCGTTTGGTTCCGCCGCGCCGCATGTCGTCGACGCGGACACTCCCGAAGCGTGTGCGATGTGCCATCGCGCCCATACCGCGCCTGGCGTGGTGGAGCGCACTATGCCGGGTACCTGGGAAACCACCGGCTCCGCGCTTGTTATCACCGAGCCTACCGGCGCGGGGGACACGACGCTGTGTTTCGCGTGTCACGGCATCGACACGCTCGGATCGGGCACGGGCGTCCAAGATGATTTTGCGCACGCATCGGCGCACGTGCTCGCACCGGACACGTCCGCCTATGGGCCCACTCCCAAACAGTGCAGCAGCTGCCACGACGCTCACGGTGCAGCGCGCACGCCGACGGATGAACCGTGGCAGGCGCTTTTGCGTGCGTTGACCTCAGACGGGACGGAGCGAAACACTGCCGAGGAGTTCTGCGCAACGTGTCACTTCGAGGCGCGCGCGCCGAGCGCTTTCCGCGGCCTTACCGTCTATCGCGACACCGCACACGCTGGACTCACGCCGCGAGCAGGTGCCGCGCAGATCACGTGCGGTGTGTGCCACGAGCCGCATGGATCGGCGATCGCTCCGCTCATCCGCACCCGTTTCTCACCCCCGTCAGCGCCGGCGACGGTGACGATTGCTTCGAATGATCGCACGATGTGCTACGTGTGCCATACGCTGGCCGGTGCGGGAACCGCGTGGAGCGGAGAGGCGACGTACACCGCTTCGTCGCACGGTTCTACCATAGCGACGGTCGCGCCGCTCGGCGAATGGGCGTCAAGAGAGAGCACGCGTCTGGCGGGCGAGTGCCAGTCGTGCCACAACCCGATGGGTCGCGAGGACGGCCGAGGCGGGGTCATCACCGCGCTCGCCGACGCCGAGGGCCGCGAACTGTGCTATCGCTGTCATGATGGCCAAACGGCCGCTACCGATTTTAAGGCGATGGCGGTGCCGACTGACCTTGCCGGAGACGAGGTCGTGGTCGCGTACGATCCCCTCGTCCTTCCGCACGCGTATAGCTCGCTCCACGTGTGGACCCCTGCGAATACCCCTGCCCCTCGCGCGCTCGAGGGTCCGCGACGCTACGTCCCGTCCGCTCCTGAAGCCAGGAGCGGCTCCGTTGCCGTGGCGTACGGTGGCATCGATGGTGACGCGGCGGCCGGTGAGCACGATCTCGTGGTCGCTGACCCTTCCGTCGGCTCCCCCGGCCGTGTCCACGTCTACCGCTACAACCTGCTCGACGGTATCGCGGCCACGTCGTACTCGCTGGAGGCTACCGCCTCGTTGCTTACGGCGGGGGATTTTTTGCTGGACGCGAGCGGCAGGCCTGAGGCGGCGGTCGTAAGCGTGGACGCCGATGGCGCAAGTACGCTGCGCTTCTACCGCCACGACGGCACGACGCTCACATCAGCGCTCGCCACGTCGTTTCCGTTGGGCTATGACGCAACCGGTATCGCGGGCGGCACTCTCGGTCTTGGCATCGCACCCGATCAGCTCGTGGTGACGGCAAGGTCAGCGGCAGCGACAGACAGCCCGTGGGCCGTGTACGTCGTGAGCCAGGCGGATACGGCGACCGTCGCGGTCACTTCATTTGAGACGCTGCACCCTGAGCCGCGCGGCCCCTCCATCGGCCCTGTTCTCGCGGGAGGAGCCGCAGGCATCGCCGTGGCGGATGCGGGCGCCGCTACACCGAGTATTTCGGTGTACGCGCCAGCATCGGCTGACGCCGTTCCCGAGGCGACCCGGGCTGTCTTTGGCACCGTCGGCGCTCGCGCGTGGGACACGGTAATTGGCCCGTTCATGGCGGGATCTGTTCCGGGTGTCGCGGTAGCGGTCCGCAATGAGTCGGGGATGAACGCCGTGACCATCTTCGAGACCGGTGCGACCGGTCTCGGTGCACGTGTCGATGTCGAGACGGGAATGGGAGTCGCGTCCGCCGCGCTAGCCGCTGGAGACGTCAACGGCGATGGCGTCGCGGAGATCGCGATTGCCAATGCGGGAACTTTCTCTCGCACCCCCGGTGTCTCCGTGCCACCATCGCTCCAGACGCTCGTCCGCGACGGTGCCACGTTCGTCATTAACGAGACTGCCCCCGCAGGCGGTGTCGAGCTTGCGGGGACGACGCCAGGCATCGTGGTGGCCGATCTTGGCCCGGTAGGCCGTAGCCGTCATCCCGCGAGCGCCGTAGCGGGAGCGCACGTGTCCGGGGAGCAGGGAGCGTTCCCGCGCCACGTTGAGTGCGTCGACTGCCACAATGTCCATGTGGCCGACGGTTCGGCCGCGGTCGCGCCCGTCGCCTACGGTGTGCTCAAAGGATCGTCTGGCTACGATCCAGTGACCGGGACACTCAAGCCGCGTGTCGACTACGAGTACGAGACGTGCTTCAAGTGCCACGGCCCCGCCACGTGGGGCGGCTCGCCGCGCGACGTGGCCGCTGAGTTCGATTCGGTGGCTCTTGGCGGCTCGGCGCATCCAGTCACGGGCGATCATCCGGCCTCGGGCGCGCGCATCTACTGTGTCGATTGTCACGGTAACGCGAGCGCGTCCCAGCCGATCGGCCCGCACACGAGTCCGGCGTCTCCATTGCTCAAAGCGTCGGTCATCGGTATCGAGCCTGGAGACGCGGGGATGTTGTGCTACCGGTGTCACGCCTCTGGGGTCTACCGTGATGGCACAGACGGTTCGCCCCAGGTCAGCCGGTTTTACGACGCGACAAGTGGCGCACAGCTTCACGCGCGCCACGTGGACGAGTTTCGCCTGAGTTGCCAGACATGCCACACCAATCACGGAAGCGTGAACCGCTACCTCATTCGTTCCGATGTGGACTGGGTGGACGCAGCCCCTAATGGCGGTGCGTGCTACACGTCGTGCCATCTCGGTAGCACCGCGAACGCGTACAGCCGTATCGTCGGGGAGGCGGGGCCAACCGCGATCACCGCTCCGGTCAACGATGGCGTCACGGGGGGACTCGCCGACGTGCTCCATCAAGACGGTGCGTACTACGTCGTTGATGAGCGGCAGGGTTCACCCGCGATGCGAGTGGAGATCGGCTTCACGGGATTGACCGCCACACCCGTGGCGTTGCGGCTGTGGGGCCGCTACGACCCGGCGGGCGTGGCGCTTGGCCATAATGTGGTGGTGCGGGCGTGGGACTTTGCAGCGGCGACGCCGGGCTGGGTCACCCTCGGCAAGCTGCCTGCCGCGAGCGTCAACGGATTGTACACGTATCCGATCGCTCACCCGAGGTTCGTATCAGGTAGCGGAGAGCTGCGGATACAGATCGACCATACGAGCGGCGGCCATCAGGACCACCGGCTCTACCTCGACAGGGTGTGGCTCCAGAATTAGATGCTCGTTAGCGGACGATAAGCACCCGCGTGCCTACGTCGACCAGATCGTAGAGCTCTTCGACGTCACGCCGAACCATGCGGATGCATCCGTGACTCGCCGCTGTGCCGATCGAAGCGACGTTTGAGGTGCCGTGGATCCGGATCCCGGGGACGCTAAGATTGAGCGCTCTCGTGCCGAGCGGGTTGCCGGGTCCTGGAGGGATGAACCTGGGCATCTCGGCGGCCCAGGCGCTGCCCGGGTTGCCCCACGTAGGCCGGTAGCGTTTCTGTACGATCTCCCAGCTCCCGCGTGGCGTCGAGTACCCGGGCTTGCCGACCGCGACACGGTACGTGCGGTCCACCTCGATCCCGTCGTAGAGTTTGAGCGTGCGGCTGCGAAGTGAGACGACGATCGTACGTCCGAGGTCGGTCTCGCTTACTGCGGGGGGTACCGGGTCTACCGGGATCGTGACCCGCTCACCTCCGGCAAGAAGCGTTCGCTCGAGGATGGAGACCGCAACCGTCACGTCCGTCGAACGCCCAGGCACCGACTCGCGGATGAGTATCGCGCCAGATTCGATGGTGATCGTCGCGTCGACCGCGGGGCGGTACACGGACGCGGCGATCGTGCGCACCGTCGAAGCCAAGGACTCACGGTCGACGCTGACAGCCGGCTCGATGTCGTGGTAGACGGGCTCATCGGCCAAGGTACGCCAGACCCGCTGGTTAATCGCGGAGTCGAGCACCGGTTCGAATGCGCTCGCAACCGCGCCTTCGATGTCGATCGTGAGGTGGCGGCGCAAATCGAGCGTGAACGTTTGGCCGTCGGCGGTGATGGTGAGCGGTTCGCGCGACGACGCGGCGATGTCATCCAAGAGCGCGCGGCGTACTTCGCTCGCGGTCATGCCGCCGAGGTCACGGCCTCCCGTTAGAGTCACGCCCATCGGAACGCGTGCGCGGGCAGCGTAGTCTTCGGTGGCGGCCCACGCGAGCGCGCCAGAGGTCGCGAACAGGGCGATTGAACTCAGCACGCCGATGGTCTTCACAATGGCTACGCGAACCTGCATCCGTGCTCCCCGAAGGACTGGTTCATAGGGTGAAAACATCGCATGTTACCACGGAATCGACGCTAATAAGAAGTCTGCCGCATGCGCACATGTGCCGCTGCGCCAGATGCAATGCTTACACGTAGCTCGTTGGGCACGCGATGTGCTACATGGGGGATGCACGGGGCGCCGGCACTCGCGAAACAGAGCCGACATGACAACACGTCCGGACAAGCCCGAGTCGCGTCCTGACCACACACGCGATGAATACCGCGCGCTCTTTGAGCACATGAGTGACGTGGTCTTCTTCGTGAGGGTGCGTGATGGACGCATCCTCCAGGTGAATCCCGCAGCTGAGTCCCTCTATGGAGTTGCCCGCGAGAGGCTCATCGGCGCGCGAATCTACGACCTGATCGCCACTCCCGATGGCGCCCCGCCCGCTCCTCCGGATGCGACCCGCGACAATCAGATTACGGCCGAGGGCACCTTGTTCGAGTCGGTCCACCGGCGAGCCGACGGGAGCGAAATTCCGGTCGAGGTCAACGCTCGCGTGATCGAATCGGCGGTGGAACCCTACATCATCGCGGTGATCCGCGATATCACCGAACGCAAACAGGCCGAGCGGCGCGCGGAGCATCACGCTACCCACGATTCACTGACCGGCCTTCCCAACCGCTTGCTCCTCGGTGACCGGCTGGAAAGCGCTCTCGCTCGCGCTCGTCGCGAAGGAGTCACCCCCGCGGTGCTCTTCTGCGATGTGGACGGTTTCAAGAGGATCAACGATACCCTCGGCCATGCGCGAGGTGATGAGGTTCTCAGTCTCGTCGCGCACGTCCTTGCCTCGTCGGTGAGGGCGAGCGACACGGTGGCGCGACTGGGAGGTGACGAGTTCGTGGTCTTGCTCGCCGACGCCGGGGTGCCTTCAGCGGCGGTGACCGTGGCCGAGAAGATTCTTGCCGCGCTGCAGGCGTACCGTACGAACACCGAGGGAATACATGCCGCGATGGCGAGCATCGGCATCGCACACTTTCGTGAGGGTGACGACGCGGACTCGCTTCTCAAGCGAGCCGACAGTGCGATGTACCGGGTGAAAGCACGAGGAGGAGGTGGATACCTGGTCGCTGGGACGTATAGAGGGAAGTGAGGGGTGCGTCACAGTGTCGCGCGTCTGTTTCAGGTATTATGCACGGGGAATCCGTGACGCGGCACGCTGGCGCGAAAGGACATGAGGGATGGGTGCGACAATCCTGGTCGTCGATGACGCTGCGTTTATGCGCATGATGCTTCGCGACATCCTTGAGGCCGCCGGATACGAGATTCACGAGGCCGGAAACGGACCACAGGCGATCGAAGAGTACGCTCGAGTCACACCTGATCTCGTCACAATGGATATCACCATGCCGGCGATGAGCGGCGTGGAGGCGGTGCGGGGCATCCGTGAGCGCGATCCCGGTGCGCGGATCATCATGGTCAGCGCCATGGGTCAGGACTCGATGATTGCCGAGGCGCTCGCGGCCGGCGCGGCTGACTTTATCGTTAAGCCGTTCCAGCCAGCCAAAGTTCTTGAGCTCGTCACGAAGTGTCTTGGCGCCCAGCGATAGCAGTGCCGCGTCCAGACCACATGCGGGCGACGATCAGGGTCCTCATCGTCGACGATTCGGCGCTTGTGCGGCAGATGCTCCATCAGGCGCTATCGCTTGACCCGAGTATCGAGATCGTTGGTGTCGCCCGCAATGGCGTGCAGGCCGTTGAGATGGCGCGAGCGTTTGATCCGGATGTGGTGACGCTCGACATCGAGATGCCCGAGCTCAGCGGACTTGAAGCTCTGCCGCATATCCGTTCGGTCAGTGATGCGCGAGTGGTCATGCTCTCTTCCGCGGACGACACCGATACCACGTACCAGGCGCTCGCGCTTGGTGCCGTAGACTTCCTGCCCAAACCGAAGGGCCGGTTCACGATGTCGGTGGGGGAACTGTCAGAGCAGCTCATCAAAACGATCAAGACAGCGTATCGTGTCTCGCCCGACGTGGTGGCGATCGACAAGAACGCCATCGCGCGGACGATGGCCGCGATTGCGGCACGCGCCGCCGAGCCACGCGTGTCAAGGGCGGCATCTAAGCCGGGTAGTATCGAATCCGGCTGCGAGATAGTGGTGGCGATTGCGGCCTCGACGGGGGGTCCCCCAGCATTGGAGAAGGTCTTCAGGGGGCTCGAATCTTCGCTGGCCGCGGCGGTACTTGTCGTGCAGCACTTGCCCCACGGTTTCTCGGCGTCGCTGACGAGGCGGCTCTCACGCGCCGGCGGTATCGATGTCGTAGAGGCGCAGGAGGACATGGCGCTGGAGTGCGGGCGCGGATATCTCGCACCGCATGGAGTTCACATGGTTGTAGTGGGTCAACCGCCCGATGCCCGGATCGCGTTCGATGCGTTCACGCCGCCGTTGCACGGCGTCCGGCCAGCCGCCGACCTGCTGTTCTACAGCGTGGCCGAGCGGTTCGGTTCCCAGGCGGTAGGCGTAGTGCTCACTGGCATGGGATCGGACGGCGCGCTGGGGCTGCGCGCGATCCGAGATGCGGGCGGTGCCCCTATCGTGCAAGATGAGAAGACAAGTATCGTGTGGGGGATGCCGGGTTCTGCGATCAAGGAACGCGCCTCTAACCGGACCATCAGCATCGATGCCATACCGGCTGAGATCCGGAGAACTGTGCGTGCGAAGGAGGCGACGCGTGAATGAGATGAGCGCCTATCGTGATCTGTTCGCCGAGGAGAGCGAGGAGTACCTCGGCGTGCTTGAGAGCAGGCTTGCGGTGCTCGCCCACGATCCGGATGACCGGATGACGGCCGAAGAGATCTTTCGCGCGGCGCATACACTCAAGGGGATGTGCTCAGCGATGGGCTTCGATCGATCGGCTGAGCTTGCGGCCCGCATGGAGCGGCTCGCGCACTCGGTGAACACGGGCGACGCGGTGGTAACCCCGGCACTCATCGGGGCTCTGGGAGAAGCCACTTCAGCGATGAGGCCCCTCATCGGAGCCGATATGAACTCGCAGACGCCTCCGGATATGCCGTGGCCCGATCTCGATCCTGACCGGTACGGCGCGTACCACGCGATGCCGTCTGCCGCCGGACTCGCAGCGCGCGACATCGCTCACGCCATCGTCCGCGTTGATGTCACCCTGGAGGAGTCGTGCGTGCTCAAGGCGCTCCGCGCACACGTTGTCATCAAGCGCTTGTCGGAACTCGGCGAGATTACGGGAAGCGAGCCGACACTGACGCGTCTTGAAGAAGAGCGCTTCGAGCGAGCCTTTTCCGTGACGATCCGGACGGACCGGTCGCTGCAAGACATAATCGACTCGATCGGAGAGATCGACGAGGTCTCGGAACTCAGCGTGGAGCAGTTGCTCGTCTCGGAGAGTGCCAGCACACCAGAGAGGCTCACGCCGTTACAGATCGACGCGCTTCGTGAGGTAGGGAACATCGGCGCGGGACATGCCGCAACGGCGCTCTCGGAGATTCTTGGACGACGCTTCTCGTTGTCCCCGCCAGTGCTGCAGACCGTTCTCGCCGGTGAGGTATCGTTCGCGTTTGGGATCGCGAAGACGCTCGTAGGCGCTACGTGCGCTCGCGTGTCTGGCGACATGCACGGAGCCGTGCTCATCATCGCGACGTGCGATACCTTGCTCGAGCTCTGTGACATCGCAGAAGGCAGAGCTCCCGGCGCAACGCGATTGTTTGGCGCGGCTGAGGAGGCGCTCGTCGTGAAAGCGGGTACCATACTCGCCGAGAAGTATGTAGGCGCTATTTCGCAGCTGGCTGGTTTAGACGCTCGCCTTGAGCACGCGGTGTTCGAGCTCGACTTTGCTGGAACAATCCTCCAAGAGGCGACCGCCAAGGTGACCGGGGGAGCGCCGTGGGCGGCGCTTGTGCGGACCACGTTGAGTGCGGAAGGGCAGAGTTTCGATGTCGCTGTCGTCTTCGTTCCTGAGCAGGAGAGCTTGAGCGTCCTGTTCGAGCGGCTGGGCGTCGCCTGAGTTCTTCGCGGTGCGGAACCGCTCGATAGCCATGCACAGGGGTCTCATGGCTCGCACCAGTAAGATCAACTGCATGCCGGATGACGGAAGAAACTATTCCGTCGTCGATGCTTGCTTCTTGGCGAACCGACTCTGTAACGACTGGTGGGATGAGATTGACAAGCAGCTGTCTGATCTCGGTGGATCGCTTCTACGAGTTGTTCTTCAAGAACAAGAAGAACGTTTCTCTCCCTGATTTGACCGTGGTTGCGAGCGCGAAGTACCTAGTGATTTCTACGACACCCCAAAGAGACAGCTGCATATCGTTACCATGGGTCGCACACTGCGTGATGGCTCCAAGACCATTCAGGAGCTACCCAACGCCTCCGTCCAACAGTTGAGGTTGATGCGCGTGAGAAGGTGTTCGAGTAGCACGGCTGCCCTTGCTGCCACACAGACGGCACACCCCGTGTCGCAGGTTCGGGTTGGGAGCGGAGCGTCGGCGCAGTGGTTCAATGTCGGCCGTTTACGCTGCCGCGATGCAGTCTGTAAGCATGAGCATGGGCGGTGCAAGTATCATGGACAGAGGTCCAGTCCGAGTTGTGTGCTTAGAGGGAGAGCCTGTTGACCGGTCGAGCCATTCTGAGAAGCGCCCTCGCGGCATCGGCAAGAGGGGCTTGGGCCGGTGTGTCCGAAGCCCTTGGCCTGGCGCCCGTGGCATCCCCACTCGACTTCGCCGCCGACACAAGCACCGAGATCGGCACTCGCCTCGCCGACGTGGTCACCAGCCTCCATCGTGTCGGCGCTCTTGAGCAGGTCGGCAGGGCGGCCCTGTGGGTCGCTACGATCCCCAAATGGGGCGACCGCCCGTCCGCTCGTGAGCGCGCGCGTCGCCGCATCGCCAAGGCGCTCGTTGAACTCGCACCGGCCGGCGATCGCAACATCCTTATCGCGCTCACCGGCGAAGGTGTCGACGACATCGAACTCGTTCTGCCACGTCAGCGCACGAACGGTCAGCTCGGAACGATTCGCGCGATCGTCGCCCGCTCGAACCCGAACCGGCACCACCTCGAGCTGCTGGAGGGTCTCGAGCTCTCTCCCGGCATGGGTACCGCGGCAATCACCCGCAAGTGGAACGACGCTTTCAGCGTCGAGCGGGTCACCGACGCTTTCTACAGGGAGTTCCGCCTTCTCCGCGACCGCTTCGTCGCCGCACTCGCGGAGTCGAACCCCGGGCATCCGCTGCTTGACCCGGCCGAAGACGACGAGGCCACGCAAGCCGAGCTGCGACGCTTCGTGACCCGCAACCTCGGACGCGTGCTCTTCCTGTGGTTCATCCAGGCGAAGGGTTGGCTCGACGCCGACGCCTCGTACCTCGTCAATCTCTACGGACGCACCGCCTCTGACCACCGCAACTACTTCAACGACGCGCTGCTGCCACTGTTCTTCAACACGCTCGCTGTCGAACCGGCGCGGCGTACCGAGAAGGCGCAAGCACTCGGAGACATCCCGTACCTCAACGGCGGACTCTTCGTTCCGACTGCCGTCGAAGACCGGCTCTACGGCGACGGTCGCGAGCACATCGATATCGTTGTCCCGAACGAGCTCTTCGACCCTCGTGCACACGACGGCCGTGCGCCCACGCTTCTCGGATTGCTGTCGAGCTACCGCTTCACCACGCAGGAATCCACGCCCGACGACCTCTCGGTCGACCCGGATCCCGAGCTCCTGGGCAAGGTGTTCGAGAACCTCAACGAGGACCGCAAGAAGACGGGCACCTTCTACACGCCGCGAGAGATCGTCCGCTTCATGTGCCGCGAGGCACTCGACGGCTATCTCGTCGAGCGGACCGAGGTCAGCCGGGAGACGCTCGCGCGGTTGCGGCTCGAGGCAATCGACCCGGCCGCCACCGACGTGTACCTCACGCCCAAGGAGCGCAAGCGGCTTGAAGAGGCGCTTCTGTCGGTCACAGTCTGTGACCCGGCCGTCGGTTCGGGTGCGTTCCCGGTCGGCATGCTGCAGGAGATCGTGCAACTGCTCATTGGCATAGAGCAGAGCGCCGACGTGAAGGTACAGATTGGTGGCCAAAAGGTCGCCGAGTGGAAGGAGGCAGTCATCACCAACTGCCTCTACGGGGTCGACATTAATCCGGAGGCGGTTGAGATCTGCCAGCTCAGGCTGTGGCTCTCGATGGTGGTCGATGCCGAGCGTCCCGTCCCGCTGCCGAACCTCGACTTCCGCTTCGAGGCGGGCGACAGTCTTGTTGACCGCATCGGGGATACTCGCCTGCGCGAAACGCTGCCGCGCAGCGGACACCAGGACGCGATGCTCTTCGATGATCTTGCCGAGGCCGAGCGGGAGCTCGAGGCGCTTCGTGCCGAGTACGCGACGCTTCGCGACTCGGTCAGGGCCCGTGAGCTGCGGCGCGAGATCAAGGGAAAGCAGCTCGAGCTGGTGGCGCGCCAGATTTCCGACCAGCTTGCCGGGGTGGAGCGGTCGCTCACTGACATGAAGACCCGGCTGGACAAGCTCAGGCGCATGGGCGCAAGCGCGCGTGACCTCAAGCGTGAGGAGAAGGCGGCTGCCGCGTTCGTCGAGCGCCATGAGCACCTTCGCAAGGTTCTCGACGGCCTGTCTCCTGATGCGCCCTACAAGAAGCCGTTCCTGTGGCCGGTCGAGTTCTCCGAGGTCTTCGAGCAGGGCGGGTTCGACATCGTCATCGCCAACCCGCCGTACGTACGCCAGGAGAAGCTCGCCGCCATCGATCAAGAGACGTATGCGTTGAGCTTCGCCGAGGTGCACACGGGTACGGCCGATCTGCTCGTCTACTTCTTCGCCCGCGCCTTGCAGATTCTCAAGGATGACGGTCGGCTCGCCTTTATCACGAGCAACAAGTTCCACCGGGCGGCCTACGGAGAGGGACTCAGGGCGCTCCTGCCAGCCGACCTACAGATCGAGCATGCCATTGACTTCGGCGACCTTGCGGTGTTCGCGGCAATCGCGTATCCATCCGTGCTCATCGGCCGCAAGACCGCCCCGGATCCCGCTGACACGGTCTCGGTCGCTCGCCTCACGCATCCGGTGCGACAGGCGCTTGCCGAGGCAGGAGCATCCGAGAACGTCTCGAGTGTGCGTGAGCAGCTCGAGAACCTCGACTCGCTGCTCGAGCGCAACCGCATCGACGGCTTCCCGCAGGCGCTGCTTCGCAAAGACGGCTGGGTCTTGGAGGACCCGCAGCTCGTGCGCCTGTTCGACCGCATCATGGCGATTGGTACGCCGCTCGGCGAGTTCGTCCAGGGGCGGATGTATCGGGGCGTCCTGACCGGCTTCAACGAGGCGTTCGTCATCGACCAGGCCAAGTGCGCCGCGCTCATCGCGGCCGACCCCGAGAGCATCGAGCTCATCAAGCCGTGGCTTCGTGGACGAGACATCAAGCGTTGGAAGCCCGAATGGGCGGGCCTGTACCTCATCGCGATCCAGAACTCGGGCGATGCCGACTGCGCGCACCCCTGGAAGTACGCTACGACCGAGAAGGACGCGCGAGCGATCTTTGCGGACTCCTTTCCAGCGATTCACCGGCACATGACTGCCTACGAGGACCGACTGCGCCCTCGTGCCGATCAGGGCCGCTGGTGGTGGGAGCTGCGCTCGTGCACGTATTACAGGGAATTCGAGCAGCCGAAGGTTGTCTGGGCAACCATCACGCCCGAGCCCCGGTTCCTTTGGGACGAGGACGGGTTCTACACGAACCAGAAGTGCTACATCGCAACCGGGCTCCCTAAGTGGGGAGTGGCGGTCATGAACTCGTCCCTGATGTTCGTGCTGGCGGCGGCAACGCGATTGAGCGAGAAGCAGGGCGGTTTCTTGGAATGGGAGAAGTCCCCCATGGTCCCTCTCCCGATTGTTGAGCCAAGGCCGGAGACAGCGGCGCTTCTCGAGAATCTGGTAGACGCTAGCGCGGAGTCCCCGGGTTCGCAAGACGATGCCATCAATGACTTGGTAGATGATGTCTACGGGGTGACGGCCGAAGAGGCTGCGCTGCTGGCTGACTGGAGGGCGCAGCGAGCCTACCTCACGAATGCCGAGGCTGAAGATGACTGATATCCGCCGCTTCATCGCCAACGATGAAATCACCGGCACGATGCTCGCCGAACTCGCCCGTGCCTTCAGCGAGGTGCAGCCCGACAGCGTGCGTATCGCCACCGCCTACTTCACCCCGGATGGCTTCCGCGAGATCCAGTCCGGTCTCCAAGATGCGAACCAGGTGCGTATCCTGCTCGGCGAGCGCCCCTTCATGCGGCGGCGTGGCCCAGGTGAGCTGCTCTCCGGCCAGTCGGATGACGCTGAGCACGCCGGCCCGCTCGAGGCGATCGACTGGTTCGAGTTCCTCGAGGGCGACTTGCCTTGGGTGCTGATGACGCACGAGCAGCGCAGGCAACTCCTCGAGGATGAGGGCGAGGAGAGCTACGAGGCGCGCAAGGAGTTTGATCTCGCCGCGTGGCACAAGGTCCAAGAACTCGTCCGCTTCCTCTCGCGCCCCGAGGTCGAGGTTTGCCGCTATCTCGGGCCGGCCACTGGCACCGTACCCGAAGGTGAGGTGCTCTCGGCGAACACGTCCGAGCGCCTTCATGCGAAGGCGTACATCCTTCGCGAGGAGAAGGCCGCCTACGGTGCGGTGGGCAGCAGCAACCTCACCAAGGGTGGGCTGCAGGACAACATCGAGGCCAACCTCATCACGATGGAGACCGGGCCGACGCCGGTGGTCGACGAGCTCGAGGCGTGGTTTGACCGCAAGTGGGACGAAGCGCAGGACTGCAAAGACGAGTTCATCCGCCTGCTCGAAGAGTGCGTGCTTTTCGGTCGGCGCTTCACGCCGTGGCAGGTGTTCCTCAAGGCTCTGCACGCGGCATACGGCAACTTCCTCGGCATCGGTCTCGATGAGGAGGTGGCTGGTCGACTCGCGCTCTTCCAGCAGGAAGGTGTCTCGCGAGCCGTCGAGCTGCTCGAGCGGCACTGGGGTGCTATGGTCTGCGACTCAGTGGGTCTCGGCAAGACCTACATCGGCCTTGGTGTGCTTCGCGAGTACACGCTGCGTAAGAGCAACCGCGTGAGGGCGCTTGTCGTGTGTCCGGCCCAGCTCGAGGGCAACTGGTCGTCCGAGCGTCTGCACGCCAACGGTATCTTTGGCGAGACGGTGAGCATGGAGTACCTGCCCCAGCTTGCCGACATCGACGAGATCGAGGACAACCTCGAACGCGAGCGCAGACGCCGCAAGCTCAGGGCGCTGCAGGACGCCGACATTGTGCTCGTGGATGAGAGCCACAACTTCCGCAATCCGGGCACAAAGCGCTACCGGGCGCTCATGGAGATCATTCGGGCCGGCGCCAAACCGGACAAGCGTGTGCTGCTCTTGACCGCCACCCCTATCAACAACACGCTGTGGGATCTCTACCACCAGCTCATGCTCATCACGCGCGGCGACAACAGCTGGTACGCCGGGCGCGGGCCGGTCGGCAACCTCGAAGGCGAGTTCCGCGCGCTCGAGAAGACCGGCGGCGGACCGGGGCTGCTCAACACGATGCTGCTCACACTCGTACGACGCACGCGCCACGACATCCGTCAGCGCCAGGAGGCCGGAGAACCACTTGAAGTCGACGGGCGCCCGCTCGTGTTCCCTGAGCACGAGATTCCGCAGGCCATCACCTACGGACTCAAGGAGCTCTACGGCGATGTCTACTCACGTGTCATCGAGGCGATTGAGTCGCTCAACTTCGCCGTCTACAACCTCGAGGCGTACGGCATCGAGCGTCCGGGGATGAAGCGCACAGACACCGAAAGCGTTGTGAAGCGTAACGACGCCTATATCGGCATCATTCGAACGATCTATCTGAAGCGCATGGAGAGCTCGGTTGCGGCGCTCATGGCGACCGTCCGCAATCAAGTCAATTATCTCGACCTGTTCCTGTCCTTCCTCGACCAGGGCAAGGTGCTCTTCGCCAAGGAGCGGGATCGCCTCCGCGTGCTGCTAGGCGGGGCACTCGATGACGAAGCGCTCGAGGCAGCCGGGGGTGACGAGGACGTGAAGGCGCTGCTCGATTCGCTGCAGCAGGTCGACACCGCACAATGCGACGTCAGCAAGCTGTCCGAGGCTGTTCGCGCTGATCGAGATTCGCTGCAGGGTCTCCTCGCCGCGCTCGAGGGACTGGAGGCGGCGGACCCCTCGAAGGATCCGAAGATCGCCGCTCTGCGCGCGGTCATCGACGGGCTTCCTGCGCTCGACGACAATGGAGTGCCGGTCAAGGTGGTCGTCTTCACGAACTACAAAGACACGGCGGCGCATCTGTTCCAGGCCTTCGGTGGTCCGACCGACGGACTCAAGGGTGATGTGCGGTGTCTCTCGAATCTCACGGGAGAGCGCTGGCTGTCGGTTCTCACCGGCTCAGACGACAAGAGGCGGCGGGCCCAGGTACTCGCCCACTTCGCGCCGCTTGCCGCGCTTCGCGAGGACCGCGACATCGATGACCCGGAGCTTGCAGTTGAGATCACGCCTTTCAGAGAAGCGCGCATCGACGCGCTCATCACAACCGACGTGCTAAGTGAGGGCCAGAACCTGCAAGACGCCCAGTACCTGCTCAACTACGACCTTCACTGGAACCCGGTGCGTATGATCCAGCGGGCCGGACGCATCGACCGGCTCTTCTCGCCGCATAAGCGCGTGTACTTCTACAACGTCATGCCCGAGAAGGGCCTCGAGGATCTGCTCAAGCTCGTCAAGAAGCTATCGTCACGAGTGAAGGCGATCGATGCCACGCTCGGTCTCGATGCATCGGTACTTGGAGAGGTCATTGAGGCGAAGGCGCTCGACGACATGATGCGCATCCAGCAGGGCGGCAACGAGGCCGAGGCCGTCTACCTCGAAGGCGAGCGCCGCGCGGAGTTCGACGATGCGCTCGACCAGCTTCGCGCCTATATCGACCTCGTGAAGTCACTCGGCACCCAGGACGTCAGGAGTCTCCCCGACGGCATTCACAGCATTCGCGAGAGCGACGAGCCTGGGGTGTTCGTGCAGCTCAAGATGCCGGACGAATTTGGCGGCGAGGTGTTTTGGCGGTTCTATCCGGCAGACGCTTCACCGGTGATCTCGTCAGCGATCGAGGCTGCGTCGCGAATCGCCTGCAATCCAGAAGACGCACGTGCCGAGCTCGGCCCCGAGGACAACCCCTTCCAATACCTGATCGAACCGTTGAAGACCGCGATCGCGGAGCTGGGGCAGGAGTACCAGCGTCGCATGAGCGCTCAGGACCCCGGCGAACTGGTGCGCCAGATCCGCTTGCGGTTGCAGGACCCCAACGTGCAAGAACGTCTGGGCAATCTCGCGGACACACTCTTTGACTGGTGCGACCAGCCTCACCCGAGCGATCTGCTGAAGCGTGAAGACAGCGTTCAGGAGGCGTATAGGGCGCTGAAGGTGGCTGACGCTGATCCTGCCGTGGTGTCAGGGGCGCTCGAGAGGCTGTGGATGGGGCTCGAGGCGAAGGGCCTCGATAGGCCCCTGCCACGGCCAGCGACGCGTCCACCGAGCGAGCGCGACCTTCAGCTCGTGTGCTGGGAGCTGGTGGTGCCGCCGAGGACATTGGGCGCAGCCGTCGCGGCTGATCAGGAGGAGGCGTGCGCCGAGTCAGGCACTCCGCCGAGCCTGCTTGACTCTACCGTACAGCTGAAGACGCCGCTCTAAGGGAGCCTGTGAACTTGTACACGGTGACGGCTAGCCCTGAGATCGAGCGGACGACGCTTCGCGTTGCCGCTCATCTCAAGTGACGTTCGCCACATGATCGGGGGAGGTTTCACGTGTGGGAAGTGTTTGGGGCAGTAGTGACCCTTGTACTGGGCGCGCTTGCCGGAGTCATTGCGACGTCACTAGTTCAGGATCGCATCGATTCCGTCCTGTCGAGCTTTGACACTGGCGCATTCATCACCGGTCAGGACCTGCGCGGGAACTGGGACTTCGAGTACCTGATTCATCACGATGAAGGCAATCACGCTGAGCGGGCAATGATGCGGACAGTGCAGGTCGGTAACAGGGTCCGCGGCATCTGCGAACCCACGTCTCCTGGAGGGTTCTGTCTCAAGGTACGGGGCGTGCTGCGCGGAGCGACCATCACCGGCTCTTGGACCGATATGGATCCCGGGAGCCGGATGTCAGGTGCGTTCTTTCTTCACTTGAACGCGGATGGTAGTGCGATGGTCGGCAACTGGCTGGGCCCGCATCAGGGCGAAGGGGAACCTAGAGTAGGCAGTCTAGAGTTGACGCGAATCGCCTGAATGCGAGGAGTGGTCCCGTGCGCCGAACCTCAAAGAGCGCGAATGGAAGCTTGGCTCTCACCGAAGCCGTCAGGAATGAGGACTGCTGGCCCGAGGGGTCTATGATCGATCAAGAACGGAGCTCAGACTCGCGACTTGCAGCCGCGTCCTTTTCATGGAAGCGCTTCCAGCAGAAAGCGCCGCCCGTAGGGTGTGCACGGGTGGCAAGGCAACGGGGGCGGCGCTTCAGCTGAAGCGCAACCGCGTTATCCCCATCGCCCAACGACCTGAACCGACAGCACTTGACGGCGGTCGGGCGTACTGTAGGCTTCCGATAGGGGTGTAGTTGCGCGACAGGTGACGCCGGGGGACAAGTGCCGTATAGCACACGCATGATCTGCCGACGGTCAAGCCGGGACAAGCGCGGAGGGAGGCTGCTATGCCAGACCATTCAGCGGACGAGCAACGGGCCTTCCTAGACGCGTACACGGAGTACATTGAGTTCACGCTTCTCCCCGCACGTGACGAACTGCTCCAGATCATCCTTCCTTGGCAGGATCCAGTCTACTGGGAGTCCCGCGTCGAGCCCGAGAAGCCCCTGCCGACACCAATCCATCGTCTCAGGGATCGCGTGAAGCGACCCGAGAGTGTCATCGATAAGATTGCGCGAAAGCCCGCCGACTTCCCGCTGGGACTTAAAGCCGAGAGCATCGAAACGATGACCGACACGCTTGGCTTCCGTATCGTCACGCACTTCCTGACGGACTTGGCTCGCGTTGACGAGGCAATTCGGTCAACACCGGAACTCGAGCTGGCCACAGACGATCCTCCAGTCGCGTATCTGGACGAGGAACTTGCCCAGCGCATCGGGCTCTCGATGAAATGCGAACAGAAGGACTCCGGCTACGCGTCGGTGCACTATTGTCTTCGGGTTCGGCCGGATGCGTCACGTCTCTACGAACCGCCATGGGTAGAGGTTCAGGTTCGCACACTGACCGAGGACACGTGGAGCGAAATCGAGCATCAGCTGGGCTACAAGCCAAACAAGCAGACGTCGTTCGCTGTCTCGAAGCAATTCGACATCATCGGGGCGCATCTCCAAGCCATTGACGAGCACTTTCAGTTCCTGGCTGATGAGCTGGCCAGGTTCCAGGAGGAGAGGGAGATTCTGGACAGTGATCCGCTGAATGCGGAGAACCTGCCGCGAGTCCTGGAGAAGATCGGCATCCGTTGTGGTCAGTCGGAAATCGATCCTCTGTTGAAGGCGCTGTTCAGCCGTAGTGTCGTGACGGTGAGAGACCTCAGGCGAATCGCAGGCAGTCATCGTGTGATGGAGCGCATCACGCGAACGCACAAGCATGAGATTGGCCGCGCACCGATCAGCTTCGAAATCGTCACTTGTCTAGCCAACCTCGGGGGCGTGTCCAAGCCGGCGAAGCAAATCGAACTCATCAAGGCCCAAATCGAGGCAAACAAGGTGTGGCAGGAGACTCTCCAAAAGCTGCGGGGTGCGCATGGTAGCGCACCATCACCGAATCCAGGCATCGACGGTTCTGGAGACTGCGACCCATAGCGAACTCGTCTCGATTCTGTACTAGGGGTAGTGTGGCCCGAATGGACTAATAAGATGGCATGAAAAGGACGCTCCGCCGACACTGTCGTTGTTACCAGCAGCGACAGGGAAGGAGAAGCGGATCGGACGGCCGCGAGCGTTAGACTGAAGCGAAGCGGGTGGGCCGCTGCTCATCCGCCCAAGGTCATGCAGTGCGCCCACTGAGCGGAACAGACTGGGGAGGGTTGAATGGCTGACGCCGCACTTGGGGTCACATGGAGCACAGACCATGTTTGCGCTAAATGGCTTGATTCGTCTGTCACCGAGGCCGGGAAGCATTCCCTAGTACTTCTGGTCGAACGCGATGCTGCGCGCGACGCAATTCTTGGCGACTTGAGTGAACTGGTTCGAGAGCACTACGTCGCACCTGAGACTCTGGCGAGACGTCTTGAGGAACATGGCGCAACGCAGACCGCAGCCCTGGTTCGAGCGCAGCTTCCCACCGGAAAGAGAAGTCGCTCCGGTGACATGGGGGAGATCCTCGCAACTGAGCTTGCGGAACAGACACTTGGCTTCTCGGTGCCAGTGCGTCGATTGCGCTGGAAGGATGGGCGCGAAATGGCACTGCGTGGCGACGACATCATCGGTGTAGCTGGGAGTCTTGATGCTCTCGTCTTCCTGAAAGGAGAGTCCAAGAGCCGTGCCAGTCTTGCCACTGCAGCCATCGACGAAGCAGCCGCAGCCCTCGAGCGAGATCGCGGTCGTCCTACTAGGCACTCGGTTCTCTTCGTGGCAGACAGGTTGCGAGAGCAGGGCCGCCACGATATTGCTGCCGGACTCGAATCGGCCGTCATCAATGGCTTCAAGGGTTGCCGTGTAGAACACCTGCTCTTCGTTCTGTCTGGCAACAACCCAGGCAACCTGTTAGCTGCGCACTTGGCGGCCTGTGCGACGCACACTAAGCGTCACGCAGTCGGGCTGCGAGTCGCAGACCACAGTGCTTTCATTAGCACCGTCTACGGAGCTCTCTAGGCGTGCACTCGCTGAACGACATGATTGCTCTTCTCGAACGCGTGGTCGCCCCGGGCTACGGCGGCCGACTGCTGGACAAGGGATTGGCGCGAGGACTCATCTGGCGCGACGGAATGTTGCCGCAAGGATCCCCATCCTTTCCGGAAGCCCTGACGGAGGACTTGCTTGACTATGCCCACGGTGTTGCTGCGCTCGCTCTCCGGATACAGTCACAGGACCCACACGCCGACATGCTGGAACGTGCCTTCTTGGTTGCCGGGGAGTCGATAGAGGCGGTCGTTCTCAGGGGGCAAGACAGTCCGAACTGCGGTTTCCATCGCCTGACTGCCGCCGTTGCCTTTCATCTTGCCGGCTACTCAGCGCGTGCATACACGATGTTGCCATCTCTAGCGGAACGACAGAATCTCGCTCCGCCGGAGTGCGTACTGCTGCATCTGCTTAGGCGAAACTTAGTCGAGATGCACGCTGAGTACTCGGCGTGGCTGCTCGGCGGGCATCACTCGGATAGCGAAGTGGCGAGGCGTCTTCAGCACGATGACGAATTTGATGTGCCGGACGCCGTTGACTCAGTGCTGACCACCTCCCTCATGAAGTCCCTTGCACTACTTGACCACGGCCTAGCCATCGGAGATGGAGACGCTGTTGCAGATGCAACCGCTCGCTTACAGTCGGTGGAAGCCGCAGCACTGGAACTGGGTGCGGTCAGTCACTGGTGGACAGCAGCGCTCTCTGGAGGCTTGGCGAAACAGCTCTGGGAAATGAGCCTACATCAGCAGCTTCCGGAGCTTGCGGAGGATGATGTTCATCACGCCCGATGGTCATCGCTGCGAACGGACTACATCAGGCGCTTGAGGGCGAGTGATCGTGCTTCGATTGAGCTTTGGCCATCACAGATTCAAGCGGTCGGTCGTGTCCTGGACGCTGATGATGACCTGGTGGTGGCTTTGCCGACCAGTGCAGGCAAGACACGCATCGCTGAAATGTGCATTCTCCGTTCCCTAGCCAGCCACCAGCGTGTCGTGTATGTCACGCCGCTGAGGGCGCTCTCTGCACAAGTCGAGAGGGACCTCTCCGACACTTTCGTGCCACTCGGATTCGCGGTCTCATCTCTCTACGGTTCGGCTGGAATCGAGATGGAGGACTCGGAGGTTCTTGGCCAAGCGGATATCGTCATATCCACACCGGAGAAGCTCGATTTCGCGCTCCGCAACGACGACTCGATCATCGATGACGTTGGGCTTGTAGTGCTAGATGAGGGGCACATGCTCGGCCCACAGGAGCGCGAAGTCCGATACGAAGCGCTCGTCCAGAGGCTGCTGTCCCGCGCTGATGCAGCTGCCCGCAGACTTGTGTGCCTCTCAGCGCTCTTCCCGACGCCAGAGGAGATGGAAGATCTGGTGGCGTGGCTGCGCCAGGATCAACCCGGCAACCCGGTGCACTCTACCTGGCGGCCCACACGTCAGCGTTTCGGAGTGCTCCGATGGGGAGGAAGCGCCGCCCGCCTAGAAATCAGCTTGCATGACGAAACTCCTTTCGTGCCGCGGTTCGTCGAGGCGCAGGAGCCACCTGGGGGCTCCCGTCGGCGAAACAGCTTCCCTCAGGGCAAGCAGGAACTCACGCTCGCAGCAGCTTGGACCTTCGCCCAACAGAATCAGGATGTGCTGGTCTACTGCTCGCTCAGGAAGTCGGTCGAAGCGCTCGGCAAGACTATCAGCAGGTGCATACGACACGGGGTTCTGTCCCCGCTAGTAGAGCCAAGCGCACGAGTTCGGAATGCCATTGTTACCGGAACGGAATGGCTTGGGGTGGATCATCCCGCAGTGGAATGCCTCAATTATGGCGTTGCACTGCATCACGGTGGTCTACCAAGACCGTTCCTTAGCGAGATAGAGGGGCTACTGCGTTCACGTGAGTGCCCCGTTGTTATTGCGTCGCCCACCCTGGCGCAGGGGCTCAACTTGTCTGCCAGCGTTCTGCTTGTACCTTTCGTTTGGCGCAACGGCGAAGTCGTTCCGACAACCGAGTTCGCGAACGTCGCTGGTCGGGCGGGTCGGGCGTACGTCGACATGGAGGGACTCGTCGTCCACGTGGTGTGGGAGGATGAGCCGCGCCGCGCCCGAAGGGCAGTGAAGACGTGGGAGGACTTGGTGGCATCCGCCAAGGCCCCCAAGGTCGTAAGCGGGATACTACTGTTGACCTGGGAGGTATACCAGCGCATCGCGAAGGCTGCCGCCATTCCGCTGAAGGAGGTCGTTGAATACGTTGCCGGCAACGACTCAGCTTGGGACATTCCTCAGGCCAAGGCTGATGAACTGGGCCTTTCTGTTGCCGAGTGGGAGAGGGATATCGCATCCTTGGATTCTGCGGTCCTTGCGCTCCTGGACGCCGATACTTCCGCCGAGTGTCTGGACGAAGCGCTCACCAATGTGCTGCAGGGATCATTGTTTGCGAGGCAGCTGTCTGAAAAGACACCAGAGACTCAATCTCTCCTCGCAGGCTTCATCGCGGCCCGAGCGGCCCACGTGTGGACAAACACAAGTGAGCAACAACGGCGCGGATACCACGCTGCGGGCGTGGGTCTGCGAGCAGGCAACTTCCTAGATGAACACCTCGACACTCTGGTGTCCCTCCTGCTGGAAGCCGAAGCGGCGGTTGCCGACATGGACGTCTCCGCTGTTGCAGGGCCAATCGTGGAGTTCGCGGAACTTGTCCTTGAGACGGCCCCGTTTAGAGCTCCACGCGCGCTACCGAATCGCTGGCAGGACGCCTTGCGCGGCTGGATCGTTGGGGAGCCAGCATCTGAGATTGTCAGCCTCTGCGATTATGGTGTCGACCTACTTCAGGAAGCCCTGTCGTACCGACTGCCATGGGCGATGGAAGCAGTGAGAGTGCATGCTCTTGCCATGGGAGTAGCTGACGCAGAGAAACTTGCAGGCATCGCTCCGTTGGCCGTCGAGACGGGCACGGCGAACCGCAGTTCAATGCTTCTTCTGAGCAGTGGCCTTGAGTCTCGTGCGGCTGCTTTCGTCGCGATCGACTCGACCGCTGCGACTTTCGGGGATCGCACTGAGATGATGCAGTGGTTAGATTCAGATGCCGTGAAATTGGCGGAGACTGACGAGTCCTGGCCAACCCCAGGCAGCAGACACCAATGGATTGCCTATAGGGAGCGGGCCCGAGCAAACCGATTGGGGAGGTGGCGGCGTATGGCACAGAGCATCGAAGTAGTCTGGGAATCCGCACCCCCGTCGCCCGGCCAGCGCGTAGTCCTTGAACCGTCTGCCTCCCCAGGGGAATGGCTGGTACTCACGCCGACATACGATCGCTTGGGCGTTACAACCGCAGATATCGCTCACGAGCACCGTGAAATCGTCTCCGTGCAAGTATCCCAGGACGGCGAAGCGGTTGAGGTGGAGTACTTTGGACGCGTGAGTCGCTAGCAGGCCTGGCGCCTGCTAACCTCGACCTGACTCGCTTCGCTCGTGAGATCCGTCAGACGTCACGGTGCGGCCGCTTGGCGTTCGCATGATAATGTGACAGCGGCGAGTGCGGTTCCAGAAAGGCAGAGTCGATGGCGGACACGGGAGCGATGGGCGGTCTTGCGAGGACACGCCCAGGCGCGGGTTCGAGCATAGCGATCGTCGGAGGCAGCCTGAGGGCGGCTGCGATCTTGCGCTTGCTGAGCGAAGTCGGCAACGTGCGTATCGCGGCGCTCGCCGGTGCTCCGGTGGCCTCGCCCGCCGCGCGTCTTGCGGCGGATCTCGGTGTGTTCGTGGCCTCCGACATCGATGACGTGTTTCAGCTGGATGGACTCGATCTTGTCATGGACATGTCCGAGGACGCCGAGATGCACGAACTGCTCGCGACGCGCAGACCGGCTGGTATCGAACTCGTGGGGACCTCGGGGTCGGAGCTTGTATGGGATCTCCTGGTCGCGAAGAAGCGAGGCGAGGAGCAAGAGAGGCTGTTCGCCGAGCTCCAGATCGCCTACGACAAGATCCGCAGCCACGAGCGACGCCTTCAATCCAGCAAGCGGGAGCTAGAGCGCACCAATGAGGAGTTCGAAAGCAAGCTCGCCGAGATATTCTTCACCCACGAGTTCTTCAAGGCGCTCACCCGGTTCACCGGTGTCGACCAGGTCTGCAACCTGATCGTCGACGGCGCCAACGGCATCCTCGGCGCGGAAATCAGCTGTGTGTATCTCTTGCAGCGGGAAGAGTCGTTCCTGCGTATTCGCGCTTCCCAAGGCAGGCCGCCGGAGGTCTTCGAGCCGGAGGTGCCGGTGGCACAGACCATCCTCGGCGCGTCGTTTCGCGAAGGGCTCGTACAAGAAGCAAGCGCGGAACCGTCATCGCCGTCACTCGCGTGGATGCGCGAATCGAGTGATATCCGGTCCCAAGTGGCGGTTCCGCTCCGGTCAGGCGAGACGGTGCATGGTGTCATCGTGATCGCTTCCGCGAACCCGCGCGAGTTTTCGACGGCTGAGCTGGAGCGCCTTCAGGTCATCGCGAACCAGTCCTCGCTCGCGCTCGAGAATGCGTTGCTCCACGGCGAGCTTGAGCGGCTTTCCGTCACCGATCGTCTTACCGACCTGTATAACCACGGGCACTTTCAGCAACGCCTCGACGAAGAGATCAAGCGAGCGGAACGTTTCGGACATCCGCTCTCGATCATCCTTCTTGACATCGACGACTTCAAGCGGCTTAACGACGCGTACGGGCACCCGCGTGGCGACGCGGTTCTCAAAGTGGTCTCAGCCATCATTCGCGACAATCTTCGCGAGATCGATCTTGCCGCGCGGTATGGCGGCGAAGAGTTTGTCGTGCTGTTGCCTGAGACCGGGACGGACGGCGCCAGCGCGGTGGCGGAGCGTGTGCGCGCACGGGTCGCGGATGAGGCGATGCGGCTCGATGGTGTTGACAAGCCTGTTCGCACGTCGGTCTCGCTCGGAGTGGCTACGTTTCCGATCCACGCCGAGACCCACACCGGGTTGATTGACGTCGCTGATCGCGCCCTCTACGAAGCGAAGGCGGCCGGTAAGAACCGAGTCGAGGTGGCGACGTGAGACCGATACTGCCAGGCCAGCGTGGTGCGGCGGTCGAGGACGTGCAGCGCAAGCTTCATCTGCTCGGCCACGATCTCGGTCCTACCGGGGTCGACGGTGTGTTCCTTGGCCAGACGCGCGAGGCGGTCGTGGCGTTTCAGCGGGCACACGGGCTTTCTGAGGACGGGGTTGTTGGAAGGGAGACGTGGACGGCGCTCGTCGATGCGACATTCCAGCTCGGTGACAGAGTGCTCTACCTGAGGCTGCCTTACTTCCACGGTCAGGACGTGCGTGCGCTGCAAGAGGCGCTCGGGGCGCTCGGTTTCGCTGTGGGGCAGGTAGACGGGATCTTTGGTCCCGCGACCGGACGCGCCGTGCGCGAGTTCCAGCGGAACAGCGGGCACATCGCCGATGGGATAGCCGGTGCCGAAACCATCCAGGTTATCGAACGGTTACGGCACGTATGGGAGGGCCGATCGGCGACCACGCACACACGGCCCGTATCTGAGCCGCCGCCCGGGGGCTTGTTTGGAAGGCGTTCCGTAGCCGTCGCGGGATGCGACCTGGTGGCTGCGGAGGTGGCTGAGCGCGTCGTGAACGTGGCGCTTGCCACCGACCCGCACGCGCGGATCGAGATCGCCCAGGATCCCGGCGCGGCCGACGTCACTGTGTTCTTGTCAACCTTACCGGCGATCGAGGAGCGCACCGGGCCGTGCGTGAGCGGGGGAGACGACGACGTCGCAGCGTTGGCCGCACGGCTCGTGACAGCTGTCGAAACCGCGCCGGAAGACGCCGGGTCGATCGCGATCGACCTCGGTGACGTCGCGGGCGAAGACCATGAGATTCAGCGCATGTCCGTACGTGTGTTCGACGCGCTTCGCCGCGCGATGGCTCGTTAGACATGATTTGTGCTATCATTGCGCGGTTGTATCGTCGTTGTACCACAACAGGAGGTAGCGCTCTGATTTCTAGCAGACGCACACCTGTCGCCCTGGTTCTTGCCGTCGTGCTCGCGTTTAGCGCTGTTTCCGCGTACGCGTCACCGGCTTCGGCTAAGCGTGAGCAGGCCCGGCAGGTCAAACAGCAGATCGACGCCCTCGATGTCGAAGTCGAGCTGGCCGCCGAGGAGTACAACGAGGCACGGATAGCACACGAGTCTCTGGTCAGCGAGATGCGGGCGACCGCCACGCGCATAGCTGAGACTGAAGCGGTCATCACTGACTTGCAGACCCGTCTTGAGGCGCGCGCCGAGGCGATGTATCGCAATGGGCCGTTCAGCTTTCTAGAGGTCCTCTTAGGAGCGCAGGATTTCGAGCAGTTCTCGACGATGTGGGATCTGCTTCAAGACATCAACTCCAGCGACGCCGGCAACGTTGAAAACCTTCAGGCCGCACACGTGGAGCTAGCGGAGGCCAACGCGCGTCTCGCCGAACAAGAAGCGGCCGCAAAGACGGTGCTCGACCAGATGGCGGCGAACAAGGCGGCGATCGAGCGCAAGCTCGCTGATCGCAAACGTATGCTTGCCGGCCTCGAGACGGAGATCGCCGCGATTGAGGCCGCTGAAAGGGCGCGCGCCGCCGCCGCCGAACGCGCCGCCGTCTCGCGCAGTTTCCCGCTCGTGCGCCAACGGTCGTTCCCGCCACCTACCCGCGCGCCCCGAAGCGAGGTCGTCGATATCGCGAAACGATATCTCGGCGCTCCGTACCGCTGGGCGGCATCGGGCCCCGATATGTTCGACTGCAGCGGGTTCACCCTGTTCGTCTTCCGTCAGGTCGGCGTGTCGCTTCCTCACTCATCCAGGGCGCAGTACGGGGTGGGGGAGAGGGTATCGCGGGCCGATCTGCAACCAGGTGATCTCGTGTTCTTTGGGTCCCCGATTCGCCATGTCGGCATTTACGTTGGCGGCGGACAGTACATTCACTCGCCACGTACTGGAGATGTCGTCAAGATATCGTCGCTGGGGGGCCGCAGGGACTACGTTGGCGCCACTCGGCCCTAAACGCTCGATGTGGCGCGGCGGCGCTTCGAGTACGGTATCCTGTACGCACGCCGAAATCGAAGCACGGGGTGAGACGCGATGGCTCAGATCGACGGACTCCTGAGGCTGATGACCGAACAGGGATCGTCTGACCTGCACGTGAAGGTCGGGAGTCCCCCCGCGGTCCGGCTTAACGGCAAGTTGCGTGTCATGCGCGAGATGCAGCCGCTGAGCCCCGACGACACGCGCCTTCTCGCCCTCGGCATGATGGACGATCGTCAGAAGGTCTCGTTTGAGAACCATCGCGAGATCGATTTCGCGTATTCGCTTTCGGGAATCGGCCGTTTCCGCGTCAACGTGTTTCATCAGCGAGGCAGTGTGGGCATGACGTTGCGCCGCGTCGCCACAGAGCGGGCCAGCGTCGAGGAGCTCGGGTTGCCTCCGATCGTGCGCCGTCTCGCGGATGAGCCTCGTGGGCTCGTGCTCGTCACGGGGACCGCAGGCTCCGGCAAGACCACCACTCTGGCGGCGATGATCGATCACATTAACAGCACCCGCGAGGGGCACATTGTGACGATCGAGGATCCGATCGAGGTTCTCCACAACGACAAGAAGTGCATCGTGAACCAGCGCGAGATCGGCATTGACACCGAGTCATACGCCGATGCTCTCAGGCACGTGGTGCGCCAAGATCCCGACGTCGTCCTCATCGGCGAGATGCGTGACCACGAGACGGTGAACGCGGCGCTTACAGCCGCTGAGATAGGAAACCTGGTTCTGTCGACGCTCCACACCATAGACGCCACCGAAACCATCAACCGGATCATCGATTTCTTCCCGCCCTACCAGCAAAAGCAGATCCGTCTCATGCTGGCGTCCACGCTCAAGGGCATCATCAGCTTGCGTCTCATACCCACCATCAACGGCGGACTTGTTCCCGCCGTCGAAATCATGGTCATGACCGGTACGATCCGTGAGTACATCAACGACGCCGAGAAGACATACCTCATCCGAGACGCGATGGAGGAGGGCGAGTACTACGGGATGCAGACGTTCGATCAGAGCCTGCTCCGTTTGTACAAGGACCGGATGATCACACTCGACGACGCGATCGGGATGGCGGCTAACGCGCACGACTTCAAGATCAAAGTCCGTCACCTGGGAGTGGAATCGCAACACGCCGCAGAGAGCGGCATCTACTGATCCCGGTCGCCGCCGCCTCGCACAGCCTCGCGCCGCCTCCGTAGCGCCGCATGCGTGGTGAGCGCTCCGGCAAGCGAACCCAGCGTATCGATTCCCCAGTCGACCACGTCTGGAACTCGTCCGGGGACAAACGCCTGGTGGAACTCGTCACTGACTCCGTATGCCGAGGAGATGAGAACGGCGAGCATGATCGCTCGGATGCGATCGGGGGTTTCGTGCGAGATCGCCAAGTACAGCAGGCCGCCGAGAACCCCGTACGTGACAAAGTGCGCGATCTCGCTCCCGGTTCCCGGGATTGCCGATCCGGGGAGCGAGGACATCGCGAAGATCACCGCCATCCAGGCGGCAGTCGCCGTCCACGCTACGCTTCTGCCGAGCGTCGCTCGTGGCGGTGCCTGGGGTTTGTTCAGCACGTTGCTCTCCATCGTGCGTTGATGTCAGGACCGCAGAGAGTCTAGCAAAAGCAACAGATGTTGACCCGCCCAGCGACGAGTGGCAGGGTTGTCATTTGTATTGAGCCCGTAGCCGTCAGTAAGGATCCATGTGGCCATGAAGCGCCGTACCGCCGTGATCGCGGTCATCATCTCCGCAGTGTGCTTCGGCACACTCGCCATCTTTACGTCCCTGGCCTACCGTCAAGGCGCTGAGCCGCTTCAGTTGCTGGCGTGGCGGTTCGGTGCCGCGTCACTGTTGCTCGGAGGGTACTTTGCCATAATCAGGCCGCGGGCGCTCTGGGTGGGCCGCGGTGATCTGGGCCGCTACGCTGTCCTTGCGGTAGCCGGGTACGGAGCCGCATCTCTTTGTTTCTTCTTCGCGCTCCTCCACGCGGACGCGGGAGTGGTGGCGGTGCTCTTCTACACGTATCCGGCCCTGGTGACGCTGGCGGCGCGGCTGTTTGGGCGCGAAGCGCTCGATCTTCCCCGCGCCGTGGCTATCGCGCTCACGTTCGCGGGATGCGCGCTCGTTGTTGACCCGTTTTCCGGAGGACAGGGCGTTTCCACGGCGGGTGTCTTGCTCGGACTCGGTGCCGCAGTTGGATACGCGTCGTTTAACGTACTTTCGCACCGCTGGTTGCCCGGCCGGTCGCGCGGTGTGCTGATGACGTACACGTTTGGCTTCAACACGATCGCGATCGTGTTCATAGCCTCGCTTGTCGGCGCCCCGCTCGCACCCGTAGGCTGGACGTGGGAGACGTGGATGTTGCTCGGCGCCATCGTCTTAGTCCCGACGTTTGCCGCCGTACTCTTGTACTTGAGGGCGATGCGGCAGATCGGACCTGCCCAAGCCTCGATCATCTCGACCTTCGAGCCGCTCGTCACGATCGGGCTTGCGGCGCTCGTGCTCGGTGAGAGGCTGTCGATCCCACAAGCTGCGGGTGCTGTTCTCGTGCTGGCTGGCGTGGTGCTCGCCGAGTTCCATGTGCGCGACTTAGACGAGGTGGCGATCGTCTGACCACGCCGCGCATGTCGTCTCGCGGACGGAAGCGGGCAGGGGAGCTTGTGGACGCGGAAGGAGCGGCGCTACTACACTGGCAGGTGCGGTTTAAGGAACCGTGATGGCACATCGGAGGAACTCGTGGACCACTACCGTACGCTGCAAGTTGCGCGCAACGCCGAACCCGAGGTCATCGAAAAAGCGTACCGCGCTCTGAGCCTCAAGTACCACCCGGACGTCGTTCCTGAAGACAGGCGGGAGGGTGCGACCAGAGCGATGCAGCGGATTAACGAGGCGTACCGGGTGCTGCGTGACGCCGAGTCGCGATCGCGCTACGACCGCTCTCTCGTGCCAGAGGCGGGAGGAAGAGGAAGCGCGTGGGACACCTTCATGGCGAAGGGGCTCGTCGGGATGTTTCTGGAGCGAGTGATCCCTGACCGGTGAGCATGGGTACTCGGTGTTGCGTGCGGCGCCTGGCGCGATCACCTATCCCGCGATAGCCCGTTCGAGCTTGTCGCGAAGCGCCCGGATGATGCCTGGGTAGGAGACCGCTCCGTCGTAGATGGGGACGCCGTCGATAACGGTGACCGGGTAGAGCAACCCCCGGGTCTCGATCTCCTTGATGATCGACGCCGAATGCTCCCTGACGGTTTGGCTCTGCGCATCGCGATAGACGACCGTGGCGGCGTCGCCAAACTTGCGTGCGACTTCGTCACGGATGAGAGCGGTGATCTCCTCCGGAGACCATGACGGCCCTCAACCTCCCGAGTAACACGACGTATGGGTTGGCATGTCAAACACCTCGACCGTGACCACGGCTTCAGACACGTAGACCTCCATCAATCCAGGGGCTGCGACGTTCACCGTGAACGTACGCGGCATTAGGTTCAGCACCAGCGAGTAGCGAATCTCATACCTTATCGGCAAAGGGGGAGACTTCCTGAACGATATGATACCCCATAGGGTATATATGCGCAACTCTGCCACGCCGATGGTGCTGCTGGTACCATAGGAGCACGTGTGAAGCGCGCTTTGGGTGCTGGAAGTGAACCGCGTGAGACGGGGGTAGCTGTGAAAGAACGTAGCGGGGAAGTGGGCTCGCGTTCGATGCTGCTCGTGATGGTGGGTGCCGGAGTCGCCATCGGCGCAGCCTTCCCGCCGATAGCGAGCGTGTTCGTCGAGCCTAAGGGACCCAGTGCGCTCGCGGGTTTCTGGGTGATGTCGCTTACCGCGGGTGTCGTTCTCGGGACCGCGTGCTACTTCATATCGAAGCGCATGGCGGAGCGTCTCTTCTCCGCGGTTCTTGAGGAGACCGCGGCTCTGCTTGAGGTACCGGTCGCTCGCGCTAAAGGTATCGCGGGTATCCGCAACGAGTTGCTCCGTGAAGCGGGAGACCTCGGGCGACTGCTTGCGCGGGTGCAGTCGATGAGCAACGAGGTGCGCGCGCTCACCGCCGAAGTTCTCGCCGCTACCGAACAACAAGCGTCCGGCGCCGCGGAGCAGGCGGCTGCGGTCGCGCAGACATCGGCCACTGTTGAAGAGCTCGCACAGACTTCCAAGCAGATCGCCGAGAACTCCTCGGCGGTGGTGGCCGTCGCCGAGCGTACGCTGCAGAGCGCCGAGGAAGGCATGGGCGCGGTCGCGGACACCGCGGCGGGAATCGAGGAGATTCGTGCCACCACGAACGCCTCATCCGACCGGATTCTCGCGCTTGGAGAGAGAAGCCAAGAGATCGGACGGGTGCTCACCATCATCGACGAGATCGCCGAGCAGACCAAGATTCTCGCGCTCAACGCCGCCATCGAGGCCGCGCGCGCCGGTGACGCCGGGAAGGGATTCGCGGTGGTGGCCGAGGAGATCCGAAAGCTCGCGGATTCGGTGACCGAGTCGACGCAGGAGATTGGCCGCGTGGTGCGTGAGATTCAGGCATCGACGTCCTCGCTCATCATGTCCACCGAGCGTGCCGCCAACAAGGTTGATGAGGGCAAGATGCTCGCGCAGCGCACCGCGCAGGCGCTCGAACGGATCGTGTCACAGGTCGAGGAGACAACTGACGCCGCCAAGCAGATATCGATAGCCACGCAGCAACAGCGCACAGCGTCTGATCAGGTAGTGGTCTCGATGCGCGAGGTTGCCTCCGTCTCCCAGCAATCGGCGGAGACATCACGGCAGGTATCATCGGTGATCGCTCAGCTCGACAAGCTCGCCGACTCCCTGAAATCGATTCGCTGAGGTGGGCGACGTCGTTGACAGGCTCGCCGCTGCGGGGATTGTGATTCCTGGCGCTCCGGCAGCTCTGGGAGCGTATGTGCCGGCGGTTCGAGTCGGCTCGCTTGTCTTCACCGCAGGTCAGCTGCCGCTTGCAGACGGCGAGCTTCTCGCGGTCGGTCACGTGGGCGCCGACGTGACCGTCGAGCGCGGGCAGGAGTGCGCGCGGATGTGCGCTGTCAACGCGCTCGCGGCGGCGTCAACGGTGTGTGATCTCGACGAAGTGGTCCGCGCGGTCAAGCTCGTCGCGTATGTCGCCTCGGCTCCGGGGTTCATCGCTCAGCCTCTTGTCGTCGATCACGCGAGCGAGGTGCTTGTAGTCGCGTATGGAGAGCGAGGGCGGCACGCGCGCGAGGCCGTAGGAGTGGCGGAGCTGCCCAAAGGCGCCCCGGTCGAGCTCTCGATCGTTCTCGAGCTCGGCCGGTAGATCCGGTCCGCTGGGCTGGGATCCGGTCGCGGTAGGAGTTGTGCCATGCGTAGTGAATCAGACAGTGTGAAGATTCGGACGCTATATACCCCCTCGGCTGTTGATGGACGCAGGTGCATTCAGGTATCGTCAGTGTGTTAATCGGCGTGAATGCTTGTGTCTTGACGAAAAGCTCGGCTTCATGGGCTTGTGAGGAGAGGTGTGTATGCCAAAAGTCTCTCTGAGCGGATTCAAAGATCCGCTTCGGCGACCGCGGTACATCATCTGGACGGGTGTCGCCGTCCTGGTGCTGGCTGCGGTCATGATCGTCGCGTTAGGGGCGACATCCACGTACTGGTTTTGCGCGGAGGGGTGTCACAAGGTCCAGGATGACACCATCATTGCCTTCAATCGCTCCTCGCACTCCAACGTGTCGTGCATGGCGTGTCACATGAAGGTGAACGCCGACCCGATAACCTTCGTCCTTCACAAGGCAGAGGCTCTTGGGGAACTCTACTTGACGGCTACGAACAAATTCTCATTGCCGCTCAATCCGACTTCCCACCTCGCCCTCGACGCGAAGTACATGGGGTCCGAGCAGTGCACGCAGTGTCACAACCTCGCGACGCGACCGGTGACGCCGAGTCCGGGCATAATCATCGATCACGACGTGCACTCTGAAGCCGAGATCCACTGTACGGTCTGTCACAACAGGGTGGCGCACCGTGAGGACTTCGAACTCACCCTTACCGATCCCAACACGGGTGAGCCAAACAGGAAGCACGAGAACTTCATGCTCATGACCGCGTGCTTCCGCTGTCACACGCTAATCAGCGAGTCACCGGGAGGTATAGTGGCGCCCGGCGCGTGCGAGGCGTGCCACACGCCCGGCTTCGAGCTCAGACCAGACTCCCACTTCGAGGAAGGCTTCTATCCTCGCGGACATGCCGATCTTGCGCTTGCTGAACTGGAACAAGAGGCACAGGCCGCAGACGGTGATGGGAGCGCGTATGCCGCTGAGGAAGAGACTCTTGGCCCCGACGCGCCTATGTACAAGCGCTTGGCTCAGCTTCCCGCCGTCGCGGAGATCGATTACTGCTCCACGTGTCACGTGACCGATACGTTCTGCGGGGGCTGTCATGGGATGGAGATGCCGCATCCCGTCGAGTTCGTCGAGAAGACCCACTCTGAGAGCGCGGCGAGCCAGCCCGAGAAGTGCATGATGTGTCACACCTCAGTGGATCCAGCGTTTTGTGACTCGTGCCACCACGGTGTCGAGTCTGGTTGGGAGTTCGAAACTGAGGTGGCTTGGGGTGGTTCGCAGCACGCGGAGGCTGTCCGCACGAACGGTGTTCCCGGGTGCCTCGGCGTGTGTCATGAGCCGGCGTACTGCCAGGACTGCCACACAGCTACGAATCCGCTTCCCACTTCGCATGGGGCAGCTGACTGGCTGCGACGGCCAGCGGCCGAACTCGGTCAGCATGCGGTAGACGCTAACAACGAGATCTCAGCGTGCGAGGTGTGTCACGGTGAGGGCGGGGCTAGCGCGCCGTTCTGCAAGAGCTGCCACGTTGTGGACGTGCCTCATCCGCAGGAATTCAAGCAGTTCCATGCTTCTACGGGACGCAACAATCCCCAGGCGTGCTCCAACTGCCACACGTACGTCGAACTGTGCAGCGATTGCCACCATGAGGGCGCGGTCGATGGCCAGCCATGGCTTAGGGTGCATGCCGACACCACGAACGAACAGGGTGCCGAGGGCTGCTTCGAGATGTGCCACGACAGAGCGTTTTGTGTCGAGTGCCACACCAGCCGTGCGGTTCTGCCAGAGAGCCATCAGGCAGGCGACTGGACACGCCGCGCGACGATAGATGCGCCGGCCAGGCATCCCGCCGCGTTTGATGAACAGCCCGAGAACTGCTCGTACTGCCACGGCGACGGCGGTGCCAAGGCTAAGTTCTGCACCGATTGCCACAAGCTCGAGATGCCGCACCAGCCGGACTTCAAAGAGACGCACGCTCCGAGCTTCCGTGAGGAGGAGTTCGCTAAGCCAGCGTGCATGAACTGCCACTCCCAGTACTTCTGCGACAGGTGCCATCATGAGGGCGCTACCGGCGCACAGCCGTGGACGCAGGAGCACGCACCGCTCGTGAAGGACAAGGGCGCCGAGCCGTGCTTCGTGTGCCACGAGCCCCCGACGTGCGCGGCATGCCATGTGCGCCTCGGTCGATAGCACAAGCTGACGGACTCGAATAGTGTGTGAACGGAAGGCCCCCTCTGCCGAGGGGGCCTTCTTTTTTGTGGGGCACTATTCCGGAGAGCTTGCCTCGACGTGAAGGGTGCGGGGTGGGACAAAGGATTTGGAGGAATAGGCCGGAGGGGACGCGCTGGCCTTGACCGGAAATGCAATGCATGAGGCGCCTTACGCTGAGCGGGGCGTGGCCGCGGAGAACTGGATATACCATCAAAACTGCAACTTCTACAGTAATGACGGAATATACTCCTACAAGCTCTAACAGGGGGCGAGTACGAGATGAACGTGAATAGACTGGCGCTTGTTATCTTGCTGTGCGGTGCCGCGCTGACAGTAGGGTGTTCCTCACAGCAGGATAACAAGGTCTCGGAGGGGCAGGCTCCCGCAGAGAGTCTCGAGCCGGAAGACCCCGATACGGGGGTCTTGTATCTCGGCAAAGAGGGTGAGACTGGGATCGACTACGTTTCTCTCGCTGGCCAGGCAGATCGCGTTGATGATCTCGATGCGATTGGCAGCTGGCTTGGTTCTCGCCTATCACTCGTGGGAATGCCTGAGAGATCGAGACCCATCGCATTCTGGGTAGCGAAACCAGAGTTCAATGGCTACAGGCATGCTTTGATCGAACTGAGCGACGGAACCCTGATCGAGATAACTGTCAACTCGGATGTGGAGGCAGCGCGGGCAGGTGCGGCGATCGAGGTCGACCCTACGCTCTCACGGAAAGAAGCACACATTCAAGAGATGTCGCTTGGTTCCATCACGGCCGAGGCGCGGGAGAAGCTCGACATTCCGGTGGTCATAGACAAGGATACTGGGATGGCGCTGCCAGGAACCGGCCTCAAGACTGGCGTGGCGAAGATATCGTGGGCACAGGACCGCTTCTCGATTATGGTCATGAGCGAGACGGCAGCCGTTGCTCAGCTACTTCCTATCGCAAGGGCAGTCAGACTCGACGCCGAGTGACCGGGCCGCAAGATGTGAAGCTCGAATTCGAGTAGGAGACCTACGCTCCCTAGCTCGTCCTCCCCGACGGGCCCCACCCATTCTTCACGAGAGTCGTCGATGCTTGCTTGGCGGAGGTGTCGCGCACATTGCCCCCAAAAGGTCTCTTCGATGACGGCGATGTCGACGCTTCGCGAGACGGGCGACCTGCTTGAGGAGGCGGCAGCGCAAGAAGGGACGAGGGATCGAGATCAAAGCCATGTGCTCCTACGAGGGCAAGAAAGACGGCGCGCGCGTCGTGTGCGTGCAACACGCCCTCGTCGGCGACCCGAAACGCTTCTGGGAAGATGCCGTTTCGACGCGTCGGCAATTCCTGGCGATGTTCGGTCCCTGGAACTGAGAGTAGACCCCCCGAATCCTTACACGCTCATATTCCACGATGTTTTGCCCTCGCGATGCGGAGCGTGTATCATAGCGCCTCGTCGGGATGTGGCTCAGCTTGGTAGAGCGCTGCGTTCGGGACGCAGAGGTCGTGGGTTCGAATCCCGCCATCCCGACCATTCGTCCACTCTCACAGGACCGGTCGGGATCGACCGGTCCTCCCGTGTCCCTGAGGAGACTGCGTGATCCAGCAGATCATCGATTTTCTTGGATATGGGCTTTGCCATCAGCTGCCCGAGCGGACACTTTCAGGGACCGGGCTCACGTTGCCCGTGTGCGCACGTGACACGGGGATATACGTCGGCTTTCTCGTGGCTGTGCTCATCCTTACGTTCTTAGAGCGGCAACGGCCTTCGTTACTGCCGCCATGGTGGGTGAACGTGATACTCGGAGCAGGGCTTGGCGCCATGGTGATCGACGGCTTCACTTCGTATTTCGGTGTGCGAGCCACTAATAACGAGTTGCGGCTCGCTACTGGACTGGCGGCTGGGTTCGCGATAGCGGCGTGGGTCAACCCGCTACTCGCAAGCCAGCTCTGGACGGTTCCTGGATCCGGCAGGGTGCTCGGTTCGCCTCGGGCGGCAGGATTGTTCCTGCTCGGGATGCCGGTTTCGTATGCCCTCATTTGGTGGGTGCTCCCGCTGACAGGTCCGGTCTTCTCGCTTCTGGTGGTAGCGGCGATCCTCGTCACGTTCACAGCCGTGAATCTGGTGATCGTGAGTTTGCTTCCCCCGTTCGAGCGGAGGGCGGCAAAGTTGCGCGACGCATGGCCTGCGGTTCTTATCGCACTCGTCCTCACGATGATACAGCTGTGGGCGGCCGCCTCCCTCAAGAGTTTCCTTGTGCAAGTAAGCGCCTGACTCATCGGCGGCGCCCCGCCCGGCAGGGACGTGTCAGAGCGTCCGGCTACTCTTCACTGAGAACAGATGTTCGATATGGAGGTGGTCGATTGTGGTCACGTTGATTGATGGCGGCAGTGTGCTCGAAGCGTACCTGGCGACGCTGGTCGATCGCTCGGTGCGTGCGCGGGGCGTGCCGGAAACGCTCGCTCAGGCCGCGTGTGAAGCGACGCTTCGCAATCTTTCGCCCTCGCGCGGACAGAGCGCCCATGAGATTCGCGCGAGGACACGGGCGTACTTCAATGCCACGGTGCGGCGCATGTCGGCGCGTTCTTCGGCACCGGAGGTGATAGCGTACCGGCGGCGGGTCATTGCCAAGCTCATCGCGGAGGACCTCAAGTGCGGCGGAGTGAGCGCTATGCGTATCGCGAGCGAGGTTGAGGAGTGGGCGTGCGGCAGAGCCTCAGCTTGACGTCACTTTCCCGATGAGGAGAACAGCACATCACCGGTCGCCCTATCGAGCACCCAAGTCCTGGTGTAGTCGAGAGTTCCGTCACCGGTCCCCCAAATCTCCACCACTATCCATGAGGGAACGCCCTCGACGTCGGCCGCTTCAGCGTAGTACGGGACAGCACGGGTCGTGCTAGGAAGTGAACGAGTGACGAGTTCGGCGAGATCCGCGGCTTCGGATCCCATGCCTCGCAACTCGACGAGGGCATCGCGCCTGAGGTTTGGCGCTTCAGTGGCAGGGGTCCCGGCATGCCGAGGTCTGTCAAGAGCGCTCGGTAGCTGTTCGACCTCCTGGAAGGTGTACGTCGCGCTCTCTGACACGAAAACGATCTCGCTCCTCGAGCATCCGGATCCCGATAGGGCCACGGCGACCATAGACGCGAACACGAAGCTCTGCAGCACGATACGCATCGCACCCCGCCTCTCCAGTGGGACTGGTCTGACGCACATGGTAGTGCATCCCGCAAAGCGGCGCTCGGCGTCTGTGGTACGGGTATAGTGGAGTGGTCGGACGGGTTGTGCGCGAGAGAGGAGAGCCCGCGTGCAAAACATCGTGTGCTTCGTGTCAGACTTCGGGCTCGAGGATGCGTGGGTCGGTGTATGTCACGCGGTGATTCATCGTGCGTGTCCTACCGCCCGGGTAGTCGATTTAGGGCACCAGATTCCTCCTTTTGACGTGCGAAAGGGTGCCGCGGTAGCCGCTGCCGGCGTCTATCAGCTGCCCGAGGCGATACATTTGATCGTTGTGGATCCGACCGTCGGAGGGGGGCGTCTTGACCTGTGCCTCGTTACGGGGACGGGCGTTCGTCTCGTCGGGCCCGACAACGGGGTTCTCATGCTCGCCGCAGAACGTGCGGGGGGCGTGGCGGAGGCGATCGTCATCGATCCATCCAAAGTCGATTTCCGCAAGCCGCTCGGTACGTTTTACGCGAGGGACGTCTTAGCGCCCGCGGCGGCGGCCCTCGCATGCGGGGTCGAGCCTCGATATCTGGGTACGCTTGTCCCACCCGAAACGTTGGTTCCCGTTCCGTTCCGTCCTACTGAGATAGACGGTGATTTTGTCGTGGCGGACGTGCTCGAATACGACCGATTCGGCTCGGTCAGACTTCGGGTAGCGGCCGGGCAGATCGAGGAACTCGGCCTCGCGCGCGACTATATCGAACTCGGCTTCGGTCATCTCGTGATCACGGTTCCGTTTGCCGAGACTTTCTCAGATGTCGCTGAAGGCGAACCGGTTGCGCTCATCGATTCGTCGGGGTGGTTGACGCTCGCTGTCCGTCAGGCGAGCGCGGCCGAGCGCTTCGGCATAGAGGCTGGCGCGCGAGTCCGTATTCGCCCGCGGAGCTAAAGCGCGCCGAGACGGCCGCTGTGTACGTGGGGCACCCCCTCGTGTCAGACCCTCCCGTTACCGTAAGACGAGAGATGGCGGATAACGGAGGGTGAAACCATGAAGCGGCAGTACGTCAGGGAACTCGCCGAGGGATCGCGAGTAGACACACTCTTCGCTCTGTGCGCAAAAGAGATGCGCGCGACCCAGCGCGGAGAGGCGTTCTTAGCGCTCGAACTGGGCGACAGGAGCGGTCGTATCCCAGCGGTGATGTTCAGGCCTCCCGCCGATGCGGCCGCCATTCCTACAGGTACGGTAGCGCGCGTGACAGGAACGGTAACCTCGTATCGTGGCAACAAGCGCGTTTCCGTTGAGGTGATCACTCCCGTTGCCACGTATGACCCTGCCGATCTCATGGAAGCGTCCAAACGTGATCGGGGTGAGACACTCGCGGGTTTCAAGGCGATCGCGGCGACCGTGAGAGACGCGTCGCTCAGACGCGTCTTGAAGGCTGTCTTTGGGGACGCTGGCTTTTTCGAACGCTTCGAGCGGTGTCCGGGTGCCCGCACGCACCACCACGCCTATCTCGGAGGGCTCATCGAACACACTCTCGCGGTCGCGACCGTGTGTCGCGCGCTTGAGGCCCTCTATGACCGTGTGGACGGAGACTTGCTCGTCACGGCCGCACTCCTCCACGACGTCGGAAAAGTTGATGAGCTCACCTACGGCACCACGGTAGGATACACAGATGAGGGAAGGTTGCTCGGCCACGTCGTGCTCGGGGAACGACGCGTGCGAGAGGCGGTCAGGCGAACCACTCGGGGCGTGCCGGAGGATGTGCTTACCCGCCTGTCGCATGCGCTACTGTCGCACCATGGCGAGCTTGAATGGGGATCGCCCCGGCGACCTTCAACGATCGAAGCGCTTCTCCTCCATCACGCGGACAACCTTGACGCGAAGGCGGACGGTTTCCTGTCATTTACGGGAGGGGCGATGCTGGTCGAGGAGAGGTGGACGGACGCCGAGAACTTGTTCCGGCGCCCGCTGTGGGCTCCTGCAGCCGCTAGCGAGCAACGTCCGGTGCCCGCGGTGGAAGACGCTCATCTGCTCGTGCGCACGTGACTCCCGTGGGCGCGGCGGTCACGACGCGGTGGTCACGAGTGGCGCATGCACTACAATCAGATGACACGCCGTCGTCGTTTGCGATTGATTGGAGGAGTCCTTGATGGTACTTCCCGCTGCAGAGATCGGAGTGTTTGGCGGAAGCGGTTTTTATGAGTTGATCGACAATCCGAGGGAATATCGGATATCGACCCCGTTTGGTGCCCCATCGTCGCCGGTAATGCATGGCGAGATCGGCGGTCGTGCCGTCGCTTTCCTGCCGCGGCATGGCAAGGAGCACTCTTTGCCTCCGCACATGATCAACTACCGCGCGAATCTTTGGGCGATGAAGGAGCTGGGAGTCACTCGGATCATCGGGCCCAACGCATGTGGTTCGCTACAGCCGGAGATAGAGCCGGGTGATTTTGTCATCTGTGACCAGTTCGTCGATCGGACATGGGGTCGCAAGGACACCTTCTTTGATGGTCCGGTGACAACCCACGTGTCAGCTGCGGATCCTTACTGTCCTGCGATGCGAGAGGTCGCCTACAGCACCGCATCGAAGCTCGGTATCCGTGCTCACCCCGCCGGAACGGTCGTCGTAATCCAGGGCCCCAGGTTCTCTACGAGGTCGGAGTCGAGGTGGTTCGCGTCCCAGGGCTGGGAAGTCATCAACATGACACAGTACCCAGAGTGCTACCTCGCACGGGAACTTGAGATCTGCTACTGCAACATCTCTCTCATTACTGATCACGACGCGGGCATCGAGGGCGTGGAGCCGGTCACCAACGAAGAGGTCGTGCGCGTCTTCAAGGAGAACAACGAGAAAGTGAAGAGCCTGCTGTATGAGATGATTCCAGCTCTCCCAGGCGAGCGCGCATGCGGGTGCGCCTCAGCGCTTGAGGGCGCCAGTTTCTAGCCGGTATCGTGACACTCGTGCGTGGTTACGTGCGGAGGCCGTCGTTGTGACATGGAGGTGATGCGGCCAGATGTTCAACCTGCCCTCGTTTAGGCTCGGACGTCTGTTCGGCATACCGCTCGAGATCAACCCGACGTGGCTGATCATCTTCGTGCTCGTTTCGACGTCCCTGTCGCTGAGCTACTTTCCAGCGGCGTTCCCGGGTCGAAATCCATGGGTGAACGTGTCGAGCGGTGTGATCACGACGCTGCTGTTTTTCGCCTCGATCGTCATCCATGAGTTGAGTCACTCACTGGTCGCTCGTACCGGTGGCATCAAGGTTCGCAAGGTGACCTTGTTCATGTTTGGCGGTGTCGCCGAGATGGAGCAGGAACCCTCAAGCCCTGGTAGAGAGCTTGTGATGGCGCTCGCGGGTCCGTTCGCGAGTTTCGTGCTTGCCGCGATGTTCTTCATGGGATACGTCACCGCTGTCTCTTTGGGTGTGAGCAACGTGGCGTGGGCACCCTTGCAGTACCTGTCGTTCATCAACTTCTGGGTCGGTGTTTTCAACCTGTTGCCAGGGTTTCCTCTCGACGGTGGCCGTGTACTGCGTGCCCTGCTGTGGGGCGCGTCCGGAAACCACCTTAAGGCGACGCTGTGGGCAAGCCGCGCGGGACAGTTCATCGGATACGCGATGGTTGCGTTGGCCGTCATCGGTGTGTTGCAGGGAGCATTCGATCTGATTTGGCTCGGACTTATCGGCTGGTTCATTGCGACATTGGCGGAAGGATCGTACCGCCAGCAGCTGCTAAAAACCACGCTCGAAGGCGTCGAGGTCGCCTCGATCATGTCGCCGGACCCGGTCGTGGCACCAGGCGTCATTACGCTGGACAGGCTCGCCGAGGAATACTTCCTCG